>Ga0209119_1000016_pt1 | contig 175555 bp, 151 predicted proteins | sample COG_03_FD_184747 | JGI IMG/M metagenome (GOLD analysis project Ga0209119, IMG submission 184747) | Pelagic Microbial community sample from North Sea - COGITO 998_met_03 (SPAdes) (version 2) | ecosystem: Environmental > Aquatic > Marine > Neritic zone/Coastal water | place: Helgoland, sampling...
ACACTAAAATATTTGTCCGAATGAAATTGACTTCCAATTGCATACTTCCCTTCAAAATGAGAAATTTCGTTTACGACTAGCGTATTGTGTGCTATGGTTTGTTTTGCCCAAGTTGTGTTTTCTTTTAAGTAACCACCTCCATTTTTCTGATCAATATTAACAAAGCGCGCTAAACCATAATCTTGTAAAACCTCTTCTCCTTTATGATACAATGAAAATGAAAGCTTGTCGTAATGTCCGTGGCTATTTCCATGAGCAGAATATTTAGCAACTAAATTGAGCTCTTCTTCAGTGGGTCCAGATCGGAGAATAGTAATCCCTCCTTGTTTCCCTTGAGGACCGTCGGTAAGCTCCATGGAATGTTTTTCAAAGGGCTTAGCTTTTCCTTCAGCAATTGCAAGTGCAACTGAAAAACCAGCATCATCTAAGGTCAATTTTCCTTGCTTTTGGGCAATAGAAAGTAGTCCTGGATTTTGATCTCCGTAATGATATGCGATATCGACTGCAGAAACCAGTTCTCTTGAAAAATAGGACATCCCTTTTTGTGCATCATTTAAAGGGTAAAACGCACCCTTCGAATCGGTAAGGTTTAGTAAGGTATTTACTGCCTTAAGAAGCACACCACCTTTGTATTCAAATATTTTTTCTTGGGGACGCATATTGTTTAAGCCAACTGCAAAAAGCAAATAAGGGTACATTGCATAGCGCTGATAATAGGGTGCTTCGGTATAATAGCCCTCTGGAGAAAAAGGAGCTTCTATATTGGCTAAGAATCCAGCTTTACCTGATTCGTCTTTAATAAAGCCACCGTCATTATCCTTTGCATTAACATCAATTCCGTCTTGTTTTAATCCGTATAATGCTCGCTGAATAAGTTCTTCGTCTTGCATAACCAAACCAATCATTCCAACTGCAGCATTACCCCAAGTACTGTGGTTATGTATTCGATTAAAGTACTGCGGATTTGTAACGGAGATATAATCTGCAAAAGGTCGAAAGAGTTCTTTTTCGAGATACTTTCTTTCTTTTTTACTTAAAAAATTATAAATACAATCGTATGCTTGGCTAACGTATACCAACCAATTGGAGTCATTTAAACATTGCCAAAAAATCTTACCACGAGCATAGGAACGTGGCTGGGGGTGAATAGGCAGTGACTTGTAAATTCGAGCATACTCCATTAAAACCTCCTTAACATATTCAGCATATACTTGGTCATCTAAGATTTGAAACAGCACCCCAGCTTTTTGCAGAATCAAAAAGTTTTTTTTGTGACGTTCATGGGTATAGCCTCCCGCCATATCTTTGGGTGTTGGAACATGAATTCCGGTTTTTATTTCTGCATCTACTTCCGCTTTTATTTCTGCTAAATAGCTGTCAAAAAAAGGAACTTCCCCTAAATTTTCTCTAATCTTATGGACGCCTTCTTGGGTTAAAATCAAGTTAGGGTGTTCTTGTGCTTTTAATAAAAAAGTAGAGAAGAGTGCGATGATGAGGATTCCTTTTTTCAAGTATTTATTTTTTGGTTTGAACGCCTAGTTTTTTGTTATCAGATCCGAACATATTTGAATTGTCTCCATCAGTATAAAGCTTTCCAATTGAATACTTTTGATCGCCGCTCACTTCTATCTGATTCGAATCTTCAAGTCTTACATGACTTACATTCACTATGGGTTCGCCAACAACCAAATGCATTTTGATCTTGTACGTTTTAGTAAAGACAGAGTTCTTAATTACAATATCTTGAACACCATAAAGGTTGATCGCTGCCTTGTATTTATTTCGAGAGCCGAACCCAATATTGTCAAACGTACAATGATCTAGATATAAAAATGGTCCAAAGGTGCTTTCGTCTTTCCCACCTCGATGTAAACTCAAAACAGTACCTTGAATATTGGAGAAGTGATTATTGATGAGGGTTACGTATTCTGCATTATAAATCCCTACATCGTCTGTTTCACGATCCAACGCCATTACATGTCCAGTAATGTTATTGAAGGTTGAATTCTCGATATGGATTTCATCTGCGAAAGTGTTCTTGTATACACGAATCACATCAAAAGAATGGTTTACATCTAAGTTATCAAATGAGCAGTCTTCAATTCTAATACTGTAGTTTTTGTTCATAGAATATTTACTGGTTCTAATCACTGCATTACCTGACCCGTCAGGCGCATTTTCTCCATCAAAAGTCAATCCTTTTAATTGAAGCTCTCCCCCATTAACAATGTCAAAAGCTGCTTTCTTCTCCCATAAGATTAGCGGTTTTTGATTTGCAGCTGCTCGAATGGTTAGCGGGTGTTTAATCAACGGTAGTTTGGTCAATTCGTAAGACGCACTCTCTGCTAATTCCAAAATATCGCCCGGGTTTGAGTTCTTAATTGCATCAAACAGCTTATTCACTCCAGCTTTAACAGAATGAATTTTTCCGCTTTCAAACGCAATACGTTTGTCTTCTTTTGAATACCAAGAAGTACCTGTATTTTCTTTAGTGGGTAATACATCAGCCAACTTTGGACTAATTATTTTTTTTCCAATGGCTGGCATCAAGAGTCCATTCTTATCCTGTACTAGGCGCATTTTTTTAACCTTAAATCCTTCTGACAAATCAGGATTAATGGGATGATTGGTTCGATTATTTTTAAAAGCTATACCACTGATATCGTCATATACGGTAACCAATTTACTTGGCTTATCTAGATAAAATGTATTGTTTGTAAAGGTCGAGTTAACAGGTGTTGCAGAACGTTCTTCGTCACTTCCAGCACACAATTGAACGTGATCAGAATTGACAAAAACATTGTTTTCAATTACGGCATCCTCTACTTGAAAATACCGATTCAAAGGGGAATTGGGAACACCATTCATTACGACTAAAGCACCTCTAAAGCGATAGCCCGTCAATCCATAGCCGTAATTATTACGAACCGTTTGTTGCCCGTTGATGACACGAATCCCACCCGTATTTCTTTTTCGATTTCCCAAAAACACATTTCCTTCTACCAAAGTTTCATCTCCATGTCGCATGGTCAATGTTCCAATACTCTCAAAAAACACATTATTCTTATAGGTAGTTTGATCACATTTGTTAGAAATTATTTCGTGTTCACCGTCACAACGGTCAAAATAGTTTCCTTGTACAAGGGTATTCGATTTTTCCATGGAAAAATGACTGGTACCCACTCGCAGGGTTTCACCTCCATTAGATCCCAGATTCTGACGAGGCCCGAAGTAATTGGACTCAATAACATGATTGTTTTCAATACTTTCTTTCGAATTAAGTCGAACAATCAAAGTGACACCACGATTTCCCTTTCCTTCAAAATGGTTGTGATCTACTCGATTGTTTTTTCCATAAAGCGCAACCCAACTGTCTTGTTCGTGGCGTTCTGGATTAGAATAATTATCGATTACACAGTTAGATAAACGGGAGTTATTAGCTAGTTGTTTACTATTCTTACGAAAGGAAATCACTTCATTGGTGGGTGTGTATCCATTTTTAAAAACTAAACCTTCTACATGCAAAAATTCTCCTGCAATCTGAAGATAAGACTGTCCCTCTAAGGTTACTTTTCCTTTTTCTTCAACTGTAAGCTTAATGGGTGCATCTGCGGTTCCTTTTCCTTCTAATAGAAGTTCAGCATCTTGCCATACACCATTGGCTAACACAATAGTTGTACCAGGTTGTGCTTGAGAAACGGCATTATTGAATGCTTCAACGGATTCGACCCTAACTCGATCTTGGGCTGACACTTTGCCAATAAAAAGAAAGAATAAAAGGGCGATTTTTAATACGATCTGTCTGTTCATAATAATTGGATTACCAAATTGGTTTACCAATGTACATAATTTTTATTTGACTCAAGGTTTTTAGAGAAAAATGTTTTTGGTTTACGAGTAATTAAAAATATTTAATTGAAAACTAAACGATTAATTTTGATTTATAGAAAAAATAATAATTAAAAAAACAAGGTAGGTTAAGTTCTACTTATAAACCAAAAAACCCCTGAATATCAGGGGTTTTAAATTTAAATCTGTACCTCGAGTGGGAATCGAACCCACACTCCCGAAAGAACTGGATTTTGAATCCAGCGCGTCTACCAATTCCGCCATCGAGGCTATCGGATGACAAAAGTAGAAAATAATTTTCTTCTACCTAAAATAATCGCATTAAAGAGTGGCAGACCTAAAATTATTTATAAATTTGCATTCCCTAAAATAATGTTGAACAACAAATTAGGTTACGTGAAAACAGAAGCAAAAATTTTTAGTTGTACCCAAAGCGAAGTCCTTGCAAAAGAAATTGCAACACTATTTGGAATCCCCATGGGCAAGGTTGCCTTCTCACATTACAGTGATGGCGAATTCCAACCTTCCTTTGAGGAATCGGTTCGTGGGTCTCGAGTTTTTTTAGTAGGATCTACACATCCGAGTTCAGAAAACTTAATGGAGCTTCTCTTAATGATAGACGCAGCCAAAAGAGCTTCTGCTCGTCACATAACAGCCGTGATGCCCTATTTTGGATGGGCGCGTCAGGATAGAAAAGACAAGCCACGAGTTCCAATTGGAGCTAAACTGATTGCAAACCTTCTTGAAGCTGCCGGAGCAACTCGAATCATCACCATGGATTTACATGCGGATCAGATTCAAGGGTTCTTCGAAAAGCCAGTAGATCACTTATTCGCATCTACGATTTTTGTACCCTATGTAAAATCATTGAACCTAGAAAATCTAACAATTGCTTCTCCGGATATGGGGGGTTCTAAAAGAGCTTATGCATATTCTAAGTTTCTTAAAAGCGATGTTGTAATATGTTACAAGCAACGTGAAAAAGCAAATGTAATTTCTCACATGGAATTAATTGGAGATGTTAAAGGCAAGAATGTGGTTCTTGTGGATGATATGGTTGATACAGCTGGTACACTAACCAAAGCAGCAGAGGTTATGCGCGAACGAGGTGCCCTTTCGGTTCGTGCAATTTGTACGCATGCACTACTTTCTGGAAATGCTTATGAGCGTATCGAGAACTCCTTACTCGAAGAGTTGATCGTTACTGATTCTATTCCTGCAAAAAAACAAAGCCCAAAAATAAAAGTATTGAGTTGTGCAGATCTTTTCGCAAGTACCATGCGTGAGGTTCATGAAAACAAATCAATTAGTTCGAAGTTTATAGTTTAAATCAATAAATAAATACCAATGAAATCAATTACAATTAACGGATCAAAAAGAGAAAGCGTAGGCAAGAAAGCAACAAAAGCCTTACGTAATGCTGGTATGGTTCCCTGCGTTTTATACGGTGAAAACAATGCCGTACATTTTGCAGCGAAAGAACTAGATTTCAGCAAACTCGTTTATACTCCAAATGCACACACAGTGGAGCTTAAGCTTGACGACAAAACAACCGTCAATGCAATTCTACAAGACATTCAATTCCACCCATTAACTGATCGAATTCTTCATGTTGACTTTTACGAGTTAAAAGAGAATAAAGAAATTTCCATGAACATTCCAGTAGAATTACAAGGAGCAGCTCCTGGTGTACTTATTAGCGGTGGAACGTTGGTTCTTAACAAGCGTAAACTTCGTGTACGCGCTTTGCCAAGTAATCTTCCCGATGTAATCATCGCTGACATTTCGGCTCTTGAATTAGGAGATAAATTATTTACTTCTTCAATCGAATCTGAAAACTTTACTTTTGTTCACCCAGACAACACAGTTATTTGTCAGGTTAGAACTTCAAGAGCAGCTATAAAAGAAGCTGATGTCGAAGAAGCTGAAACTGAACAAGAAGAATCTACAGAAGCTGCTGAATAAGCACCTTCCTAGTATCGTTTATAAAAAGCATCTGTTGGTTTCCAACAGATGCTTTTTTTTATCTTTATACTTTATTAATAGATGAATTACATAAAGAGACTTTTTAAACGAACGGATAAACCAAAAGAAGACCCTTTGAAAAAATTTTTAATTGTTGGCCTAGGCAATATTGGTGCTCCTTATTACAACACCAGACATAATATTGGATTTAAGGTTTTGAATAGTTTCGCAGAAGAGCGTGATTTAACTTTCGAAGACCTACGCTATGGAGCGGTTTGTAAAACTCGATTCAAAGGTAAATCAATGCTTTTGCTAAAACCATCAACCTTGATGAATCTGAGTGGGAAGGCAGTCCGCTATTGGGCTTTAAAAGAAAACATCCCGCTGCAAAACATCCTTATAATAACCGATGATTTAAACTTGCCATTTGGTACAATCCGCTTAAAACCTAAAGGGAGTGACGGAGGACATAACGGTCTTAAAGACATTCAAGCACAACTGAATACTCCAAATTATCCTCGTATTCGTTTTGGTATCCAAAGTGACGAAAAGGGTTACAATACGGTAGACTTTGTGTTGGGGAAATGGTCCGAGCAAGAACTCGATGCGATGCCGTTGAGAATAAAGAAAACAAAAGAACAAATTTTATCTTTTGTTTCCCAAGGAATACAAGCAGCTATGAATCAGTTCAACGGTTCTTAGGAAGTTGTAAAACTTTGAATTGCCGATTGCGATTTATTTCTGCGCTGGTCTACTGTAATAATTTGCCAGAAATACATTTGTCCAACTTCCAACAAGGCTGAATAACTTGACGCTATTTGGTTGTCTTGAACTAGACTCAACTGAGCAGCATCTGTGCCAATATACACTTGATAGTACGCAATGTCATTGTCTAAATCTGAACCAGTCCATTGTAGGTTTGCATATCCCGATGACAAAGTAACGTCTTGTTCATCTTGAGGATTATTTAATTGTGCTGAAAAGGGTAAAAAACGTTCTTGCTGTAGGCCCTCCAAATAAAAACTCCATACCGCGCTTTTTGTATTTACAGTACTTGCTTCTGAAGAAGAAACTACCCACCAACTATAAGGAACTCCTCGGTCTAATGTAATCGTTGTATTTGTTAAATCAACAGACTTCCTTTGTTCTGATTGTGTAGTACTGTTCCGAACAACAACTTCATACGAATCTGTATTTTGTGCTTCTTCCCAAACAAAACTGACAACTCCTTGTGTATCTGTTGTAAAAATTGGCAGGCATGTATTACTATTTTCAGGAGCCGTCAATACTGCAGCTCCGGGCTCAGGTATTGAGGGCTTTGAGCAGGTACAAAAAAGTACAGCTGTAAGAATTAATACTGATGTTTGCAACCTCCTTTTCATTGCTTGATGAATTTTAGGGTTTCTTCGTTCTGAGTACTGCGTATTTTTAACAAATAATTTCCACTAGGCAACAAACTCATATTAATTGGAATTTTCCTGTCGCTCCCTTGAAGTTGAACTTTTTTATCTAAAAGAATATTAGCTTGTATATCATAGATGGTGTACTGAATTGCGGAAACAGTACCTCCAATCAAAACATAGGATTCCTCTTGAACTGGATTTGGAAATAACACAGAGTCCGTAGCTATATACAGCTCTTTTTTAAAAGAGCCCTGACAACTTAAATCTGAAGTAACTTCGATTGTATTCAATCCTTTTCTCAAAGGTAAGTTGATTTGTGACTTGCCTTGGATCCTTGTTTCTCGATTGTTTATAGTAAGATTGTAGTGAGCTGCTCCTTGGAGGGATAAGGATAAACTCAAATCGCTTTCATTCACAAAAGAAGTAACCTGTAAAGGCTCAGGTTCCTCAATTGAAGCTGTAAAACATCGTTCGAAACTTGGGTCGTCCTCCACACCAATACAAATGAGATAGTCTCCACTTTCAAGGTTTGGGATATTCAGAAGATTCGTTGTAAAGGTGTAGGCATTCGAAAATCCATTTGGGCCAGTAACTTGAATCGTATAATCGGCAAGTGCAGTTGCGCTAATTTGAATTGCACCATTATTTCTCGAAACACAGGTTTCATCAATCTTTGATAGGGTGAAATTATTAAAGGTGTCGACGTCACATAAATCCCCTCGTCCATCGGCATCCGAATCGGCTTGATCTTGATTCGCTATAAGCGGGCAATTATCCGTAGCGTTCGGTAATAAATCAGGATCATCATTTTCTAGGATAGTTCCATTGACACAAAAACTAATGTTAAAAAGTATAATTCTTCCGGTGTCTTGCGGTCCAACATCTTCGACTTTTAATCGCCATATTCCAAAGGAAGATTGTCCATTAAAAACAGTCAAGTCACCCGTTGGGACAAATGATCCTGTATAGGGTGCTGAACCATCTTCAATCAAATTGATTGCCTCTTGGTCGAAAACAGTATTTACTAAATTTGAGCGTGCCCCTCCAATATTTCTGGCCAATATAACTTCTGTTCCATCAGGTGCAACTAGTGTAAGGATCATATCGGACAAGTAGGTGTGCTGAATACTCACTTCGATATTGACATCACTTATAACAGAATCATTCGCCATATAAACATCAGCAAACGTAATACCACTTTTACCTGAACCTGCGTCTATTAGGTTTCTGGGGAGGTTTACTGCACCGATTGGACTACAATCGAGAAAATCAGTTGTGAAGTTTTGAACTTCTGAATAGTTACTTTCTCCACATGAATTCCTTCCTTTGACCCGCCAATAGAACCTTGTTTCACTTGCAAGATTTTCTAAAGGAGTGAAGTTTGATTCTTTAGTCGTTGTTGAAACGACAATCGAATCAAAGGTATTGGACAAGGACAATTCAACAGTATATTGATCCACATTTTCATCGGATTCCCAGCTCAAAACTGGCTTTATCAACTGAAGATCGTCAGATGCATTCGGACTCAATCCGGTTGGAGTCTGTACCGTGCTTTGTTGGTGGATATACTGAAAAATTTGCTGGGCTTCGGAAGATCCTGCGCTTGAAACTAAAGTCATTGTATAAATACCAGGAGCTATATTGGATGTTTTCGTAAAACTAATGGTTCCTTGTTGCTGATCCGCTGTAGATGAAACCGTATTAATCGAATACGTAATTCCATCTGGGACATTAATTAAAGTAAGGTCTACCGCGCCTTCAAATTCTTGGTATCGATTGAGTATAAAATCAAATGATACGGGTTCAAGATCACAAGCTGTTTTAGAAAGTACCTGAAAAGGGGTTGCGAAGGGGCGCTCTAAAATACTAAAGCGATCATTGTTCACTGCAAAATAAATTCCATTGTCTGGAACAATCTTTATTCGAACATTTGTAGAATTGATGTTGGGAGGCACAACAAAGTCAAAGCGACCATCATTCAAAGTATTTGAGACCAAAAGGGTGTCGAAATTTTGACCATTATCTGAAGACAAATAAATCGATACCGTTTGTGTATTGATTGGAGCTTGATCGGTATTTGCAACATCCCATAAGATCACTTCATGTGCCCCTGTTTGCCAAGTTATCGTATTGGATACAGGCGAGCTTATCTCGAATGGACCAGCACGTTCTATTACATTTATTATTCTTGTGTCTTGATCGGTCTGACCTACACCAGAAGCACTTGTTTCTGATCGGTCACGAACGGTCACGCCCCAAAGCTGCGTTCTCCCGACCAAAGAAACTGTTTGCCAGTCGTTTGGAAACCGTGGATTCGTTTGAATCAATTGATTGGCTAAAACCCTGGACATTGATGGGACCGTACGGATTGGGGAATTGGTAGGGGGAAAAGATCGATTGCTTGATCCCGACTGATTATAAGGACCAAAATTATCGCGCGTCACTAAACCGCTATTCAATTGCTCCCAGCAATAGGTCAGTGCATCATCATCTGGATCAGAAGCAATAGCCTCTAATGTATAGGCTGTACCAATAGGAATGCTTACTTCTTGCCCAGCAGAAACATGTGGTGGCTGATTTGTTATTGGAGTAGACACTTGGCAGCTGTTTCTGGCCAAATAGTCTTGAATGTTCTTAATGCTGTTGTAATGAAAATAAGGATCACTATGATTCTGAACATTGTCTTCTGCCGTTACACCAGCATAAGCCATAATAGTTGATCCACTTCCAGGCTCACTATTTACTCCGGCTACGCCCGTTTCAAATGAAAAGGTGTGATACCCTCCAAATTGATGCCCAATTTCATGTGCAACAAAGTCAATGTCAAAATAATCGTTCAAAAAAGCTCCTATTTCTGTGGTATCAACAAAAGGATGAGACGTATAGGCTGAGCCTTTAAATCCATCTCGACAGACATTACCTACTGACCCGGCATTCCCATCGGGAACTCCAAAATCAAACAAATGTCCTAAATCGTAGTTCACCTCTCCTATTGAATCGGTAAGTACTTCTTGAATCTCATCATTAAAATCATCTCCGTAAGGATCTGTATCGGGGTCGTCAAACAACAAGTTTACATCAGAAACTAATTGAAGTTGCACTCCCAAATCAATTTGAAAAACCTGGTTGATTCGGTTAATTGTACTAATTATCTTAGCATAAGCATCCTCTTTGTTAGTCCCATTTGTATCATCATCATCTCCCCAATACTGGGTAAATTCTCCTGTAGCAGAAACCGCAATTCGATATGTTTTTAGGGTTTGATCAGAAGAAGATTTCGAAGTTTGTTTGCGTTGAACTTTGGTTTGAGTTGCACTTTTTTTAGTAGTTTTATCTTCAGTAACCAAGCAATTCAAGGGTTCAAAATCATCGTAAAGAGTGCCGCCTCGTTTATAAAAAAGGTGTTTATTTTTACCCCCAGTCCGATCCGGTTGTACAAAAAATTGCCCTTCAGGGGAATCAATCATTGCATTTACTCCCATAGGAGAAACACTCCAACGAATACCAACATTTTTTCGAGATAAACTTGTTCCAACAAAGGTTTTAATGTTTGAGTGCTTTTCCGATAGTTTAGAAGAAAGAAGAGCTGCGTTGCGTACACTGAATTTTTCAGACTGACCAAACTCGTTTGGAAAAACAATGGTGATTTGCTCAGTTTTTAAAAAGCTCGATTGTGAATCAATTTTAGTGATAAAAGCATCCAGTTGGCTTCGATCTAATGATACTGTTTGGATAGGGTTGTTACTGTCGAAACGCATTCCTTTTGAAAGTCCCGGAGAATCGTTTTCAAAAATCCAAAGATCTTGGGCATTTACAGAAAATGAAATTGCCAGAAAAAATAAAAATAAGGTGAAACGACTTTTCACAAAAAGGAATTAAATTTTGATTCTATTCCAAACATACAATAATTATAGCCTTTATTTAAGTCTAAAAATCATAGTTTTGTAGCGCATATCAAAATACAGCTGTTTTTAGTGAAAATTGTATCTGACATTGAGAATTATAAAGAAGACACACCGAGTCTTCTGACCATTGGAACCTTCGATGGCGTTCATATTGGACATCAAAAAATCATTCGCAATTTAGTTTCCCAAGCAAAAGAAAAAGGCCACCTAGCCGTAGTTCTTACTTTTTTCCCACATCCACGAATGGTTTTACAAAAAGACAGTTCTATACAGCTAATCGACACACTCGAAGAAAAACAAAAAATACTTGCTTCTTTAGGTATTGATATACTGGTTATTCATCCTTTTTCTAAAGAATTTTCTAGATTAACTCCATTGGAGTTTACAAGAGATTTACTGGTCAACACCTTTAAAATATCGAAAGTAATCATTGGGTACGACCATCGTTTTGGCAGAAATCGAGAAGCGTCAATTCAAGACTTACATCAGTTCAGTTCAGTCTATAACTTTGAAGTAGAAGAAATTCCTGCCCAAGAAATTTCATCGGTAAACATTAGTTCTACAAAAATAAGAACCGCCTTAATCGAAGGGGATATAGAACGGGTTAACACCTACTTAAACAGACCTTATTTACTTACAGGGACTGTATCCAAAGGGGCTGGTTTAGGGCGAACAATTGGCTTTCCAACGGCCAATATTGAAATAAAAGAAACCTACAAACTTTGCCCACCCAACGGAGTTTATCGCATTCAATCGGTAATTGATGGAAAACATATTTTTGGAATGATGAATATTGGAGTTCGACCAACCGTGGGGGGTGATAACAGAACCATAGAAGTTCATTTTTTCGAGTTTGATAACGACATTTACCAACAAACTTTGGCTATAGAAATACGAACCAAACTCAGAGAAGAACAAAAATTTGATTCCTTAGAAGCACTTCAAAAACAACTTCAAGAAGATAAAAAAATCTGCATGGGGTTATTTGATTCTGAAAAATCAGAAGACTAACCTGAAAACAATACCTTTGTAATACGATATAATTGGACTTATGCTACAATTAAAATACCTCAGAGAACATAAAGAAGCCGTTTTAAAAGCGCTTGAAAAAAGAAATTTCAAGGATGTTGATCTTATCGATCAATTACTTGAATTGGATGAAGTTCGAAGAAAAACACAAACAGATCTGGACCAGCAACTTGCGGAGGCCAATAGTCTTGCAAAAGAAATCGGGCAACTCTTCAAGAATGGTGAAGCTCAAAAAGCTCAAGGCTTAAAGGAGCGCTCGGCTACTCTTAAGAATAGTTCAAAAAACTTACAAGAAGTGCTGCAAGAAACCGAAGTCCAATTACGCGCATTTCGTCTTCAAATTCCAAACACCCCTAAAGACATTGTTCCGGCTGGAACAAGCGAAGAAGATAATGTTGAAACTGAACGTGGTGGTACTATCCCTGCTCTTTCTAGTGATGCTTTACCGCATTGGGAACTAGCTAAAAAATACAACCTCATCGACTTCGAGCTTGGAAGTAAAATAACGGGTGCTGGCTTTCCTGTGTATACGGGTAAGGGTGCTCGTTTGCAACGTGCGCTGATCAATTATTTTTTAGATAAAAACTCAGCTGCAGGATATCAAGAAACCCAAGTACCCCATTTAGTTAACGAGCTTTCTGGATATGGAACGGGACAATTACCCGACAAAGAAGGCCAAATGTATCATGTAACGGGTGATGATTTATACTTAATCCCTACAGCAGAGGTTCCGCTTACCAATATTTTTAGGGATGAACTTTTAGACGAAAAACAACTTCCTATCTGCCTAACGGGTTACACTCCATGCTTCAGAAGAGAAGCAGGAAGCTATGGTTCTCATGTCCGCGGATTGAATCGTTTGCATCAGTTTGACAAAGTTGAAATTATTCGTTTAGAAAAACCTGAACATTCTGAAGCCGCACTTACCGCAATGGTAGACCACATTCGGGACATTCTTGTTGAACTTGAAATACCGTATCGAATTCTTAGACTATGCGCTGGAGACTTAGGTTTTACTTCTGCATTGACCTATGACTTTGAATTGTTTTCGACCGCTCAAGATCGCTGGCTAGAGATTAGCTCCGTTTCTACTTTCGAAAGTTTTCAGTCGGAGCGTTTACATTTGAGATACAAAGAAAAAGACGGAAGTAAACATTTGGTGCATACCCTTAATGGAAGCTCATTAGCACTTCCAAGAGTACTTGCCGGAATACTTGAAAATTGTCAGACAGCAGAAGGAATTAAAATCCCGAAAGTACTTATTCCCTACACCGGTTTTGATTTGATCTCCTAAAACAATTTTATGTTTATATACAACGTAACCACACATGTAGAACCTAGCATTGAAAATCAGTGGCTGGAGTGGATGAATATAGAACATATCCCACAAATGATACAAACTGGGAAATTCAAGAAAGCCATAATCTTTAAGGTTATCACAGAAGATGAATTGGGGGGTACTAGCTATGCTACTCAATACCATTGCAACAGCAGAGCTGAATTTGAAAACTACCAGAAAGCTGATGCTGATCGACTCAAAAAACAGGCACTTGATAAATTTGGCGAGCGCATACTATCGTTTAGAACAGAACTGGAACAAATAACTGTCCTTTAATGAAAGCGGTACGTGCCAAAAAAAAACTAGGCCAACATTTTTTAAAAGACCTCAGCATTGCAGAAAAGATCGCCCAAACGCTTTGCTTTGACACCTTCGAAAAAGTACTTGAAATAGGCCCAGGAATGGGTGTTCTCACCCAATACCTGCCTTTCGAAAAAGGCAATGTTCACCTCATCGAGATTGACCGAGATTCAATAGTCTACCTTAAAAACAAATACCCACTTCAACACCAGAACATAATCGAGGGTGATTTTTTAGAATATAACTTAGAGAATCTCTTTGACAAAGAGCCTTTTGCAATCATTGGGAATTTCCCCTATAATATCTCGACACAAATTGTTTTTAAAACGATTGAAAATAGAGCACAAATCCCTTTTTTCTCAGGGATGTTTCAAAAAGAAGTTGCAGAACGTATTTGTGAACCCCCTGGAACAAAAAAATATGGAATATTGTCAGTTTTAGCACAACTATTCTATACTGCTACTTATGAGTTTACAGTCCCTCCCAATGTATTCAGTCCACCGCCAAAGGTAGATTCTGGGGTACTTACACTCAGGCGAAAAGAAAATTATACCCTCCCCTGTAACGAACAACTTCTTTTTAAAATTGTAAAAATGAGTTTTCAACAAAGAAGAAAAACTATTCGTAACAGTTTAAAAACACTACAACTACCCATAAATATTACAGAAGATAGTATCTTTGACCTACGACCCGAAAAACTTTCGGGAGACGATTTTATAGCATTGACTCAAAAAATCGAAGATGGCCAAATTTCTTCTTGATAAAGACACTTTAGAGCTCATTAAATCTCTTGTTGAAAAACGAGCAGACAAAAAATTGATCTTTAAACTGGCTGATGTCCATTACGCAGATATTGCCGAAATAGCCGAAAGTCTTTCCATTGATGATGCTGTATATCTGGTTAAACTTCTCGACAGTGAAAAAACAGCAGATGCTTTAGCTGAAATTGACGAAGACTTTAGAGAGAAAATCTTAATTCAACTTTCCGCTAAAGAAATTGCAGAGGAGATTGAAGAGCTGGATACGGATGACGCAGCTGACCTAATTGCTGAACTCCCAGAAGAAAGGCAAGAAAAAGTAATGTCCGAAATTTCTGACAGTGAACACTTGAAGGATATTCGAGAGTTATTGACCTATGAAGAGAATACTGCTGGGGCACTTATGGCTAAAGAATTAGTGAAAGTTCAAGAAGACCTCAGTGTACTCAAATGTGTAAACGAGATGCGCGCACAAGCCGAATATGTTACTCGTGTACATTCGATCTATGTTGTAAATACGAAAAACAAACTCATCGGAAGGCTCTCTTTAAAGGACCTTTTGACTGCAAATTCTAAGGCAAAAGTAAAAGATATTTATATCCCAAAGGTTGACTTTGTCGACGTGGGAGAAGACGTCGAGGAGGTCGCTAAAATCATGTCCAAATACGATTTAGAAGCTATTCCAGTTGTAAACAACAAACAAGAGCTTCTGGGAAGGATTACCATCGATGATATTGTTGATGTAATCAAAGAAGAAGCCGATAAAGACTATCAGTTAGCCGCAGGTATTTCGAATGATGTAGAAGCGAATGATACAATTTTTGAATTATCCAAAGCTCGTTTGCCTTGGCTGTTTTTAGGTTTACTCGGTGGCTTGGGAAGTGTTTTTATTCTAAAAGACTTTGAAACGATCATGACACAACCCCGGGTAAGAAGTTTGTTTTTTTACACCCCATTGATTGCGGCGATGGCTGGAAATGTTGGAGTACAATCTTCTGCTATTATTGTGCAAGGTCTGGCAAACGATGTTGTAAAAGGATCACTAATCAATAGACTACTCAAAGAGGTTGGTTTAAGTCTTATCAATGGTTTTTTCTTAGCTGTTGTTCTTATCATTTTTGGTTGGATTATGGGTCAAGAATTAGTCCTAAGTTTAACCGTAGCTGGCTCCATGATGGGCGTTATTATTGTTGCTGCTTTGATCGGGACTTTTGTCCCCATCATCCTCAATAAAAGAGGTATTGACCCTGCAATTGCAACAGGACCATTCATTACTACCTCCAACGATATTTTTGGAATCTATCTCTTCTTTTACATTGCTCAAACTTTTTTAGAATTTTAAGGTCGAATGTATGCACGTGCTTCATGTAGATGAAAATCATCCGCTTTTATTAGATAATTTAGCTCAGGCTGGATTTAAAAACACCCTGGCATATAAGGATTCCAAAGAAGAAATTCTTAAACGGATAGACCAATTCGAAGGCGTAATCATTCGAAGTCGTTTCCCTCTTGATGCCGCATTTTTAGACCGGGCAACTAACTTAAAATTTATTGGTCGGGTGGGTGCTGGAGTAGAAAATATAGACCTAGCAAAAGCAGACGAAAAAGGTATTCAACTTTTTGCAGCTCCCCTAGGTAATAGCAATGCCGTTGGAGAACATGCGTTGGGCATGCTGCTTTCTCTATTCAATAAATTACAGCTTAGCAACCAGAGCATTCGACAAGGAAACTGGTTGCGCGAAGAACATCGTGGGCTTGAACTTGAAGGAAAAACCATTGGCATCATTGGCTATGGAACCATGGGAAAAAGTTTTGCTAAAAAACTACAGGGCTTTGATGTAAAGCAAGTGATTTATTATGATATCCTCCCGATGGAAGAAGATGGAATAGCTACTCAAGTTTCTCTTGAGGAAATTCAAGCAACTGCAGATGTACTGAGTTTACACACCCCTCAAACTCCGCTGACTGCTGGAATGATAAACACGAAATTCATCAACCAAATGAAACATAATTTTTGGTTACTCAACACTGCTCGAGGAAGTGCAGTAGTTACCGATGCTTTGGTAGCCGGATTAAAAAACAATAAAGTTCTTGGAGCTGGACTGGACGTTCTCGAATATGAGAGCAGTTCCTTTGAAAATATATTTAAGGCACAAAAAGATAACCCCAGTTTTTCATATTTACTCGGCTCAGAAAAGGTAATACTCAGTCCTCATGTAGCAGGTTGGACCGTGGAGAGTCATAGCAAATTAGCGCAAATAATATCAGAAAAAATATGTTCTGCTTTTGGAACAAACCTAAAAAACAAATCATGAAGAAAATTTTAATTGTCTGTACAGGAAACTCGTGTAGAAGTCAAATTGCACACGGGTTTATGCAACATTTTGGAAAAGAAAAATTGGAGGTATACAGTGCCGGGATAGAAACCCATGGGGTAAATCCGAGAGCGATAAAGACCATGAGTGAGGTAGGAATAGACCTTTCGAAGAACACCTCTAATTTAGTTTCGGAATACGATAACATCACATTTGACTACATCCTGACTGTATGTGATCACGCCGCTGAAAATTGCCCTGTTTTTACTGGGAATGGAATGCTAAAATTACATCACAATTTTACGGACCCCTCGAAATTAAAAGGAACTGAAACTGAGATTGAAGCTGCTTTCGAAGCTACGCGTTTAGAAATACAAAATTATTGTAAAGCTTTTGTAGACACCCATCTGAACTAGGCTTAATTCTCTACCACATATTGAATGGTTTCTTGGGCACGTTGTTCTAGTAAGATATTATCCTTTTGTGCTTCAATTGTTTTAAGGGCTTCTGAATCGAAATGACGTACAGTGTACAGGTCTACATTTTCAAAAACAGTTACTTTAAACTTGGAACGAAGAATCTGAAGCAATTCCTCTAATCTGTCGTACTTATTATTGACACAAACTGAAAAACTAATTGCAGAATTTTGAATTAAATCAACCCGCATTTGGTATTGATAAAGTAGAGCAAAAACTTCACTGATATTGTCTTCGACCATAAAGGAAAAGTCTAAAGAAGACAATCGGATCAATACTTGTTTTGGTTTTAAAATATAGCAGGGAATGTGGGGTTCGAGAGTTTTTCCTCTTGAAACCGAAGTTCCAGCCCCTTCTGGGTTGACAAACGACCGAACATACAACGGAATTTCTTTACGCTGCAAAGGTTGTAATGTTTTAGGGTGTATTACGGAAGCCCCATAAAAAGCCAGTTCAATCGCTTCAGTATAGGAAATTTGATTCAACAATTTTGTGTTTTCAAATACACGAGGATCACCATTTAGAACTCCCGGCACATCCTTCCAGATAGTTACCGACTCAGCATTGAGGGCGTACGCAAAAATTGCTGCTGTATAATCCGATCCCTCGCGGCCTAGGGTGGTAGTAAAGTTATTTTCATCGCTCCCAATGAATCCCTGAGATATCACCAATTTGTTTCCTGTAACCTGTTCATTGATTGCTTGTTGCGTCAACTCCCAATTCAAGTTAGCGTCTCGATAGTAAGTATCTGTTTTTACACACTTACGCGCATCAAGCCATTCACATTGAATATTTACATGATTCAAATAGGCATTGATGATTGAAGTAGAAAGCAGTTCTCCAAAACCAACGACTTGGTCGTATACAAAGCTGTAGTTCGTTGATTTGTTGTGCTTAAAAAAACTTTTCAATTCCAAAACAAGCTCTCCAACTCTGTTGTTGATTGGTTCAGCAACTGACCCAAAAAGGGCTTCAACAATTTGTAAATGAAATTGTTTTAATTCCAAAATAGCATTGGGTAATTCTTCCGGATGGTTAAAATAATGATCTACAACAAGCTCCAATGCATTGGTAGTTTTGCCCATTGCCGATACAATAATAAGGGTGTCTTTATACCCTACCTTCTTAAGCACTTCTGCAACATTTTTAACCCCTTCGGCATCTTTAACGGACGCACCTCCAAATTTAAATACTCTCATATAATAATCTTAATGGGATGCTTTTACATAAGCCGCTATGGCCTGTTCATCCATTTGAACTGTTTTCCAATCATCCAAAACAGCTGCACCACTTCTTTTATAAAAATCCATTGCATGCGTATTCCAGTCCAAAACTACCCATTCAATTCTTTTCACTTGTTTTTCGGCTGCATAAGCAATAAAAGCTGTGTATAAATCTTTTCCAAAGCCTTTACCTCTTTGACTTTGTGTGACAATTAAATCTTCTAAATGAAAGGTTGGGCCTTTCCACGTAGAATATCGAGGATAAAAAAGCGCCATTCCAACAACCTTACCCTCGTCTTCGGCCACCAAACAATGAAAAATAGAATTAGGACCAAAACCATCGCGTATAAGATCATTTTCTGTTACAACAACTGCATCCGGTTCATTTTCAAAATCAGCCAATTCTTGAATCAAACGTAAAGCTGAAGACATGTCTTCTTTTTGTGCAAAGCGAATCATATTGTTCATTTATAGAGCTAAATTAAGGGTTCTTATTGGAGTATTTAAATTTGTGGTCGATTATCACATTTTAATTAAATGCTGTGAAAATTTAATTTTACACCCACCAGGACTCAACAGCCTCCAAAAAAGCAGTTGGATTTTCAGCATGCAACCAATGCCCTGCTTTTTCTATATCTTTTAAAAGCTTATTTGTAAAATGGTGATGCAATGTCAAGCGATCTTCATCAGTAATATAACCGGATTGAAGTCCTCTTAGAAATAGTGTAGGACCATCGAATTGTTGATGAGGCTCCAAACCTGCTCCAATGGTTGTCCCTGCTTCTTTTAAGACTTCAATGTTGACCCGAAGTCCAAGTTGTTTTTTTTCTACCCAATAAATATTTTTTAATAAAAATTGTCTTACACCAACTTCTGGAACGTAAGCTGACAAGGCTTGGTCTACAGCAGTACGTGTTTGAAGGGTCGAAAAATCTAAAGAGGCTAAACCGTTTAAGATTTGTTGGTGATGAGAGGCATAGGACTTGGGGGCTATATCCGCAACAAGCAATTGGTGAATGTATTCTGGGTTTTGAGTTGCAAAAAACATGGCAGTTTTTCCACCCATAGAATGGCCTAACAGGGTGCATTTTTGAATTTGATGATGATCTAAATAGGTTTTTAAATCAGCTGCCAAGATCGAATAATTGAATTCTGTTGACCAAAAACTTCGCCCATGATTTCTTTGATCAATCAAATGAACACACCACCCTTGAGATTCCCATCTTTTGGCATGTGTTTTCCAATTATCACCCATACCAAGAAAGCCGTGTAAAACAATCAGATGTCGCTCGCCATTGCCGAGTATTAAACTGTGTAACAGTTTCATTGTGCCAAACGTTGAAGGTACATGGGAATTACGTTTTCAAATCCGAGGTAGAGCGATTCACAAACCAAAGCGTGACCTATTGAAACCTCTAACAGCTGGGGTATGTTTTGAGCAAAAAATTTGATGTTATCTAAACTCAAGTCATGTCCTGCATTGATTCCTAAACCCAGTTCGTTAGCACGGATTGCAGCTTGTACGTAGGGAACTATTGCTTTTTCAGCATTTGAAGCATATCCGTCTGCAAAGGCTTCGGTATATAATTCAATTCGGTCAGCTCCTGTAGCAACGGCGCCCTCGATCATACGGATATCGGGGTCAACAAAGATAGATGTTCGTATTCCTGCTGCTTTAAAGTCTTGGATTACGCTTTTTAAAAAATCTAGATTGGCATGGGTGTCCCAACCTGCATTAGAAGTTAATGCATCAACAGCATCGGGAACCAAAGTAACCTGAGTTGGGCGAATCTCCAACACCATTTGAACAAACTCTGGGATTGGGTTTCCTTCAATATTATATTCTGTGGTCACAACCTTGGGTAGGGCATGCGCATCGGCATATCGAATATGACGTTGGTCTGGACGAGGGTGAACTGTAATACCCTCTGCACCATACGATTGCAAATCGGTCACTACTTTCAATAGGTCTGGGGCATTACCACCTCTTGAGTTACGAAGTGTAGCCACTTTGTTGATATTAACACTGAGCTTGGTCATTCTTTTTTTTGTAAAACTACAAACTTCCCTCAACGAATCCCAAGAGATTGTTCGAGAATATGACCTTTAAAAAATGTAGGCGAAGTAGTACATAAGTTTTTGTACTTTTGAAGTAAAGACAGCGTTATGAAGATTGCGGTTATCTGCCCATTTCAAAATGAAAACTCCAGAGGATATGCACAAGGTGTAATTGAGCATTTACTCGAACGAAAAGTGACGGTTCTGGTAGACTATGAAATGGAACATTTCTTGGAAGACCCCGACATGGCTTCGTATGCATCTGTTTTTGAATCCCTTCCCCTTGATACCGATTTTTTGTTTTGCATAGGCGGCGATGGCTCTATGCTTAGAGCAATTATGACCGTAAAAGACAGTAATGTACCCATTCTTGGAATCAATACAGGAAGGTTGGGTTTTCTGACCAGTCTACAAAAAGAATCTTTAAATGTTGGTTTAAAGCAATTGTGGGAAAACAAATACTCCATCATCCATCGAAGTCTTTTGGAAGTAAAACTCCCTGAAGCTAATGAAGCGATTGATTCCTTCCCCTATGCCTTAAACGAAATAAGTGTTAATCGTAAAAATACCGCCTCTTTGATTAGTGTCAATACCCGCCTAGACAATGAACCTTTGACAACTTATTGGGCCGATGGACTAATCATTTCTACTCCAACGGGATCAACGGGCTACTCGCTTAGTAGCGGTGGACCCATCATGTCGCCTCAAACAGCAGGCTTTGTTCTTACGCCAATAGCGCCACACAACCTCAACATACGGCCACTTATTATACCCAACAGCACCACCATAGAATTGGAGGTTACTGGACGTGGTGAAGACCACTTACTTTCTTTGGATTCGAGAATCATAACGGTCAATCAAGAGACCTGCATTCAAGTAAAAAAAGCTCCTTTTACGCTTGCAACCGTCGAACTTCACGACAATGCATTTTTCAAAACCTTACGCGACAAACTTTTCTGGGGGTTTGACACCAGAAATTAGGCAATATTTTCATCAAAACGCAGTTTAGAGTATTGAAGCATCCTTCTTTAGGATGATCTGTAAACACTAGCGTTTCCCAAATTCTGATGAAAAGAATTTTGCTTATTTGTTGTATGGTGTTCCTCCCGCTTATTTCTCATGCTCAAATGCATGAAGTAGGTCTGTTTCTGGGGGGCAGTAATCTTATTGGTGATGTTGGGTCTCGAAAATTCATCAATACAAAAGCGCCAGCCTTTGGAATCATATATAAATACAACATCACAACACGCTATTCTTTTCGAGGGAGTTTTTCCTATTCCAAGATAGTGAACAAGAATTTTTATACAAACGACCTCAACCGCTTTCGAACATTCTTGAGTGTTACGAATCAAATTACGGAATTCTCTGCGGGAGTAGAATTCAACTTTTTTGATTTCAACTTACACGATCAGGAACGTTACCTAACACCTTATGTCTATCTCGGATTGAACTATTTTCGTTATAATTTGTTTTACATTGATCGAAATCAGCCTTTGACCATAACCGAATACGATAAAGATCTTGAATTTTCGATCCCCCTCACCCTAGGAATGAAAGCGAAATTAAGTCCACAATTTGTCCTTGGCTTTGAGATCGGAGCACGGTATGCGCTGACAGACAATCTAGACGGCAGCAATCCAGTCGATGCATTCGAAGCAAATCCAAATTATAAACACGGAGCATTGTATAATAATGACTGGTATGTTTTTACTGGTTTAACATTAAGTTTTACCTTTGGGCGATTGCCCTGTTATTGTAAAGAAAAATAATGAACATTGAACGAACTAACATACCCGCACATATTGCCATCATAATGGATGGTAATGGACGTTGGGCAAAAGCTCAAGGACAGAACCGGCTTTATGGTCACCGAAACGGAGTCGAAGCCGTTCAAAAAATTGTTGAAGAATCGGCACGTTTGGGAATTCAAAACCTTACTCTTTTTGCCTTCTCTACTGAAAATTGGAAGCGACCTCAAGTAGAAGTGAATACTTTGATGAAGCTGTTAGTCAAATCATTACGAAAAGAATTATATCAAATGGTTCAGAACAATATTCGCCTCAATGCTGTGGGTAATCTCAGTGCGCTCCCAGAGGCAGTTCAAACTGAATTAAATGAGACCATAGAAAAGACCAAAAACAATTCAAGGATGACCCTTACCCTAGCCTTGAATTACGGTGGTAAAGAAGAACTTACTCAAGCGATTAAGGAGATTGCAGTTAAAGTTAAAAATAATATAATTTCTCCCGAAAATGTTGATGAAACCATAATAAATAAGCATCTTTACACGCAAAATTTACCAGATGTAGATTTATTAATTCGAACCAGTGGAGAGCAAAGAATCAGCAACTTTTTGCTTTGGAAAATAGCCTATGCAGAGTTATACTTTTCTGAAGTCCTTTGGCCCGATTTTGATGAATCACAATTACATCTAGCAATACATAATTACCAAAAACGAGAACGTAGATTTGGAAAAACAAGCGAACAACTCAAGGCTTAAGCCTTCTTATAACAACATATTACTAGTATTTATATCGTTAGTTATGCTATTGGGTGGAACAGCCGTTAACGCTCAAGTCCCAGCAGCAGCGCCTTCAGCGTATACAGCATCGAAAAAATACACAATTGACTCCATCAAAGTGACTGGACTGAAAAGCTTTAGTGCTAAAACTGTAGTTTCATATAGTGGGCTGCGTAAAGGACAATCCATTCAAGTTCCAGGAGAAAAAATCAGTTCGGTAATCCAAAAGCTATGGAATCTAGATCTTTTTAGCGATATCAATTTTTATATAGCGGAAATCAATGGAAATCTCATTACACTCGAAATTGAGATTGAAGAATTACCTACGCTTTCGGACGTCAAAATTGTTGGTGTTAAAAAAAATAAAGCAGAATCTTTGATAAAGGATACTGAATTGACCAAAGGGAAAAAACTCTCCGAAAGTTTTTTAACCAACACCAAAAACTATATTGTAAATAAATACAAAAAAGAAGGTTACCTCAACACCAAGGTAGTGCTAAATACAATTCCAGATTCTACTACACAAAACGTATTGAAAATGGTCGTGAATATCGACCGAGGAAATCGCGTAAAAATAAAATCGATTGACTTTGAGGGTGTTGAGAAGTTTAGTGCTAATAAACTAGTTGCACAATTTAAAAATACTAAGAAGAAAAATATTTTCCGTTTTTGGAAAAAATCAAAATACATCAGTAAAGACTATCAAGAAGATTTAACCTCACTAATAGATTTTTACAAGGAAAAGGGGTATCGAGATGCGCGTGTTATTTCAGACACCATAATCGATGCAGACAATACCGACCTTGCGATTAAGTTAAAAATTGAAGAAGGGAATAAGTATTACTTCGGAGACATCAAATACCTTGGAAACGCTGCCTACACTAATAGAGTTCTTGCTTCCGTTTTAGGAATCAAAAAAGGAGATACATATAACGGTGTTCTTTTGAAGAAACGAATTGCAGACGACACTAAACCAGATAGTAACGACATCACTAATTTATATCAAAATAGTGGTTATCTTTTTTCTAACATCAACGCCGTTGAGGTAAGTGCAGAAAACGATACCATTAATTTTGAAATCCGAGTGACCGAAGGAAAACTGGCTTCCTTCAACAAGATCACGGTAATTGGAAACGACAAAACCAATGACCATGTGATCTTTAGAGAATTGCGAACCAAACCCGGAGAACTTTATAGTAAAGACAAGGTTGTTCGTACTGTTAGAGAATTAGGGCAACTTGGATTTTTCGATGCAGAACAAATCAATCCCGATTTTAAAAACGTTGATCCCAATGCAGGTACTGTTGACATTGAATTTGGATTACAAGAATCTGGTGCTAGTCAAATTGAGCTCCAAGGCGGTTATGGCGGTGGTGGCTTTATCGGTACGCTTGGTCTGTCGTTCAACAACTTTTCGATGCGGAATATTTTTGATAAAAAGTCATACAAACCCGTACCTTCTGGAGATGGTCAATCGCTTAGTCTTCGTTTGCAGGCAAGTCAATTTTACAACACCTATAGTTTTTCGTTTTCTGAGCCTTGGCTTGGAGGAAGACAACCGGTTCAATTTTCTACTTCGCTTTCAAGAACCAATCAGTTCAGATACGACTTTTTCACACAGAGAGCTGATAAAAGTCAATCTTTTCAAATCAGTAGTATTACGGTAGGTCTTGCTAAAAGACTACGTGTTCCTGATGATTTTTTCACCCTTTCACAAGCGGTATCCTTTCAATACTACAACCTACAGAATTATTTTACAGGTCTCTTTACTTTTGGTAATGGAGAATCGAACAACATAGCCTATACCGTTTCCCTCGCAAGAAACAACACTTCGGTGAATCCAATTTTTCCAACGGGAGGATCAAGCTTTTTGATTAGCGCAAAATTCACCCCACCTTTTTCATTATTCAGTGATACCGATTATGCCAATTTGAGTGACTTACCAGAATATAAAACCTTAAATGAGGCAGGCGAATTGGTAGCAGATCAATCCAAAATTGATCAAGAAAAATTCCGCTGGTTAGAATTCTATAAAATTAAATTCAATGGGACCTGGTATTCACGTATCATTGGAAAGTTGGTGTTGAAAACACAAGCTGATTTTGGGTTCTTAGGAACCTATAATAAAGACCGAGGCGCAATTCCATTCGAACGCTTCTACCTTGGAGGTGATGGAATGGCGAACTATTCACTCGACGGAAGAGAAACGATTGCTTTACGAGGGTACGAAAATCAATCCCTATCGACCAACGATGGTTCTACCATATACAATAAGTTTTCTTTGGAACTTCGATACCCGATTACACTCAAACCAAGTGCCTCTATCTATGCGCTTAGTTTTCTAGAAGCTGGTAATGGATACAATAGCTTCAGTGATTTCAACCCGTTCAATTCTAAGCGTTCTGCTGGAGCCGGGATACGAATTTTCATGCCCGCTTTTGGTCTCTTAGGGATCGATTTCGGATATGGATTTGACGCTGCCAATGCGCAAGATACAAGTCCTCACGGATGGGAAACACACTTTATAATTGGACAACAATTCTAAAATGAAACGATTTAGCTCCTTCCTGCTTTTCCTAACCTTGATGTGTACACAAATCAATTGGGCACAACGTGGAGTTCGCATAGGTTATATCGATATGGATGTAATTCTAGAAAATGTAGACGAATACAAAACTGCAAATCAACTGCTGAATAAGAAGGTTGAAACCTGGAAAAAGGAAATTGAATTACAGAAATTACAATTAAAAAAACTAGAAGATGCCCTCAATGCAGAGAAAGCATTGTTAACTCCTAACTTGATTTCGGACCGTGAACAAGAAATCAATGGTTTTGCAAAAGATATTGTCAATCTACAAACACAGAAATTCGGACCAGGGGGTGCTTTGATGCTCCAAAAATCAAAACTTCTGAAGCCAATACAGGATCGTGTATTGGGAATTGTGCGTGAAATAGCTCAAGAACGAAAATATGATTTCATTTTCGACAGATCTTCGGACTTGGTTATGTTATATTCCGCAAAAAATTACGATATTAGCGACCTAGTTTTGAGAAAAATAAATGCTCAAGATCGAATTGAAGATCGAAAATCACAACTCGAAAAAAGAAAAAATCAAATTAACAAAGCCAAAGAACAAGTTAAAAAACTAAACAAAAATTAAAAATATTCTCAATTAAATTTAAAACAATGAAGAATTTAAAATCACTTTTACTTGCTACCTTAATGTTTGCATTACCATTGACTGCTACTTTTGCACAGTCTAAGATTGCACACATTGACACCCAAAAACTAATTAGTGAAATGCCAGAGGTTATCGCTGCACAAAAGCAACTTCAGGCTGTTGAAGAAACATACACTAAAGAAATTGAAAACACATACAAAGAGTTTACTACTAAAGCTCAATCGTATTCTGCAGATGCCGCTAATCAAACTGACGTAACCAACCAAGCACGTCAAACAGAATTAGAGAGCATGCAACAAAATATTCAAAAGTATCGTGAAACTGCTGCACAAGATTTGCAGAAAAAACAAGGTGAAATGATGCGTCCTTTATACGAAAAAGCAAGAGCAGCAATTGAGAAAATCGCACTGGCTCAAGGTTATGACTACGTTCTTGATGCAAGTGCAGGTGGAAGTGTAATTATGGCTAAAGGAAAAGACTTAATGGCTGATGTTAAAGCTGACTTAGGATTTTAGAATAACTTCCTAACAATATCAATCTGAACTGCCTTATATTGCTATAAGGCAGTTTTTTTTTACCATGGAAACAAATAGAAATTCTTTTATTGGCGTATTCGACTCTGGTATTGGTGGCTTAACCCTTTTACCAGCACTACAACACCTCTTACCCCAAGAGAAATTTTTATATGTTTCGGATGATGCACATGCCCCTTATGGTCTAAAAAGCAGAGAAGAAATTTTAGAGCGCTGTAATATTATTGTTCAAGCTTTGATCGATAAAGGCTGTAAAGTTATAGTCGTGGCCTGTAATACGGCGACAACAAATGCGATCGAAACCTTAAGAACTACTTACTCCATTCCGTTCATTGGGATTGAACCAGCCATCAAGCCCGCAGCACTGAACAGTAAAACTAAAGTTGTTGGCGTTTTAGCAACCCAAGGCACACTCAGCAGTGCATTATTCACTCAGACAAGTGCTGCCTACACCCAAGATGTTCTTGTGGTTGAGCAAGTGGGCAACGGTTTGGTAGAAGCTATTGAAACTGGTCCATTAGATGATCCAAAACTTGCAACGCTTGTAGGTTCTTATATAAAACCGATGCTTGAGCAAAATATAGATGCCCTTGTTTTGGGTTGCACACATTACCCATTCTTGTTGCCTTTACTCAAAAAGATCCTTCCAAATAATATTCAGATTATTGATAGTGCTGAGGCGGTTGCCAAACAAACCCATAAAATCTTAAAAGAAAATCAGCTGCTGTGCCTAACCCAAGAAACTGGAAGTATTCAATATTTCAGTTCTGCTAAAAACTCAAGCTTACTAGGTTTTATTCCAAAAGAAGCAGAAGTACGCCCGCTTACTTCTGATCCGGCTTAAACCAACTGGAATACATCAAATAATTTTTGGCGATACGCTCAATTTCTCTTTTTTGTAACTCAGGATCTATGTCTTTAATCTTTCGAGCAGGAATTCCAGCATAAATTGTCCCTTCAGGAATATGGGTGTTTTGAGTAACAACACTCCCCGCGGCAATGATGCTATTGGATTCGACAATACAATTGTCCATGATGATGCTTCCCATACCAACCAACACCTTGTTTTTAAGTATACATCCGTGAACAATGGCATTGTGTCCAATTGAAACATCGTCACCGATCGTGGTAGCTGCCTTTTCATAGGTTGCATGTATGACGGCTCCATCTTGAATATTAACCCGATTTCCAACTCGAATAGCGTTTACATCGCCTCGAATGACAGCCTGATACCAGACCGAGCATTGATCTCCCATGATTAAATCTCCTATGAGGGTTGCATTTTCAGCAACAAAGCAGTCAGATCCCCACTGGGGAGTAAAACCGCGGACAGTTTTGATGAGCATGATTTTCTTTTAACCGAAGATACTACTTTCATAAAAATGAAATCCACTAAAACGTCTTGACAGATTGTAGTTTTGTGTATTTTTGTAAAAAATTTGCAATGACCACATATACCGTAACGCCTTCACAAACCCAAGACCAAACTGTTGCTCGATTTGAACTTTCACCAGCACTAGAGCTCGTTCAGGCGTCTAAATACAATAATATAGATGAAGCTAAAGATGCACCTTTGGTACAACAAATGTTCTACCTTCCTTTTGTAAAGTCAGTTGTTCTTAAAAAAGAAGCTTTAGAAATTGAGCGTTTCAATATTTTGGAGTGGAAGGATGTTTTGGAAGATGTGTCGCTAGAAATAGAAAACTATCTGAATAAAGGCGGCGTAGTTTTGAATGAAACGCAACCACTAAAGAAAGTACCAATTACAATTTATGCAGAGAGCACTCCAAACCCCGGAGTAATGAAGTTTGTTGCAAACAAAAAACTAGTAGAGCAAATTTTTGAATACAAAACCATAGACGAGACTACCCATGCGCCTTTAGCTCAAAAACTTTTCCATTTTCCTTTTGTAAAAGAAGTGTTTATGGACACCAATTATATTTCTATCACCAAATTTGATGTCGCAGAATGGGATGAAATTGTTCTTGAAATTCGCGAATTCCTTCGTTCCTACCTCGAAGAAGGTAATGAAATTTTGACAGCGGTTATAGAAGAAGTAAAAGCTGAAAACCCTCAAGAAGCTGCAGCTCCCTTGGATGATATTTCTCAACAAATTGTTGGCATCATCGAAGAATACATCAAACCAGCAGTTGCTGCAGATGGAGGTAACATCCTTTTCGATTCCTATAATACAGAAGACAAAAGTGTACATGTCATCCTTCAAGGAGCGTGTAGTGGCTGCCCTTCCTCTACTTTTACTTTAAAAAGTGGAATTGAGAACATGCTGAAAGAAATGCTTCCTGGAAAAGTATCTACGGTCAACGCTATCAATGGATAATTCCTTTGGAAGCGAAACAACATACCAATGCGCTAATCGAGGAGCTAAGCGCTTATCTTCTTCAACATGCACACAATCCTGTAAATTGGTTTCCGTGGACACAGTCTAACTTAGAGCAAGCACAGGGTGAAGGCAAACTGCTTTTAATCAGTATCGGATACGCATCTTGCCATTGGTGCCACGTCATGGAGCATGAATGCTTTGAAGACGAAGAAGTAGCCGCCTTGATGAATGCGAATTACATTAATATTAAAGTAGATCGCGAAGAACGTCCAGACGTGGATCAGGTCTATATGAATGCCTTACAATTGATCAGCGGTCAAGGAGGATGGCCACTCAATATGATTGCCCTTCCCGATGGAAGACCCATTTGGGGAGGAACTTATTTCCCAAAAGAGCGGTGGATGCAAGTCCTAACACAGATCAGTAAACTTGCTAGAGAAAAACCCGAAGAACTTATTCAATACGCTGACAATTTAGAAAAGGGATTGGCTCATTTTGAGGTTGATGAACCCTTGAAAGAAGGGTTGAATTTAGAAGAAATTGCTGCTGGCTTAGATCAGTTGGTTTCTAAAAAAGACGCTCAAAATGGTGGGCTTATCGGGGCTCCCAAATTCATGATGCCAACCTTACTTCGTTTCTTTCAACAAGGAGGTATTCTCTGTTCCAATAAAGATGCACGAGATCATTTTCATTTTTCGCTAGAACGAATGGCTCTGGGTGGTGTTTTCGATGCCGTACATGGTGGATTTTCACGTTATGCAGTCGATGCCGAATGGCATATTCCACATTTCGAAAAAATGGGTTACGACAACGGGCAATTGATTTCTTTATATGCCCAAGCCCATCGAGAAGAGCCAAAAGCGCTCTATCAGGAAACTATAGACAAAACCATTTCTTTTCTAAAAAAGGAGCTGTATACTCCCGAGGGTGGTTTTTATGCGGCACTTGATGCAGATAGCCTGAACGCAAATCAAAAACTAGTTGAGGGTGCTTTTTATGTTTGGACAAAAAATGAAATTCAAGAACTATTCCCAAAAGAATATCTTCAAGTAGCCGCCTATTACGCTATCAATGATGATGGATATTGGGAAGACGGCAACTATGTGTTGAGAAGAATGCAAACCGATGAGGTTTTCGCCAAACTGCACGGGCTGGAACTTTCTGAGCTAAAAGTAAAGGTGATTCGCTGGAATGTAACGCTTTTAAAAGAACGAAATAAGCGCGCACGTCCTCGATTAGATGATAAAATCATTTGTTCTTGGAATGCCATTCTTAGTTCCGGTTTTTTAGATGCTTATCGTAGTTTTGGGGATTCTGCTTACAAGGATCTTGCACTAAAAAACCTTGCTTTTATTGAAGCGAATTTTGTTGACGAAGAAGGAGAATTGAAGCGGATTTCGAAAAAAGGAGTCAACAAAATAGATGCTTTTTTAGAAGATTATGCAGCCGTTATAAAGTTGTATATCGATGCTTATGAAACTGTTTTTGATGAGCACTATATTCTTCAAGCAGAAAAAATAATGAACGTTTGCCAACGCTTATTTAAAGATAAAAACGGACCACTCTTTTATTTCAGTTCAAGTTCTGAGTTGGTTGTTCGCACCAAAGAAAAAACTGATAATGTAATTCCTTCTTCGAATGCTGTTATGGCAGAAAATTTGATTCGTCTTTCCAATCACTTGGTTAGGCCAGAATTGAAGTTACAAGCGGAAGCCATGGTGCTGGCATGTAAATCGGAAATAATATCCTATCCAAGAAGTTATAGCTATTGGCTTGCGGTTGGACTAAGGCTTCTAAAACCAGGTTACGAAGTAGTGGCTGTAGGGCCCAATGCTAAAAAGGATACAAAAAAACTACAACAATCTTTTACTGTTAATTGTAGTTGGGCAGCAGCAGAAACCTCTACTCTACCCTTATTTCGAAACAGAGTTTCTGAGGGTAAAACAAAATATTATTTGTGCAGAAACAATCAATGCGGTATTCCTCTAGAATCTCAAGATGAGGTGCAAAGGAGGTTACAAGAAACTGCTAACGCTTAGGCATATTCGTGTAAAAATCTTTGAGATAAAAAGGTTCAAAATAGGCAACATCTTCGGTGCTGTTGGCTTCAAATTTTGCAGTTACAAGTGCCACCATATTGCGAGCCGAAGGGAATTGAAGTTCCTCAACAAAAAGTGAGTTTGTAAGAGGAATCACATCCTTGCACTTTGTAGCTCCATTTCCGAAAAAAACCAAACGCCCTTGGCTTTGAAATTCTTGAAAAGAATCTGGGGTTACGATTACCGCCTCAGTTGCTTGAAGGACTTCTTTTTGAGCATTTAATACAAGTGCGTAAACTTCCATTCTTCGGGCATCAAACATTGGAATCAGAATATCGTCGTCTTGAGCGCTATAGGCAGCTGCGAGAACTTCTAAACTGTTTACAGCAATTAAAGGTAGGTCATTGGCATAGCACAAGCCTTTCGCAGAAGAAATGCCAATTCGCAGACCTGTGTAGGAACCTGGGCCCATACTAACAGCAACAGCAGACAATTGCTTGACTTCAATTTGAGCCTTATTCAAAAGTTGTTCGATAAATAAATGGAGGTAGTCACTATGACGAAAATCTGCTTCATTATTTTCAATACAATGCAGCAGATTTCCGTTTTGTGATAGTGCTACTGAACAATTCGTTGTAGCGGTTTCAAGATGTAACAAATAAGACATGCTACAAAATTAAGAAGAACTGGCTTCTAAATTTCAAGTTTTAGTCCAAAATAAAACTCGAGCACTTTAAGTTTAAATATATAATCATACTTGGCGCGTAATTCATCCGAAACAGATGTTTCATAGCGTTGTTTGATTTGAGTGAATTCGAACGAGTTCATGACCCCAGCATCAAATCGTTTGATTGCATCGTCGTAGGCGTCGTTTCGAGCAATAACCGTTTTTTGAGCAGCTTTATAAAAATTATATGCTCCCTTAGCATCATTATAGGCTTGGTTTACGGTAGTTTCTAAATTGAGTTTTTGTTGTTCGAATTGATTTTCGGAACGCATCAAGTTTACTTTGCTGCGCTTAACATTGTTTTTTGCAGCGAATCCATTCAAAATTGGAATACTCAATTGGACTCCAAAATTATGACCATCGTTCATTCTGAATTGAGTGCTCAAGGCTTGAGGCCCTATAACTCTAGTTTGTTCAATCGAACGAATAACTTCTTGTCCTGTAGTAGCAACAGTTCCAATAGGTACATCATCAAACACTCCTGTCCCAGTTAATCGGTCGCTATACGACAATCTTGTACTGTAACTATAAAATGCAGAGAGCGAGGGTTGAAGTCCTGTTTTAGCAATTTCAATATCAGCTTTCGATATCTCCAAATTGGTGATGGATAATTTTATATCGTTTCTGTGAGTCAATGCTTCCTCATAGATCGCTTTAGGCGTTTTTTCTAGAATTTGAGGAAATGGAATATCAAAAGTTTCAACGGCTATATCGAAGTTTTCGTAATCGGTAATCAAGAGCAATTGTGCTAAATTGATCTTTGTTAAACGCAGACTGTTTTCTGCCTGAATTACCGCTTGTTCTTGAGAAGCAATGGTAGCCTCTAATTCATAAACATCTCTAATAGTCAAAACACCTGCTTCAATCAAGGTTTTGGTTCGTTTCAATTCTTCAATTGAAACTGCAAGCTGGCTTTTTTGCACCATAAGCTGCTCTCTATTGAACATTACTTGTAAGTAAGAATTAGCAACTAAAATCGTGGTGTTTTGTGCTATATCCGCTAAATTATATTGCTGCGCAATAATAGCAAGGTTCGCTCGGTGTAAACGTTTAACATTCTGTAAACCGTTGTATATGTCAACACCCATATTGACTCCAAAAGAGGAAAACTGAGTCGTTACATCTTCTAAAAGACCGGTAGTAATGTTCTGGTTTAATCCAATGTTCCAAGAATGGCTTGTTTGAGCATTGATGTTTGGGAGAAAATTACCAAAAGCACTTTTCTTATCAATCTCTGCATTAGCAACATCCAACTCAGATTGTTTAATTGTAATGTTTTTTTCAAGGGCTAATTCCACACAGTCTTGTAGGGTGAGTGTTTGTCCCTTCGCATAGAGTGAAGAGCAAAGAACAGCTACTACTGTTATGTATTTTAATGTCGTATATCTCATAATAAAGTAGGAATTATGCTTAGTTATCTTCAGATGATTCATCTTCATCTTCCTTTTTTTCTTCTTCCGTTTTGTTCCAAACTTTGATCTTATCTTCAAGGGTTATACCCGAAAGAACCTCTACGTTAATTCCATCAGAAATTCCCGTTTTAATGTCCTTACGTTCAAATTCTTGATCTTTAATTAGAACTTCAACATAAGGCTCTTCGGTTTTTTTGTCAAACTGCAATAAGGCTTCTGAAATTGCAAGAATACTGTCTTTACGTTCCAAAACCAAAGAAGCATTGGCACTGTAACCCGCGCGGACAAAAAAGTCATCGTCTAAGTATACATCTCCTTCAATTTTAAACTGAACAGCTCCTTGTTCTTCGTTTCCTTTAGGGGCGATGAACTTCAATTTAGCTTCAAATTCTTTGTCTTGAATAGCTCCTAAATTAACTGAAAGGGGCATTCCGATTTTCAACTTTCCAACTTCAGCTTCATCAACTTTCCCTTCAAAAATCATTTTACTCAAGTCTGCTATGATAGCAATTGTAGTTCCGTTGTTAAACGTATTACTCTCCACTACTTGATCTCCTTCTTTAATAGGCATTTCAAGAACCGTCCCAGAAACAGTAGCACGAATATTGGTGTTTGCTGTAGCTGAGCCTCCTGCAGAACCTAGTTTGATGATCTGTAAATCGCTATCAGCGTTTGCAACATCTTGTTTTGCTCTACTGTAGTTCAATTCTGCATTTTGAAAATCTTGTTGAGAAATGATTTCTTTTTCAAAAAGACCTTTGTTTCTGTTGAATTCGATCTTAGCATTCTCCATCAGGATCTTGGTGTTTGCCAAACGACCTTTTGCACTATTGAGTGATTGTTCGTTAGGAACAACCTTAACTTTAGCGAGTAGGTCACCCGTTTTTACATTGTCACCTTCTTCAACATAAAGCGTTTGGATGATTCCAGAAATTTGAGGTTTAATCTCAACTTCATCTTCAGGAATTACTTTTCCGGTAGCAACTGATTTCATCTCAATAGATGTTATTAGTGCAGTCTCCGTATCGTACTGAACCGCGGGCTTACTATTCGATTTAATAAAGAAAACAGCCGCATAAAGAACTCCAAACAAAATGGCTGCTATTAACATATATTTAAATACTTTTTTCATGGGAAATGGTTTATTATTTATATCTAGGTGTTATTATTCTTCTCTTAGGGCGTCAATAGGTTTTATACTAACGGCACGTTGTGCTGGGATCAGTCCGATTAAAGTTCCTAAGGTAACCATGATTGCCAAGGCTCCTAGAACAAAAGATATCGGGACTGTAGGGTTGGTATAAGGAAAATCGGTCATGTTTGCAGTTGCTGCATCAATTCCAGATAAGACAAAAGCTCCAAGGATAATCCCAAAAACTCCTGCAACAAAGGTTAGAAATACTGATTCTAAAATAATTTGAATGCGAACTTCAGCTGGTGTAGCTCCCAATGCGCGGCGAATACCCAGTTCTTTGGTTCGTTCTTTTACGGATATCAATAAAATATTACCAATTCCAATTACTCCAGCAATAATAGTTGCTATGCCTACAATAAGAGATAAAAAAGTCATCCCTTGAGAAAAGCCCATGATTCTACCAAAAAGCTCTCCCAGATTGAATGAGCCAAAAGCACGTTCATCTTTTGGAGACACACGATGTATCCGTTTAAGAGTTTGCTTAACTTGCTCTTCTACAGAAACTATATCAGCGTCGTCGAAGGCTGCAATTGTAAACCAACCCACATTATCTCCTGAATTATATAGTTTTTTATATGTTGAAAAAGGGATAAAGACATCTCCATCAGTTTCAAAGCCACCACCCTCAATATATTTGTGAACACCGATGACTTTAAAATAAATATCATCAACACGAATATACTGCCCAATAGCTTGTTCGTCTTCATCAAACAATTCCTTTTGAGTTCGTTCTCCGATTACACATACTTTTCGTTCTTCATCGATATCAGCCTGATTTACAAATCGTCCACCATCGTAAATTTTCTTAGAAAAAATTTTAGTGTATTCAGGGAAATCGCCATAAACCGTGTAGGTTCCGGACTTAGATCCACGAACCATTTGGGAACCACCTCCACCATCAAATACACCTTTGGCATTCCTTGGAGCAATAAACTCAATAGCTGGAATGTTATTCTTTAGGGTTTGTACGTCTTGGATTTTGAGCTGAGGATTTCTTCCCGTCTTAAATCCCTCGTAAGGAATGCTTGTGCTTTGTGCCCATACAAGTAAGGAATTCATTGCAACTCTTTCGAATTGTCTCTCAAAACCATTGTCCAAACCCTTGGCTGCACCCGAAAGGGCTATGTATATAAAAATACCCCACAATACTCCAATCACAGTAATTATAGTCCGAACTTTATTTTTCTGGATAGAACCAAAAATTTCTTGCCAGGTATCACGATCAAATATTATTTTAAAACTATTCATCTCTTAGTGCAACTATGGGTTTAATTCGTGCAGCTCGTTTAGCTGGAATATATCCTGCAATACCGCCAAAAATAATTAATATTAGCATAGCAAATAATGCAGTAGAGGTGTCTATGTATGGATTTTTTATGAAATAGTCTTTAAGGATTACGCCAATAGACTTCAGAACAAAAACTCCAATTAGCATTCCTATGATTCCTGAAAGTGTAGTAATGAAAATAGACTCTTGAAGAATCATTTGGATTACAGATTTTGGCGTAGCGCCTAATGCTTTTCTAATTCCCAATTCTTTAGTCCGTTCTTTTACAACAAAGACCATGATGTTTGAAATTCCAATGATACCTGCAATCAAGGTACCCAGGCCCACAAAAGTTACAATAAGTTGAAGTATGTTTGCAAATTGTTGGTTTTGTTTTAGCTGATCAGCTCTATTTCTAATGCGAATTCCGTTAGGATCTTTTGGCGCAATTGACTTTTTCTTCTTAAAAAATTCACGCAACTTACGTTCAAAAACTAAAGATCCTGAATGGCCTATTTGGGGCTTAAAAGCAAGGATAATTTGATCTACTTTATCGTTACTTTTTTCAAGTAATTGTCTCGTTGTATAGGGAATGTAGATATAGCGCTCTTCCCGGTCACCTCCATCATCTTGGAAGACTCCAATCACTTTAAAAACACTATTTCCAATATCAATAAATTTTCCTAAAGGATTTTCTTGTTTGAACAAATCTCGAGCAACCAAGCGTCCAATAACGGCGTATTTTGATTTGTTCGCAATATCACTTTCGTTGATATAACGTCCCTTCATTAAAATTGTTTTTTCAGCAAACTGATGAGCTGGGCCAACTCCTCGGGTAGAATAGTTATCAAACTCGTTTTTATATTTAACAACTGCTGTTCTAGAAATTCTAGGGGTAATATACTCTAAGAAGAAAGGAAACTGTTCTTTAATATCTGTGATATCATCGTTCTTAAATTCGATCTTACGGTTAGATTTAAACCCATCATAAGGAATAGAAGTTTTACCTGGAGAGAAAGAAATAGTATTGGTTGCATCATCCAAGAAAAACTCTTGAAATGTATTTTTAAGCCCATTGCCAAAGCCAAATAGGATTATAAAGATAAAAATCCCTAAAGCAACAGTAAAACCTGAAAGAAAGGTTCTTAGTTTATTCTTTCGAATAGTTTCGAATATTTCTTGCCAACGATCTCTATTAAACATAATCAGCTGCTAAAACTTGGTTTACTTTAATATCTTCTACTATGACGCCATCTTTGAGTTTTACAATGCGCTTACACATTTTTGCAATATCCTCTTCGTGAGTAACCACTAAGATGGTGTTTCCTTCTTGATTTATTTTTTGGATCAAGTCCATTACTTCATACGAAGTTTTAGTATCTAAAGCTCCAGTAGGCTCATCTGCCAAGAGTACCTTGGGACGTGACGCCATAGCGCGTGCAATTGCAACCCGTTGTTTTTGACCTCCAGAAAGCTCACTAGGCAGGTGTGTAGACCAATCTGCCAAGCCTACCATGGTAAGGTATTTAATAGCTTGTTCTTGTCGTTCCTTGCGGCCTACTCCTTGGTAGTACAAAGGAAGGGAAACGTTTTCTGCGGCTGTTTTGTAATTAATCAAATTAAACGATTGAAAAACAAATCCTAAGAATTTATTACGGTATTTAGCTGCTTTAGTCTCATCCAAGTCTTTAATCAGAACATCGTCGAGGGTATAAGAACCTTCATCAAGAACATCTAACATACCCAGTATGTTTAGGAGGGTGGATTTTCCAGATCCCGAAGAACCCATTATCGCCACTAATTCGCCTTTTTCAACTGCAAAGTCAATGCCTTTGAGTACGTGAAGCGAAGAGCTTCCCATTTTATATGACTTATGAAGGTTTTTTATTTGTATCATGAAATTTGGAATAAATGTCTTTTAGAAATGAATCTTGCTTATAAGACGTTTAAAAAAGTAAAAAGTTACATTAATGTAACACATTATTTTTTAAGCATTCGAAATACAGCGACTCCAACTGCTCCAACCAAGACGTAAGGAATGGCCATTAGGTATACAATCCCGTTGTTTATTCCTTTGGCGGTTTGCTGTCCTTCTTCCGATTCAAGAACTGCTCTACACATAGCACATTGCGCCTCTACATCTTCAGAACCTAAGATAAAAAGAGCTAATGTAAGGAGTATTGTTTTTTTCATTTAGAAGCAATTAAACGTAATATGGAGAGATCATATAATAAACAATCACCCCAGTAACGGTTACATATAGCCAAATAGGAAATGTAATTCTAGCTATTTTTCTGTGCTCTGTGAATTGTTGAGAAATTCCACGAACAAATGTGATCAAAACCAAGGGTATGATTATAATCGATAACAAAATATGTGAAATCAGGATGGTGTAATACACTATTTTTACAACACCTTCTCCTCCAAAAGGGGTAGGATCAGATGTAAGGTGATAAGCAACATACATAACCAAAAAGGCTAATGAAAGACCAATCGCCGTTTTCATCAATTGCTCATGCAAATTAATTTTACGGTTTTTAATTGCCCATAGCGCTACTAATAATATGATTGCCGTATAGCCATTGACTGCTGCGTAGATTGGAGGAAGAAATGATAGTGATTGAACATTCTCTAATCGAATTCGAAAAAGAAAAGCGACTACAACGGGAATAGCTATTGACACTACAATGATCCAGTTTTTATACTTTAGGGTAGATTTACTTGCATTCATAATAATTAATATTCGTTAAGTAAAAGATCTATATCTTCTAGAAGCATATCTACTCCTTGTTCTTCTACATATTCTTGGTCTAATCCAGAATAATAGACAATTGGGTTTCCATAATCGTCTTGTCGAGACCGAATAAAGCCCTTTTTGTCGATTAATGCAAAATAGCCCTGATGTTCAAATCCTCCAGCGACTGCAGGGTTTATTTCGGCAAATATATTGAATCCTTTGTTTGCCAAATCATATACGCTGGATTTTGGTCCTGTCAGGAAATTCCAGGAAACTTCTGAACCAACATAACTTTCGGCATACTTTTTTAATACAGACGGCGTATCGTGATCTGGATCTATGGTGAAGGAAGCAATTCCAAAATTCTCTTGATTCCCAAAGGCATCATGTAAGATTTTCATATTTTTATTCATGATCGGACAAATGGACGGACAGGTTGTAAAAAAGAATTCAGCAACGTAAACCTTTCCTAAATAATCCTCATTAGAAACGTAGATGCTATCTTGATTAAGGAATAAAAACTCAGGCACTTTCTTCGATTCTCCATTGATCTTAATGAAATCTAAAGCTTTAAAGCCCGGCTTTATGGAGCGGCTACTATCGACGGTTGCATTGTTTGTGAGTCGATCAATGATTTTAGGGACAACAATGATTGCAAATACGAGTATGATGATTGCAAGTCCGATGTAAGAAGATTTCTTCATGTGTAAATGTAGTTATTATCCGCCTAATTGTTAACACACTAGAATAACTCTAGTTTACTTTTTCCTGTTGACATTGTTTTTTTTAAGGGCTAAACGATATTCTGCAAGGATGACTTTCACATCATCAGTCATTTTATTATTCAGTGAAGCAACAGACGAAGCATCGTACCCGAAAAGGGTTCCTACATCTTCATCGTCGTCACGTCCACGTAAGTTAGCTTCTCTGTCGACGATAAAAACAGTTGAGGTACTTTCTTCAGGAGATAGATTGATATCACTTTTAAGACTCGAAAATAGGGTCTTAATTTGTTCAGCAGTACCAAAAATAAAGTTCCACTTCACCATGTCGGTTCCGACTCCTTCTTCTAATTCTGAGATAACCTTCGCAATTTCTTCTTGATATCCGTCTTCAACAGCAACTACGAATTGAAAATCTTTGAATTCATAAAAGCGTTTGTATATCTTCTGATTTAAGTTGAAAGCATCGCTCTTTTTACTCTCAAGATCATTCCCCCAAAAACCGATTACGGTAATGCGGTCTTGAAATTGAACAGGATCACCACGGAGGGTTTTCCAAGAATTTATTTCAGGAAGGTTCTTGGTAAGTATCGGTAGCTTTGCAAAATTATTGATGCCCGAAGCAAAAAACAAATAAATAACGATTGGAAATACAAAGAGTATTCCGAGTACGACATACTTTTTAAATGCGTTATTATTCATTTTTTATTTTAGAAATTCCAACTAACAAAACCGGTACGCATAACCTCAAAAATATAATCTGCTTCTAACAAAAGGATGAAGCATAGATAAGGAATAAGTACAACTAAAGGCAATACAATGGATCCTTTTAGGCCGCCCTTTTCATCTCGAATGTGCATAAAATCCCAAGCGATATAGTAGGCTTTGACAATTGTTAGAATGATGAAAATCCAGTTTAATGTTTTCATCCCTAAAAACATTCCCATAAGGCTTTCAGGTTTTACAATACCCAGTATAACCTCGACCGTTGTAACGATGGATAGGAAAATCAAAACACCCCAGATTTTCTGAACGTTTGATTTGAATTTTAATAATCCTCTGAAGATGGCTAAGTTTTCTGTATCGTGTGCCATGATGTATATTTTATAATTAATTAAACTAAATAGAAGAACGTGAATACAAATACCCAAACTAAATCTACAAAGTGCCAGTATAGTCCAACTTTTTCAACCATTTCATAGTGCCCTCTTTTTTCATAAGTCCCCATGATCACATTAAAGAAAATAATGATGTTGATGACAACTCCCGAGAGGACGTGAAATCCGTGAAATCCGGTAATGAAGAAAAAGAAATCGGCAAACAAACGGTTTCCGTATTCATTGTGAACGAGGTTTGCTCCTTCAACAACATTGACTGCTTCCTTTATTTTCAATAAAGATTCTTCTCTCGAAAGAATAATCTTATGACCCGTTTCATCTATTTTTTCACTTTTAACGACCAAACTTTCATTGGCAACAAATCCCGCTGCTACTTCTTCTAGGCTATAACTTGGCAATGAAGATTCTCCAATGAACCAAATCCCGTTACTATCTTGGTGCGTATCTCTAGGTGAGTCGATATTCGAAGCAAAAGCTTCTAAAGCAACACGCTTCCCTGTTTCAGCGTCCATAAACTGAAGGATTTGACCGCCTTTAGTTTCAAGAGCTCCGTATTCACCTTTGATGAAGTTTTTCCATTCCCAAGCTTGTGATCCAACGAATATTGCTCCACCAATGATTGTGAGTAGCATATAAAAGGTCACTTTCGCTTTGTTCATGTGGTGCCCTGCATCTACTGCCAATACCATCGTTACGGATGAGAAAATCAAGACAAAAGTCATTAAAGCTACGTAATACATTGGAGCATCAACTCCATGTAAAAATGGGAAGTGAGTAAATACTTCATCGGCAATTGGCCAAGAATCGATGTTTTTAAATCTAGAAAAACCATAGGCTACTAAGAAGCCTGTAAAAGTTAAAGCATCAGAAACGATGAAAAACCACATCATCAATTTCCCATAACTCGCTTTTAGAGGTTTATTACCTCCACCCCAAACATTGGTTTCGTCTATTGTATTGTTTGCTGTAACTTCCATATAAAAGTGTCAAATTTTAATTTTACAAAAATAGTATTTTTTTTAACTATACACACTCACGAAAACGTATAAATAAAGCCATAAAAAATCGAGAAAATGCCAAAACAACTCCGCTAATTCATAGCCCAATTTATCCTTTGGTGTATATGCATTGGTATAGGTTTGAAAAAGAACAACCAACAGAACAATCAATCCTCCAAAAACATGGGCAAGATGGAGGAGAACAAGAACATAAAGAAACGAGGTTGTGATTGAACTTGCTGCTCCAGTAAAGTAATAGCCTTGTTCTATGATTTGTGAAAATCCTGTGAACTGAAAATAAACAAACAACAGTGTCAGACCTAGTGTTGCCCAAAGAAAGGTTTTTTGTAATAAAACATTTCCCTGATTCAAAGCCTTTTTACCTAGGAAAAAGGTAATACTGCTCAGAAAAATAAGAACCGTGCTGTACAAAAATACTGTTGGTAATTCAAAGGAGGTCAGCCAGTCAGCTCGACTACTACTCACTACATAAGCACTGGTCAAACCTGCGAAAGTCATCGTCATACTAATCATCCCAAACCAGAGCATCATTTTTTTTGCTCGAGCATTCTTTTCTACTGCTGTTTTTTCCATTTTAAGCGATCATTTTATCAATAACATATATAATTTGTACCAGTGTGATATAGCCTACACTAGAAAACATCAATTTTCTTGCTGCTTCATTTGTTTTCTCAATCATCAATTGGAGTGCAAAATAGAGCATAATTAGACCCAGAATTCCCACTACAACCGCTCCAATAATACTTAAATTGAAACTCCCCGTATAGGCAGTCGCTGGAAGCAAAGAGATTACAAGCATCCAAAGGGTATAAAACACAATTTGAAAAGCAGTAGCATTGTCTGGATGTCCAGAGGGAAGCATCTTAAAGCCTGCGCGTTTATAATCATCATCTAGCATCCATCCAATAGCCCAAAAGTGAGGGAATTGCCAAAAAAATTGTATCATAAACAATACCCCAGGTTCGATTCCAAAATGATTTGAATAGGCAACCCATCCAAGCATAAAGGGGATGGCCCCGGGAAAAGCCCCTACAAAAACTGCCAAAGGAGTTCTTGTCTTGAGTGGCGTATACACACAAACATATAAGAAGATTGAAATTCCGCCAAACAAGGCTGTACGCGTGTTGATGGTATACAAAACCAATAAGCCCAAAACGGTTAGAATAAGAGCAATCGACATAGCGGACTGAACCGACATTCTCCCTGAAGGCAATGGCCTGTTTTCGGTTCGATCCATCAATGCATCGAGGTCTTTTTCTAAGACTTGATTGAACGCATTCGATGCACCTACCATAAAATATCCACCAAAGGCTAATAGAATGACATCGATAAGAACAGGAGTATCCGCAGCCAAAAAATAACCTGCTACAGAAGAAAAAACGACGCTTACCGCTAGGCGCACTTTTGTCAACTGCTTAAAGTCGTCCATGAAGAGCGAAAAAGCAGACTCTTTTGGGGTTTGTAAACGAATTTTTTCTACATCCATAATCTTGGGCAAAGATAATGTACAATCCCCTATTTACCATAGAAACGGAAACCTAAATTATTAGGCACAAAAAAGCCCGAAGTTTCCTTCGGGCTTTGGTAAACAAAGGGCGTTGTTTTAGTTTAATCTAAATATAATTGAAATAATGAAAGGAACACGTACCGAACGCCCTCTTTGTTTTCCGGGTATCATTTTTGGAAGTTTGTTAATGATACGAATTGCTTCTTTTTCTAAATTTCTATCCAGTGACTTTAGTACTTCTATATTCGTAATACTTCCGTCCCTTTCAATCACAAAACGCATATACACCTTCCCTTGGATTCCCATCTACTGTGCAATTTCAGGATATCGAACAGTTTTATTGATGTGTGCAAAAATCATTTTTTGAAAACATTCTTTTTGTTCGGACTTTGTTACATCTTCGCAACCAGAGAAAATTGGCACCTCTTCGATGATAGCAAAAGGAACGTCTACATCGTCAAAATCGTCTTCTACTTCAATCTCAACAATCTCTTCTTGATCTGTTTCAGTAGATTCTATCACCGTTTCTTCAACCTCTTCTTCTTCCTCAACAATCTCAATTACTTCAGGAGCTGGCGGCGATGGTGGAGGCGGTGGTGGTGTTTTCAGTTGTTCAGTGATTGGCACTTCTTCGTCGTCTTCGTCATCAATGTTGAGCGCTTGGTAGTCGAAAACTGATTTCTCATACGTCTTCCATTCGATGGATTGCCAGGTGAAGAAAAGAACGAAGGTGAGGCCAATTGCGAAATAAAGGCTGCTGTCTTTGGTTAAGTCTGCTTTTGGGTTTTATTTTGAGTTTCATGATGCAGGGATTTAGGTGATATACTACTAATCAAACAGCTACCATGCCATGAGATGCCGAACACTAAAAACAAAAAGCCCGAAGTTTCCTTCGGGCTTTGGTAAACAACGGGTGTTGTTTTAGTTTAATCTAAATGTAATTGGAATACTGAAAGGAACACGTACCGGACGCCCTCTTTGTTTTCCAGGTATCATTTTTGGAAGCTTCGAAATGATTCGAGCAGCTTCTTTTTCTAAGTTTTTATCGGGACCACGCATTCTTACGTTCGTAATGTTCCCATCTTTTGAAATGATAAAATTCACATAAACTCTTCCTTGAATTCCCATCTCTTGAGCAATTTCAGGGTAACGGAAATTTTTACGGATGTGCTTATTCATCTTATCTTGAAAACACGCTCTTCTTTCTGATTTGGCTACACGCTCACAACCAGGAAACAAGGGTACATCTTCAATAACTGCAAAAGGAACGTCTACATCGTCAAAATCATCTTCTACTTCAATATCTTCAACCTCAACAATCTCTTCTTGATCTGTTTCAGTAGATTCTATCACCGTTTCTTCAACCTCTTCTTCGTCCTCAACAATCTCAATTACTTCAGGAGCTGGTGGCGGTGGAGGAGGCGGTGGCGGTGTTTTCAGTTGTTCAGTGATTGGCACTTCTTCGTCGTCTTCATCATCAACGTTAAGCGCTTGATAGTCGAAAGCTGATTTTTCGTACGTCTTCCATTCGATCGCTTGCCACGAGAACAAGAGAACCAGGGCAAGACCTATAGCGAAATATAAGCTGCTGTTTTTGGTTAAGTCAGCTTTAGGATTTTTTTTGAGTTGCATAGAACTTTATTTAGATAGCTAATTTATAAAAATACGGCATTTGACAATAACTTTTTAACTCTTTTTGACAAAAAAAGAAAGAAAACAATCCCTAGAGTGTTCGCTAACAAATCATAGACTTCAAAACTTCGATAGGATAATAGACTTCCTTGAAAGATTTCGAGCAGTAAACCCAATGAAAATCCACTTATTATTGTCCACTTCCTTGCTGTTTCCAACTTCCAATCCAAATTCAATGCCACAAATACACTCATTGCAAAACAAAAATAGGCAAATGCGTGTGCTGCTTTATCAATTTCGAAATCAGGAATTTCTTTTAGGGCAACTGAGGGAACCGTAGAAAGAAAAATGATAAAAACTCCAATACTATAGGCAACAATGGAGAACAGATATCTAGGCACCAATCAATTCTTTGTATGCTGCCGCTTCCAAAAGTTCACTAGCTTCTGCTGGGTTGTCCAATTTAATTTTGATCATCCACCCTTTACCGTAAGGATCTTCGTTTACCATTTCTGGCTCGTCTTCTAGTGATTCATTGAATTCGATAATAGTACCAGAAAGAGGCATAAAAAGATCGGAAACGGTTTTTACAGCCTCTACTGTGCCAAAAACCTCTGTGATTCCTATTTGTTCATCTAGGGTTTCTACTTCTACATATACAATGTCACCCAATTCACTTTGAGCAAAATCGGTAATGCCAACCGTTGCAATTCCATCTTCAATAGAAATCCATTCGTGGTCTTTGGTGTAGTGTAACGTATCGGGTGTATTCATTTATTCTTTGTTTAAAAAAACAAATATAGCAGATTCTCCCGATCAATTACCAAAATTATATCGAATGCTTATCCCGGATCGAATTGAGGTTTGTGGAAAAGCAGAGGAAATTGCAAATTCCGAGAAATTATGATCGTAAAAGAACTGACTTGTTAGGTTTCTTGACAAAGCGTAATCGGCAGTTAATTTGATAGACCACAGGGTCTGTCCTGCGGTTACTTGATTGTCGTTTATTTCCAAGTTTCTCAAAACAGTGATGTTGTTTCTGTACGATAAATCTGCTTTTATATTCAAATCTCCTTTCAATGTTTTTCTTCTGCCACCAATTCGAGTATTAAAGCGCAAATCTTTGAGGCGATACCCCATTCCAACAATATATTCTTGCCCACTTGATTCGGTCAATAAATTATTATCTAAACTTAAAGAAAGAGCGCGGTCTGTTTTGAGTTCTGCTAAAAACTTAAACGAGTTTTTCAATTCTAAATCAATCCGAATAAGGGGGTTGAACTGCTCTACTAAATTCAGATTAGAAAATAGGGTTGAGGGAATAAAATTTCCACCATCATCTACTTGGTCGGGAATCGAAGGATCATAGTCTAAATTCGTTTGAAAATTATTGATTGTATAACTCGAACGGTAGGCATGTGTGAGAGAAAATCGATTGAATATTTTCTTTAGAGATTTAATATTCATCAAACCTGTATATTTCAAATTCCAGTTGGGTAAAGGTGTTTTCTTAATCGGATCTAAGGATATCTGTTCTGCAGAAGATCCAGAATAGGCTGCTAGAAAAGCAGGAATAACAACCGATTGGCTCGATTTCCCATAACCTCTCGGAAAGCCCTCTTCGTCTACATCGGTAAGTGGAATTCCTGCTGCTGACGCTAAACGCTGCGCCACAACCAGACGGTGTTTTCTGAATTTTTCAAAATTGGGATTAAAAGAACCTGAAGGCTTGTTGAAGGCTGTTCTAATGAGTAAGGTCGACATCCCAAAGTTTCCATAGCTGTTTGGATTTAAAGGGACATAGGAGCCATCTACAACAGAGAAGTTTTCAGATAAGTTTTCAGAAAAATTTCGTTCAGCAGTTAAATCGATCAACAAGCCTTTTCCAAAATCCAATTGCCCTGTTATTTTTAATTGATTGTTGTGGACCTGCGTAAATTGCTGATTGAAATCTGGATAATCGGTCAACCAACCATTTCGGGCTACTTCATAGCGAATGTCGGCCTGACTTCCAAAGGTAAACGCTGCTGTCGGCTGTAAAGTTCCACCAAAGCCGAGAGTCGGTAAATAGCCTGGTAATACCTTACCGTTGTTTTCGCTATACGTAAACTGTACCCGCTTCATTATCGAAAGCACATCCGCTACCGAGCGTAGTACTTTCTTATTCTTCTTCTTTTTAGGCTTTTTCTTTCCCTCTGGGGCATTGGGATCGGTTTCTTTTTTAGAAAGAATTTGTCTTATGCTTTTTTGATTCTTTTGAATTCCAAAGATTCTATAAATTCGATCCATGGAGATCGAACCGTTTAGGGTTTGTGTATTGGCATTTTGAACTGTATTAACAATGCCCAAAACATTACCGTCTAGATCTTCAACATCAGCCAAGACATCTGACCCACGTTGCCAACTAAAATCGCCGGTATAGCTATAATTCGCATCAATAAAACTCAAAAACGGAATGTACTTGAACGGTAGTTTATAGTTCAAGGTTAAGGCTTGGAAATGCCTGTTGGGATCTCCAACATCCCAAAGACCATCCCAGATATTCTTGCTTTTATCTACAGTAGTAGCGCCTTCATTATTTTCTTGATAATAGTTTCGGACTATATTATTACTCGAAGCAGTAAAATTCATTTTCAAGGATCGGGTAATGTTGTGGTTGATGCTGTAGGTCCAATCGAATAAAAAGTTCCGCTGTTGCAAATCCGGTAGAGCGAGCTGTTGCGAACTGTCTACTCCTTCCGTATACACTTCTCTAAACTGCTGGCTATTGAACAAGCGATCGATTTTAGAGCTGATCGCTATGTTGTTCGGTACTAGATTGAAGTTTATTTCTCGAAGCCACTGCCAGTATTTTTTTCGATTGAGGGCTTTGATCTTTTTAAAAGGAGTGATCTCTACAGGAGAGAAACCATAATTGTAATTTGCCGAAAGGGCAACCGTTTTATTGGACTGGTTTTGAATTTCATAATCCCGGTGAGAAAACTCATTATAGGCGTAAGAAAAATCAAGGTTTTCTAGATTATAAAAACGAGCCTTGGCGGCACCACCATTCTTCCGAACTCCAATAAGGCTGATGCTTTTTCTTTCGGTATAATCAATTGCTTGATTTCTTATGGTATCGCGCTGGGACTTACTCGTAGCTGTTGCCAAACGATCTTTTAGACGTAAGTCTTGATAAAAAGGGTCGTATTCGGGAGTGATTTGTGTTGCCCCTACATTGTAGTTTAATGGAATTTGTACGCCCCATTTCTTAGGTAACAATTGTCCTACATTGACATTCGTTACAAAATCGTATTGTGCTAGGTCTTCTCTACTCCGTTCATTTGGCGACTGTTCAATAGATCCAAAACCAATAGTAGACATACGTCCTGAAGCGCTTATTGTTGCAAAATCAGCTAGGTTAGCATCGAGCGCCCCAATAGCAGCCCATCCACCTTGGCTATCAATTCCAGCAATCCGCAATTCGTTAAACCAGACTTCACCACACAGCACATCGCCTATGGTTTGAGAAGGGTTTTTAACACCAATCATCATGGTCTTTATTGATCCCAATGAAGGATTTCCTCGTACCGAAAACTTATATCTTTTATCCCCAGGAAGAGAACTAATTGGAGTAAACTCATCAATAACATTTAGATCTTCATCATAATAAATTGCGCCATTAGAAATCTTTCCAATACTTGCCGCCTTGAGTTTTGATAATATTTCAATCGGAACGTCAATAGAATTGAAGTCGGGTTGCCAAACCTCTTGCGCGCTTAATTTATTGGAGGCACCTTCCATAATAGAAGATGGTTTCAGCGGTACTTCAATTTGATAGTAATTGTCTTTGTAATCTGTACCAATTCGAATAAAGGCAACCATGCGCTTGTCGTATTCGTCTTGTGTTCCTTCGCCAGGCAATGGAGTTTGACCTTGCACAGATTCTGCATGCAAGAACATTTTCAGTTTCTTATATTGTCTTAAATCAACTTCAACGCTTTTGTAGATCCCACGAGAATCCATCGGTTGTAAATCACAAATTCGAAAGGAGAGCGATTGTTCGTTTTGTCGAACAATGGTGTTGTTGTTGTTGATTTGTTCTCGTTGTATCTCGGGGGGTAAAACATAATTAATGGGAACCCTGTTTTCGTTCTCTAGAACATTAACTGTACTAATATCCACTGTGGTATTTGCATTAGCCACTACCGTTTCATTCAATGATTGGTTGTAACGTCTCCAGTCGCCACGAACCAAGTCTAGAGTCCCAAACCTAAACACTACAGGCGTTTCAAATTCACTTAAAACCATTCGCATAAAGCGAATCGAACGTAAATCTTCAATTCCATTGATGTTGTCGAAGTAGGTGTTGAAACTTGTTCCTTGATAGTAACGTTTATCTATGGGTACTTTAAACTGAATCCATCGAGAAGTAAGTTGTTGTCCATTGGGAAGATCAACAGTTACATTTTCACGAACATCGGTAATAAAAGGATGATTCCCAACCGTCATGTTTTTTGAAATTGGAACACGATATTCAAAGTAGCTGTCAATCGTATTCATGGTTTGATCGCGGTTGATGTCTTCGGTATCGGGCTCTGCAGTACTCCCTCGATTGGTGTCTGAAAAAGCAATGGGTGAGTTTCCTTCCGTTCCATTGTAGTTTTTATAACGATCCACGATTCCTCCCGAAGCCTGAACAAAATACTCGTAATTATCTCCAGCAGGGTCGTCAATTGGTCCGTTTGGATAAACTAAACGTTCTTCGGCATCATTCAAGCCGTCAAAACCGACATCTTGTAACAAGCGGTCTTCTTCAATCGTATTAAACGCATAGAGTAAGGATTGAGCTGCAGGTGTTTTTCCCCAATTACTTTCATTGGTTGCAGCAGGTTCAGATCCCGGTAAGCCATTTTCATATTGTTTACGACCATCTTTTAGAACATCTTCAGAAATATTGCCCAGATGAAAAACCAAGGATCCAAGATCTTGATCAGGGGTTTCTAATTCTGTAAAAGTATCCAGCAACCAAAATTCTATAAACTCTACATTGGATTGTTCAAAGTTTGTGGCATTAATCGAACGCATGACACCCCCCCAATTCTTATTGGGATTTGCAAGAAAGGTGTTCATTTCTTGATTATTGTAAGGTCCTTTTTCTTGAGGAAAATAAGCTAAGTCTAGTGTGGGCTGAAAAGTCGATTGTCCTTGAACTAAGTCTTGTTCTGGGAAAATTTCATTGATAAAAATACGACGTGTAGTATTCAACGAGATATCATCATTTCCGATTCCCTGTGGACGAGACTGTGAGGTGTAAAAAATCGGATCGACACTATACCAAGCAAGTTTAGCACGGTTGTGACCCGCTGACAAATCATCTACTCCTGCATCTGAACCTTCAAATCCTTCAGAGGGAACACTCGCAAGACTCCATGCAAAAAACCCTTTAACATCAACGTTGGTTTGAGCGCCTTCAAAATCGTCTAAATAAACATTAGTTTCTCCTTCCAGCTGGGTGTTTCTGGGATCTCCAGCGATAAAGGTGGCTACTTCTCCGCGAAACGAAATCCGTGAAGGAGCAGTTGTTTCAATATTTGGAAGTTTATTGACCAATCGGGTTAAGAAAGGAAGTTCTGTTGAGAAATTAGTATTAATCCCCATCATGGTATTGTTTACGGGCTCTGTCCCATAATTCGCTTTTTGAGTCAATGGGTTTTCACTTAAATTGATCAAGGTTCCACCAATCACAAAGTTGTTGTTGAATTGGTGTACAATATCAAAACCTGAAAAGCGCTTGTTTTGTTGCCCAAAAAAAGAATTGTTTTCAACTGAAATCTGAATGGGGACATTGGAAGCTTCTAGGGCTGGATCTAAAATTTTTACTCGTCCGATTTGGTAGTTTACGGTATAGTCTAAACCTTCTTGCAAAACCCGACCTCCAGCAGTTACGGTAACTGACCCTCTTGGAACATTAAAAGCCCCAATAGCAATTCCATCTCCTCCAGCTGATTTGTAGCGTCCTTTGATTTGATACTTATTCTGTTCTGAAGTCTCTAGAGCTGCGGCCTGTGTAAGCGCATACATGTCCCGAAATACATACTTTGCTTGATTGGTATTATAGGTCAGTTCATTTTCATATTGCTCGTTAGACGCATCTGGATTATCCAAAAGTTTGAAGATGGTTTCTCCAAAAGGTTCAATCGTTGGAAAAATAATTCTTCCATATTGTGGATCCACTGTTATTCCTGGAACAAAATCAAAAAACCCGTCACCTTCTGGCTCGGGATCGTTGTATAAATTCAGACGATCTAAGTTCAGTGTGCGCAATAGGATTTGGTTTTTTAATGCTTCTGGCCAGATCGAAGCATCAACAGCAGGCAAATAATTGATTGGTGAAGGGTCGGAATACAAAATATTCAATCGAAAGTCTTCTTGTTCCAATTGAAAAGCTCCTGTGTTGTAAATATTCTTCATCATCAGATCCCAAACAGGCTGACGAACATCGGTGATTGTACTCTTCAATAATTTCACAACAAGGTTATTTGTAGCTACGGTGGGAACTTGATTTTGAGTGCTACTTGCAACGATTGAAGTGCCCTCAATACCTCCGTTTGCAAACTCTCCTACTTGGTATACTTTTCCTTGGAATGTGAATTGAAAGGCAACTCCTAATATTTCGTCGTTACTCAAACGTTGGTTTAAGGAGATATATCCAAGCTGAGGATTCAGGGAATATTCTGTTGTTTGTAATTTTCTGGCACTTTCCAATACGGCATAATCAAATCCTTCTTTAATTCTACCATTCAGTGGACCAAAACCATTAGGTACGGTTGCAACATCCCGAATCGCATCGGTAAGAAAAGATCCCGCTGCACTCGCATCTGGATCTAGTTTATTGGCCTCATTAGCCGGAATTCCAAGGGGGGTTGGTACGTTAAAAAAAGAACTGTTCAGTTCATCTACCTTGGTGTTACTCGGATCAGCTTCTCCCAAATCTTGAAGTGCGATGATGTTTCTGATATTATTAGTTTGAGATTGGCGGTTTGTAACCCAAACCTCAACTCGAGTAATTTGAATAGGAGAATTGATGTAGGGATAATTTTTTAAAAAGGCATCGTAATTGTCTCTAAAATAATGAGCCAAAAAGAAGTGACGATCTGCTTCATAATCTAGTGCAAATAAATCGAACTCTTGTAATGTTCCCCCTCCTTGTGCAATTACAGATTGTGCCTGTGAACGTTGTTCTGCAAAAACTCCAGTAATGTTGGTGCGACCAAATTTAACCTCAGCCTTAACTCCCATAAGGCTTTGTGCGCCAGAAATAAGAGTGCTGTTGAGCGGCATACTGACATTTCCAATATCAATGTTTTGTAAAATAGCATCTTCAGAAGCAGGTTTATTTAGAAAATCATTGATTTTATTTTGATACTCGCTTGCCTTATTTTGAACAGCCGAGACCTTGTCTTGAACTCCAGATATTTTGTCTTCTATTGCAGTAACCTTGTCGTTTACCTTATCTGCAAATCCCGAGACTTTGTCAATCACCTGATCTGCTCTACCTTCTAAGGCTTCTTTTTTTTCTTTAATGGAAGTGGGTAAATAGTCTTTCAGCTCATTTACTTTGGGTGGGTTGAATTCTAATTTAACTAAATTTTGAAAATCAAAAGTTGATTCGGTATCGTAATTGGCTGTGATTTGTAGGCGTTCACCAATTTTTCCTAATAAGCTTAAACTGATCCGTTGATCAAAATCAAACCCAAAATTTCTCCTGTTTCTGGGAGAAAATGCAGGATTATCTGTTTTTTGGTAGCGTGCTCCCAAATCAATTCCAATAGAACCCTGGGGGGTTACATCAATTTCATTTCCCCCAAAAATAGAAGTGAAAAATTTCGAATTCACATATAATTCTGGCAAGAGATCTCTTTGAGCAGAATCTTGAATACTCCCTTTTTTTTGAGAAATGGTACTTACCTTGTCTTTGAAATAGGCGTTCATCTGTTCCTTAAGAACCAAGCGCTCATATTCTTTTGGAGAAAGAACCAAAGGAGTGTTTAAAGGATAATTGCCATCGGATTGAACATAAACATAAACTTCCCGTTCGGTATCGTAAATGTAATGATCTAATGGACTGTCGTTTTGAGGAAAAGCAATGTTACCCAACTCAGAAGTAGAGTCGGCTGAGTCTTGACCGTACAGTGTAGCAATAGAAGTAAAACCTAGTAAAAAGGCTACTAATATGCTGAGGCGAAGAATATAAAAAAAGGTACGCTTTGTTCTAACCAAAGGGTTTTTACAGTTTATTCAAAGCGATTTTGATTAGCTCTTCAATAGAACTATCTGGGGTGCTTTGAAGGATGTTATCAACTACTTTCTCAGATTGTCTTCTTGGATAACCAAGGACTTCCAATGCTGATAACGTTTCTTCTTTGGTTCTATTGCTTTGAAGTACAGGAATCTCATCATTCCCTTCGATTTTTTGAACCTTGTCTTTTAGCTCAATCAAAACGCGTTGTGCGGTCTTGAGACCAATTCCTTTTACCCCTTTAATTGCAGCTAAGTTTTCACTTAAAATAGCATGCTGAATTTCTTGGGGTGACATAGACGAAAGCATGGTTCGGGCTATACTTGCACCAATCCCCGAAATGGAGATTAAAAGCCTGAAAACAGTACGTTCAATGGGCTGAAAAAAACCAAACAACGTATGGGAATCTTCTTTGACTTGGAGGTGTGTATACAGCTTGATGGACTCGTCGGCTCCCAGCTGTCCGAAGGTATGTAAGGATATATGAACCATATACCCCAAACCATTACAGTCTATAATAACGTGGGTAGGATGTTTTTCAACTAATTTACCTTTAATCTGTGCAATCATCTTTTTTGCTTTTGTTGCGCGTCAATTACAGCAACTGCTGCCATATTGACGATTTCATCGACACTGGCTCCTAATTGAAGTACGTGAATGGGTTCTTTTAATCCCAGTAAAATAGGTCCAACTGATTGATTCTTATTCAACTCTTTCATCAATTTATAGGTGATATTCGCAGATTCTAAATTTGGGAAAATCAAGGTATTGACATTCTTTTTAGCAATTTCTGAAAAAGGGAAGCGCTCTTCTAACATCTCTCGATTTAAAGCAAAATCTGACTGTAAAGGACCGTCTACAACCAGATCGGGATAGTATCGATGGAGGTATGCTACCGCATCGGTTACTTTTCCTGCATTGGGATGTTTGGAAGATCCAAAATTGGTAAACGACAACATCGCCATAACAGGTTTAATCCCAAACATTTTCACTATTTCAGAGGTCATAAAGCCAATCTTAGCCAATTCTTTTGCCGTTGGATCAATATTGATGGAGGTGTCCGAAATGAAAATCGGTCCTCGATCAGTCAACATCATATTCGTAGCGGCAATTTTCGAAACCCCTTTGTCTTTTCCAACAACATCAAGTACGGGTTTGATTACGGATGCATAGTTCCTCGAATATCCCGAAAGCATTGCATCTGCGTCTCCATTTTTTACCATCATTGCTGCAAAATAGTTCCGCTCCCGCATCAATGATTCTGCTTCGTATAAGGTTACTCCTTTTCTTTTCTGTTCATTCCAAAAAAGGTTGGCGTATTTACTTTTTATTTCTAATTGCTCATCACTCTTTGGATCTAAAATTGAAACCTCCTCTTGGAAGTTAATCGATTGCATCAAATCAGAAATTACGTCTTTTCTACCCAAAAGTATAGGCTGACCAATACCCTCTTCCATAACAATTTGAGCAGCCTTGAGAACGTCCAATTGATCTGCTTCTGCAAATACAATTTTCTTAGGAGCCGATCGAGCTCGATCGTGAATAAGGCGAATCATTTTCTGATCTTTTCCTATCAAACCAGCGAGTTGTTCTCTGTATTTTTCCCAATCTTCAATGGGTTCTTTTGCAACTCCCGAGGCTATTGCTGCTTTTGCAACGGCGATCGGTACTTCTTCAATCAATCGTGGATCAAAGGGTTTGGGGATGATATAGTCGCGGCCAAAAGATAAGTTCGTTTCTTGATAAGCGATATTAACTTGTTCTGGAACTGGCTTTTTAGCTAATTCCGCTAAAGCTTCTACGGCTGCCATTTTCATAGCCTCGTTAATCTTAGTTGCACGTACATCCAGTGCCCCTCTGAAAATAAAAGGAAAGCCTAAAACATTGTTTACTTGATTGGGATGATCTGAGCGGCCCGTCGCCATGATGATATCATCACGAACAGAACAGGCTAAATTATATTCTATTTCCGGATCAGGATTTGCCATTGCAAAAACAATCGGGTTGGCGTTCATTGCTTTCAACATTTCTACACTAACAATATCGGCCATCGATAAGCCAATAAATACATCCGCTTGGACCATTGCTTCATCCAAACTATGGACATCAATTGCAGTAGCAAATTCTTTTTTCTCTGGAGTTAAAGACGTACGATCTTTCCGAATAACGCCCTTACTATCGGTCATGATTATATTTTCGTCACGCGCACCAAAAGCCTTGTACAAACGAGTACAAGAGACTGCTGCAGCTCCTGCTCCAGAAATCACGATGCGAACGTCGCTTATTTTTTTGTCAGCTAATTCCAATGCGTTCAACAAAGCTGCACATGAAATAATCGCAGTTCCATGTTGGTCGTCGTGCATTACTGGAATATCCAATTCCGCTTTTAATCGACGTTCAATTTCAAAAGCTTCCGGTGCCTTAATATCTTCTAAATTGATCCCACCAAAAGTAGGCGCAATTGCTTTTACTGCTTCAATGAATTTTTCAGGATCTTCGGCATCTACCTCAATATCAAACACATCAATACCAGCAAAGATTTTGAATAACAACCCCTTACCCTCCATCACTGGCTTAGAAGCTTCTGATCCAATATTACCTAAACCTAAAACAGCTGTCCCGTTCGAGATTACTGCAACTAGATTTCCTTTGTTGGTGTATTTGTAAACATCTTCTGGGTTCTTTTCAATTTCAAGACAGGGAACCGCTACTCCAGGCGAATAGGCCAATGCCAAGTCGCGTTGGGTACTGTAACTTTTAGTCGGGACTACTTCAATTTTACCCGGCCGTGGTTTGGCATGATATACTAAAGCTTCCCTTCTCTTACGTTCTTTGCTCATAATTTATATGTCGAATAACAAATGTAGCAAGACTGAAGGATTAACAAATAGTTAATGCTGAATATTCGTGAAATCTTTTGAGAATTGTCTTTCCAAAAGCCCTTAAACCTTAGAGTATAAATCTGATTTTATTCAAAAGAAGATTTTTTTAAATTAAAAAAGGTTTACGATAACCACGTCTTGTCATCTGTGCTTGAAAATGGACTATCGTGGAAAATTTCAACTATTGGGATCACGATTTTTTCATTTTGCATTTCAACTTGTTTTAATAACTGAAACCAGCCGCGGTGCGATTTGTTATAATTTCCACTAAAATCACATACATAACCCTCAAATGAAGGAAAATTTTTAATGAAAAACGGATCAGAAACTGACTCAATATTTGTATTTTTAATTGAAAAACAAAAATCAGATTTCATTTGTTGAGAAATTTTATCTATTCCGTATATATATCCTAGGAGGTGATTTTTTGTCTTTTGGAATATTATGAAGCCAGTGCATCAATGTTTTTATTCATTTAAATCTTTGTTGAGTTCTTTATTGAAATTACGGATATATTCAATGCTTACTTTTGTCCTATCAGATTGATCAATGATGATTTTAAGTTTATCAACAATACGTTCCTCTAAGAAATTGACTGCAATCGTAACAGATGTTTTATTCAAATCGAAAGGTTTTATTGACCACAAAATTCTATCCCCTGAAAGTTCTCTCCATTAGACACTTTCTGTGAACCGGATTTCATCATCAACGAACGCTACCTTATCTACACGTTTATGCAAAAGATTATTTAAGAGCGAGTTCTTTTTCCACTCCTGTGAAAGTCTGAATTCTCTGTACAATGTGCTCTCCAACTTCCTGTCCTTGGGCAACGCCCTGTTCTATCGCCATCATATAATGTATACCCCCGTAAAGTCTTGATACCGCTGCTTCTTCAGAAGCCTCAATAAAAGATCCATAAGAACGAACAGACAAACCGTATTCAATTTCGGTTGTATCATCAAAAGCGAAATTATCGCCAAATAAGTCTGTTAATGTAATTGCTGCTGCTCTCGAAATAACCGAGTGACCGCTTGTGTATTCAGGAAAAGGTGGGGTTTGTAAAATAGGCAACCACTCTTCATCGTAGTGCTTATTAATCAACGTTTCTGGGCGAACAACGAGCGTGTTCCACTTTTCATCCCAACAGCTAATAAATGCATCAAAGAGTGCAATGGTTACATTGGCAAAAGCATTTGTGGTTGCTTGAAAATCACTTTTAGCTTTTCGTGTAGCAATGGAAGTAATTCCAATCCAATGTCCTCCGGGCGTTATTTTTTTCGTGGCAAACATAGCATGCCCTCGATGATGGGTTACATAGGGGTTGCAATCCCAAAATTGAGCAATTTCTAATTGCTCATCCGTAATATTTTTACCAATTTCATAGACTTCCTTCAATTGAATTTGAAACGGACTCCCTTCTGTTAAATCAAAAGCCAAAGGCGGTTTGGGTTGAAATTGATTGGAAGAGTCTAGCGCCATGGTACGGATTTGTTTCCAATGGGGCTCGATACCGTCCATATAATCGGGTGGCGTTGGTTTCCAAAAATGTTCTTCTTCCTGTATTGTATATTTTGGATAGGTTCGCGTTTGATTGTATAAATCACCTTTGGCCCAAGCTAAAATATGTGCTGCTACCTCAGCTCCAAAATTTTTAGAAGCCTTAAGTACAGAACGGGGCACGCCTTTATCTTTTAATTGCTTATCTAAGCTCTCTTGAAATACAAGCATCTTGTCTTCAGAGAAAATCAATGCCTTTCCTACTTCGTTAAACGCATGAAGCGAAGCGATGTTGTAATTTACATTTTCATTTTTTGACTTAGTCAGCGGTTCCAGTCCTTTTACTTGGCCACTTAAAGAAGCATAGGTTTCTTCATTTGCCAACTGCATGGCTTGGTAAGCAGCTATCGCAGGATATAAATATACACGACTTGCCACTGGAGGTGAAAAAATATCATAAACAATGATATCGGTTAGGTTCTTGATATTCGCCTGAACCAGTTCAGGGTCTTTTATTTTTTCTTTATACGATTGATCTTGAGTACATGAAGCGAGTAGGATACTCATTAAAATCAACTTTAAAAAATAATTTTTCTTCATTATCATATTTATTTGGAGCTAACTAAAAATACAAAATTATTTTGTGTAGCAATGACGAATTGGTTGTTTTTGAGCACTTGTATAGCCCTGAGTGATGTTCGTTTGGCAAGTTAAAACTTTTATACGATTCAAAAGATAGAGTTTCCAAATTAAAGTCTGAGAACATTCCTCCTGAGTTAGCTCCTAGGGGACTTAATTCGACCTAAGTCTTCACTAATCGCCAAGATGGAAAACTTTTGCTTAAAAATTTAGTTATCCCCGAAATCCTTTTCGTTTTAAAGTTTTCATCAGTATATTGCCCCTATTATATCTGAAAATGAAAAACCTAACTTTAAAAGACATTGCGACTGCATTAAACATCTCCGTTACAACGGTATCTAAAGCCCTTAAGAACTACCCTGATGTTAGCTTAAAAACTAAAGAACGTGTAAAAGCTTATGCTGAAAAAGTCAATTTTACGCCAAATTCTTTTGCTGCCTATCTAAGGACCCACGAATCAAAGACGGTTGGAATTGTTATACCCCAGCTGAATCATTTTTTCTTTAGCAGTATTTTAAGAGGGATCATATCAGAAGCAGAAAAACACGAATACATGACTTTCATTTTATGTTCTGATGAATCTTATGAGCTTGAGAAAACTCAAATCCAACGACTTCTCAATAAAAATGTGGATGGTATTTTTCTTTCTATTGCGGATAAAACGCATGACTTAACCCATATTCAAAACATTATGGAAAGGGATACCAATTTGGTTATTTTCGATAAGTACTCCAAGCTGACGCCCTGTTCTAGTATCGTAATTAATGACCGAAAAGCTGCCTATACCGCTGTAGAGCATCTAATCAAAAAAGGAAAAAAACGCATTGCCCACTTTAGAGGGCCCCTTCTTCCTCAAAATTCAATTGACCGATTTTTAGGGTACAGACAGGCACTGGAAGAAAATGGATTGGAATTTGACAAAGATTTAGTTTTTATATGTGATGGGATAAGTGACTCTGAAGGTTATGATCATATGCAACATATCTTAGATCAAAAAATAGACGTAGATGCTGTGTTTGCAATGGCCGATCTTCCAGCAATAGGTGCTATAAAATGCCTACTGGAAAATAAGGTGCAAATTCCAGAGGAGGTGGCCGTAATGGGTTTCAGCAACTGGCTCATCTCATCTCTTATTACGCCTTCGTTAAGCACTATTGATCAACCTGGAGAGTTGATGGGGCGCAAAGCTTTTCAAGTTTTCCTCGATGAACGTGATGCCAAAAAAAGAAAAGAACCGGTGGTCTACCAGAAATATGAAATAGAAACGACCTTAATTGAACGAAAATCTACTTAATCGGTTTCAGAAATTCAATATTTCTTGTCAACCCTTCGAGTTTGGTTCTTTTAACAGCACTCTCTTTAAACACCTTTTGAAATGTTTCAGTAGTTAATTCGCTCCAATCGCTCGATGTCATTTGAAGTAGTTCGGGATGGGGATTAAATAAGGGCTCTTGATGTGGTTTTGAAAATTTATTCCAAGGACACACATCTTGACACACATCACAACCGAACATCCAATCATCCAGCTTACCCTTAAATTCAGTGGGTAAAGCATCTTTTAATTCAATAGTGAAATAGGATATACACTTACTGCCATCCACTTGATACGGATTTGTAATTGCCTCTGTTGGGCAAGCGTCTATACAAGCAGTACAACTTCCACAATGATCCGTTACAGGATGATCTGGCTCCAATTCGAGATCCAAAATCAATTCAGCAATAAAGAAAAAAGAGCCTGCTTGTTTGGATAGTAAGTTGCTGTTTTTTCCAATCCAACCCAAACCAGCTTTTGCTGCCCAGGCCTTATCCATTACGGGTGCTGAATCTACAAATACACGTCCATCAACCGCGCCAATTTGACCCTTGATTCGTGATAATAATTCTTTGAGCTTGTCTTTGATTACAAAATGATAATCCTTCCCATAGGCATATTGGGATATTTTAGGTGCCTTGGGGTCTGCTTGCTTTTCTGGGTTATAATAATTAAGTGTCAAAGAAACAACACTTTTAGCTCCTGGAACCAATAGTGTAGGATCGAGACGCTTATCGAAATGGTTTTCCATATACCGCATTTCTCCCTGCTGGTTGGTATTTAACCAATGCTCTAGGCGAGGTGCTTCCGCTTCTAAAAATCCTGCTTTTGAAATGCCACAAGAAAGGAACCCTAAGGCTAAAGCTTGCTCCTTAATCCACTGTGCATTTTTGGTTGCAGTACTTTTCATTTTTAAAACAACCCCTCTTGCGTATCTTTAATTCTCCCGAGGTGCTTATACGCCAAAGCGGTTACTTCTCTCCCACGAGGAGTTCGAACAATAAAGCCTTGTTGAATCAAAAAAGGTTCGTATACTTCTTCAATGGTTTCTCCATTTTCGGAAACAGCGGTTGCAAGGGTTGTAATTCCAACTGGGCCACCTTTGAATTTATCGATGAGGGTGGTTAGGATCTTATTATCCATCTCGTCCAATCCATTGGCATCAACCTGCAATGCTTTTAGGGCATATCGGGTGATTTCAAGGTCAATGGTGCCATTTCCTTTTATCTGAGCAAAATCACGTACTCTTCGCAACAAACTGTTTGCAATACGAGGGGTTCCTCTGCTTCTACCAGCAATCTCAATCGCAGCAGTTTCAATTATTGCAACCTGAAGGATCTCTGCTGATCGTTGTAAGATGGTCGCAAGTAATTCGGTACTGTAATATTGTAAACGACTGCTGATACCAAATCGGGCACGCATGGGCGCAGTCAAAAGACCTGAACGTGTAGTTGCTCCGACAAGGGTAAACGGATTCAAATTGATCTGAACGGTTCGCGCATTTGGACCTGTTTCGATCATGATATCGATCTTGTAGTCTTCCATGGCAGAATATAAATACTCTTCTACTATAGGACTTAAACGATGTATTTCATCAATAAAAAGAATGTCTCTTGGCTGCAGGTTGGTCAACAAACCGGCTAAGTCGCCGGGCTTATCTAAAACCGGCCCTGAAGTCATTTTAAACCCTGCATCCAATTCATTGGCCAAAATATGGGCTAAGGTAGTTTTTCCTAAACCCGGAGGCCCGTGAAATAGGGTGTGATCCAAAGCTTCTTCTCTTTGATTCGCAGCTTCAACAAAAATCTTAAGGTTTCCAAGAATGGCTTCTTGACCTGCAAAATCATCAAAACTTAGAGGTCTTAATGCTTTATCAATATCCTGTTCTTCGGGTGTAAAATGTTCGTTACTGGGATCTAAATTTTCATTCATTTTAACAAATATAGTGGAAATCCTAAAGTAAAAAGTGCTTCGAACGTGCTTAAAAAAAAAGAGACGCAAATGCGTCTCTTTTTTTTATTCTGTAGTTGTTGCTTAATGCTGTAACTCCTCTTCCCCTTCTTTTAAAGGAACAGTCTGAGAAACCCAATCTTCTTCTTGACCCGGCTTTGAATAATCATAAGCCCAACGGTGCACTTCTGGAATAGCTCCTGGCCAGTTTCCGTGCATATGCTCTACTGGTGCAGTCCATTCCATTGTATTCGATTTCCATGGGTTTTGTTCAGCTTTCTTTCCGTAAAAAATACTGTGGATGAAGTTGTATAAGAAAACCAATTGAGCAGCTCCAGCTATAAGAGCAAAAATGGTTATTACAACATTAATATCCGCGATATCATCGAAGTATGGGAATGCTGTATTGGTATAGTAACGTCTTGGTAAACCTGCCATACCGATAAAGTGCATTGGGAAGAAAACGCCATAAGCACAAACTGCCGTTACCCAGAAATGGAAATAACCAAGGTTCTTGTTCATCATCCTTCCAAACATTTTCGGGAACCAGTGATACACACCAGCAAAAAGACCGTACAGTGCAGATATACCCATTACCAAGTGGAAATGCGCTACAACAAAGTACGTGTCATGTACATTTATATCCAGTGTACTGTCTCCTAATATAATACCAGTTAATCCACCCGAAATAAAGGTAGAAACCAAGCCAATTGAAAAGAGCATTGCAGGGTTTAGCTGCAGGTTTCCTTTCCATAAGGTCGTTATGTAGTTGAATGCTTTTACAGCCGAAGGGATAGCAATCAATAAAGTTGTAAAAGTAAATACGGATCCAAGGAATGGATTCATACCCGAGATAAACATATGGTGCCCCCAAACGATGGTAGACAAAAATGCGATTGCGATGATCGAAGCAACCATGGCACGATAACCAAAAATAGGCTTACGTGAATTTGTTGCAATAATTTCTGAGGTGATTCCTAAAGCGGGTAGCAATACGATATATACTTCAGGGTGTCCTAGGAACCAAAAAAGGTGTTCGTATAAAACAGGAGAACCTCCTTGATAATGCAATACTTCTCCTTGAATAAAAATATCCGACAAGAAAAATGATGTCCCAAAACTACGGTCCATAATTAACAATAAAGCTGCTGAAAGTAAAACCGGAAACGAAACAACACCAATGATAGCGGTTACGAAAAAGGCCCAAATGGTTAAAGGTAATCTAGACATAGACATTCCTTTGACACGAAGGTTAATTACTGTAACGATATAATTTAGCGATCCTAATAAAGAGGAAGCAACAAAAATAGCCATTGAAACCAACCATAAGGTCATCCCCAAACCAGAACCCGGTTGCGCTTGCGGAAGGGCACTCAGCGGTGGATAAATTGTCCATCCAGCTGCTGCAGGTCCTGCTTCTACAAAGAGAGACGCAATCATGATTACACTCGATAAAAAGAATAACCAGAACGAGATCATATTCAATAAACCAGAGGCCATATCACGTGCTCCAATTTGCAATGGAATCAAGAGGTTACTAAAAGTTCCACTCAAACCAGCGGTCAAAACAAAGAATACCATTATGGTCCCGTGAATGGTTACCAAAGCTAGGTATACATTAGGATCCATAACACCGTCGGGTGCCCATTTACCTAATAATACTTCGAAAATCCCAAAAGATTTTTCAGGCCATGCTAATTGTAAACGAAACATAAGAGACATCGCTATCCCGATGATTCCCATGAAAAGTCCCGTGATTAAATATTGTTTGGAGATCATTTTGTGATCTTGACTAAAAATATATTTAGTCATAAAAGTCTCCTTATGATGATGCCCGTGATCCTCTTCGTGATTGTGCTCTGCTGCTGACATATCTATGTGTTTATTAGGTTAATTTATTGAATTACTTGAGCAAAAGTTTGCTGTTGGTCGATCCAAGCTTGATACTCTTCTGGTGTTTCAACGATGATCTTCATTTGCATATTGTAATGCGATGCACCACAAATTTTGTTACATAATAAAAGGTAGTCGAAAATATAAGGTTCTAAAGCTTCATCTCCATTAGCAACCAACTCTTTACTGTTTTCAGCTCTAATTTTATTGATTTTTTTCACTTTGGCTAGAACATCTGGATCACGACGCATATCGTCTGTAGTTGTAATGGGTGTGAAAGCAAATTCAGTAATCATCCCAGGAACGCAATTCATTTGAGCTCTAAAGTGAGGCATATAAGCTGAGTGAAGTACGTCTTGTGATCGCATTTTGAAAATAATCTCGCGTCCAACGGGTAAGTGTAATTCTTGTACTACAACATCATCTAATCCGTTGGGATCAGTTGCATCGATACCGACAAGGTTCTTTCCGTCGAAATCTTGTAAAAAACGAACATTTGCATCTCCAAGGACACCGTCTGCTCCAGAATAACGTGCTTTCCAATTAAATTGTTGGGCGTATAATTCTACGACGAGGGCTTCATCATTTTCTTCTACCGTCATGATGTTGGTCCAAGTATACAGTCCGTAAAGAATAAGACCCGCTAAAGTGATCACAGGAATAATAGTCCAGATGGCTTCTAGGCGGTTATTGTCTGCATAAAACAAAGCTTTCTTGCCTGGTTCTCCTCTGTATTTGTAAGAAAAATAGTGCAGTAATGCTTGAGTAACCGTTTGAACAAAAAAGATCAATGCAAAAGAAATCCACATCAAACTATCGTAATCGCTTCCATGTTCAGAGGCAGCTGCTGGTAAGAGTACATCTCCCCATTTCCAAAAAGAATATAAGGTTAGGATATATAAGAATGCTAAAAAAGCAAACATCAATTTTCCTTGAATATCATTATCGCGGTCATTGGCTACTTGAGTATTGTTTTTTGAGGGCTGAGACATCTCAAAAATTTTAGCTACTTGCCACAGGGATATAGCAATTAGAAAAAGTACCGTAAGGGTTAGTATTGCCGTCATTTATCTCTTTTCTATTAAATTTTTAATTAGTAATGAAAACGCTCACTCTCTCCCATATAAGGATCTCCTTTTGCGAGAAGTGGTGCCTTCGTTAATTCTGTAAATACTGTATATATGAATAAGCCTAAGAAGAATAAAAAGCCTCCAATTTCAGCGACACCAATAAACCATTGATCTCCTACTGCCGATGGCATAATCATATTGAATACATCTAAATAATGTCCTAAAATAATAACAATACCCGCCATGATGATGAAGTAGTTCGTACGCTTGTAGTCGCTATTCATTAATATCAATAAAGGGAAAACAAAATTCATGGCTACCATTCCGAAGAAGGTGATGTTGTAGTCTTCAATTCGTGTGATGAAATAAGTTACTTCTTCTGGAATATTAGAGTACCAGATCAGCATGAACTGTGAAAACCAGAGGTAGGTCCAAAATACACTGATTCCAAACATGAATTTTCCGAGATCATGAATGTGACTGTCGTTTACAAGCTCTAAATACCCTTGAGATTTAAGATAAATGGTCACCAAAGCAATTGCTGTGATTCCAGAAACAAACATACTGGCAAAAACATACCATCCAAATAAAGTACTGAACCAGTGCGGGTCGATCGACATGATCCAATCCCACGACATAATCGATTCTGTAACGATATAAAAAACAAGGAATGCAGCAGAGATTCTAAAGTTTTTCTTGTGGTTAGAAATATCCGTAGCTTGATCTTGTGCCAAAGAAAATTTTCTAGAAAAGTATCGGTATAACGACCATCCCGCTAAGAAGAATATTGCTCTTCCTAAGAAAAAAGGAACATTTAAAAACGCTACTTTACCCGCAATTAACTTATCATGAGCGACTACTTCTGGATCCATCCAAATAAATAAATGGTTGAAATGCATTCCCGATAAGGCTAGGATTACGATTACAATAATTCCACCCGGTAAAAGGTATCCTGTAATTCCTTCCATAACACGATATAAAACTGGAGACCAACCCGCTTGAGCCGCACGTTGAATTGCGTAAAAAGCAAGAACACCCAGAGGAATCATAAAAAAGAAAAAGGCTGCAACATAAAGCGCTGCCCAGGGCTTGTTTTGTAATTGGTGTAATAAGTGTTCGTCGTGTGAACCTTCATCATGAGCGGTTTCAGCATGAGCTTCAGTTGCATGAGCTTCCTCTGCATGCGTATCTTCGGCATGTGCTTCAGATGCTTCTTCGTGATGTTCAGCAGCTTCACCATGACCTTCGCCGTGATGTTCTGTGGCAACCATAGCCTTAGCCTCTGTTATGTTTTTAGGTGCGCCTAAAAAACCAAAGACCAGTCCAATAAATCCTAAGATCATTAGGGCTCTGGCAATATTTTTGAGTTTATTTGGAAAAGTATACATAAATTTTATGCTATATTATTTGATAAGGTTTCCTCTTAATTCCATTACATGCTGTGCAATTTGCCAGCGTTCTGTTGCATTTACTTGACCCGCGTGCGACCCCATTGCATTTTTACCGTACATTAAAACATGGTAAATACTTCCTGGATTGATATCTCGGTCGGCATAACTGGGGATCCCAAGAAATTTTTCACGTGTCATTAAAATACCCTGTCCGTCTCCTTTAATACCATGACAAACAGCGCAGTAAATACCGTATAATTCTTTTCCGTTGGCTTTATTCGCTTCTGTATCCTCTAAAAGAGAAGTAAGATTTGCTTTAGCTGCTTCATATCCTTCATTCGTATCTGGATAATCGTAAGGCTGCCATCCTCTAGCAATAGAACCTTCGGCTGGCAATTGAGCTTCGATTCCATTGGCAAAAGCATCAGAATCTGCATAAGCTTCATAACCAACAGGGATGTACATATTAGGAAAATACTGATAGTTTGGTTTGCTGTTATCTTGACAAGAACTTAAACCAAGTAAAAGGACACTACTAAGTGCTATATAAAGTATCTTTTTCATTATTCTTCGTGGTTTTGAGGGATGGTAATCTCGATTGCACCTGTCTTTTTCAACAATGCAGTCAGTTCTTCTTCATTTCCGTTGATTTCAACTTCCATTAAGAATTTATCATCTGTGGTCAAAGGGTTTGGATTTTCTGCTTCCTTAAAAGGCCATAACCTACTTCTCATATAAAAAGTAATTACCATTAAGTGAGCTGCAAAGAAAACGGTCATTTCAAAAATCACAGGAACAAAGGCCGGAAGATTTTCCAAGAAACTGAAACTCGGTTTACCTCCAATGTTTTGTGGCCAATCTTCAATCATAATAAAATTGATCATCGTAATGGCAACGCCAAGACCGATACAACCGTATATGAATGCCATAATAGCGATTCGTGTTCCTTCTAACCCCATAGCCTTGTCTAGTCCGTGAACTGGAAAGGGCGTATAGATTTCTTCGATGTGATGCTTGTGCTCTCGAACTTCTTTAACAGCATTCAATAGCACGTCATCATCGTCGTAAAGCGCGTGTAGTACTTGATTACTCATTTCCGTCTCTTATTTTTTTATAATTCTCGCCCGAAGACTTCAAAATTGTTTTTACTTCTGCTTGTGCAATTACTGGGAACGTTCTTGCGTATAGTAAAAATAACACGAAGAAGAATCCAATAGTACCAATGAAGATCCCAATATCAACAAAGGTTGGTGAAAACATCGTCCAAGAAGAAGGTAAGTAATCGCGGTGTAACGAGGTTACAATGATTACAAAACGCTCAAACCACATTCCGATATTCACAACAATAGATATGACAAAGGAGAATACAATGCTGGTACGTAATTTCTTGAACCACATAAACTGTGGTGAAAATACATTACACGACATCATTGCCCAATATGCCCACCAGTAAGGACCCGTTGCACGGTTGAGGAATGCATATTGTTCGTATTCTACTCCAGAGTACCAAGCGATAAACAGCTCGGTTATGTAGGCGACTCCAACGATTGAACCGGTAATCATGATTACGATGTTCATCAATTCAATGTGTTGTACCGTAATATAATCTTCTAAATGAGAAACCTTACGCATGATGATCAACAGGGTGTTTACCATAGCAAAACCAGAAAAAATCGCTCCAGCAACAAAATATGGAGGGAAAATAGTGGTGTGCCATCCCGGAATAACCGACGTTGCAAAGTCAAATGATACAATGGTGTGAACTGAAAGTACTAAGGGAGTAGCTAAACCAGCCAATACCAAAGAAACTTCTTCAAATCGTTGCCAGTCTTTTGCTCTACCCGACCAACCAAAACTCAATAAAGAGTAGATTTTCTTTTGAAAAGGTCGAATTGCGCGATCTCGTAACATCGCAAAATCAGGTAATAAACCAGTCCACCAGAAAACTAGAGATACCGATAAATAGGTTGAGATTGCAAAAACATCCCAAAGTAAAGGAGAGTTAAAGTTCACCCAAAGTGATCCAAAGGAGTTAGGGATAGGTAATACCCAATACGCTAACCAAGGACGTCCCATGTGAATGATTGGAAACAAACCTGCTTGGATTACTGAGAAAATGGTCATTGCTTCTGCAGAACGGTTAATTGCCATTCTCCATTTTTGACGGAATAATAAAAGTACTGCAGAAATTAAGGTTCCTGCGTGACCGATTCCTACCCACCATACAAAGTTGGTGATATCCCAGGCCCAACCTACAGTCTTATTCAGACCCCAAGTTCCAATCCCAGTTGAAATCGTGTAAATCATACATCCAACTCCCCACAAAAAAGCAGAAAGTGCAATACCAAAAACAATCCACCACTGAGTGTTTGCTTTTCCTTCAACTGGAGCTGCGACGTCAATCGTCACATCGTGATACGACTTATTTCCAGTTACTAAGGGTTTTCTAATAGGTGCTTCGTAATGCGAGGCCATACGCTATTGATTTATTATTTTTATATTAAGTATTTCTCACTTTTGTTTGGTACATCACGTTGGGTTTTGTCCCTACGCTTTCCAAAAGATGATACATACGATCGTTCTCTTTTAACTTGGTAATTTCACTTTCTTTGTCGTTGATGTCTCCAAAAGTCATTGCGCCGTTGCTACATGCATTGGAACAAGCGGTTTGGAATTCACCATCTTCAATAGGTCGTCCATCTAATTTAGCATCCAAAATGGTTTTTTGTGTTTTCTGAATACACATAGAACATTTTTCCATTACCCCACGGGAACGAACTACAACGTCTGGATTCAATACCATACGGCCTAGGTCATTGTTCATGTGATAATCGAACTCATCGTTTTGGTTGTATAAGAACCAGTTGAAACGACGTACTTTATAAGGACAGTTGTTTGCACAATAACGTGTACCAACACAACGGTTATAGGCCATGTGGTTTTGACCTTGACGTCCGTGTGAACTTGCCGCAACTGGACAAACTGTTTCACAAGGTGCATGGTTACAATGCTGACACATTACTGGCTGGAATGTTACCTGAGGGTTTTCCGAAGGATTTTCCATTTCTCCAAAAGTGGTTAAGGAATCTCCTAAACCGTCAATATTATCTTTGGTCTCATTATCCCCTGCAAAGGTAGTTTCAGAAGAATAGTAACGGTCAATTCGCAACCAATGCATGTCACGTGATCTTCTTACTTCTGTTTTCCCTACAACAGGCACATTATTTTCTGAGTGACATGCGATGACACAGGCCCCACATCCCGTACATGCGTTGAGATCAATAGAAAGGTTAAAGTGATGTCCGATTGAACGGTCAAAATTCTGCCACATATCTACTCCTTCCGAAGTAACCTCTTCTTCCATGTGGTTTTTAGAAACCAACGGAATTGCATTCCAGTATTCTTTATCTTTTGTATTGAAAACTTCTAAAGTAGTTTCCTTGATGATGTCTCCTCTTCCCATTAGAGTGTTGTGCAATTGAACACAAGCAAATTCATGGAAACCATCAGCAAGACGTATGCTTACTTCCTGAACAGTATTGAAATCGTTGTAAAATGCAAAAGCATTAACTCCAACTTGCATTTCTTCTTGTAAACCGGCTTTTTCACCATAACCAAGAGCAAGACCAACAGATCCTTTAGCTTGACCGGGTTGAATGATTACCGGTACTGTTAGGGTTATTCCTCCTACAGTAACCTGAGCATAACTTCCGTTCAATGCACCGTTGGCAACATTAACGTTTTTTAATCCAGCAGCCTCTGCATCAGCAGCAGCAACCGTAATGTAGTTGTCCCAAGATACTCGAGTGATTGGATCAGGGAATTCTTGTAACCAAGGGTTGTTGGCTTGTTGACCATCACCCATCCCTGTTTTTGTGTATAAGGTAAGCTCTAGACCTTTTGAGCTAGCAGCAGCTAATGCAGCAGCTTCGGCACTTAGATCAGTTCCTTGATAGTTGTTTTCAGTAGTAACTTCTGTTTGGAAAAAACCGTCGTGTAAGACCGTATTCCATGAAGACGAGCCAATCACTGCATTCGACCAATTGGCTTGGATTGCATCATAATAAGTTTGGCTACTTCCTGTCCATGCTAAAAGTACATCTTGGAATTGTTTGGTGTCGAATAGCGGTCGAATGGTTGGCTGAGCCAGTGCAAAACTTCCTGCTTTGAATTCGTAATCTCCCCAGGCCTCTAAGTAATGCGGTACAGCGGCAATATATTGTGAAGCCAATGCAGTTTCGTCTTCTTTTAATGAAAAAGCAACTGAAAAGTCTAATTTTTTAAGCCCCTCAGCGAAGGCAGCGCCATCTGCTAAAGTAAGTGCTGGATTAACACCAACGGTAATTAGTCCGCCAATAGTTCCATTTTTAACAGCCGTTACAACCTTGGCAACTTCTGTTGCACTAGCCTGACGAATCAAGCGTGGTGTGTTCGCATTCATTACTTCACTTTGAATGTGATTGTTGATTGCTAAGACCAATTGCTGAGCTCCTACTTCTTGAATACCAGAAACCACTACTGCTTTTGACCCTGCAGCTTTAAGTGCTTCAACAGCTTTATCGAGTTTAGCTTGCATCCCAGCGCCTAGAGTTCCAGAAACAGAGGTTCCGGTAAGGGCAGCGTATAAATGTGCTAAAATATTTTTTTGTTGTGTTGGTGTTGCTGGAACACGAAAATCGGCTGCAGCTCCACTTAGAGTCATGTTAGCCTCAAACTGAAAGTGCTGAGACATATGCGCTTTTCCGTGGTCTCTGTGCGGGACTCTTTTTTTAGAATAGGCACTATCATAACCCCCACCTTGCCAATCACCTAAAATATCAGCTCCAACAGAAACAATAGCATCTGCTTTACTGAAATCATAATCCGCAAGAGCGCGAACGCCATAAGCTGCTTCGAATGCATCTAAGGCAGCAGATTCAAAAACACTGTCATAAGTAACCTGCTTTACATTTGGATATGCAGCAATAAAATCAGCAACGATTTTTGAAGTCGTTGGACTTGCAAAAGTTTGGGTAAGGATGATAACTTCTTTTCCTGTTGCAGCAAGCGCTTTTAGCTTTGCTCCAACTTGAAGGTTTAAATCTTCCCAGCTAATATCGGTGCCATTTGCTTTAGGCCCTTGTAAACGTTTCACGTCATAAAGAGATAAAACGGAAGCATGAACTCGAGCATTAGCTCCACCTAAGACGGGAGCATCACTGTTATTTTCTACTTTGATCGGACGACCTTCTCTCGTTTTAATAAGAACAGAACCAAAGTCAAAACCATCTGCAATTGCAGTTGCGTAGTAGTTGGCTACACCCGGACGAATTTGCTCTGGCTGCACTACATACGGTACGGATTTGATTACGGGACCTTCACAGGCTGCAAGCGTTGCTGCTGCAGTACTGAATCCTACATACTTCAAGAAATCTCTACGTGAGGTGCTACTGTCGTCAAGAGTTTCCGAGTCTCCTAAAAATTCGTTCACTGGAATGTGTTCGGCAAATTCTTTTTGCTCGAGCTGCTCAATAATCGGGTTTCCCTCGTTTAATTGATCAGCACTTTTCCAATAGGTTTTATTTTCTGCCATAAGACAATCTTAGATTATTCTATTTTTTAATAGTGACATTTCCCACATTCCAGACCACCCATCTGAGCAGCTGTAAGTTGTTCAACACCGTATTTTTTTGATAATTGTTCGTGAATTTTAGTGTAGTACTCATTGCCTTCTACCTTCACGTTTGTTTCTCTGTGACAATTGATACACCAGCCCATTGTAAGGGGAGCGTATTGGTACATCACTTCCATTTCTTCTACAGGTCCGTGGCACTTTTGACAAGCAATTTGACCTACTTGAACGTGTTGAGCGTGATTGAAATAAGCGAAATCAGGCAGGTTGTGAATACGAACCCACTTCACCGGTTCCGTTTTCCCTGTGTATTGTTGGTTCTCTTCGTCCCAACCTACTGCTGCATATAATTTTTTGATTTCTTTGGTGTAAAAATCTTTCGTGTAACCGTTGTCTAAATCTTCCTCCCCATTGTATTCAGCAATATTTTGGTGACAGTTCATACAGACATTGAGCGATGGAATTCCAGAGTGTTTAGACACTCGAGCTGAAGAGTGACAGTACTTACATTCGATTTCATTTGCTCCTGCGTGAATCTTGTGAGAATAATGGATCGGTTGCACCGGCATATAACCTTGATCAACCCCAACTTGCATGAGGAAACCATAAGCAAAATATGCACTTGATAGTAGAAGAAGGATCACCGACATGAACACCAAGAAATGATTTTTAGCAAAGGCGTCCCATAAAGGTCTTCTTGGTTCTTTAACTTCTTTCGCTACCAATTCAACACCACTTGCAGTTGCAATTTTCTGAAGGGTCTTGTTTACTAAGAACAGCATTACAATTAGCACTGTAAATACTAGGGCTAAAGCTGCTAGGATAAGATCGTTCGATACACCGCTTGCAGCTACTTGAGTTCCAGCTGCTGGTGCAGTACCTGGAGGTGGTGGTGGGGCAACATAATCGGTATACGCTATGATGTTATCAATATCGGCATTGGACAATTGAGGGAAAGCAGTCATTACTGATTTATTGTACTCTTCCCAAATTGCAATTGCTTGTGCATCTCCAGACTTGATCATAGCCGAGCTATTTTTAATCCAAGTGTACAACCATTCGCGATCGTATTTAGAAGAAACACCTCTTAATGCTGGCCCTACGGCTTTTTTGTTGAGTTTGTGACAGGCTGCACAATTTGCATTAAATAATTTTTTCCCTGCCGCTGGGTCACCCTCTTGAGCAAATAATTGAGGCATTGAGAGCATTGCTACTACTACCACCGCTAATAATTTACTAGTCAAAAGAGTGTAAAGATTTGACTTCCTCATGCTTATATGTAAAATTTGATTTTTGATCAATTTATTTGTGTCATTATCCGACTGCAAAAATAAGACATAGACTCGGTTTGTTAAAAGGTTATGACTTGCACTTATATAATTTATACTGAGTCTAAATAACTTGTTAAGTTTATTTAACTTCTGCCAATTATTGCCAGTTTTTTATTTCTTTGCAGTATGAGAACAATCAAACGAACTACTTTATTTTTTTTACTGCTTAGCGGCGGAATTGCATCCCAGGTTTTTGGACAAGATACTTTGGTTCAAATCAATCAAGATTCAAAAATCGAACAACTAGTAGCAATTAAAAAAGCGCTTGACTCTGAACGTTATAATGCACAATACTTCGCTATTCAACTGTACTATGGAAACTATACAGCAGCACAAAATGTTTTACGGGAATTTGAAAAAACATTTGAAGGAATTGAAACTTCTTTGGTTTTTGAGACACCAAATTACAAGGTACGTGTGGGACGCTTTAAGGACATCAACAAAGCAAACATACTCCTAGAGGAAATTAAAAAAACGTACCCAGGAGCATTTTTACTAGAACCTAATAATTTATAGGGTTTTCTTAACGGCTACTTCTTGGAAGAATTCGATTACGTCATCAATACGAATGTCGTTGTAGTTCTTAACCTGTAGTCCACAATCATATCCTTTGGCAACTTCCTTCACATCGTCTTTGAAACGTTTCAGAGAGCTAAGCGTTCCGGTATATTGAACAACTCCTTCACGAATTACTCGAATACTTGAGTTACGGAAAATTTTCCCTGTAGTTACCATACAACCTGCAATGGTACCCACTTTAGATATTTTAAAGGTTTCTCTAATCTCAGCATTTCCAGTTATTTCCTCTTTCATTTCAGGAGAAAGCATGCCTTCCATAGCGTCTTTCACATCGTTGATTGCGTCGTAGATGATGGAGTAGGATCGGATGTCTATTTCTTCTTTTTCGGCTAGCATACGTGCATTACCCATAGGACGAACATTAAACCCGATAATAATTGCATCTGAGGCAGAAGCCAACAGTACATCAGATTCTGTGATTGCACCAACACCTTTGTGGATGATGTTAACCTGAATTTCTTCGGTAGATAGCTTTTGAAGAGAGTCGGTAAGTGCCTCAACAGAACCATCCACATCACCTTTCAGGATCATGTTCAATTCTTTAAAGTCACCCAAGGCAATTCGTCTTCCAATTTCATCTAATGTGATGTGTCGCTGTGTACGTACATTTTGCTCACGGAGTAATTGTGTTCTTTTAGCAGCGATTTGTTTTGCCTCACGTTCGTCTTCGAGAACATTAAAATTGTCCCCAGCTTGAGGTGCACCATCAAGTCCTAAAACCGATACAGGAGTGGAAGGAGGAGCCGTTTCAATTGTTTTCCCTCTTTCGTCAAACATGGCTCGTACTTTACCACTGTGCTTTCCAGCAAGCAGATAATCTCCAACATTCAGTGTTCCGGTTTGAACCAGAATTGTAGATACATAACCACGACCTTTATCGAGGTAGGCTTCAACTACTGTTCCTTTGGATTTTCTATTCGGATTTGCTTTAAGCTCTAATAATTCGGCTTCTAACAATACTTTTTCTAACAATTCTTTTACGCCAGTACCTTTTAAAGCAGAGATGTCTTGGGATTGAATTTTTCCTCCCCAATCCTCAACCATAAGATCCATTTGAGCAAGCGCTTCTTTGATCTTTTCAGGATTAGACGTTTCTTTATCTACCTTGTTGATTGCAAAAATAATGGGTACACCAGCTGCCTGTGCATGACTGATTGCTTCCTTAGTTTGCGGCATGATATCATCATCCGCAGCGATTACGATGATTGCAATATCCGTTACTTGAGCTCCACGAGCACGCATCGCCGTAAAGGCTTCGTGACCAGGAGTATCTAAAAATGTTATCTTCTGTTTGTTTTTTAGTACAACAGAATATGCTCCAATGTGTTGTGTAATCCCTCCCGATTCGCCTGCAATTACATTTTCGCTTCGGATATGATCTAAGAGTGATGTTTTACCGTGATCTACGTGACCCATAACGGTAACAATAGGGGCACGAGCAATAAGATCTTCTTCTTTTTCCTCAACCTCTTCTGTAAAGTTTTCTTCAAGATCACTCTTTACAAAGTCTACTTCAAAACCAAATTCGTCTGCAACAATACTCAAGGTTTCAGCATCCAAACGTTGGTTCATGGTAACCATGATTCCAAGTGACATACAGGCAGAAATAATTTGAGTCCCGCTAACTTCCATGAGGGTCGCTACTTCACCTACAGTAATGAATTCTGTTACTTTGATTATTTTGCTATCAGCCTCTAATTGCGCTAATTCTTCCTCTGTTTTTTGACGGTGTTGAACCCGTTTGTCTCTTCGGTATTTGGCCCCTTTAGACTTATTCGATTTCCCTTGAAGTTTTTCAAGAGTTTCTCTAATTTGCTTTTGTACTTCTTCTTCTGTTGGCTCAACTTTAGGGACTGCAGCTGGTCGGTTTGGGCGACCGCTTCTATTCTGACCTCCATTACCTCGTCGGCTGCTTATAGACCCTACTCCAGGTTTTTTAGGGGCAGGTGCTGGGTCTTTACTTATTCTTTTACGTTTTTTCTTACGAGCATCTTCAACACTTTTTTCTTTCTTATTAAAAGAATCAAGGTCGATGACTAAACCGGTCTTTTTGGGGCCGGATAGTTTGGCGTATTTTGTAGTGATTGTAGCGTCTACTTCAGCAGCACCTTCTCCAGCTTCTGGAGTTTCCGTTGCAGTTCCTTCTTCAGCAGCTGCTGTCGGAGCTTCAATTTTAACTTCAGTTTCTGTTTTCTCATCGGTTACCACAGGAGTTTCCAATGGTGCTTCAACTTCCGCTTCTGGCTTTTCTGCAGTTGGAGTTTTCTCTTCAACAGCCTTAGGAGCTTTTGGCTTTTTGGGAGCTTCTTTTTTAACGGCAACTTTTGGTGCGTCTTTTACCGATTTAGCTGCAGTTTTTGCAGGTTCTTCAGCAGCAGGCTTTTCAGCTGCAACAGCTGCTTCCTTTTTATTAGCTTCTTGAGGTGTTATTTTTGGAGCACCGACCTTAGCATTTCCAAGGTCAATTGTACCGACCGCTTTGGGTCGATTCAAATTGGCAGAGGCGCGAATTACTTGCTGTTTCTCCAGGCGTTCTTTTTCTCGCTTTTGCTTCTCGAGTTCAAGTTCTTCTTGCTTCAAGCGTTGAGCTTCTTTTTCCTTCCGCTTTTCTTCACTTTTCTCGTGAGAAGCGTCTTTCTTGGATTTATCGGTCTCAAATTCATCCAACAATACTTTGTATACCTCCTGTGATATTTTGGTAGTAGGACGTGCCTCTACCTCATGACCTTCTTGAACGAGATGTTCAACAGCTCTATCTAGAGATATATTAAGTTCCCTTAGGACTTTATTTAATCGTATTGTCGGTTGATCAGGCATACTTATTTTTTCTTCGATTCAAAAATATGGAAATTAACTTCCTAAAACTAATCTTCGAATTCCTCTTTTAATATTTTAAATACTTCCAATATGGTTTCTTCTTCCAAATCAGTTCGTTTTGCTAGATCAGATACCTCCAATTCTAAGATACTTTTTGCAGTATCTAAACCAACTTTTTTGAATTCATCAATTACCCATGATTCGATTTCATCTGTAAACTCAGCTAATTCAACATCTTCTTCAGCTCCTTCACGATACACATCAATCTCGTAGCCAGTTAATTGTCCTGCAAGGCGGATGTTCAGCCCTCCTTTTCCAATCGCTTTAGACACTTCTTCAGGGTTTAAAAATACCTGTACACGTTTGGTTTCTTCATTAATTTTCAATGAATTGATTTTCGCAGGAGAAAGCGAGCGAGTAATAAAAAGCTGTAAGTTACTCGTATAATTGATTACATCGATGTTTTCATTTCCTAATTCACGAACAATGCCGTGAATACGAGAACCTTTCATCCCAACACAAGCACCAACTGGATCAATACGATCATCGTATGAATCTACCGCTACTTTGGCTTTTTCTCCTGGAATACGCACCGCTTTCTTGATGGTTATGAGGCCGTCAAAAACTTCTGGAATTTCTTGTTCAAAAAGTTTTTCTAAGAATATAGGCGACGTTCTAGACAGTATTATTCGGGGTTTGTTTCCTCGAAGCTCTACAGACTCTATAATTCCACGGATGTTATCTCCTTTACGGTAAAAGTCAGAAGGTATTTGGCGGTCTTTTGGTAAAATAAGCTCATTCCCGTCGTCGTCCAACAAAATTACTTCTCTACTTCTGACGTGGTGAACCTCGGCAGTATAAATTGCACCCTCAAGTTCTTTAAACTGTTTGAAAATGTTGTTACTGTCGTGTTCGTATATTTTTGCAATTAGGTTTTGACGCAAGGATAAGATCGATCGTCTCCCTAAGTCTATAAGCTTCACTTCTTCTGAAACATCTTCTCCAACTTCAAAATCAGGCTCAATTTTTTGAGCTACAGTAAGTTCAATTTCTTGATTTGGATCTTCGACTTCACCATCTGCAACTACAATACGGTTACGCCAAATTTCTAAATCCCCTTTGTCGGGGTTGATGATGATATCAAAGTTATCATCCGAACCAAATTTACGTTTTAGCGTATTTCTAAAAACTTCTTCCAAAATAACCATAAGGGTTACCCGGTCAATTAATTTTTCATCTTTAAACTCAGAAAAGGAATCAATAAGTGCTAAATTTTCCATTTTTGTTATGCTAATTTATTTAATAATCACCTTTGCGCTTTTTATGGACACAAAAGGCAGTTCTTTAATTTTCGTTACGGTTACTTTACCCTTGCCTATTGGTTTAGGCTCTCTTGCTTTCCATTCTAAGGTAATCCCCTTCTGGTCAGCTTGTGTTAAATTTCCAATTAGTATTTCATCCTCAGAAGTAAGAACCTCTAAGGTTCTTCCTACATTTTTCTCATATTGCCGAGGCATTGTCAAGGGAGATCCAACTCCTACTGAACTAACTTCGAGAGAGAAATCGAACTCTTCTCGGTCGATATTATGTTCAATTTGACGGCTTATAGCGATACATGATTCAAGCTTAACGCCCTCATCTCCATCGATTAAAACACGAATGCTGTTGTCTGTCCCGATCTTTAATTCAATTAAAAACAGGTTTGGATTTTCATCCAGTGCAACTTGCAACAATTCGGATACTAAACTTTTAAAATTCATTATAAAAAAAAAGGGGACTTATAGTCTCCTCTGTGGTATTTGTTCAGAAATTCATGCAAATATAATTATTTTTTGCCATTATTTTTTATTAAACCAGATGTTTTTTTTATTATTGAAGCACCTAAATTTTATATCATGCGCAATACTAAATGTTTTTACATTGGTTTATTCTGTCTATTTTTCACTTCCAACATTTTTTCTCAAACCACCGTTCAAGGTAAAATCCTCGATGAACAAGGAGAAGGTTTGCTGGGTGCAAATATCATTATCAATTGAACAAGCCAAGGAACCGTTTCAGATCAGAATGGAAATTTTAACCTAACAACATCAAAGGACATTCCGTTTGAAATTGAAGTTTCTTTTATTGGATTTCAATCTCAGAACATAACCGTCAACACACAGCAGTTGGGTGCCATAACACTCGCTGTTGAAAATTCTTTTGATGAAGTTATAATTTCAGCCTCACGTAGGGCTAAAAAACTACAAGAAGCCCCGTCGGCTGTATCCGTAATTACAGCCAAGCAAGTAACCGAATCTGGTGGATCGCTATCCCCACTTCGAGCCTTGATCAACACCCCAGGGGTTGAATTACAACAACAGACCGGTCAACGGGTCAATATTGCGTTACGTGGAAGTAGTGGTGTTTTTTCTACCAGTGTATTCCCTATGCTTGATTATCGCTCTTTAATTTACCCTGGATTGGAATTTTTCGATTCTCAAAACTCCCCAATCAACCAAATTGACGTCGAACGTGTGGAGGTTGTTCTAGGGCCTAGCTCAGCGCTATACGGTCCTGATGTTACTTCAGGAGTCGTTCACTTCATCTCTAAAGATCCGTTTAAACATCCGGGCACTAGGGCCGAACTAATTTATGGAGAGCGCAATACTTTTAAAGTTGCTGTACGTCATGGAGGGCACAACACCAACGAAACCTTTGGGTATAAAATTAATGCCCGATAAGGAAGTGGAAATGACTTTACTCTTGATCCAGATGACGCCGAGGACCAAGCCATATTAAGCAACTTCCGAACGGCAATCAGAAGAGCCTCAATTACCAATGCTGGAAATGTAAACACGGACGAAAGTGGAACTGAATTATTCAACACTACACAAACACAAATCCCAGGATATTGGTCGGCAGCTGCAAAATGCTAGCCTGTATTTTAGGCCTAAGAATGGAATGGAGGTAGTAACTGCTGGGGGTTGGAATGCTGGAAAAGCAATTTTCTATAACGATCTCGGAGAAGGACAAGCCTATGGAAATGAATATTGGGGACAGGCCCGTTTCAAATACAAAGGCTGGTTTGCACAAACCTATTATATTAAAAATGATGGAGGAGATGACAGTAACCCAAATTATTTAAATCGAACAGGATTAATTGTACCTCTAGAACGCTCACATTACGAAGCTCAAATTCAATACAATTTTAATGTACCAACCCTATCGAATTCAGAATGGACCGTAGGTTTAGATTATCGTGATGCAAAAGCAGATACCGAAAACCATGTTTATGGAAGAAATGAAGACAATGATGATTATATGCTTTACGGGGCCTATGCTCAAGCAAAATTTAAACTTGAACCTAAACTAGATCTGTTTTAACGGGACGTTATGACGGTTGTAATTTTACCTCAGAAAAAACATTTTCGCCTCGAGCAGCTTTGGTTTTTAAACCCTCGCCCTATCATAACTTACGTTTCAGTTTCAACCAAGCAGCAAACCCACTTCCTGCTTCTGATCTTTATTTTGATTTACCGATTCAAACTGTCCCAGGAGTTTTTGATGTTTGGATTACGGGAGCTGTGAATCCGTATACCTTTGGAAGCAACCCGCAGATTGACTGGCTCATTCCAGGAGTTCCAAATACGCCTGTTGCCGCTGGTTTTCCTTTAGCTGCAGCTTACGCTGCTGTAACTGGTGCTGTTTTAGAAGGGCTCACAGCCATTGCTGCAGCTGATCCTTCACTCGCCCAATTACTCCCTATTGTAAGTGGCGTTTTACAAGATCCTATTAGTGCTCCTGCAGGATTTAGCCCAGTAGTTACGACCGACACCAAAGGAGTACCCTTAGTAGCTGAAGATGGAAACATCAACCTCATTTCTACTTTGAAATCCTTTGAATTTGGTTATAAAGGCGTTTTTAATAAGCGTCTATCCGTAGGTTTCGATCTCTATTATTTGGAGCAAAAGGTAATGCTGGTTTCCAACAAATTAGTCCAGTAGCCACTATTGTAGGCTTAGAAAGCGCACTTGGTCAAGGGGTACAAACTTCTACGCAGCCAAAAATTGAAGCACTCCTAATTGGAGCAGGCTTCGATGCTGCCACTGCCGCTGCTACTGCAAACGCTGTTGGACAACAACTCAACGGAGCCTATGCTCAAGCTGGTGCAGGGTTTCTTCAAGAACTTGCAAATGCTGGTCTTCCCTTCCACGGAGTCGTTCCAACAGATGAAGCTCCCGGAGGAGATGCCGCAAAATTAATTTTTGGCTACATCACACGGGATCCAAATCGGGTGAGTACCAATTGGGGGTTTGAGTTCAATTCCAAATATTTCTTAACCGAAAACCTTACTTCTTTTGTCAATTACACTTGGTTTAGTCGATCAGAAGGAGAACCCGGAGATCTGAATTTTCCACAAAATAAAGTACGGTCTGGAATAAGCTACCAATCCAATAAAAATTTAAGCGGAAGTTTTTCTTATCAATGGGATCAAGGTTACACTTCTAATGTAGCTAATTTTCCAGGAGAAATTGACGCTAAATCTTTATTTGATATAACCCTAGGATTTAAGTTTAATACAGAATTAAAACTGGAAGTTTCTGCAACAAACTTATTGAACAACGAATTTAGAGCGTTGCCTGGATTACCTAAAATCGGAAGAACAGCTACGGCAAGGTTGCTTTTAGATTTATAATAATCAAAATAAAAAGTGTACTTTTAATCAAATCAGACCATTATCATGAAAAAAGTGATCTTAATTTTAGGAGGGGCTTTGCTCCTCCTAGTTCTATATAAAACCGTTGGATCTGGTTTACCGGAATACAATCCTGAACGCAGCTATGTTGATTTAGAAACTGAAATTTTGGAGGCTTTTATCTTAGCAAAAGACAGCGCAACAATCGAACTTCCCGAAGGGCATTTTCTGTTTTCTCAGTCCCTAAGTATGGATGACAAAAAACACATAACCATCAAAGGAAAAGGGATGGATAAAACGGTTCTTTCATTCAAAGGGCAAGCAAAAGGAGCTGAGGGAATCTTAATCACAAACTGCACCAATTTTACCATCGAAGATTTAACCATCGAAGATGCGGCTGGAGACAACCTCAAGATAAGTGAATCAAAAAATGTAATCATTCGTAATGTACGAACCGCATGGACCGGGACGATTTCTACTCAAAATGGAGCTTATGGCATCTACCCTGTTCTTACTCAAAACCTCTTGATAGAAGGATGCGAAGCCATTGGAGCTTCGGATGCTGGAATCTATGTTGGACAATCGAAAAATGTTGTAGTACGCAACAACAGGGCTTTTTATAATGTAGCGGGGGTTGAAAGCGAAAACAGTACGGATGTCGAAATCTACGAAAACGACATTTACGAAAACACCAGTGGTTTATTGATTTTTAATCTTCCTAAACTTACTCTTTACGGTAAAAATGTAACCGCTTACAACAATCGGATTTACAACAATAACATTGAAAATTTTGGTGTAAAAGGATCGATTATCAGTGGCGTTCCCAAAGGTACAGGGGTCATTATCATGGCAACACAGGATGTCAATTTTTACAACAATACAGTTGAAGATCATGTGACTAATAATCTTTCGATAGTAAGTTACTTAGTGTTTGCTGCAGAAGAAGAAGTTGAAGCTATTGTGAGTCAAGACGTCCAAAGTAGAGGGATTCGAGCAGTAGAAACAGATTATGAATCCGATACTGCATATAATCCCTATCCTGGAAATGTGTCCATACAGAATAATGTATTTAAAAATAAATTTTGGTTTCCCACGCTGAGTAACGAATATGGCTGGCTGATGCTTTTTAAAAACAAAGCGACCATTCCCGATGTGGTTTATGACGGAATCCTACCTGATGGGGCTGCCCTTCAAGATGCCGAACACAAGATTTGTATAGGAGACAACGGAACTTTTAATTTTGTATTTATGGATGCCGCTCATGACTTTGATGCTTTTTCTAACGATGTATCGCCCTATACGTGTATACTCGATTTATAAGCTATAAACAATGACATACCAACGAATTCTATTGTGCTGCATAATCTTTATAGGCTGCCTTTCTTGTCAGGATGATGCAAACAAAAGAATTGTTCCAAAAGCAAAAAAAATAACCTCTGCCAAACCCCTAATACAACACAACAATACAGAAAAAGAAACGCTCTCGGAATATGGTTTTTTCAAATTGCCATTAGCCAATCTAGAGCCCACCGATGGCGTTGTTTTATATGACCTTAATAGCCCACTTTTTTCTGACTATGCCTTCAAAAAACGCTTTGTTTATCTCCCCGATTCCAAAAAAATAAACTACAAAAACAAAGGGGTTATGGACTTTGAAAATGGAAGTGTTCTCATCAAAAATTTTTATTATCCCAAAGATTTTAGAAAACCCGAACAAGAAAAAAGAATCATAGAAACCCGACTATTGATCAAGGAAGATGATGCTTGGAAACCCCTCAACTATATCTGGAACAAAGAGCAAACCGAGGCAACTCTGAATTATGTTGGAAAACAAGAATTGGTGTATTGGATCGACAACGAAGGGGCTGAAAGAAGTGTTTCCTATGCTGTTCCAAATTTAAACCAATGTAAAAACTGTCATGCCAGAGGAAAAAATATTACCCCCATTGGGCCCACAGCCGCTCAATGGAACAAAACCTATTCGCTTGCACTCAGCGATAAAAATCAACTGGATTATTTTTATGAAAAAGGGATTCTTGAGGAGCTCATAGAACCTGCTTTACGCCCTAAAATGCCGGTATGGAATGATGCTTTACTTCCTTTAGACCCCCGTGCCAAAGCCTATCTAGATGCCAATTGTGCCCACTGTCATAACCTTGAAGGGAGTGCAAAGAATTCAGGATTATACCTCAGCTATACCCAAACCGATGCTCGTAAGCGAGGAGTTTTTAAACCCCCAATTGCCGCTGGGAAAGGATCGGGCGATTTCATCTACGACATTGTTCCTGGGCATCCCGAAGAATCGATTTTAATTTATCGTATGAAAAGCAATGACCCCTCCATTCGAATGCCCGAAATAGGACGATCTATTGCTCATACTGAAGGACTTAATTTATTGGAACGCTATATAGAAGAGCTCGCTCAAAACAAATAAAATATCATCTCTTTCTGGCGAAAATATCTTCTTTTTTGATCTATCTTTGAGTATTAGTCTTTAAAAAGAAACATTCCATGCTTCCGCTCGATTTTAAATCCGGTTTTGTGTTTTCAAAACACAAAGAAAAGGTACAAACCCCCTTCGAACGTTTATTCGAAATATTCAAAGAACTCATCACCCACACTTCTGGAGATTTTGATGAGGCCATTGACTGGCTTCGAGAGTTGGATATTGAATACAAGTTGACCGATGAAGACTATACCATCGACGATTTTATAAAAGATTTATTAAAAAAATCCTTTGTACAGCCTAAGACTGGAACTGGCGGAAAAGGAGATGGAATGCAACTCACTGCTAAAACAGAAAAGTTATTGCGAGAACACGCATTGAAACAGATTTTCGGAAAATTAAAACGTTCCGGTTCTGGGGATCATAAAACCAAAAAACAAGGGCAAGGAGAAGATGGATCTGGCGAATTGAAAGCCTATCAGTTTGGAGATGGTTTAGAGAAAATCGATGTTACTCAAAGCATCAAAAATGCTCAAATACGTTCGGTTGGAGAGGATTTTACCCTACAACACGAAGATTTGGTTGTTGAAGATTCCATGCATAAAACCCAAATGAGTACCGTTTTGATGATCGACATCAGTCACAGTATGATTCTCTATGGAGAAGATCGGATTACGCCAGCAAAAAAGGTAGCGATGGCTTTGGCCGAGCTCATTACAACCCGCTACCCAAAAGACACCCTCGATATTTTGGTGTTTGGGAATGATGCTACTCCCATTGCACTGAAAGATATTCCCTATCTCGAAGTTGGACCCTATCACACCAATACGGTTGCAGGACTTGAATTGGCAATGGATCTTTTGAGAAGAAAGAAAAACACCAACAAGCAAATTTTTATGATTACAGACGGGAAACCAAGTTGTCTTAAAATGCCCGATGGAACCTATTATAAAAACAGTGCAGGACTCGATGAAATGATTGTAGAAAAATGCTACAATATGGCCCGTCAAGCAAAAAAAATACATATTCCGATTACTACCTTTATGATTGCCCAAGATCAATACCTCAAGCAATTTGTTCGCAAATTTACCGAGGCAAATCAAGGGAAAGCTTTCTTTACCGGCCTAAAAGGTCTGGGAGAAATGATCTTTGAAGATTACGAAAAAAACAGAAAAAAACGCTTAGGATAATATTCCATTACACCGATACATTACTATGAAGAAAGAACGTGCTACTACCCTTGGAGAATTAAAAAAAACCGATTATGCATCTAGATCCATCCAACTTGAACTTGCCGAAAACCTAAAAGCCTGTTTAGGCTCTGGAAAAGCAACCTTTCAAGGATTAATTGGTTACGAAAATACAGTGATTCCAGATGTAGAGCGTGCTATTCTTTCGGGACACAACATCAATTTATTAGGACTAAGAGGCCAGGCAAAAACACGTTTAGCCCGACAGATGACGGAATTGCTCGATGAATGGATTCCTGTGGTAACGGGCTCAGAAATCAATGACGACCCCTTGGACCCCATCAGCCTTGAAGCAAAAAGAATTATAGCGGAACAGGGTGACAAGACTCCGATTGAATGGTTACACCGATCGGATCGTTTTTTCGAAAAACTAGCAACTCCCGATGTAACGGTAGCCGATCTTATTGGAGATGTAGATCCTATAAAAGCATCCAACCTCAAGCTTTCATATGCCGATGAACGGGTTATTCATTTCGGAATGATTCCAAGAGCACACCGTTGTATTTTTGTGTTGAATGAACTCCCCGATTTACAAGCGCGTATTCAGGTTGCTTTGTTTTCTATTTTACAGGAAAAAGAAATTCAAATTCGTGGTTTCAAGCTGCGACTTCCAATAGCTGCGCAATTAATATTTACTGCAAATCCAGAAGACTATACCAATAGAGGAAGTATAGTAACTCCCCTAAAAGACAGAATTGGATCGCAAATACTAACGCATTATCCTCACAATCGGGATATTGCCAAAGCGATTACAAAACAAGAAGCCGTACTTACTGAAAAACAAGCAGCAGAGATTCATGTACCAGAACTCGCGCGAGACATCCTTGAACAAATTGGTTTTGAAGCCAGAAAAAGTGAATTTGTAGACTCTAAAAGTGGGGTGAGTGCACGGATGAGTATTACCGCTTTCGAAAATTTAATCAGTACCGCTGAGCGCAGAGCACTGATCAATAACGATGCAACTACTTCCATAAGAATGTCAGACTTTATGGGAATCATTCCTGCCATCAACGGTAAGATTGAATTGGTGTATGAAGGAGAACAAGAGGGGGCTGAACAAATTTCCTACCACCTGATCTCAGAGTCCATCAAAACACTTTTTACAGATTATTTTCCTAAAATAGAAAAGCTTCAAAAAGAGGATGAAGTTGGACCTTACGATACTATTTTAGAATGGTTCTTTAAAGACAATGAACTCTTTTTAGAAGATGTGCTTCCCGATCGTTCCTACCAAGATTCGTTGACCTTAGTCCCTGGAATTAAAGAGGTTTTGGATACTCATCTAAAAGGGTGCGATGAAAAAGACCGTTACTTTATGATGGAGTTTTTACTTTGGGGATTGGAGTCCAATAAAAAACTAAATAAATACCGAACCTTAGAAGGGTTTCAATTCAAAGATTCTCTAGGCAGTTACATAAGCGGTTTATAATCATTATTGGCGCATACTGTCAATCGAAGTAGAATTTAAGATTTTTAAGGTCTGATCGCGAACCTCCTCAAATACAGGTTTGATTTGACATATCTTTTCGTCACATTCTTCGCAATTGGCATAATAGTTCAACGAGACGCAGGGCAACATTGCAATAGGCCCATCTACTGCTCGCATCAGATCGGCTAAATTGATTTCTTTGGGGTCCTTTAAAAGTTTATAACCACCCGTTTTTCCACGCTTACTTTGAACGAACTGAAAGTTCCTTAATTCACGTAAAATTGTTTCTAAAAACTTTTTAGGAATAAGTTCCTGCTCTGCAATTTCGGAAGAAAAAATAGAGCGCTCCTCCTCTTGATGATCTGCTAGATACAACAAGGCCTTTATGGCGTATTTACATTTTTTTGAGATCATAAGTTTAAAAAATTTTGCTAGCCTGATGGAGCTATTACAAAGGTAAAGAATAAAACTTTAATCTTAATTCCTATAAAGTTAATAGAGTTTATAGGTTTGATTCTAAATAAAATATATATTTGCATTCGAATAAAGCGTATGCTAACGGAAATTGTACTAAATAAAGTCAAAAAAAACAAGCCAAAAACTACTGGTGAAAAGACATATCGTAGCCTTTTGAAGTCAGTGAGTTGGCGTATTCTAGGTACAATAGATACCATCATAATCTCGTATTTAATAACCAATACGTTGGATTTTGCGCTTCGTATTGGATTTGTAGAACTACTGACTAAAATGGGGCTGTATTTTTTGCATGAACGCCTATGGAACAAAATAAAATGGGGTAAAAAGTAAGACTATGGAAAAAGAATATCTTGAAAAGCTCAATAATAAGGTTGTACATAAATCCCTTGCCGAAGCTTTTGAAATCCTCTTGGAGCTGAAGCTAGGAAAACTTGCCTTTTCAACTTCGTTTGGACAAGAAGACCAGGTACTCACGGATTTTATCTTCAAAAATGATTTTCCTATATCGGTTTTCACACTAGATACAGGACGATTGTTCGAAGAAACCTATACGATATACCACCAAACAATTAAGCACTATAAAAAACCCATAACACCTTATTTTCCTGACACTAAAAAGGTAGAAGCATTAGTAGAAGCAAAAGGGCCATTGAGTTTCTACGATAGTGTTGCCAACAGAAAAGAATGTTGCGGAATAAGAAAAGTAGACCCGCTTCAAAGGGCCCTTCAAGGAGTAGACGTTTGGATTACCGGTTTGCGGGGGTCTCAAAGTTATTTTAGGGAGCAGCTTCAAGTATTCGAATTCGATTCTTCTTTTGGGCTCATCAAATTTAATCCATTGATTCATTGGAGCTTGGAAGATGTAATTGGGTATTTAAATCAACATAAGGCTCCTCAAAATATCCTTCACTCCAAGGGCTTTGCAAGCATAGGCTGTGCGCCCTGTACCCGAGCAATCGAAAAAGGAGAAGACCTTCGGTCTGGAAGATGGTGGTGGGAAAACAGCAAAAAAGAATGTGGACTACATCAAACTCAAATCGCTAAATAGTAACCCATGAACATACTCAAACAACTGGAAGAAGAAGCCATTTACATCATCCGTGAGGTCGTTGGTCAATTCGATAAACCGGCCTTACTTTTTTCTGGAGGAAAAGATTCGATTGTACTCTTACATCTGTGTCATAAAGCATTCTTGCCCGCACGAATCCCCTTCCCTTTGGTACACATAGACACCGGGCATAACTTCCCAGAAACGCTTACACTTCGTGATAAACTCATAGAGCAATATCAAGTTAAACTACACATTGGTTTGGTTCAAGACAGCATAGATCAGGGAAAAGTAACAGAAGAAAAAGGTCGTTTTGCAAGTCGAAATAGTTTGCAAACCTCCACCCTATTGGAAACCATAAGCAACTTAAAGCTTGATGCGTGTATGGGTGGTGCTCGAAGAGATGAAGAAAAAGCACGAGCCAAAGAACGTGTATTTTCTGTTCGTGACGATTTTGGTCAATGGAATGAAAAGTTACAACGCCCCGAATTATTCGATCATTTGAATGGTGCAATTCACTCCGGAGAGCATATTCGAGCGTTTCCGATAAGCAACTGGACCGAACTCGATGTATGGGAGTATATACGTCAAGAAAAATTAGAAATCCCAACGATTTATTATGCACATGAAAGAGCCGTCTACGATCGGGAAGGTCAATTGATGCCCGTAACAGAATTTCATCAAATTGATCCCAATCAAATCAAAGTTCAATCGGTTCGATTCAGAACCGTTGGCGATATGAGTTGTACAGCTGCTGTCCTATCAAAAGCAGAGGAACTCGATGTTATCATCGAAGAAATTAGAACCTCAACTTATTCTGAAAGGGGTGCACGAATGGATGACAAACGCTCAGAAGGAGCAATGGAAGAACGGAAAAAAATAGGATACTTTTAAAATCAAGATTTATGGACTTATTGCGAATTGCAACGGCAGGTAGTGTTGATGATGGTAAAAGCACCTTAATCGGAAGATTACTTTATGAAACCGGTTCTTTAAAAGAAGATCAACTGAAGCACATAGAAGAAAAGAGTGCTTCCAACGGTTTGGATCACTTAGACTTTTCTTTAGCTACAGATGGCTTGCTCACAGAAAGAGAACAAGGGATTACTATTGATGTTTCTCATCTGTATTTTAAAACAAAAAAAAGACGTTTTATCATTGCTGACTCTCCTGGCCATATTGAATATACAAGAAATATGGTGACGGGAACTTCTAATTCAGATGCAACGCTTCTGCTTCTAGATGCGCGAAAAGGGGTTATTGAGCAAACTAAACGACATTTCTACATCACACAATTATTGGGGATTAAAAAAGTGATTTTCGCTGTAAATAAGATGGATTTGGTCGGCTATGATCAAAATGTATTTGATAGAATTAAAGAAGATATAGCCCACCTTATTCAAAATCAGAACACAAAAGATCTAACGGCTTATTATATTCCTCTTTCAGCACTCAAAGGAGATAATCTCCTTCTGAAAAGCCCAAAAATGGGTTGGTTCAGCGGGAAAGTACTTTTCGATCTAATTGAAAACATCGCAGTAAATGAACCTCCATCTAAAGAAAATGTTCTACAAGTGCAAACGGTTATTCGACCCAAGTTAGCTGCTTATCACGACTATCGAGGTTTTGCGGGAAAGGTTAAAAGTGGATCTTTTTCGGTTGGAGATGCGATCGAAGTTTTTCCTTCAGGAACCAAAACAAAGATTAAGTCCATTGAACAGTATGGCGTTAATCAAGAACAGGTCAGTCAAGGCCAAAATGCAACGCTTCTTCTCGAAGATGAAGTTAATGTGTCCAGAGGAGATTCTCTTTTTACACCAAGTAATTCTATTGAGTTTACAAAAATAATAAACGCAAAAGTTTGCTGGATGCAAGACAAAGCGCTGCAGGCAGAACAAAAATATTTATTGCAGTTTGGATCGAAGAAGTCACTTGCCAAAATAACCGATGTTAGTGAACGAATTGACGTATCGAGTGATGGATCGAAAGAAACCACAGCCCTTGGATTGAATGACATTGGTATAGCTTCATTTCAATTAGCCCATCCGGTTCTCTGTATTCCCTATCCAGAAAATAAAAACCTAGGGAGCTTTATAATCATCGACATAAACACAAACAATACGGCCGGAGTCGGCTTCATAGAATAAGAATGGAAAGTTTTAGAACAGAATTAGAAAACCCGATTGTAGAAAAAGATATTCTTGATTTAGAAAAGAAGATTTTTGAATTTAAAAACAATCAGATTGACGAAGAAAAATTTCGGAGTTTACGCCTAGCCCGAGGAGTGTATGGACAACGTCAACAAGGCGTTCAAATGATACGCATCAAACTCCCAATGGGAAAGTTTACAGCAAAACAACTGCGCCGAATCGCTGATGTTTCGGATGAATATGCCAGTAGTAATTTACACATAACTACACGTCAGGATATTCAAATACACTATGTTTTATTGGATCGAACTCCTGAGTTATGGGCTACGTTAGAAAAAGATGAAATTACCCTAAGAGAGGCATGCGGAAATACCGTTCGAAATGTTACAGCCTCTGTTATGGCAGGAGTCGATCCAAACGAAGCCTTTGATGTTACTCCCTATGCCCAAGCCTTTTTCGAATACTTCCTCCGCAACCCAATCTGTCAAGAAATGGGTCGAAAATTCAAAGTCGCTTTTTCAAGCTCTTCAGTCGACGATGCTTTGACGTTTATTCACGATTTAGGCTTTATTCCAAGGATTGAGAAGGGAGTTCGTGGTTTTCGTGTTCTTTTAGGTGGTGGAATTGGATCACAACCCGTGGATGCACAAGAAGTCTTTAGCTTTTTAGCTACTGATAAAATCATCCCCTACAGTGAGGCGGTAATTCGTGTTTTTGATCGGCACGGAGAACGTAACAAAAGGAATAAAGCACGGCTCAAGTTTTTAATTAAAGAAATTGGTCTTGATGCGTTTAAGCTTTTAGTGGAACAAGAAATGAAGGTTGTGAATCATCAAGTATATGCTATTGAACCTAAAAAACGCACCTTAAAGGAAGCGAAGTTTGTTGGTGCAATTTCAATAAATACTAGTCCTGCCTTTGAAGCTTGGAAAAAAGCCAACACTTTTACTCAAAAACAAACCGGTTATGTAGCTCTTGGGCTGCCGATAAAAACAGGAGATATTGCTTCGGACAAAGCGCGTTTATTAGCCGACCTAATCGAGCAGTTTACACGCGATGACAATCGTTTTTCGATAGGTCAAAGCATCCTACTCCGCGATGTGAAAGAAGAACATCTTCCGGCTCTGTATGATGCCTTGGAACAACTAGACCTCCACCGTATCGGATTTCATAAGATAAACGATATCGTTACCTGTCCTGGAACCGACACCTGTAATCTTGGAATAGCTAGTAGCATGGGCTTAGCTGATGAATTACAAAAAGTAATAGAAACCGAATTTTATTCGCTTATCAACACCCACGAGATTCAAATAAAAATCAGCGGTTGTATGAATGCCTGCGGACAACATACCCTAGCCCATATTGGTTTCCAAGGGATGACTCTAAAGTCAAATGGGTTGATTGCTCCCGCTACACAAATCCTTTTGGGAGGGGGAGTCCTTGGAAATGGAACGGGTCGATTTGCAGATAAACTGCTCAAGGTCCCTGCAAAAAGAACACCCGATGTTTTGCGCTGGATTTTGACCGATTTTGAATTCAATCGAGCAGAAGAGGAGGATTTCTTTGCCTATTATGACCGAAAAACCAAGGACTACTTTTATCAAAACTTAAAACATTACAGTGCTGTTGAACACTTAGCAGCCGGAGATTTTATTGATTTTGGAGCAAAGGAAAAGTATGAGAAAGCAATTGGTATAGGTGAGTGTGCTGGAGTTACCATCGACTTGATTCAAACCTTGATTTTTGAAGCAGAAGAAGCCTTAGGATCGGCCAATGAAGCTTTGGTTGAAAAACGGTTTGGAGACGCATGTTATCATGCGTATAATGGGCGCATTCGAGCTGCAAAGGCTTTGTTGACTTCGGTCGATGCCAAAACCAATAGTCATGCCTCTATTATAGCAAGCTTTGACACCTATTTCCCTGCCTTCAAAACAGAACAATCCCGTTCCTTTTCAGAAGGAATAGCAGATTTTAGAAACACCCAATCCGATGAAGCTTTCGCCAATACTTTTTTAGAAGAAACTAAGAAAACCATTCAATGGATCAAAAACTCAAGAAATGCAACAGTTGAATAAGGGTAGTATTTGTCTGGTTGGAGCCGGTCCAGGGGATCCAGAATTGATTACCCTAAAAGGGCTCAAAGCAATTCAAAACGCAGAGGTAATTCTATACGATGCTTTGATTAATCCCCTGCTTCTAGATCACAATCCGGTAGCTAAGAAAATATTTGTAGGGAAACGTAGAGGTTTTGCTCAAAAAACCCAAGAGGAAATCAACCAATTATTGGTGCATTTTGCCGCACAAAACAAAAAAGTTGTTCGTCTTAAAGGGGGTGATCCGTTGCTTTTTGGTCGAGCCTGTGAAGAACTTTCCTATGCCGCTTTATTTGACATTGAAACGTCAATTATTCCAGGAATATCTTCTTTCACAGGAATTGCTGCTCAGCATCAAATACCATTGACAAAACGATCGATCTCAGAAAGTTTATGGGTAACTACTGGGCATACCCATGATGGAAAAATATCATCAGACATTCCCTTAGCTGCCCAATCGAGTGCTACCATAGTGGTGCTGATGGGGATGCGTTTCCTGAAGGAAATTATTAGAGCTTTTGGGAGACACAAACCTGAAGATTATCCGGTTGCTATAATCCAAAACGGAACAACTACGGCCGAAAAAGTAGTGTTGGGCACTTTAGGAACTATTGAACAAGAAGTTGTAACACATTCTATTTCAAATCCTGCGAATATTATTTTTGGACCTGCGGTTCTGGATCAAATAACGCAGTATAAAAACTTAAAAAGCACCTTATGTTACCAATGAATCAGCTGTATCCTATATTTCTCAAAACAGAAAGCTTACAGTTTTTGATTGTTGGCGGTGGGAATGTTGCCCTTGAAAAATTAGAATTTTTACTGAAATCTAGCCCCAATGCGCAAATCACAATGGTTGCTCCTTTTTATCGAGAAGCCACCCTGAATTTTGTGGCAAACAAAGTTAATATTCATCTGATCCATCGGGGGTTTAACTCCTATTTCTTGCGTGGTAAACACATTGTAATTGCAACGACCGATGACCCAGTAGTCAATCAAAAAATACATTATTTTTGTAAAAAAAAGAGAATATTAGTTAATGTAGCTGATACTCCCGACCTTTGTGACTTCTATATGGGAGGAATCGTTACTAAAGGGAATTTGAAAATAGGCATTTCAACCAATGGAAAGTCGCCCACCTTAGCCAAAAGAATCCGACAATTTTTAGAAGAATTGTTACCCGAGGAAATCAATGATTTGCTTGACAGCTTACAGAACTATAGAAAAACTTTAGATGGGGATTTTGAATTTAAAGTAAATGAAATGAATAAAATGACTAAATCTATTTTAGAAAGAAATGATACAAACTGATATAATCATCATTGGAGCTGGTCCCGTAGGACTCTTTACCGTATTTGAGGCTGGCCTCATGAAGCTGAGGTGTCACCTAATCGATGCTATTCCGCAAGCTGGAGGGCAACTAAGCGAAATTTATCCAAAAAAGCCCATCTACGATATTCCAGGTTTTCCATCAATTTTAGCGGGGGAACTGGTAGATAATTTACTGAAACAGGCAGCGCCTTTCAATCCTGGGTTTACACTTGGTGAACGTGCAGAAACTATTGAAAAGCATAAAGATGGAAGCTTTGTTGTTACCACAAGCGAAGGCACACAACATCAAGCGCCAACAGTAATGATTGCCGGTGGATTGGGGAGTTTTGAGCCTAGAAAACCGAAAATAGAAACACTAGCTCAGTTTGAAAAAAAGGGTGTGGAATATATGGTTCGAGAACCCGAAGCCTTTGTAGGAAAAAAATTATTCGTCTCAGGCGGGGGAGATTCCGCACTGGACTGGGCAATTTATTTTGCAGAAAACCATGATATCCCTGTAGGGTTGGTTCACAGAACGGATATGTTCAGAGGCCATAAAGATTCGGTTGAAAAAGTATATGCTTTACAAGCGCAAGGAAAAATCGATTTGTATACGCACGCTGAAGTCGTTGACTTACATGGAACAGATAAATTGGAGCAAATAGAATTGAAACAAAAAGACCAAGACAACATTAAAGTTAATGTTGACTATTGGTTACCCCTTTTTGGTTTATCTCCAAAACTAGGCCCCATTGGCGATTGGGGGCTAGAAATTGAAAAGAATGCAATAGTAGTAGACAACAGCTTGGATTATCAAACAAACCTCCCTGGAGTTTTTGCAATTGGTGATGTAAATACCTATCCTGGGAAATTAAAACTCATTTTATGTGGTTTTCACGAAGCTACACTTGCAGTTCAAACAGCTTATAAAATCATACATCCCGACAAACGTTTTACAATGAAATACACTACAGTTCAGGGGATTCAGGGTTTTGAATAGAAGAAATTTTGTTTTCTTTTGGAATCTTTTCGTGAATTTGTAATACTAATTTTAACAGATTTTTTAGAAAACATTACCACGCCCTTAACAAAAGTTTCGTTTGTAACTTGATACATTTACTTTATAGTTTTCATGTATTAGTTAATAATTTTGATTAATTACTCCTCAATCCTTACTGGTGTTGGGGAGTTTTTGTTTTATATCTTTACGCCTGGATGAAAACAAACAAAGATAAAATACACAGCATCGATCTTCACGGAATTCGACATAAACAAGCACTTGAATTGGTGCATAAAACAATAAAAGATTGCGCTGTACACAATAACTTTTCGTTGACTATTATTACGGGGAATTCGACCGTACTCCAAGATCGGATTTTTAAGGAGTGTTTAGAAGGAACTGAATTCACTTATTTTATTCCCTCTTGGAACATGGGGCAAATCATTGTAGAATATGTTCTACTTTAAATCGAATTAAAAAAAATAGCTGATGAGCTGGAATAAATCAAAAATAAACGAAGAGCTAAGCAAGCATCATTAAGAATTTGATGCATTAATTGATCGACTCCCCCTTGAAGTATTTGAAGATAATTCCGCTGATAAATGGTCTGCTGGGCAATTACAACAACACATCATACTATCTTTAAAACCAATCGTTCTTGCAATGCGGCTTCCCAAGTTTTTGTTACGTTATCAATTTGGATTAACCAATCGTCCCCCACGATCTTATGAAGAATTAGTAGTACGCTACCTAAAGGCTTTGGACGGAAGAGCTGCGGTAGCTCCAAAGCGATTTACTCCCGAGCAAATCGGTAGGGAAGCAAAACAGCGGCAAACAATTCAATTCAATAAACTCATCAATCGATTGATGCAATTGGTGAACAAATGGAGCGAAGATGATTTAGATCTTTATGTCATTCCGCACCCATTAATGGGAAAGTTGACCTTCAGAGAAATTTTGTATTTTACTATTTATCATGTGCAACATCACAAGAAACAAATGGATGCAATTGTAAAAACAAAAAAGTAAAATGAACCTTCTTCAACTCAAAGTCTTTTTTTTAAGTCCCCTAATGCTTTATATGCTGTCAACTTCAGCCCAAGAATCAGCCTTTGAGGCTATGGTCGATGGTTTAATCTCGGATCATGTTCCAGTTCTTCGGGTAAAAGAACTTCAAACCACACCAAACATCATTCTTTTGGATACCCGTACAAAAGCAGAATATGATGTCAGTCGAATTGAACATGCTGTTTGGGTAGGAGAAAAAGACTGGGATTTAAAATTCTTAAAAAAAATCAACCCAGAGCAAACGGTAGTTGTGTACTTTAGTGTTGGCTATCGAAGTGAAAAACTTATGAAAAAACTAGTCCGCTTAAATTTCGAAAAAGTCTTTAACCTCTATGGTGGGATTTTTGACTGGGTCAACCAAGGGAATCCTGTTGAAAATGCTCACGGAAAAACCGATAGTATTCATGGATATGACGAAAACTTTGCGCCTTGGGTATAAAAAAGAGTGGTTATTTTCTAAAAAAAGGAGTGATTATATAGGGATTTGATGATTTTATTGTCAAATATTCGTTTATTCTTAACATATAGTTGTAATTTCCTACAAACTATTTTTATTATGAATGAGATTATCATTGTTGTAGTCGCTATAGTTGTTCTTATTGTCGGAGTAATTGTCTACGGTGTTATAAGTACCACCATGGGTAGTGAAGAAGATGTTAATAAAAACTATGTTCCGGATCGTTTTGAACGCATGGTAGGAAAAGATCCTAAAAAGAAAGAAGAGTAAGTATTTTTTTTAGGGCAACCAACGACTTCGAAAACGGCTTTAATTTATTTAAAATTGGCTTAAAAGTAAGGTGATTTTAAATGAAGTGGAGCTGATATGACTCATGCCAATCCTGTTTACACCAAAAAAAAGACCCGATGAACGGGCCTTTTAAAATAAGTATCAAATACATTAAGCAACATTTTGCTTCTTGATTAGGTTTAAGGCTGAACCTTCTTTGAACCACTCAATCTGCTGCTCGTTATATGTATGGTTCGCTAAGATAATGTCTTTAGAACCATCAGCATGAACCACCTCAACCGTGATTTGCTTTCCAGGAGCAAAGTCTTTTAAATCTATAAAATTAAAGGTATCGTCTTCTTGAATCAAGTTGTAGTCTGACTCTGTATTAAAGGTGATTCCTAACATCCCCTGTTTCTTCAGATTTGTTTCATGAATACGTGCAAAGGATTTAACCAACACAACTTTTACCCCAAGGAAACGAGGTTCCATTGCGGCGTGTTCTCGAGAAGAGCCTTCGCCATAGTTGTGATCTCCAACTACTACGGTTTCTAGTCCGGCTGCTTTGTATTGACGTTGAACATCAGGAACACCGCCATATGAACCGGTCAATTGATTCTTAACAAAATTGGTCTTTTCATTGAAGGCGTTAACCGCTCCAATTAAACAGTTATTCGAAATATTATCTAAATGACCACGGAATCGCAACCATGGACCTGCCATTGAAATGTGATCTGTAGTACATTTTCCAAGGGCTTTGATTAATAATTTAGCACCCATAAGGTTTTGATTATCCCAAGGAGCAAATGGGGTAAGTAATTGCAGACGCTCTGAAGTTTCACTAACGACTACATTTACAGTAGAACCATCCTCTTGTGGCGCTAAGTACCCATTTTCTTTTACGTCAAATCCTAATGGAGGTAATTCCATTCCGGTTGGTGGATCCAATTTAACTTCTTCTCCATCTTGATTGATGAGTGTATCGTTAACTGGGTCAAAGTCTAAGCGTCCAGAAATTGCAACTGCAGCTACCATTTCTGGAGAAGCTACAAAGGCGTGGGTGTTGGGATTCCCATCGGCACGTTTAGAAAAGTTTCGGTTAAACGAATGAATAATCGAATTTTTCTCTTCCTTATCTGCGCCTTCACGAGCCCATTGACCGATACAGGGCCCACAAGCATTTGTAAATATTTTTGCGTTCAACTCATTGAAAGGAACTAATAATCCGTCCCGTTCTGCGGTGTAACGCACTTGCTCTGAACCTGGATTAATTCCAAATTCTGCTTTAGTAACTAATTTTTTTTCAACTGCTTGTTTCGCAATTGAAGCTGCTCGTGCTAGGTCTTCATAAGAGGAGTTTGTACAAGAACCGATCAAGCCCCACTCAACTTGTAAAGGCCAATCGCTTGCTTTAGCAACTTTACTCATTTCTGATACTGGAGTAGCTAAATCTGGAGTAAAAGGTCCGTTGATGTGCGGGCGAAGCGTGTTTAAATCCAATTCTATTACTTGATCAAAATAGAGTTCAGGATTGGCATACACTTCTGGATCTGCTGTTAAATGTTCGCGAACAGCATTTGCTGCATCAGCCACATCATCACGATCTGTAGAACGTAAATACCGTTCCATAGAGTCGTCGTAACCAAAAGTAGAAGTGGTTGCACCTACTTCTGCTCCCATATTACAAATGGTTCCTTTACCAGTACAAGACATGGATTCAGCTCCATCTCCAAAATATTCTATAATTGCTCCGGTTCCTCCTTTTACTGTAAGAATGCCGGCTACCTTTAGGATAACATCTTTAGGTGCTGTCCAACCGTTAAGTTTTCCCGTTAGTTTTACACCAATTAATTTAGGGAATTTCAATTCCCAAGGCATATCAGCCATAACATCTACTGCGTCAGCTCCCCCGACACCAATAGCGAGCATTCCCAATCCACCTGCGTTTACCGTATGTGAATCCGTTCCAATCATCATTCCTCCTGGGAATGCATAATTTTCTAAAACTACTTGGTGAATAATTCCTGCACCTGGTTTCCAAAAACCAATTCCGTATTTATTGGAAACCGATTCTAAGAAATCAAATACTTCTGCAGAAGTGCTGTTTGCCGATTTCAAATCGACAGTAGCCCCGGATTTAGCTTGAATTAAGTGATCGCAATGTACGGTTGTTGGAACTGCTACTTTGGCTTTCCCAGCCTGCATAAACTGCAACAAAGCCATTTGGGCCGTTGCGTCTTGACAAGCGATACGGTCAGGAGCAAAATCTACATAATCCGTTCCTCTTGTGTACGGACGATCTGTTTTACCTCCCCACAAATGGGAATATAATATTTTCTCTGAAGCTGTAAGGGGTTTTCCCGTTAGTTGACGTGCATTGGATACGCTTGTGTCTAGTCGTGCGTATACTTGTTTAATCATCTCAATGTCGAATGCCATAGTACTGTGAATTAAATTTGCGTAAAAATACATAATTAAGCTAACAGATTTAGTACGGATTGTAGAATTAATTACCTGTTTAAGAATGTTCTTGAAATCTTTAATTTGAATGCAATAATCTTCAAAGAAAAAGATTTAAACTGCTTAAAATCAGATTTTAAAACTCTAACATGAATCTTTTGTTGAGAAAACAATTTTACGGAAAACAAAAAAGCCCTCACGTTTGTGAGGGCTTTGTTGGTCTACTAGGGCTCGAACCTAGACTCTTCTGGACCAAAACCAGACGTGTTGCCAGTTACACCATAGACCATTGGAGGTGCAAATTTAATAGAAATATTTGCTCCTACAAGCCATTTTTATAAAATAATTGAATCTAAGGATATAAAAGTTTGCATTCTGTTAAATACGAGGTTGTTTCTTCAAATATTCTTACATTCGTTTTCAGAAAAACCGACCTATGAACACTACACAATTCGAATTCTGGAATCGTACACTTGGATGGAGTGTTTTTGCAATTGCTCTTGTTACTTTTGGGCTCACAGTAGAGCCTACTGCCAGCTTTTGGGATGCTAGTGAATACATTGCAACCTCTGCAAAACTCCAAATCGGTCATCCTCCTGGAGCTCCATTTTATCAAATGATGGGTGCCTTTTTTTCCTTGTTCGCAAGCGGTCCAGAACAAATAGCTTTACTCGTAAACTTGATGTCTGTTTTTTCGAGCGCCTTTACCATACTGTTCTTGTTTTGGACTTTAACCCTTCTACTCAAAAAATTACCGGCTTTTAGCACCATAGAAACGACTAATGATGCCTTAGCTTTTTTTGGAAGTGCCGTTATTGGAGCCCTTGCCTTTTGCTTTTCCGATAGCTTTTGGTTCAATGCGGTTGAAGCGGAGGTGTATGCCATGGCGACTTGTATTCTTTCGCTTTTATTTTGGCTGAGTTTGCGCTGGGAACAGGAGATGAATACGCCCAGAGGAGATCGCTGGTTGTTGCTTATTGCTTTTGTTATTGGTCTTTCATTTGGAGTTCACTTTATGGGTCTGTTGACAATTCCTGCGATGGGAATGTTGTATTATTTTAAAAATTATAAAACAGTAACCTTTAAAGGGTTCATCGTCGCCAATGTGCTGTCTGTTGCGATTTTACTATTTATTTTTAAATTATTACTCCCCCTAACCCTTGCCTTGTTTGGTAAAATGGAAGTCTATTTTGTAAATAACTTGGGCTTTTCTTTCAACAGTGGAACAATTTTTACTGCTTTTTTACTCATTGGCTTTTTTATATACAATTTGCGTTTTACACGTAAAAAGAACTACGTAAATCTGAATACCGGTATACTGTGTATCCTCTTTGTTTTTCTTGGGTTCTCGTCTTGGATCATGCTTCCTATACGGGCCAATGCCAATACGGTCATCAATGAAAATTCGCCATCAGATGCACGACAGCTTTTGGCATATTATAACCTAGAACAATATCCAGAAACTAAATTGTTTTACGGCCCAATGTTTTCTGATATGTATGCAGGGCAGGACGAACAAGAACCCTACATCGATGACAAGCCCAAATACGAACGGGATGAAAAAACAGGGCGCTACCTGATCGTCAACAACTGGAAAGGCTCACGAATAAACGCCAATTCTAAACACAAAGGAATTCTCCCAAGGTTACACAGCTCGGAACATGCAGCAAACTATATGAACTTTACTGCACCCTTAGAATTTTCTGTTAAGCCAGAATACCGAGGGAGTAAACAACTGATGCGGGAGGTTCAATCTTTTAGACAAGATGCTTCCGAAGGAAGTGTGTCGGGAGAGGACTATCACGACTTTTACAAGAAGATGTCGCCTTACCTCAACATCGAGAAGCCTTCGTTTTTGAGTAATATGGCGTATTTATTTCAATACCAAATTGGGTATATGTATGTACGCTATTTTATGTGGAATTTTACTGGAAGACAAAACGATATTCAAGGACGGTATAACAGCCTGAATGGAAACTGGATTAGCGGTATCCCTTTTATTGACGCGATACGATTAGGAAACCAAAGTAAACTAAGTGAAGATTCGCTGAATAACAAAGCTCGAAACACCTATTTCTTTCTTCCCCTTATCCTAGGACTCATTGGTGTGTTCTTTTTATATGGACAAGATAAAATGAAGTTTTGGGTACTGATGTTGTTTTTCCTTTTTACCGGACTTGCATTGAAAATATACCTCAACGAACGCCCTTTTGAACCTAGAGAGCGAGATTATGCCTTGGTTGGTTCCTTCTATGTTTTTGCTATATGGATTGGGATGGGTACTTTTGCTTTGATCCAAAATCTACGGAATACTTGGTCCAATAAGTTGGTCGTTCCAGCATCTGTTCTTCTATGTTTTTTGGCTGTCCCTGTATTGATGGGTGTACAAAACTGGGATGATCATGATCGTTCCGGGCGATATACAGCACAGTCTATTTCTAAGTCTTATTTGACCTCTATTCAAAAAGATGTAGGCGCTATTATTTTTACCATTGGAGACAACGATACCTTTGCCCTTTGGTACGCTCAAGACATCGAAGAGTATCGTCAAGATGTTCGGCCCATCAACACCAGTTTGATCGCTACAGACTGGTATATCGATCAAATGAAACGCAAGACCTACACCAGCGAAGCAGTTGATATTCAGTTGGAGCATGCACAATATGCCTATGGCGTTCGAGACTATACCAAACACGAATCAATCATTGATAGTGTTCGTTGGGACATCAAAGATTTTATGAACTGGGTAGCCAGTGACGATCCTCGGAACAAATACAAACGGATCATTCAAAAGTCGGGTGGAGATCCTGATTTATATCCTAAAGGAACTCAAGAAATGGTTTTTTATCCAACAAATAAAATCCGTGTAAATGTCAATGTAGAAAATGTAATTCAGAGTGGTTTGGTCAAAGAAAAAGACCGCGATTTGATTGTCCCCTACATTGATATTGACTTACCTAAGGGTGGCTTGTATAAAAATCAGTTGATTATGTTGGATATTCTTGCAAACAACGACTGGAAGAGACCCCTGTATTTTACTGGAGGTAGCTACGATGATTCCGAATATCTTTGGATGAAAAACTACTTGCAGCTAGAAGGTTTGGTGTATAAACTGGTTCCCATAAAAACACCTAAAAACAAAAATAACCCCTATTTGATGGGGCGTTTGGATGCTGACCTGATGTACGAAATTGTTAAAAAATGGGAATGGGGAAATTCGGATAGTCCTGAAATTTACCACGATCCAGAAACTCGAAAAAACAGCATTTCATATCGAAGCAATATGGCGCGTTTGGCCGAAGTACTGATCGATGAAGGAAAGCTTGAAAAAGCGAAAGAAATCATTGATTTGAATTTGGAGAAAATGCCGGTAGATTATTTCGGTTATTACAGTCTTTTGACTCCCTTTATCGAAGGGTACTATCGAATAGGAGCAACAGAAGATGCTCGTAAACTTTTCGAGCAAATTGCTGAAAAATATCGCGACCAATTGGAATATTTTGAAAGTCTGTCGCTAAACTTTCAATACGACCTCGGGGAGGAAATACTAACCGAAATTGAACGATATCGCTCCTTGATCGAAGTTATTATAGACAATAACGATGAGGAATTTATGTCCTCTAAAATTGTTGCTTTTCAAAAACACACTGCTCCGTTTGAATTTCTATACGGATCGTATGATTACTTTACCAGTCAAGAAGATTTTGTAGCCGGTTTATATATCGGTGGAGACAGTATAGCTGGACGTTCTTTAATAGAGAACATTGCTTTTGTTTACGAGAAACGTTTATCGCAGCTCAGTAGTTTAGATCCCGAAGATCAAACTATTTATGAGGAAATCATCATGGATGAAGTCAATGGCTATAGAAGGTTGATGCTGTATGTGAGTTTACATGAAACAGATGCCTATAGAGATAGTATGGAAAAACGTGTTTTTGTGGCAATAGAACCCTTAGCAATGTTTGATAGCTTGTTTGGCGAAGAGTAGGTAAATTTAGCCTACATAATCGTTCATAAGGCTGATCAAAGTATTGGCATTTTGTTCCCCACTCTGTCTCCAAACCATTTCTCCATCCTTGTAAATCATAAGGGTTGGAATGGCTTTTACTCGGAGCGCTTCGGTTAGCTTCGTGTTTTTGTTCGTTTCGATCTTAATCACCTTTCCTTGATCCCCGATGGCAGCAGCAACATCACGTAAAGCGGGATGAAACTCTTCAGAAGGGTTGGCGTCTTCTTGAAAAAAAACAAGGAGTATAGGGGCTTTATCGTCTATTAATTCACCAAATTTTGACACGGACAATAGTGTTTAAAAGTTTTGTGCAATTTAAGTTTTTTTTATTAAACCACTTTCTGCGAGCATTTTAAGGTAATAACGGTAATTTCGGGCCAAATTCCAACCCTTCCAGGATAAGCCAAAAAGCCAAAACCACGATTTACATTGAGGTATTGTTTGGCTTGATTATAAACTCCTGCCCATTGCTTATAGCGCCATTTTACTGGGCTCCACTTGAACCATCCTGGGATTTCAATCCCAAATTGCATCCCATGGGTATGTCCACTCAACGTAAGCTCAAAAGGATAGGGATGTTCGACAACCTGTGCCTCCCAATGCGAGGGGTCGTGCGACATTAAAATTTTAAAATCTTCTGAATCGACGTTCGAAACCGCTAGATTTAGGTCACCTGCCTTTTTAAAGCCTCCTTTACCCCAGTTTTCTACGCCAACCAATGCAATGCGCTCTCCGTCTTTTTCTAAAAATTGGGTGTTGTTTAATAAAACTTTGAAGCCCATTTTTTCTTGTGCTTCGATCAAATCTGAAAGATTTTTCTTTTTATCTTCTTCCGAATCCCATTGCACATAATCTCCGTAATCATGATTTCCCAAAATAGAAAACTTCCCTTGTGGAGCTTTGAGTGAGCTCATCAAATCCATCCAAGGGTACACTTCCGAGGCTTTATTGTTGACCATATCCCCTGTAAAAAGAATAACGTCCGATCGCTGTTCATTAATCAGATCCATCCCATAAGACACCTTTTCTCTATTGTCAAAACTTCCGCTGTGAATGTCCGAAATCTGTGTTAAAGTAAATCCATCAAAAGCTTTGGGAAGGGTATCGAATTCCAGGGTGTAGCGCAATACCTTATAGTTATACTTCCCTTTATACATTCCATACAAAAGGGATGCAAGTGGGACTGCCGCAATTCCAAGGGCTAGTTTTGAAATAAATTTTCTGCGATCTGGAAAATAGCCTTGAACACCTTCTCCTTGGGTGAAAAAACGATATACGGCTTGAGGAATTCGAACAATATCTTCAAAAAATAAAAAGAGTATAATAAAGGTTTTAAAAACAAACAAGGAAAGAAATAAGCCCAAGGCCAAACTCATGCCCGGATTAAAACCCTCGTGACGATCGAAAGAAATACTGTGGTAAGCAAAATTTGCAAATACAAACACTACTACTAGCCAGTATAAAATCAGGAGACTGCGTTGTTGTGTTAGGGTTTTTATTGCCTGAAAAGCATAGGTGCCAAACAAGGAGAAAAAGATAATGAGAATGATCCAGCGTAACATAGATATAAAATAGGAGTAAAGTTTATTTCATTTTTTTTGACAGCTCCATTGCTTTTCCATCGGAAAGGCTAGCAACATAACAAGTGGCATTGAGAAGCGTATCGTAGAGCGAATCTGAAAGAAATGGTGTGCCTTTGGGAACTAAACGTAAAATGAGTTGATCATAAGCATCTGCTTCTCCCTTAAATTCATGAACGGCAGCAGTAGTAAAGGCATCCAATAAGGTTGTAATGACCTTATACCCTACAATCTCTTTTTGCAGTACTTCTGGTGAGTGATATACTTTTTCGACGCTTAGCGAGATGATGTCGTCAATCTGCGCGGCATACTTACTTTTATCCAATAAGGCATGGGGAAAGCTCCCAGAAAGTATTGCCTCTTCATTCTTTAAAAAAATGGCCACTGCGTCTTTTATAAGGCTATTGATTGCCAAAGCTCTCAAATAACTCATACGCTGTGGGGTGTGTTTTAAGGAAGCATAGGTCTTTTTATCAATCGAATCTTTTACCAGATTGATTAAATATTCTAAAGCATACGATTCTGAAATCCATCCGAGGTTAATGCCATCTTCAAAATCAATGATGGTGTAGCAAATGTCATCTGCTGCCTCTACTAGGTATGCCAGAGGATGCCGAAAATAGGTTCCCTTTGTACTTGCTAATCCCAGATCTTGAGCAAGCGTACTAAAGTCAGTAGCTTGTGCTTGATAAAAGCCAAATTTCTTGTCCGCAACGTGTTGCGTTGGCTTGTGTGGTAAAGAAGCTTTAGGGTATTTCATATAGGCGCCAAGAGTAGCTGCACTGAGTCGTAAACCTCCTGGTGCGCCTTCCATGGATTGAGATACAATTTTAAAGCCGTTGGCGTTTCCTTCGAATTTACATAAATCTTCATACTCTAAAGCATTCAATTCTGCTTTATAACCTGCTCCAGAGCCATCAGAAAAGAAATGTCCAATCGCTTTTTCTCCACTGTGTCCAAAAGGTGGGTTCCCGATATCATGGGCTAAAGCTGCTGCAGCTACTATAGCACCAAAATCGTTGGATTGATAGGCATGAATTTCAGATAAGTGCGGGTGTTTTTCTAGAATTGCCTTCCCTGCTAGTCGCCCTATACTACGAGCAACTACCGAAACTTCTAGACTGTGGGTAAGGCGGGTATGGACAAAGTCTGTTTTTGAAAAGGGGATGACTTGGGTTTTATCCTGAAGGCTTCTAAAGGCAGCAGAAAATACAATTCGGTCATAATCAACTTCAAAGCCCAAGCGGGTTTCATCTTGTTCCTTTCTAAGTCTTTTGGTTTTGTCACCGTATCGCTGTAAGGATAAAAGCTGCTCCCAATTCATAAATTCATTTTAGGTAAAAATAAGAAGATTTTAGAAAGTAATCAGTGTTATGCTAGAGTTAAGTGCAGATCAAAATATTTATGATTGGTTAACATCAGGGGTCGGTCATTTAACCATTAGTTAAAAAAGTTAGAACGGCCTCGCAATAGATTTGTAGTGTACAAAAAATAAAAAAATACAATGAAAAATCAATTCTCAAAATTAACTAAATTATTCCTAGTAAGCTCAGCATTTTCACTTGGTTCTTGCACTTCAGATGCAGAAACCATTTTTGAAACTATCGTTGTTACAAAAACTGTAACTGTTACAGCTTCGATTCCAACAACAACTCCTACAAGTAAAACCGTTGGAACAGGTGGAATAACCTATATCGATGATGCACAAGCTTGGACAAACGACCGTATCTGGATCATGAATGGAAAAGTAGTTGTACGTGCTGGTGGGTCATTAACCATTGAAGCGGGAACAATTATCAAGGCTCAAAATGGCCAAGGGGTCGAAGCCACTGCTTTAGTTATAGCAGCAGGAGCTTCTATCCATGCAATTGGCACTGAAGATTCGCCCATAATTTTTACCGACATCGAAGACAGCATTGATTACGGAGATGGTGTCATTAGCCCCAATCGTAAGCCAACAGACACAGGTAAGTGGGGTGGAATCATCATCTTAGGAAACGCTGTTGTTGGCGAAGATGGAGGTTCGGATGATATTGAAGGAATTGCTGAAGGCTACGATTGGACTTCTTATGGTGGGAATGATGATGCAGATTCATCCGGTTCTTTTTCTTATGTTTCTATTCGTCACAGTGGAACTCAATTGGCAGGAGGAGATGAAATTCAGGGGTTGACTTTGGGTGGTATTGGTTCTGGAACTGTTTTAAATAATATTGAAGTAGTAGGAAGTAATGATGATGGAATTGAAATTTTTGGAGGTGCTGCTCAAATCTCAAATATCGTTATCCTAAACCAAAGAGACGATGCAATAGATTTAGATGAAGGTTTTCGAGGAATACTTTCTAATGTACTTATTGTGATGCGGTCTAACTCAGACAATCCTTTCGAGATTGACGGTACCGAAGATAGTACAGGAACAATTGGTGGGTCATTCACAATAAACGATGCAACTGTCTATGCAAATACGGCTCCCGAATCCGGTAAAAACTTTCTTGGAGACTGGAAAAGTGATGCGACTGGTTTTACCAATAACGTAGTTTTCAAAAACATTGACGGGCTTGCCATCAAAGGAATTGATGCGGATACCTACACGGGTGAAGCGACAAGTGCCCGCTCTAATGAACTCAACTTTAATGATTTCTATTTCGTATCGGCAACTGCGACTTTATCTGACATATTTACAAATACCGCTGTAACGGATTATGCAGGCTGGGCACAAGTAGTTTCGGAGCAGGCTTCAAACACAGGAGCAGATGAAACTGTTTTCTCTTGGACCCTTTGGAGTGCTTTGAACAATTAATAAACATAACAGAGTTCGCTAGCCTGTCTTACTCAGGCTAACATTTTTTACCCTATGAAAAATATTTTTACTAGTTTATTTATTTTTATTACAACCCTAAGTTTTTCACAGTCAGTCATAACAGGTACCGTAATCGATGGGGAATTTAACGACCCGCTTCCTTTTGCAAATGTTATATTAAAAAATTCAACTGATGCTAGTTTTATTGAGGGTATTACTACCGATTTTGATGGGAGATTCCTCTTCGAAGTTGTGGATGGAACTTATTTAATCGAACTTTCGTATGTTGGCTATGAGACCCAACAAATCACCGAAATCAATATTGCGGGAGCTAAAGAATTTTTAATTGATGTGACTTTAAATCCCTCATCTAACAGTCTTGATGAAGTTGTAGTGACAACCTCCCAACGCGAAAATTCTGAAGTAGCTATTTTGGCTATTCAAAAAAAGTCCATCAATCTTATTGACGGACTTTCTGCCCAGACAATCAAAAAAACAGGTGATAGCAATTTAGCTGCAGCCATTAAGCGTGTGCCTGGGGTATCTATTCAAGACGGAAAGTTTGTTTATGTTCGAGGTTTGGGCGATCGGTATTCCAAAACCCTTTTAGGCGGACTCGAAGTTCCTGGATTAGATCCCGACAAAAATACCCTTCAACTTGATGTTTTCCCAACAAACATTCTAGACAACATCATCATAAGCAAATCGGCCAGTGCTGATCTTCCTGCAGATTTTAGTGGCGGTATTGTTAACATCGTTCTTAAAGATTTTTCGACACTTCCAGAATATGGATTTTCGATTTCTGGAAACTATAACCCAGACATGAATTTTGTTGACAATGCTATTCGCAACAACCCCGGGGGTACTAACTTATTTGGTTTTAACAACGGCTACTTTGATCGGCCGATTGGAGCTGCACAGAATATTCCTTTACCCGAACAAAATGCCATAGGATATGCCGGTGTTTTGAATAAAGTGACCCGTACATTTGAACAACAGATGGCTGTAAATCGCTATCGCAGTGGAATCGACTTTAGTGTCGGTGCTACTGCAAGTAACCAGTTCAAGCTTAAAAATGACACCGCCATTGGGTTTATCGCTGCGATAGGGTTTCGATCGGATACCGATTATTATAATGACTATCAAACTGGAACTATTGCCAAAGAAACTTCGGGCTTAGAAAATAACACTTCTCAAAGAGGCGAGTTGGGAGTAATTAAAAAACTTGCCAGCGCTCTATTTGGGGTTTCTTTAAAAACAAAAAACTCCAAATACAAGTTGAATGTCCTGAATTTAAGAAGTGCTGAGTCAAATGCGATTTTTGCTGAATATGCAGACTACCTTGAAAACCCTTATCTCGGTCAAGCGAATATATTGACCTATACCGATCGTAATATTGTTTCTATTCCTTTTAGTGCCAAGCATATTTTGAATGAAGGGAAATCGATAATTGAATGGAAAATTGCTCCTTCCTATGCAGAAGTTTTTGACAAAGACTTTAAGAAAACAGTTTTCGAAACCAACGCTAGTAAAAGTTTCTTTACCATTTCTCCTTCCACTACTCAGCTACCACAACGTCTTTGGAGAACACTAAAAGAAGATGCACTCGCTAGTACAATACAATACACTTATCAACTTCCCGAAGGAAAAATTAAAGGAAAACTAAAAACAGGAGCTGCCTATTCTTCAAAAGAAAGGAGCTTTAGAACATCGAATTATGCAATCGACTTTATCGGACGTAGTGAGGAGTTGCTAGGAAATCCCAACAATCTTTTAGACCCAGCTAACCTTTGGACTGCAGACACCAACCGCGGCTCTTATATTCTTGGAAGCTTTCAAAAAACAAATCAGTACGACGCGCAAAGTAATACCATCGCTGGATTTGTTGCTGCGGAATTAAAAATATCCGAAGCATGGAAAGCTACCCTCGGAATTCGTTTTGAAAACTACTCGCTACACTATACAGGAGAATCTATTGATCAGGTTGTTTACAATAAAGAGGAGTTAATTGATGTAAACGATTTTTTTCCATCGATAAACATAATTCGTTCACTGAGCGAACAAACCAATTTGCGTTTTTCTTATTCTAAAACAACTGCACGTCCAAGTTTTAAAGAAAACTCCTCAGCTCAAATATTCGATCCGATTACCGAACGCTATTTCATTGGAAATCCAGATTTGAAACCAACTTACATCAACAACATCGATTTCCGTTTTGAAAACTATGGAGAAGGAAATCAATTTTATTCCATCAGTGCATTTTACAAAAATTTCGAAAATCCAATTGAAATTGTAGCCTTGGGATTGAACGCTCCAAATCAATTAATTGGAAGAAACAATTCAGAAGCAACTGTTGCAGGTATTGAAATAGAGTATCGTAAAAACCTAATCGATAATGACAACTCAAAGCTCGCAATCAACATGAATACCTCTCTGATTTTTTCTCAGCAAAAAATGACCGATGCAGAATATGACGGCAGAGTCATTACGGAGCCAAATCGAGTTATTGATAGAATAAGAGTGCTTCAAGGGCAGGCTCCCTTTTTAATCAATGCGGGAGTAACTTTCACTAATGTAAATAAAAACTTCGAGGCAGGTCTATTCTATAATGTTCAAGGAAAAACTCTAGAAGTTGTAGGGGTTGGAAATATTCCTGATGTTTATACCGATCCCTTCAATAATTTAAATCTCACATGTACCAAAAAATTTGGAGCAAACCAAAATCAAACCGTTACATTTAAAATGCAGAATATACTAGCAGATACAAGGGAAAGTTTCTATGACTATTATGGAGAAGAGCAACGACCCTTTTCCTTATTTAAAATTGGTAGATCCTTTAGTTTGGGATACAGCATCAAATTCTAAAAAAATAGTAACATTGGGTTAACATAGCGATAACATTTATTTTTCACATTTGCACAAAATAAACTCAATTATGCGTGCAATTAAACTTATTCTATTTACCATTTTATTATCAACCACCTCACTTTACGGTCAGGAAGTAACCGCTTCTAAATTCGGAAAAGGATTACTCAATATTCAAGCAAAAGACAGTACTTTTTCAATGAATATAAGTGCTAGAATGCAGTACTTAACCTCTACTAGTTGGAGTGAATCGGATGATTCTTTCGGAAGTCCGGAGTCTAATTTTTTAATAAGACGTGCTCGATTGAAGTTTAAGGGTTTTGCTTACAGCCCCAAATTAACATACAAACTCGAATTGGGTTTATCGAATCGTGATATTTCTGGTGCAAATCAATTTACAAGTAATGCTCCGCGTTACATTCTCGATGCTTATGTGCGTTGGAATTTTTACAAGAATTTTACATTACAAGCCGGTCAAGGGAAATTACCTGGAAACATAGAGCGTGTAATTTCTTCAGGGGATTTAGCCATGGTTGATCGTTCCATCTTGAATAGTAAATTCAATATTGATCGAGACTTAGGAATTCAACTCCGTCACCATTTTAAATTATCTGAAAACTTTATCGTCAAAGAAATTTTTGCACTCTCACAAGGAGAAGGACGTAACATAACATCAGGAAATTTAGGCGGACACCAATATACGGGAAGGATAGAAGTACTTCCTTTTGGAAACTTCAAAAGTAAAGGAGATTATCGAGGAGCTGATTTGGAACGCGAGCAAACTCCAAAACTTATGGTTGGAGTAGTTTATGATCTGAATAATGATGCTGTCAAGTCGAGAAGTAACCAAGGTTCTTATCTCGAAACCACAGATGGTTTTTACCAGACGGATGTGAGTACGCTGTTTTTTGATGCACATTTTAAATACAGAGGATTTTCTATCATGGCTGAATATGCCGATCGTGATGCAGATGCTCCTCTTGCTCGAAATGCAGACAATAGCCTTACCGGTGCTGTTGTCAATATTGGAAATGCTACCAATTTTCAGATGGGATATGTACTCCCATCAAATCTTGCAATAACCGGACGTTATACCCATATTAATTTTGATGAAATCGTATCTTCGAAAAACAAAATTACACAATACACTTTGGGCTTATCTAAATACGTTGCTAAGCATAAATTAAAAATTCAAACAGACGCGACTTATGAAAATACGGTTGCATCTAATAATAAGATTGTGTACCGATTACAATTTGATATTCACTTCTAAAAATAAAAAACTATGGATAATATTTATTTAATACTCGTTTCGGTTTTGGCAGTTTTGGCTGTTGGAGATCTTATTGTTGGAGTTAGCAACGATGCAGTAAACTTTTTGAATTCTGCAGTTGGATCAAAAGCAATTCCTTTTAGAACCATCATGATCCTTGCATCTTTGGGGGTTGCCTGTGGAGCTTTGTTTTCAAGTGGTCTTATGGAAGTAGCTCGAAAGGGGATTTTTAACCCAGGAGAATTTTACTTTGATGAAATTATCTTAATTTTTACTGCGGTAATGTTAACGGATATTTTATTACTCGACTTTTTCAATACGCTGGGAATGCCAACCTCTACAACGGTTTCTATTGTATTTACCTTATTGGGTGCTGCCGTTTTTATGTCGATCATTAAAATCAGTGGTGATTCTGGAGATTTCAGTGATATTGTAAACTACATCAACACCACTAAAGCAATACAGATTATTTCGGGTATTCTGCTCTCTGTAGTAGTTGCGCTTAGTGTCGGAGCTGTTGTTCAGTGGTTTTCTAGGTTTTGTTTAACCTATGAATTTGAGAAAAAAGCAATGTGGGTTAGTGCTCTTTTTGGAGGTATTGCCCTGTCTGCTATCACCTATTTTATTTTAATGAAAGGGATTAAAGGAACCCCTTTTGCTAACGTAAAATACGACCTATTAGGGGGGATGAAAATCAAAGACTTATTGGAACAAGAAGTTTTCAAGGTAGTCTTGGTAAACTTCTTGGTATGGTTTGGAATTTCTTTTAGTGTAATTAAATTTTTTAAAGCAAATATCTATAAGGTTATTATTGGAACGGGAACCTTTGCATTAGCATTAGCATTTGCAGGAAATGACTTGGTAAACTTCATTGGAGTTCCAATCGCTGCTTATCAGTCCTACGAGGCCTGGGTAGTTTCTGGAGTTACTGCTTCGGAATTCAGTATGGATGTACTCTCCTCTAAAGTTCCTACTCCTACTTTATTGCTAATTCTTTCTGGAGGTATTATGGTGCTTACCTTATGGGTGTCTACCAAGGCTAAAAAGGTAATGAAAACAGAACTGGATTTATCGGATCAAAATACGATTAAAGAACGTTTTCAGCCTAATTTTCTTTCCAAAGGAATTGTAAAAACATTTCAAGTAGTTGGAAGTGGTTTCAATATGTTGATCCCTTCTGCTTTAAAAGAAAAGATAGACCTGCAATTTTCAAATACAGAATTGGTTTTAAAAAATCAGAACATCAAAGATGCTCCATCTTTTGACATGCTTCGTGCCTGTATCAATTTAGTAGTTGCTTCAATTTTGATTTCGATAGCAACCTCCTACAAGCTCCCATTATCAACTACCTATGTAACGTTTATGGTGGCAATGGGTACTTCGCTTGCTGACCGTGCATGGCAGCGAGATAGCGCAGTATACCGAGTTGCTGGGGTGCTGAATGTAATTGGTGGTTGGTTTTTAACTGCAATCACTGCTTTTATCGTGTCTGGGATTATTGTAACCCTAATAAAATTAGGTGGGCCTCAAGCCATTGCAATTATACTCTTTATAATTTTATTGATTATTGGGAAAAATTACCTAAAACACAAAAGTGAAAATGCTGAGCTAATTGATTTAGATGGCTTAGTTAAATCGGAAAGCAGCTCCATCAAAGGGGTTATGGATGAGAGCACAAAGAACGTTATCAAGGTGTTTAAGCGTGTCGACAAAGTTTATGCTATTCTCTATGATGGGCTTGCAAAACACGATAAATCGCTTCTCAAAAAAGGAAAGAAAAACATCAACCGCCTAACTGGTGATGTTGATGAATTGAGAGAAAATATTTTCTACTTCATTAAAAATTTAGAAGAATCGAGTTTATCTGCGAGTAACTTCTATATCGTTATGTTGAGTTTGATTCAGGACATAACCGACGACCTTGAATATATCGTAAAGAAAAGCTACAAGCACGTAAACAACGATCATTCTAAACTCAAGTTAAGCCAAGTTCGTGACTTACAGGAAATTCATGAACTCACAGAATCTGTTTTCCAGGACGCTATGGAGGCTTTTGAAAATAATTCGATTGCTAAACTCGAGATTGTTCTGAACAATCGTTCGAAAATCATGAGTAAACTTGATGAAAAGATCAATGCTCAGATCGAGCGTACTCGTAACGAAGAAACGAGTCCAAAAAACACAACCTTATATTTCAACATTCTCTTAAAGTCTAAGGATTTATATCTGCATAAACTGAATGTTATGGAAACATTTTTGGACAATATTCGCAAGATCGAATCTTAATAACTGAGATTTTTAAAACCCAAAAACTCCTTATCTAGTGTAGATAAGGAGTTTTTTATTTTACAGCATATTTTCTTAGCACACCAGATTTAAGAGCTGCTTGGTATTACAAACGTTGAGATAATCAAATTATAGTATTCAACTTAGAGCAAAAAAAACTCCGTTCGAAAACGGAGTTTTTACAGTAAGAAAACCGTGTTGCTTATGAGCCACACATCAGGCAATCGTCGCCTTCATTTTCTTTTGATTGTTGCAGCATTGTCTTCAATTCGGCTGGAGTTAGAGGTTCTACAGGTACAGCTGCGGGAGTGCCTTTACTAGCCGCTGCATTCACAGATCCTATTGTCTCTTCTACGATAGCTGTTGCCGTCTCTAAAGCTGGTTTTTGTACTTTCTTTGAGTCATTAGATAATGTAAACTTAATCGCATCTACAGCAGATTTTGTTCTTAAATAATACATTCCCGTTTTAAGTCCTGATTTCCAAGCATAGAAATGCATAGACGTTAATTTAGGCATGGTCGCTCCTTCCATAAAGAGGTTGAGCGATTGTGATTGATCGATAAAATATCCCCGTTGGCGCGACATGTCAATGATGTCTTTCATGCTCATTTCCCAAACTGTTTTGTAGAGTTCTTTAAGCTCAGCTGGAATACCATCAATCTTCTGAACAGATCCGTTTGCACGCATCAATTCTTGCTTCATATCTTCTGTCCAAAGCCCTAAATCAACTAGGTCTTCTAAAAGGTGTTTGTTTACAACAATGAATTCTCCTGACAATACACGACGGGTGTAAATATTAGAGGTGTATGGCTCAAAGCATTCGTTGTTCCCTAAAATTTGAGAAGTAGAAGCAGTAGGCATTGGAGCAACCAATAGTGAGTTACGTACACCATGCTTTTTGACTTGCTTTCTCAATGCAGCCCAATCCCAACGTCCGCTGAGTTCTTCGTCTTTAACCCCCCACATATTGTGTTGGAATTCTCCTTTAGACATTGGAGAGCCTTTATAGGACTCGTAAGGTCCTTCACGTTTAGCTTCTTCCATTGAAGCCGTTACGGCTGCAAAATAAAGAGTTTCAAAAATTTCTTGGTTCAGCTCTTTTGCTTTCTCTGAAGTAAAAGGTAAACGCAATAAAATGAATGCATCTGCAAGGCCTTGAACACCTAGTCCAACAGGGCGGTGACGCATATTGGAATTTTCTGCTTCAATTACAGGGTAATAGTTGCGATCGATTACTCGGTTTAAGTTGACGGTTACTTGCTTGGTTACACGAAACAATTCGTCGTGATCAAAAGCGCCGTCTTTGATGAACATCGGTAAAGCTATCGAGGCTAGATTACAAACCGCTACTTCGTCAGGAGCAGTGTATTCTATGATCTCAGTACAGAGGTTTGAAGAACGGATAGTTCCCAGATTTTTCTGATTCGACTTGCGATTGGCCGCATCCTTATAAAGCATATAAGGAGTTCCTGTCTCAATTTGAGATTCTAGAATTTTTTCCCATAATTCTCGGGCACGAATTGTTTTTCTTCCTTTCCCTTCATCTTCATATTTAGTGTAAAGAGCATCAAATTCATCACTGTGGCAGTTGAATAGGTCTGGGCATTCGTTTGGACACATTAAGGTCCAAGTGCTGTCTTGCTCAACCCGTTTCATAAATAAATCGGGCGTCCACATTGCAAAGAATAAATCACGCGCACGCATTTCTTCTTTTCCTGTGTTTTTCTTGAGGTCTAAAAAGTCGAAAATATCTGCATGCCATGGTTCGATATAAATAGCGAAAGAACCTTTACGTTTTCCTCCACCTTGATCTACGTATCGTGCGGTATCGTTAAAAACACGTAACATCGGTACAATACCATTGGAAGTTCCGTTGGTTCCTGCAATATAAGATCCCGTTGCACGAACGTTGTGTATAGACAATCCGATACCCCCTGCAGATTGTGAAATCTTAGCCGTTTGTTTTAGCGTATCATAAATCCCATCAATACTATCGTCCTTCATGGTCAATAAGAAACAGGATGACATTTGCGGTTTTGGAGTGCCAGAATTGAACAGCGTTGGTGTCGCATGCGTAAAGAAGCGCTTAGACATCATTTCATAAGTTTCAATAGCTGCATCCAAGTCGTTTATATGAATTCCTATAGAGACGCGCATCAACATGTGTTGAGGGCGTTCTGCGATGACTCCATTTAATTTCAAAAGGTAAGAGCGTTCTAGGGTTTTAAAGCCAAAGAAGTCGTAGCCAAAATCACGGTTGTAGATGATCGCAGAATCTAATTTTTCTGCATTGTCTTGAATCACTTGGTAAACCTCATCCGACAACAAGGGTGCTTTTTTTCCGTTTCTTGGGTTTACATACTCGTGTAAATCCTTCATGGTTTCGGAAAAGGATTTTTTAGTATTCTTGTGTAGATTAGAAACTGAAATACGAGCGGCTAGCTTAGCGTAATCAGGATGAGAAGTCGTCATCGTAGCCGCAGTTTCAGAAGCTAAATTATCTAGTTCTGAAGTGGTTACTCCGTCATAAAGCCCCTCAATTACGCGCATTGCTACACGAACTGGATCCACCAAAGGATTCAATTCATAACACAGTTTTTTTACCCTTGCGGTAATTTTATCGAACATTATGGGCTCTCGATGGCCGTCTCTTTTGACTACAAACATGATTGTCTAACGATTTAAATTTTATATATGGAGGTCATCAAAGACCCTTGAATAGGTTATTGTTTTTTAAAAACAAAAAATAGCGAATACTTTTCTAGAAATCTGCGTCGAAACTAATCTCTGTTTCTTTATCATCCGTAACGAGTACTCCAGCTTTTTGATATTCAGAAACACGTTTTTCAAAGAAATTAGTTTTCCCTTGAAGTGAAATCATGTCCATGAAGTCAAATGGATTGGTTACGTTAAATTGTTTTTCACATTCCAATTCTTGGAGCAAACGGTCGGTCACAAACTCTAAGTATTGTGTCATCAACTTTGCATTCATTCCAATAAGACTAACCGGAAGTGATTCGGTAACAAATTCTCTTTCAATATTAAGAGCATCAAGAATAATTTCTTGGATGCGTTCTTTGGGAACTTTATTTACTAAATGGTTGTTGTGTAAGTGTACGGCAAAATCACAATGAACTCCTTCGTCTCTTGAAATCAATTCATTTGAAAAAGTAAGTCCGGGCATTAGGCCTCTTTTCTTTAACCAATAAATAGAACAAAACGCTCCTGAGAAGAAAATTCCTTCAACTGCTGCAAATGCGATTAGGCGTTCTGCAAAAGAATCCGATTCTATCCATTTCATCGCCCATTTGGCTTTCTTTTGAATTGCAGGAAAAACATCAATAGCTTGGAACAATTGATTTTTCTCTGCCTCATCCTTTACATAAGTATCAATCAATAACGAATAGGTTTCTGAATGAATGTTTTCCATCATAATTTGAAAACCATAGAAGAATTTAGCTTCAGAATACTGAACTTCGTTTACAAAGTTCTCTGCTAAATTTTCATTTACAATTCCATCAGATGCAGCAAAAAATGCCAAGATGTGCTTGATGAAGTATTTTTCATCTTTACTCAACTTATTGTCCCAGTCGGTTAAATCTTGGTGTAAATCTATTTCTTCCGCTGTCCAAAAACTAGCTTCCATCTTCTTATACCATTCCCAAATATCATGATGTTCGATAGGGAAAATTACAAATCTATTCTTGTTCTCTTGAAGGATGGGTTCTACTGCTTTTGTCATATCGTCATAAATGGAATTAATACTTATTTTTTTGTGTTATACAAAGATTGAAAATTGTTGTGATAAATGAAAGCCATAATTGTTCACAATGCAGCTTAGTTTTTAACAAAAAAAGTGGAAAAGCTAAGATTTAGCTAAAAATATAATAATCGTAATTTACTATAAATCAATAATTTAGATGTTAAAAAAACCGCTAAGCCCCTGTAAACATTGAATTATTCAGAAAGGTGCTTTTGAGCAACTCGATCCAATTCGCTGTACCAAGCTTCGCCAAATTTTCTTATAAGCGCATCTTTTACAAACTTATAAACAGGAACTTTGAGTTGAGCACCAAAGGAACAAGCTGTTTCACAAATTTGCCAGTGATGATAATTTATTGCAGTGAATTCAGAGAATTCCTGAATCCGAATTGGGTAGAGATGACATGAAATGGGTTTTTTCCAATCCAGTTTTCCATCCTTCTGGGCATTCTCTATTCCGCATTGAGCGGTTCCATTATCCGTAAAAACGGCATAGGCACATTCTTTTCCGTTAACTAAGGGAGTTTCCCATTCATCAGGAAAAGCTTCAATGTACTTTCCTTGTTCTTTAATTGCAGATTTACCCGTCTCATTCAAATAAGGCGCAATGGCCTCATAGTTGTCTTCAAGAATTTGAAGTTCTTTTTTTTCTAAAGGGGCACCTGCTTCTCCTTCTACGCAACAAGCTCCTTTACATTGAGCGATATTACAGACGAAATCGCGATCCAACAGATCTTCCGAAACTAAGGTTTTTCCTATTTGTAGCATCAACCAAAGATACAACGGTTTAAAGCAAAAAAGAAAGCCGTTAATAACTAAAAATTAGGAAAATAAAGTACTTTCGCAAAAAAAATATAATGAAAATAAATCCCAAAGAAATTTTGACCGCTGGAATGGTTCTTTTTGCTGTTATTGATATTATCGGAAACATCCCAATAATCATATCCCTTCGAAAGAAAGCTGGGCATATTCAATCTGGAAAAGCATCAATTGTTTCGTGTATCATCATGATAGGCTTTTTGTTTTTGGGGGAGGAAATTCTAAACCTCATTGGTATTGACGTAAATTCTTTTGCTGTTGCGGGAGCCTTCATTATTTTCTTTATGGCCATTGAGATGGTTTTGGGAATAAACCTCTACAAAGAGGACGACAATCCTGCAACAACCTCAATTGTCCCTCTTGCTTTCCCAATGATTGCAGGTGCAGGAACCATGACTTCTTTACTGTCTTTACGAGCTGAATTTGAAGTAATCAATATCATCATTGCGATAATAATCAATATTATTTTTGTTTATATTATTTTGAAATCTTCTAAAAAGATTGAGTCCGTATTGGGTGCATCGGGGATCAGTATTATTCGTAAGATTTTTGGCGTAATTCTTTTAGCAATTGCCGTCAAGCTTTTCACAACGAACATCCGTCAGATGATTATATAAAAAGTGATTTACTTTTTACTTAAGCTGCAGATCATTAAATTTGCATCCAACAAAGCGTATTAACTTCTTTTGATTTCAGAGATATGAAAATTTTTATTCGAGTACTGATGGTTTTAGCCCTAGTAATGGCTGTCTATAATGCAACAAAAGTAGATTTTGAAGCCCCTCTTCAGGGAGACAGTAGTGTCGCTGTTATTGGGATTTTAGCTTCTCTCAGTGCCTTCTTGCTTTTATTCATCTTACTGCTCTCAAAAAAAATAGCTGCTAAGGTTTTAAAGAAATAGCACTAATCGAGCGGTGTTTGATCCAAGAGGGTTTTTATCTTGGTAATGAAATCGTCTTGTTCGTGAATGATTTTTAAAAAAGCTTCTTGATTAAATAACTGAAGGGCTAAATAAGCTTTGATCGAATTTTCAATCAACAACTCATTTTCCATTCGAACGGGAACCCCCTGATCTTTGAAGAAGGTTTGAAAAGAGGACAAGAGTTCTTCTTTATAGGGCAATGGATTTTGAATGAGTGCAGCAACAGATTCGAAGGTATAAAGCGCTCGGTTTTTATCCAACTCCAAAAATACAAAGCGGTTGACAAGGTTGGATCGTAAAATATAATTATCCCACTCCAACTCTAAATCAGAAGTGCCTGGAACATATTCGTCTGGAGTAATTCCACCACCGCCGTAAACAGTTCTCCCACCCGGAGTAGTAAATTGTAAAGAATCATTTACCGGGACACTCTTACTGTCTTGTATTTCTCCCGATTCATATCGAGCTCCAATTTCATCGTAATAGGAATCCTTGCCTTCGGCATATGGACGTTGAATGGAGCGGCCTGTGGGGGTATAATAACGGGCCGTTGTCAATCGAATTGCATCGCCTGCACCCAAGGGCATTTGCTGCTGAACAAGACCCTTACCAAAAGAACGCCGTCCTACAATCCAAGCCCGATCGTTGTCCTGTAAAGCACCAGCAACTACCTCGCTTGCCGAAGCAGATTGCCCGTTTACCAATACATAGACCTGACCTTTTTCAAATAATCCGCCATCGGTTGCCAAAGTTACTTTTCTTTCTCCTTGATTACTTTGAGTAATTACCATTACCTCCCCTTTCGAAAGAAAGGCATCGGATATTTCTTCCGCGATATGCAAATAACCTCCCGGATTATCTCGAAGATCCAAAACCAATTGATCGGCTCCTTGCTCTTTAAGGTTCGCTAGTGTTTTTCTAAACTCTACTCCTGTTTTTTGTGCAAAACGATTGATTTGAATATAACCCACTCCTTCCGACAATAAATACCCGTAAACAGATGGAATAGGGACTTCGCCACGCTCCAGATTGAATTCTAAAAACTCCTCCGTTGCTTTGCGATAGACCTGCAGCTGAACTTTTGTGTCGGGTTTCCCTTTTAAACTCCGAATGATGGAAGCACTGTTTTTATTTTTCCCAAACAATGTATCTCGATCAGCGATCAAAATCCGATCTCCAGGAAGAATTCCGACTGCTTTGCTGGGTCCGTTCTCTAAAACTCGCACAACACTTACAGTGTCTTGTTCCATAAAAAAGCTGACACCAATTCCAACAAAGGCTCCTTGCATATTCTCTGCAATTTGCTGCATTTCTTCTTTAGGAATATAAACCGAATGCGGGTCCAACTGCTCCACAACATTTGAGATCATGGTATTGACCAAACTGTCGGTGTCGATATCATCGACATAATTGGTTTCTATATATTGTATGAATTGCTTTAGCTTCTGGCTACTACTGATTTCGAAATTGGTCGCATTGAAAACAATTTGCTGATTACTTCCAAGAGTAAATCCTAAGAAGACAGATAGTAAAACAGTAATCCAGAGGTAAAGGTTATTCGTTTTCATAGGGATAGGTTATTGGGAGAGATGGGTGAGTTGGATTCCTGCTTTTTCTAAAAAATCAATTCCAGATGTGTCTTTATAAGCAGAAGCATATACCACACGAATAATCCCGGATTGATGTATTAATTTAGAACATTCTTTACAAGGCGAAAGTGTAATGTATAAGGTTGCCCCCTTACAGGACTGGGTAGAAGCTGCTACTTTGAGTATGGCGTTAGCTTCTGCATGGAGCACATACCATTTGGTATAATGCTCTTCATCTTCACAGACGTTTTCAAAACCCGAGGGTGTCCCATTATACCCATCCGAAATAATCATGCGGTCTTTTACAATTAAAGCCCCTACCTTTTTCCGTTCACAATAAGAAAGCTGTCCCCAAGTTGCTGCCATCTGCAGATATGCTTGGTCGTATTTTGTTTGTTTATCCATTACCTACGAAGATAGGTGAAATCAAACGCTGAATAAAATTTTTTACATTTGATGAATGAAAACTGCCCCTTTAAACACCAAAATCGTTTTGGAAAACAGTCGTGCTCTACTACTTCCTTTTGAAAACGCACGAAAATCTGAGCTCAAAAAATTATTTTTGATCATGATATTTGGCGCTATATGGGGATGAGAATAGAAACTGAAAGCGAATTTGAACGCTATGTTCATGAAACCTTGGAGTCGAAAAAACAAGGTCTATGTTTTCCTTTTATTATTGTCGATAAGCTGACTAATGAAGTGGCCGGAAGCACGCGCTTGGGTAACATCAATCAAAAAAGTGAAAAGTGTGAAATTGGCTGGACCTGGTATGGAACCCAATTTCAGGGTACTGGATTAAACAAAGCTGCCAAATACGAACTGTTGACTTTTGGATTTGAAACCCTTGGTTTTAGAAGAATTCAATTGAGTGCCGATCTAGAAAATATTCGCTCACAGAAAGCCATTGAAAAACTTGGTGCTCAACGAGAAGGCGTTTTTAGGAACAATTATATTGATGCCAATGGGATCAGTAAAGATGATGTATACTACAGTATCATTAAGGAAGAGTGGCCTCGACTTAAGTCAACTGTTTTTTCTGAGTTTTTAAAATCCTAATTCTTAAAGAAAGATTTTACAATCATATTTTTAGTGCTGAAATAAAAAGCGGTCAGTCCACTGAGATTTTTCTTAGGACGTTTTCCTTTTCCAAGCCGGCCAATTTGTAGGGCATACCAGGGCAATTCGACTCCTCCCATTTTATCGATGAATCGGATTCCCGAACTAGGGAATGGGGCTTCAAAAGCGGTAGTTTTTCCTGAAAAAATATCCTGGGCAAGTTCTGGATACAAACAAAAGGGACGAGCCAAACCAACGATATCTAATTTGCCATCGGCCAAGGCTTGTTCCATAACCGCAACCGTTCTAAAACCTCCTGTCAACATGAGTGGTTTGCTGGTTATCGTTCTGACTTTTTCTATGTAGTCTAAAAAATAAGCTTCGCGTTCTTGTGTGCTTTTCTTTTGCTTATGACCTACCATTGATGGCTTCTCGTATGTTCCGCCTGATATTTCAATTAGATCGATTCCTTCCTTAGATAACAAACGGACTACTTCCATGGACTCCTCTTCCGAAAAACCTCCGCGCTGAAAATCAGCAGAATTGATTTTAATTCCTATTGGATATTTTGCTCCTACTTGTGCGCGTATTTCTTTATAAATTTCCAAAACAAAACGCGCTCTATTTTCTAAAGAACCGCCCCATTGATCGTTTCTGGTATTACTCAATGGAGACAAAAACTGGCTTACTAAATACCCGTGTGCCCCATGAATTTGACAGCCCGAAAACCCCGCATCTTGCATTATTTTTGCTGCATTACCGAAACGCTTGATAATTTTCCAAATGGCATCTTCGGTTAGGGGAGTTGGTTTTTTAAACATCGAAGAAGCTCCTCCCATCTTAAGCGATACTGACGATGGTGCTACCACTTCTTTGTTTATAGCGGCAAAAGCCTGACGTCCTGGATGATTGAGCTGAGGCCAAATCTGGGCTCCAGTTCCTTCAACAGTTTTTGCCCAAGCTTGTAAAAGCTTAAAGTTTGAACGATCCTCAACCACTACATTGCGTGCTTCTCCCAAAGCTTGAGAATCGACCATCACATTCCCAGTAATCAAAAGTCCGGGCTTGCCTTTTGCCCAAACCTCATAGGCTTTGATCAATTGTTTTGTTGGAGCATTTTTCAAAGTCCCTATGTTTTCACTCATAGCAGATTTAGCGATTCTGTTTTGTAAAAGAGAACCACTGGGTAACGAAAATGTAGTTTGTAGTAATTTCATCAAGTATTTATAATAATAGTGTATGGGTTAAAAAGGGCTGGTTTCGATGATCATCCGAATGGCTTGAGAAAGGATCATAGCACCGACGACTAACTGCCATCTGGACTTGTTGATTTTCAAAACATTTAAAAAGAATAGATTGACAATTAGAATGCCCACTACGATAACGATCTGAACAGCTTCAACTCCAAGAGCAAAAGAAAGTAAATCGACTAAAACTTCGTCTTCAGAAACAATAAGAGAAAAATAACGCCCAAAGCCCAATCCATGAATCAGTCCAAAAATTAAGGTTATTACCGATGGGAACCAACTGGCAACGGGGAAGATTTTCGTTCTTAATAATGGAATACAACTCAGCGCAATGGTTATAGGAATCAGGAATTCAATCCAGTCGGCTGGGAGTTTGAGCTCAAAAAAGTAATTTCCAAAAAGGGAAAGTGTGTGCCCCAAGGTAAAAAGAGAAACCCACCATACTAATTTTTGAAATTCGCGAAACCCAAAGGGAATGGCAAGGGCAATGATGAAATAAAAATGATCGAGTCCCTGTAAATCCAAAACATGATTGAATCCGAGTTGTGCATAAAACCAAATTGTTTCCATAATCTTTTGCTTTTATAGTCCGCGCTCTTTTTGAATTTTTTCGTAAGCAGCCTGAACTTGTTGAAATTTTTCCTGAGCTCCTTTGAGCATAGCTGGATCAGCACTACTCAGCTTATCAGGGTGGTATTTTTTTGCCATGGTGCGGTAGGCTTTTTTGACCTCAGCATCTGAAGCATTCGAATCAATTTCCAATATTTTATAAGCATTCCCAGCTTGTTGAATAAACATAGCCTTGATGCTTTCAAAGTTGGCCGATTGGATTCCCAAAGCAGCAGCAATTTGATTTATTTTATTTATTTCAGAAGGAGAAACGCTTCCGTCTGCATTGGCGATTCCAAAAAGAAAATGCACAATTTGTAGCCTTGTGTTGTAGGGTGTTCCGCTGACAAACAATTGCGCTACTTCTGAAAGGTTTTGAGTTTCCTTCTTGATTTCAGAATTGAATCTAGCGAAAATAGTTGCGGCATAATCTGCCCCGTAATTTGCAATGAAATAGTTGCGAACAAAGCGCAATTCTTTTTGCTCCACCTTTCCATCGGCCTTAATCACCATAGCGGCTAATGCCAAAAGATTCAATTCAAACTGATTGGTTCCCATGGAACGAAAACTACGCGTATTGAACGTTCGTGTAGTCCCATTTTTCATAAAACCTTCGATCATACTTCCAAGAAAGTATCCTAAAACAGCTCCTCCAAAACGCAAGTAGGTATATCCCAAAACAGCACCAATCCATTTTATCATTAAATAAAAATTTGACCCAAAGATAGTTTTACTTTAAAAAATAAAGTGAACATTATCTTAAAATCAATGGAAATAAAGGAAACTTTTTATCTTTGTACAAATTAAAAAAACAGTCTATGTATCCAGCAGAATTTGTACAACCCATGCGCGATGAATTATCCGCCATAGGATTCAAACAATTAAGTGAAGTAGCTCAAGTTGATGAGGCGATTAGTGCAGAAGGAACAACTTTGGTTGTAGTGAATTCGGTTTGTGGATGTGCTGCAGCGAATGCAAGACCCGGAGTTCGTATTTCATTAGCAAACGAAAAAAATCCGAGTACACTTGTAACTGTTTTTGCAGGAGTAGATTTTGAGGCAACCGATCGTGCTCGTGCCCTTATGGTTCCCTTCCCTCCTTCTTCTCCAAGTATGGCATTATTCAAAAATGGGGAATTGGTACACATGCTTGAGCGTCATCACATCGAAGGCCGCCCAGCAGAAATGATTGCGGAAAACCTGAAACAAGCTTACGACGAGTTCTGTTAAGTAATATCAAAGCATACCCCTTTTTTGAAGGGGAGAAAACCGATCATAATGTATAAATTCATCGCAAGTATTTTCTCGGTTGTTTTCCTGGTTTGCTTTGTGATGAATTTATTGATTTTTCATGTTGTTCAAGTTATAGGTCGAACGCTCTTTGGATATCAGGCACACAAAGTATCTGTAGACATTCTCAACTTTTTTTTGCTTCGTTGCTTCAATCTTTTGGGCACCCGTATACAATTCAATAAAAGCTTTGAGTTGCCAACCGACCGTCCACTCATCATATTGGCAAATCATCAGAACACTGCTGATATTCCGCCGCTGATCTGGCATTTACGCAAGCATCATTTAAAATTTGTGAGCAAAAAAGAGCTTGGAAAAGGCATCCCGAGTGTTTCTTATAATCTTCGTAATGGGGGTTCTGCATTGATCGACCGAAGAAACCCTATACAGGCGGTTAGAGAAATTGATCGACATGCTGCTCTGCTAGCAAAAAACAATTGGTCAACACTGATTTTCCCAGAAGGAACTCGGTCTAAAAATGGAGTCCCAAAAAAGTTTAAAACAAGAGGAATAAAAACCATAATCGAAAAAGTTCCTAATGTTCTGATTGTACCCATTACGATCAATAACTCATGGAAGTTTAATCGTTGGGGCAACTTCCCACTTCCTTTGGGTGTTAAAATAACCTTTAATGTTCACGAGCCCGTTGAGCCTAAAGCTGACCTCTCAAATGCGTTTTTTGACGCCATTGAAAAAACAATAACCGACGCTATAGTATTGGATTAGTTTCCTGTGAAATTTGCTTTTCTTTTCTCCAAAAAGGCTTGGGTGCCCTCTTTAAAGTCCTCAGAACCAAAACAAGTTCCAAAACCAGTAACCTCAGCTTCAAAACCATTCAGTCCTTCTTCATATGCCGCATTGACTGCCTGAATTGCCTGACCAATAGCAAAGGGTGAATTCTTTAAAATCTTTTGTGCCAAGGCAGCAGCAGCTGGCAATAATTCTTCTTGAGGAACAACTTGAGTGACTAAACCAAAACTCAAGGCTTGGTCGGCAGGAAGCATCTGACAAGTGAGAATTAATTCCAGCGCTCTTCCTTTTCCGATAATCTGCGCCAAGCGTTGGGTTCCTCCATAGCCCGGAATTACACCTAAAGAAGTTTCGGGTAAACCCATTTTTGCATTAGAAGAAGCAATGCGAAGGTGACACGACATAGCCAATTCCAATCCACCACCTAAAGCAAAACCATTGATTGCCGCAATCACAGGTTTGTTCATTTGCTCTATGAATGTAAACACATCGTCTTGTCCTTTTTGTGCAAGAGCTCTACCCTCTGCTGGGCCAAACTCAGAAAATTCTGCAATATCTGCTCCTGCTACAAAGGCTTTTTCTCCACTCCCAGTCAATACAATTACGCCTACGCTAGTGTCTAATCGGAGTTCCGAAAAAACCTGATGAAGTTCTTCTAAAACTGCTTTATTAAGTGCATTAAGCTTTGTTGGTCGGTCGATTTGAATCCACGCTACTTGGTCTTGAATTCTTAACTGAAGATTCGTTGTGCTCATTTTATTTTTTTAATTGGATGATGAATTTTGTCCCGCGATCTTGCTCCGTTTCATAATGAATAGATCCCCCTGACGAGTCAATGCTGTTCTTCACAATGGCTAATCCAAGTCCCATTCCCCCCGTTTTGGTTGTAAAATTAGGCTCAAATATTTTATCAATATTTTCCGCAGAAATCCCCAATCCGTTGTCTTCAATTTCTATACGCAAGCCCAGGGTCTCTTTTTGAATGCGAACTTGAATCTGCGGTTCTCTTTCTTGTGGTACGGCCTGAATTGCGTTCTGGACTAGATTGGTCATTATACGAATCCATTGGGTTCGATCAATATCCCATAAAATTTGTTCTTCAGAACTAGTATACTGAATTATTCCGGGTTCAAAAATATCGATAGAAAGTCTCGTGATTTCGACAATGTCTTCTGTTTCAACAACGAGCTTTGGTAGGGTTGCAAAATTTGAGAAGGCTGTCGCTACCCGACTCATCGTGTCGATCTGTTCAATCATGATTTTAGAAAAATCCATTACCTTTTGATTGATTTTAGGGTCTTCGGGATCGAAGCGTTGTTGAAAACTTTGAATCGTAAGCCGCATTGGAGTAAGTGGATTCTTGATTTCATGTGCCACCTGTTTGGCCATTTCTTGCCAAGCTTGTTCTCGTTCTGAACGTGCTAATTTGGCTATACTTTCTTCCAAAGCATCCAACATGCTGTTGTAAGAATTCACTAAACTATCTACTTCTTTACTGGCATTGGATATGTGTATTTTTTCATTTCCTTTCAATAAGCCCGTTCGGTCAATTCGTGCTCGTATGGTTTCCAGAGGACGTGTCATATAACTCGAAATAAAATAAGCAATGATAATGGCAACCAACAACATAAAGAAATAAATCTGGAAGAGGCGCATTAAAAAGGTGTTCAACTCAGTGGTGCTAAAAGACACGTCTTCAAAATAGGGGAAATATAAAATTGCATAGGGTTGCTTATTGGTGTCGAATAACACACTGTAGGAGGATTGAAACCTTCCTCGTTCTTGTTCATTTTGGATAGCAATTCTCTGCCGTTCATTCAACAAGAGTTCTTGTGTGATTTTTGGATCGAGTTGCTGGTCTTGATCCATATTTTCGGTCTTCACATAAGAGTAAAAATAAGGCACCCCTTCTAGGCTAAAAAGGGCATATTCTACTTTATGAATCAGTGCAATGGATTCAAAAATCTCATAAAAATCGAGCTGCTTTTCTCCAATCGTATTGAATGCATCGTCGCGATCGAGAATATAGGATAAATGATTTTTAACCTGTGTTTCTTTTCGCTCAAGTCGCCTTAAGTTATAATCGTCAGATTGGGAATAGTATTGGTAGAAGGTCGCCCCGAGAATAAGTAAGGAGGTCATTACCACCAGCAAAATCATGGAGAAAAATACGCGCGACCTAAGGGAAAATTTACTTCGTGCCATGGTTATTTGTCTTTTCTAAAACGCTTATAAATGCGTATTCCGAGCATCAATAAAAGCGCTAGTCCGACAATTGATAAAACACCAAAAATCCAATGGAAGCTGCTTTTAAGGATTACTAAAAATACAACTGCAAATAAGATCAGCGTTGCGCCTTCATTCCAAATACGCATAAAAAAAGAAGAATGGCGAAATTCATCGTTTTGAAGTTCTTTAAAAATTTGATGGGTTTTGTAGTGATATAAATACAATAACCCAACAAAAAAGAGCTTGATCAACATCCAGTCTTGGTTCAACCAACTGGGCATAAGGTAGAGCAACCAAAAGGCAAAAATACTTGCCAAAATTGCCGAAGGCCATGTAATAATATACCAGAGTCGCTTGGCCATCAGCTTCAATTGCACACTCAGTATGTCGCGTTCGACAGCTGTTTTTTCTTGCGCTTCAATGTGGTATATGAAGATGCGTGGAATGTAAAACAAACCTGCAAACCAAGTAATAACAAAAATTAAATGGAGGGATTTTATGTAGTTATAATATTCTAGCAAAAGGACTGTTTTTATAAGTTCTAAAGTACAAAAAGAAAGCCAAATCGGAAGCGCTTCTATTTATTGTATCGTTTCAATTCTTTTCTCAAGAAATAAGCGGTTACAATTGTGGCGATTACTTCGGCAATGGGAAACGAAATCCAAATTCCAAATTCGCCATAATAGCGCGGTAAAATTAAAATCAACGGAATAAAAAAGAACCCCTGCCGTGTGAGAGTCAAAAGAAGAGCAGGAATCGCTTTTCCAATGGCTTGAAAATAGGCCGATCCGATCAGTTGAATTCCAATAATGGGCGTTGATAAAAAGACCCACATCAAAACTTCTTTTGTCTTAGTAATAACCGCTTGATCTTGTGTAAAAGCACTTGCTATGGCTTCAGAAAAGAATATGATTACGAAGAATACAAAGGTGGCTAAAACTGTTGCATAAATCAAGGCCGTACGGATTACTTCTAGCACGCGATCTTTTTTATCCGCACCAAAATTAAACCCAGCAATGGGGACAAACCCTTGGGTAATTCCTAAGATGGGGAATAGTGCAAACATGAGCATCCGACTGATGATCGCATAGACCGCAACGGTAGATTCGCCCGATAATTCAAATAAAATATTATTTACCATAAGGACGGTTACACTCACTACTGCTTGCCGAGCTAGGGTAACGAATCCAAGAGAACCGATTTCTTTTACAATAGAAAAATCAAGGGCTAAATCGGAGATTTTCAAAAATAAATCGGATTTCCCCGAGATGAAAAAATAGAAAATATAAGACATACATACGCCGTAAGACAGGGTAGTTGCCCAGGCAGCTCCTTCCATTCCCCAACCAAACACATTAATGAATAGATAATCCAAAAGCAGATTTGATATGGAAGGCAGCATCATTGCATACATTGCATGTTTGGGTTTCCCTTCGGAACGAATGGTATTATTCCCCATCATAGCGAGTCCCAAAATCGGAACTCCGTACAGTACAATGGTATAGTATATTTTTGCAGGCGCATACAAAGTTCCCTTACCCCCAAAAGATGGAATTATAGCTTCCATAAAAACCAATCCCAAAGTCATAAAACTGAGGGTAAAGAGTAAGGTCAGCGTAAGTTGGTTTCCAAAAGTCTTATTCGCTTTAGCTCGCTGATCGCTTCCCAATGCTCTTGAGATGATAGAGCCTCCTCCCATGCCGATAGACATTCCTAGAGCAGCAATAAAAAAGGAAACAGGAAGCACCACATTAATTGCTGCAATGGCGTTAGAACCTATCCATTGACCTACAAAAATAGTATCGATGAGGATATTGAGCGACATCACTAAAATACCAATCGAGGCAGGTAGCGATTGTCGAAGCAAAAGTTTCCCAATGGGATCTGTTCCCATTTGAACGGCCTTTTCAGCCATTAAGCTTCTTCGGCTAAAGCCCATTCGTCAATCCAACGGCTCATTACATTGATCCACTCCTCGCGATCGTTGATGCAGGGGAGTACTTCTAAATGGTCTCCTCCTTTTTCTTCAAAATCTTCTGCTGCTTCCATTCCAATTTCTTCTAAAGTCTCTAAACAATCGGAAACAAATGCGGGCGTGGCTATAGCCAGTTGCTTCAATCCACTCTTGGCAAAATTTGCTACGGTTCTATCGGTATAAGGTTGTAACCAAGGATCAACACCCAATCGCGATTGAAAGGATGTAGAAAAAGTTCCTTCTTTTAATTCTAAATATTCGGCAACCAAACGGGTAGTTTCATAACACTGGTGACGGTAACAAAACTCGTGTGCTTTGGATGCCGTAACACAACACTCCCCATTTATTTTGCAATGCGATTTTGTGATATCGGACTTGCGAATGTGGCGTTCAGGAACTCCGTGGTATGAAAACAGTAAGTGCTCCCAGTTTTTTCCTTGCAAGCCTTCAGCAATTGAATTGGAAAGGACTCGGATATAATCTGGGTGGTTATAAAATGCGGGCAAAGAAGTAAACTTTACCTGAGGAAAGAATTCATCTCGAAGCTCTTCGGCAAGCACCAAGATGGTCTCGGTTGTTGCCATTGCAAATTGAGGATATAATGGGATAATAAAAACATCATCTACTCCTTGATCAACAAGTTCTTGCAGACCCTTTTTGATCGACATGGAGCCATAGCGCATGGCTAAACTCACAGGGGTCGAAACCTTTTCAGACACTTTCCCTTTGAGCCTTTCAGAAAGGACAATTAAAGGTGATCCTTCGTCCCACCATATTTTCTTATACGCTTTAGCAGACTGTTTGGGTCGGGTATTTAAAATAATTCCTTTAACCAAAATTGTACGGAACAGTTTGGGTAAGTCTACCACACGTTCGTCCATTAAAAATTCCCCTAAATAGATTTTTACATCCTTTGGGCTTGGGCTTTCTGGTGAGCCTAAATTAACCAATAATACTCCTTTCATAAGCGTTCTTTCGTATAGCTGCTAATTCGAACTGCAGTTCAGCTATTTTACTGCGAAGATAATGACATTAAGTATTTTTTTGGAGTAGTTCCATACTTCTTTTTAAAGGCAGCTATAAAATGACTCGAAGTGCTGTAGCCTATTCTCAGTCCTACTTCATTGACGTTGTGATTGGTAGAAGCCAGCATGCGTCGAGCCTCTTCCATTTTGTGATCCAAGAGGTAGCCAAAAACCGTATCCCCATAGAGTTGTTTAAATCCCTCTTTCAGCTTGTTTAGGCTCAACCCTATTTTCTCTGAAAGCTCTTGAAGCGAGGGTGGTTCAGACATGTTCTTAAGAATGATCTCCTTCGCTAATCGAATTTTACGAACATTATCTTCGTCAATTAAAAAAGGGCATTGCTCAATATCGGTATCTTCATTTTTATTGAAATAAAGACTTAGCAACTCATATACCTTCCCTTTTAGATAAAGCGCTTTCATACTCTCATGAATGTTGGAGCTTAATATTTGACTCAACACAACAGCCATACTCGGATTAATATTTCCATTGTCGTAATATTTTTTTGTGCTGTTTTCGGGGCTCAAAAAATGAATGTGATCAGCATCTTGAGAAAATAAACTATGGAATTTTTTAATAGAAATAACGACACCAATAATCCACGTTTTGGGTTGAAGTTTCAAATCTATGGGTAAATCGCGTTGCGGATTGTACAACAAAATGGAGTGTTCTTCTTTTACATTAAAAACATAGTTCCCGGCGTTGAATAAGAAATCTCCTTGCCCCTTCAAACAAAAATGAAATTGAATAAAACTGCTGTTAATTTCTCGAACCTCACGGGTGACTTCATCGGTATCGTTTTGAAAACGAAGTACATAAAAGCCTTCTTCGATGGTCATTCTTGATGCATTACTTTCATCGTTATTTTTAAGCATAATTCGCGTTATTTTTTATTTAGAAGCACTCTAAATAAGATGGGTTTAGTTTGTACAAAGACTATATTATATGGTCTATGAGCGTTTATATTACAAAAATAACCGCTTTACGTTATTAATTATACTTTTAGCGTTACTTTTTTTAAAAACAGCCGCTTATTTTTGTAGCCGATTAGAACCAATTAATGGAAGTTTCAAATAATAAGAAACATTTTTACGCAATAGGGGTTAGTTATAAAAATGCTGACCTAAAAACACGAGGAGATTTTAGCTTAAACTTAGAGCAAAAAGACACCCTTACCCTAGAAGCTAAAAGAGAAGGTATCGAAGAAATTCTCATTAACTCTACCTGTAACCGAACAGAGATCTATGCCCATGTTAATCATCCCATTCAACTGATTAATTTATTGTGCAAGCATTCTAAAGGAAGTTTAGCGGTGTTTAATGAAATTGGATATACCCATAAAAACAAGGCTGCCTTTCACCACATCTTTAAGGTTGGAACAGGATTAGACAGTCAGATTCTTGGAGATTTTGAAATAATAGGCCAGTTGAAACAAGGCTTTTTTAGATCCAAAAAGCTCGGTATGGGGCATGGATTTATGGAACGCTTAGTCAACGCCGTTATTCAAGCCAGTAAGCGTATCAAGACCGAAACGAAAATTTCGAGTGGTGCTACCTCTGTTGCATTTGCATCGGTTCAATACATCATCAATACCATTGAAGAAATTTCAGAAAAAAACATTTTACTTTTTGGAACTGGAAAAATCGGTAGAAATACCTGTGAAAACTTAATCAAGCACACAGAAAATGATCATATTGTGTTGATCAATCGAACCCACGAAAAAGCCAAACACATAGCAGGAAAATTCAATGTCTTGGTTAAAGAATACGGAGAATTACCTACAGAAATTAGAAAAACAGATGTCTTAATTGTTGCAACGGGAGCACAACAACCTACCATTTCAAAAGACATTATTCATAAAGACACCCCCCTTCTAATTCTTGATCTTTCGATCCCCAGCAATGTGCATCCAAATGTTGAAGAGCTAGAACAGGTAACACTAATCAATTTAGATTCTCTTTCACAGATCACAAACAAAGCATTAGAAGATAGACGACAATACATTCCTCAAGCTGAAATAATTTTAGAGGAAGTCAAAGAAGAGTTTTTGCAATGGTTAGAGCATCGTCAATATGCGCCAGCATTGCGCGCGCTAAAGGCTAAACTAACAGCTCAACAAAGTTCTGAAATTAAAACCCAAGAAAAGAAAGCGGTTTTAAAACCAGAAGCAGTGAGTGTTTCTGATCAAATGATTCAAAAAATAACGGGACAGCTCGCCAATTACCTCAAAGAAAATCCCAGCAAAGCCACCACTACACTAGATGTAATTCAAGAAGTTTTTCAACTGGATATAAAAGCCCATGAGTAAGCTGATTCGCATTGGAACCCGAGCGAGTGCATTAGCCTTGTGGCAAGCCCATACCCTTCAAGATTTATTGAATACTGAGGGTTATACTACTGAATTGATTCCGATAAAAAGCGATGGTGACTTGGATCTAGTTCAACCGCTTTATGAAATGGGAACCATCGGGATTTTCACAAAAACACTTGATGCTGCTTTATTGAATAACCGAATCGATATTGCCATACACAGCATGAAAGATGTGCCTACCCAGTTACCCAAGGGTATTCGGCAGGCAGCAGTCTTGGAACGAGGCCCGGTGTTGGATGTTCTTGTAAAAAAAGCCAAAGCCGTTTCTTTAGAAAACCCTGCAACAATTGCAACGGGGAGTTTAAGAAGAAAGGCGCAATGGCTAGGACATTATCCTAATCACAGCATTGTTCCTTTACGAGGAAACATACAAACCCGTTTGACTAAATTAAATAATGAACCTTGGGACGGAGCAATTTTTGCTGAAGCTGCATTGGTTCGCCTTGACACTAATACAGAGGAAGTTGAAATCTTAGATTGGATGATCCCGGCACCTGCTCAGGGAGCGCTTATGGTGGTTTGCAGAACTGCCGACACCTCAATGTTTGATGTCCTACAGCAATTCAATCGACCAGATGTTGCGCTTTGCACCCAGATGGAGCGGGATTTTTTACGAACACTAGAAGGGGGTTGTACTGCACCAATCGGAGCACTTGCAACAATAGAAGCAGATCAGCTTCGCTTTAATGGCGGTGTTTTTTCGTTGGATGGAAAACGAAAATTCCTTGTTTCGGAAACCTTTGAAAAGTTTACAGCTCGAAATAAAGGCGTTGAACTCGCAAACGCCTTGCTTAAAAAAGGAGCAGCTAGCTTACTTCAGGAATTCAAGTCTTCTTCATGAGCAATCCTTTAAAAATTCTTTCGACTAAAGTGCTTTCGCCCATTCAAAAAAACAGAATGATTGAATTAGGAGCTCGCTATACGGAACGAAATTTTATAGAAACAAAAGTAATTCCCTTTACTTATTCCGACGCAAAACAAAGCCTGCTTTTCTCTAGTCAAAACGCAGTACAATCCGTTTTTTCAAAAACCGATTTCAATCTCCTTTTGAAAAACAAAAGGTGTTATTGTGTAGGCGAAAAGACCAAAGTCGCATTAGAAGAAAATGGCCTAAAAGTGAGTCATTTTGAAGAAAATGCGTCCAATTTGGCTGATTTTATCGTGAAAAATGCTAAAAATGAAGATTTTGTGTTTTTCTGCGGAAAGGAAAGAAGACCCGATTTAGAAGCTCAAATGGAGCTCAATAAAATCAAACTTGAGTCTATTGAAGTTTACCAAACACTTTTAAAACCCAAAGCAATTGGTGCTTTTGATATTGTACTCTTTTACAGTCCAAGTGGGGTTCGAAGTTTTCTTCAAGACAACAGCCTCAAACAGACAGTTTGCATCTGTATTGGCCCAACCACAGCGGAAGCGCTTCCCGTATCAAAAAGACAGATAGTAATTGCCACAAGCCCTACCGTAGAGCATATGATTTACCAAACAAAAAAACAGCTACCCTCATGATTAAAAATGATTTATTTCTTAAAGCTCTAGCAGGAGAAACCGTTACTCGTCCACCCGTCTGGATGATGCGTCAAGCAGGGCGATACTTACCCGATTTCATGAAGCTGAAAGCGAAATATGATTTCTTTACCCGTTGCCAAACTCCAGAATTAGCAACCGAGATTACCGTAATGCCCATTCGTCAAATTGGTCCAGATGCTGCAATCTTATTCAGTGATATTCTTGTGGTTTTACAGGCAATGAATATTGAAGTTGAAATGAAAGCTGATGTAGGGCCTTGGATTCCTACTCCTATCCGAAGCAGAGCAGAACTAGATCGGGTAATAGTACCTCATGCTGAAGAGGCTTTAGGCTATGTAATTGATGCAGTCAAAATGACCAAACAAGAGCTCAATAATAAAGTTCCCTTGATCGGTTTCGCAGGTTCCCCATGGACCTTATTGTGTTATGCTGTACAAGGACAAGGATCAAAAACCTTTGATAAAGCCAAAGAGTTTTGTTTTAAAGAACCTGAAATGGCGCATGAGTTACTTCAAAAAATAACCGATACTACAATTGACTACCTGAGAGCAAAGGCTGCAGCAGGAGTTAATGCACTCCAAATATTTGACTCCTGGGGAGGCTTACTTTCCCCCGAAGATTACGCTATTTTTTCTTGGCCCTACATTCAGCAGATCGTAACGGCAGTCAAAGACCTCTGTCCAGTAATTGTTTTTGGAAAAGGATGCTGGTTTGCCTTAAATGAAATGTCTCAGTCTGGTGCTAGCGCACTGGGAGTAGACTGGACTTGTTCTGCAAGAAACGCACGGTATTTGTCTGGAGGGAACATTACCCTACAAGGAAATTACGACCCATCACAGTTACTGTCTCCGATTCCAAAGATCAAAAGCGATGTAAAGAAGATGATTGATGCTTTTGGAAAAGATCGCTATATTGTAAATCTAGGACACGGGATTTTACCCAATATTCCCGTCAGTCATGCGCAGGCATTTGTTGATGCGGTAAAAGAATACGGAAGCTAAAACGCATTCATGAAAGAGCTTTTTTACAAATACATATGTGAACTTCAAGATGCCATTACTGTTGCTTTGGAGGCAGCAGATGGAGGTGCTTCTTTTAAAGAAGACATCTGGGAACGCCTCGAAGGAGGCGGCGGAAGAACCCGCGTATTAGAAGACGGAGTTGTATTTGAAAAAGGCGGTGTTAATATTTCGGGCGTTCACGGTACCTTACCTGAAAGTATGCAGACGCATTTGAATGTAAGCGAAGCTTCTTTTTATGCCTGTGGTCTCAGCTTGGTTTTACACCCAAAAAACCCAATGGCACCGACTGTTCATGCAAATTGGCGGTATTTTGAAATGTATGACCTCAACGGTAACATCGTAGATCAATGGTTTGGTGGAGGTCTGGATCTTACCCCCTATTATTTATTTGAAGAAGATGCTGTTCATTTTCATCAAACTTGTAAAAATGCTTGCGACCGACATGGTCCAAAACTTTATTCAGAATACAAGAAAAAATGTGATGCCTATTTTTGGAATGCCCACCGAGACGAAGCTAGAGGTTTAGGTGGTTTGTTTTTTGATTATTTGAAACCCACCCCAAAATATTCGCTTGAAAAATGGTATGCTTTTGTTACCGATGTTGCTGATAATTTCTTGGAAGCCTACCTACCGATTTTAGATCGTAGGAAGAATCTTACCTATACCGAAAAACAAAAAAAGTGGCAAGAAATACGAAGAGGCCGTTATGTTGAATTCAATTTAGTTCACGACAAAGGCACCCTTTTCGGTTTGAAAACAAACGGAAGAATTGAAAGTATTTTGATGAGCTTGCCGCCTAAGGTTCAATGGCATTACGATCATCATCCGGAAGAAAATTCGCCGGAGGCTGAACTCATGCAGGTGATCAAGAAACCTAAAAACTGGATTTCATAAATTAAAAATCGATAGCTTTTCACTAAATTAACCTTTAGAAAAACCAAATTCTTATGAATACATTATCGATTTTAATCGTACTTCCTCTTTTGGTGGTTTTCTCTTACCTCTTTGATGCTATCGCAAGAAAAACGAAATTCCCCTCTGTTATACTCTTGATGTTTACAGGGATCATCATTCGAACAGCAACCAACCTTTACGGCTTTACTGATTTTGGATTTTTAGATAAATTAATCCCCGTTTTGGGGACAGTTGGTCTGATTTTAATCGTGCTAGAAGGCGCATTAGAACTTGATATTAAAAAAGAAAAACTACCCGTAATTCTCAAGGGGTTTTTTGCTGCTGCCCTTATTTTAATCCTCAACATCATTGCCGTGAGTTGGGCTTTTGAAAACCTCTTGAATCTTGAACACAAAACGGCTGTCATTTTTGCGATTCCACTAGCTATTATCAGTAGTGCTGTTGCAATTCCTTCTGCTGCTGGGCTTTTGAATCGAGAAAAAGAATTTGTAGTCTATGAATCTACGTTTTCTGACATCTTAGGGATTATGATTTTCAACTATGCTATTCGACAATTTGAGTCGAATCAAACCTTGATTAGTGCCGAATCTATAGTCGCTTTAGGGTTGCAAATCATTGGTGTAATTGTAGTTTCATTGATCATCACCTACCTCCTTTTTCAGCTCTTACAGAAAATTGAACACCACGTCAAGTTTTTCCTCATTCTGGCACTACTTGTATTGGTCTATGCTTTTGGGAAGTTTTTCCACTTACCCGCCCTGGTGACCATCTTTATTTTTGGGTTGTTTTTGAGCAATGTCAAAGTCCTCCTCCCCGGTTTTATGCAGCGCTATTTGGACTTGAATCAGACTGAAAAAGGATTACATGAATTTCATATTCTAACCGCAGAATCTACCTTTTTAGTAAAAACCTTCTTTTTCTTGTTTTTTGGCTTTTCAATTAGCATAGTCGAATTTTCTTCCATAGCCCCTTTTATTTATGGTGTGCTGATTTTCGGAATTATGCTCCTCATTCGCTACATGTATTTTATCGTTACTACCTTTAAAATAAAACCTTCTCCTCTGGTCTATATGTCGCCCAGGGGTTTGATCAGTATTTTATTATTCCTTCAAATCAAAGAAGTTACCTTTGTAAATACTTCCCTTTCGATCATCGACGAACAAGTGTTATTGGTTGTTATTTTAGCATCCATGCTCATGATGACGTTGGGAACTATGAAGAAAACCAAACAAGATTCCAAACTAGAATCGTTAACAGATTCTGAAGAAACCGAACCCAATACATTAGACGAATTCTTAGATGGAATTGCTGATGAAAATGAAAACCGTACTTAAAACACCTCTCCATGTATCCATTAAAACGAAACAGACGATTACGAAGTTCAGAAGCAATTAGAAGCATGGTTCGAGAACAACAGCTAGCACCGAGCGACTTTATCGTTCCTCTTTTTGTGGTAGAAGGATCGGATATAAAAGAAGAAATCGCTTCTATGCCGGACTATTATCGAATGAGTTTAGAGCATTTGAAAAAAGAAGTTCAAGAGCTTTGGAGCATGGGACTACAAACGGTATTGCTTTTTGTTAAAGTCCCCGACACTCTTAAAGACAACAAAGGAAAAGAAGCACTTAACCCGGAAGGCTTGATGCAGAGAGCCATCGCTCTTGTTAAAGAAACGGTTCCCGAAATGACCGTTATGACAGATGTAGCCTTGGATCCTTATTCTTCTTTTGGGCACGATGGAATTGTAGACAAAGGAGTTATTGTAAACGATACAACGGTAGAAGTTCTAGCACAAATGGCCTTGTCGCATGCAGAGGCAGGAGCAGATTTTGTCGCTCCAAGTGACATGATGGATGGTCGTATTTTAGCTATTCGAAGCCTCCTCGAACAAGAAGGTTTTCACAATACTGGAATCTTAAGTTATAGCGCCAAATACGCTTCCGGTTTCTATGGTCCTTTCCGATCAGCACTCGACTCTGCTCCTGGATTTGGGGACAAGAAAACCTATCAGATGGATTTCCATAACCGAAAGGAAGCGCTTGTAGAAGCCGAATTGGACATCGAAGAAGGTGCTGATATTGTAATGGTTAAGCCGGGAATAGCCTATTTAGACATCATCCACAATTTAAGCAACCATATAGATGTTCCCCTAGCTGCTTATCAGGTTAGTGGTGAATATGCTATGCTCAAGGCAGCTGCGGCCAAAGGTTGGATCGAATACGACGCCATTATGTACGAGCAACTGATTGCTTTTAAGCGTGCCGGTGCATCGCTCATAGCAACCTATTGCGCCAAAGATGCTGTTCGGATTTTAGGATAGTCCCCGTTCTTTTTGTTAAAATTATGTGATCTGGCATTCTTTTTGATTTCTTTCAATACATTAGTAATACCCAAGTTTTTACGATGTATAAAAAAATACTGCTTTTTATCAGCTACTTATTGTATTTAAGCTGTATTGGAACCGATGTCACAGACGATTATGTAGACCCAACCCTACGAATTACTTCGCCCCAGATCATCTCCATTAAGGTGGGGCAAAAATTTCAGTTTACTGCTAAATATTTCGACACCAGTGGTACTCCAGTTGACAATCCCAATTTAATTTGGACCGTATCTCCTCCCGATGCGCTCACTATAGATAATAATGGTTTTGCTACTGCAACCAAAGACGGTTTGGCCACTATTCAGGTCAGTGTTGTTACTGCCTAAGGCACTACCATTTCTGCCGAAACTTCTTTTCCGGTGCGGGAAGTTGTTGTAATAACAGAAACGGCAACAATGACAACCGATACAGCTACCACAACTAGTACAACTTCTGGAACAACTTCAAATACTACAGACTCCAATACAAGCACCAGCACAACAGGTTCCAATACAGCAACAACGACTACCAATACAGCTACCTCTACTACAAATACTTCGACTAAAATTGGAGATGATGATGATGTAGTCGTAACCGCCCCTCAATCCTATCAAGGGACAATTCAAACTACATCAAGCTATGTGCTTACGGGCAGCTATGAATATGGTATAAATGATGCAGGGCAATTGGTATTGGATATAGGGGATGACTACGAGGCCTCAACAGCAATTCCTAGGCTTTTTGTATACCTCACAAATAATCCCAATTCACCATCAGGTGGCTATGAAATTGGAGAAGTAACTGTTTTTAGTGGAGCCCATAGCTATATTTTACCTTCTTCAATCGACATAAATGATTACAAATACATCCTTTACTGGTGTAAACCATACATTGTTAAAGTCGGGGATTCAACCATCTTTTAATTTTACCTACACATGCAAAAACAAATCTTCTTATTGAGCTGTCTTTTTTTTCTTGGAATAACATTTGGAGCTGCGCAATGGACTCAAAAAAAGGAACGGGATACTATAAGGTTGGGGCTTGGTTTTTAGAGGCTGATCAACACTACACCGATCAGGGACTTCTAGATCCTAATGCAACTCGTGGAGTTTTTGTGACCAGTGTATACGGACGTCATGGTATTTCAGACAAAATAACATTGGTTGGCTATATACCTTTTACCCGAGTATATCAAAACGAGCAAGTCTTTACCTCTGGCAATCCGGGTCAACCTGGAGAAGCAGTAAACAGTCTGGGGGATATCGATCTTGCGGTAGAAATTCAAATTCTCAAACGACCGAAATGGGTACTGGCTACCTCCTTAACCCTAGGGATTCCGTCGGGAAATAATTCTGGTGGAAGTGATGGAAGTTATCAAACTGGAGATGGAGAATTCAATCAGATTTTGAAAGTCTTGGCTGGAACTTCGTTTAAGATTACAAAGCATTCTTTTTACGCCAAAGCATCTGTAGGTGTTAATAATAGGAGTAATGGTTTTTCCGATGAAATCCGTCTGAGTATTGAAACAGGCTCTCAGCTCTTTAAAAATAAATTCTTGCTTTTGGCACGCCTGAATACAATTCAATCTTTTTTCAACGGCTCTTTATCTGCCGAAAATAGTAACGGTAGTATTTTTGCAAATAATGTTGAAGTCACCAATTTGGGTGGAGAAATCAATTATTTTATAACGAAAAAGTGGAGTGCTTCCCTTGGGTATAGTGTTCCATTGAGTAGAAAAAACATCTACAAGGCGCCAGCAGTTAGTGGCGGGATTGCCTATAAGCTATAGTCCGTACTTTCGTTCAGGCGCAAAGGCGGTTAGGTCCATGGATGTTTTTTTACCCGAAATAATTTCAGAAACTAATTTTCCAGTTCCGGGGCCTAAACTCCAACCCATCATGGCATGACCTGTTGCCAGAACCAAATTAGAGCAAGAAGAATGTCTTCCAATAAACGGTAATCCGTCTGGAGACAGTGGTCGTAAACCACAATGCACCTGCTCTTGATCTTCTTTCGCAATCGCTATTCCTTGATAATACTGACTCGATGCTTGGGCGATGGCCTGAACTCGATTCATCCGAATACTAGTGTTAATTCCTGCAATCTCCATCGTTCCCGAAAAACGAGTGAATCCCTGCATGGGGGTTACCGCTACTTTTGATTCCATCAGTATAGCAGGCATTGTAATTCCAGTTGGTGCCTCCACATTGATGCGGTATCCTTTTCCTGCCTGAATAGAAAGGGCAATTTTTAAAGGCTTTAGGAGTTTTTCTGTCCAAGCGCCAGCAGCAAAAACAACTTCATCTGCCTCAAAATCTCCCTGATCGGTTAATACTTTTTTAATTCGATTATTGACAACTTCAAATCCGTTTACAGTAGTTTTCGTGTGAACAGAAACTCCATTTGTGAGAATATTGTCGCGTAACTGATGCATAAAAACCCCTGGAGTTGTATGTGCATCACAACGATAATGATACGCCCCAGCGATATTCATTGCAACCCCAGGCTGCAGTTGATTGACCTCATCCTGCCCAATCAAAGAAACATCCAATCCCAAGTCTTGGGCAGCTTGCATTACAGAAAATTCTTCCTTTTCTGCCTTTGCAGTTTTAAAAGCCATCAAAACCCCTCGATCTTCTAAATGGAAATCAAAATCCATGGATTGGTGCATTTCATGATACAAATCTTTACTCAATACATTGATGTCTTTTATTACAGATAACGAACGTTGAACATGGGCCTTAGAACAGGAACGCATGAATTTCCAACCCCAGGAAATTAAATCGGCATCCAATCGGGGTTTGATGTAAAAAGGACTGGAAGAATTGAACATCCACTTCAACCCTTTAGAAATCATTCCCGGAGCAGCGAGGGGAACGATATGACTTGGAGTTAAATACCCTGCATTGACGAAAGAGGCTCCTTCAGAAAGGGTTCCCTTATCCAATACAACCACTTCATGTCCTTCTGCTCTCAAATAAAATGCGGTAGATAGACCTACAATCCCTCCTCCAATTACGATTACTTTCTTTTTCATATCAAATCAAATAACTTGAAATCCTGCTGCATAGGGGTCTTCAGAATCAATAAGTAGGGTGTTGAAGCCTGTTATACGAGCGCTACCCTCGATGCTTGGTACAATTGCTGAAAAGGACCCAACCGTTGTTTTTTGTTCTACTGTTCCCTTAAAGATAGAACCAATAATGCTTTCGTGAATAAAATTCGCCCCAAGCTTTAGTTTGTCTTGGGCAAACCATTGAGCCATCCGAGCAGAAGTACCAGTTCCACAAGGAGAACGATCGATTGCTTTGTCTCCATAAAAAACAGCATTTCGAGCTGTGGATGTTTTATCAAGTGTTTTTCCTGCCCATAAAACATGACTGCATCCTTGAATATTCGAATCCTCTGGATGAACAAATTCTTGTAATTCGTTGATCAAAGTCCGTAAGGATTTGCTGTAATCAATTAATTTCCCAGCTGTATAATCTTCAATACCCCTAAAGTTTTCCTGAGGATCTACAATCGCATAAAAATTTCCTCCGTAGGCTACATCAACTTTTAACTTCCCCAATGCTGGGTGCTGTACTTCAAGGCCCGAAGCGTAGAGAAAGGAGGCGATGTTGGTAAATTTAACTGCAGTAACTTTATCGCCTTCTTGGGTATATGTAGCTGTTATTAATCCAGCTGGTGTTTCTACCCGTAGGACCCCCTTTTCTTTTGGTAAAACTAACTTCTGTTCAATTAAAATCGTGATGGTTCCGATAAGGCCATGACCACACATGGGCAAGCATCCGCTCGTTTCTATAAATAAAACAGCAACATCGTTCAAGGGATGCTGTGGAGGAAAAAAAAAACTTCCACTCATCATATCGTGACCTCTGGGCTCAAACATCAAGCCTTTACGAATCCAATCAAATTCTTTAAGAAAATGAAGTCGTTTTTCCATCATGGTATTCCCCTCAAGTTTTGGCGTCGGTGACGTTACAACGCGAACAGGATTACCAGCCGTATTGCCGTCAATACAACTGAATTTTGTAATGCTAATCATTCAATTCTTGCTTAATATAGGCGGCCACTTCTTCCTCCATTAGTGGAAGGGTTAGGGTTCCTTTTTGTAAAATAATGTTGTGAAATTCTCGGATATCAAATTGCTCTCCAAGAGCATCTTCAGCTTTTTGTCTGAGCTCAGAGATTTTCAATTCTCCAACCTTATAAGCCAAGGCTTGACCCGGCCAAGAAATGTACCGATCTACCTCGGTATTGATTTCATGAAAAGAAAGAGCGGTGTTTGCAGTCATAAATTCAACTGCTTGTTCCTTACTCCATCCAAAAGCGTGAATTCCTGTGTCAACAACCAAGCGACAAGCCCGCCACATGGAATAGGTAAGCTGACCAAAACACTCGTAAGCTGATGTATATATGCCCATTTCTCCTGCGAGCGCTTCTGTATACAGACCCCATCCTTCTCCATAGGCAGACAAATAGAGGGATCTTCTAAAACTCGGAATTTCGGTTGATAACTCAGAATTTAAGGCCATTTGTAAGTGATGTCCCGGAACTGCTTCGTGGGCGGTAAGTGCTGGAAGAACGTATAAGGGACGGCTGGGCAAGTTGTACGTATTGACCCAATAATACCCCGGATTTGTACTGTTGGGACGGGTAGGGATATACCGTCCTCCTGTATACTTTGGTGCAATTGCATCGGGAACAGCTGCAACTCCATAAGGGGTTCGGGGTAGGGTTTTAAAAAATTTAGGGAGTTGCTCATCCAAGCGTTTTGCAATATCACGAGCCCGCATCAAAAGTTCATCTCCCGATTGGGCATAAAATTGCTTATCCGATCTTAAGAACGCAAAAAAGTCTTCGAAACTTCCTTGAAAGTCAACTTCCTTAATAATCGACTCCATGGCATTTTTAATTTTAGCAACCTCGTTCAAACCCAATTGATGTACTTCTTCTGCAGTCATATCCAAAGTAGTATAATAGGCTATCCTGTCTTTGTAAAAGGCTGCTCCGTTTGGTGTTTGGCTAACCCCAATTGCTTTTCTAGTTTGAGGATAATATTCCGTTTCAAAAAAGGATTTAATTTTTTGAAAAGAAGGGATCACATCTTTTTGAATAGTGGTATGCGCAACACCAAGTATCGAATCTTTTTCTTTGGAAGAAAATTGATCCGGAAGATTTTTAAAGGGTGAAAAATAGAAATTATCCTCAACCGTTTCTGTAATGTGTTTGTCATAACTACTTTCATATCCCTCAAAAATAATTAAGGGTTGAGACACACCCGATTCAAGCCCCTTTTTTAATAAAATAAAGTTTTGATTTACAAACATTGGAATAGCCTGTAGCATTTTGAGGTAGGCAATACTTTGTTTTTTTGAAGTCAAAGGACGAACACGGTAGACCAAGCTGTTGTGAAAACCCGAATCGGATAATAAGGGATTCAGGTGGGTTTTAAATTCAAAATTAGCGCGGTGATCTTCTACTAAAAATGTTAAAAGTTTTAATGAAATTCGATCTTCAGAAGTAAGTTTAGCTTCCGTTATCCCAGCCATTTTTTCTAATAAGGTTCCATAAAAATCATAATCGGCTTGATAGCGCTCTTCGGTATGATCGCCTAAAGGAAAAATTTCTCTGTCATAAGAATCATACGCTTCGTATTGATCAATGCATTCTTGAAGTGCTAGTTGATCTTCAGCAATTGAAGAACAGCCCAGACTGAGGGCTAAACAAAGAACGATATAGGTTAGTCTTTTCATACGGTTGATTTTGTAAGTTGCTTATTCAAGCTGCGAAAAATCTGTAATGGATTTTCATCTTTCAAAGCCTCTGGAAGTAATTGTCGAGGGCAATCCTGAAAACATACGGGCCTAAGCCAACGTTCAATTGACGAGGTTCCAACAGATGTAAAACGACTGTCGGTAGAAGCAGGAAAAGGTCCGCCGTGATTCATTGAAGGTGTAACAGCAACTCCAGTAGGCACACCTTTGAAGAGTAATCGACCAGCTTTTTGTTGAACCGTGGCAAGCAGTTGTTTGTTGTCGTTTAGTTCTTCAGCTTCTCCTAAAATCGTTGCGGTTAATTGTCCGGGAAGAACTTCGGCAATTACGTGTAATTCTTCCGTTGTTGCGCAATGAATAACCAAGCTAAAAGGTCCGAAAACCTCTTCCAAAACATTTGTGTTTTTCAAAACCTCTTCAGCAGAAATAACCCCCAAAGCCGGACAATTTGCTTCTAGGCTTCCTTTGTGGATTGTTACCCCTTGGTTTTTGATGTTTTGCAGTTGATGTTCGTAATTTCTGCTAATATTGGGATGTACCATAGTGGTAGGTTCCCCCTTTAGAATCTCTGATACCAGTTGGTCGATAAAAGCAGTTGAAGCTTGCCCGCTGATGACTATTAATCCTGGATTGGTACAGAATTGCCCTGTACCCATTTGAATAGAATTGGCGAGATCAACCGCTAGTGATGTGTACGAGACTAAACGATTCGGTAAAATAAAAACAGGGTTTACACTGCCCATTTCAGCAAACATTGGAATGGGTTCTTTTCTTTTTTGGGCGATATCATAAAGTGCTTTTCCAGCCTTATAACTTCCAGTAAAGCCAACAGCTTTGACATTAGAATGCTCAACCAAACGTTGACCAACTCCAATTGATTCGCCATGCAAGTGTGCAAAAATTCCAGCAGGCAGACCACTTTTTTGTATGGCAATCTGTATGGCTTGAGCTACCAATTCGCTTGTACCTGCATGATAGGGATGTCCTTTTAGAATTACAGGGCATCCTGCAGCTAGAGCCGAAATGGTATCCCCTCCTGCGGTTGAAAAAGCTAAGGGAAAATTACTGGCTCCAAAAACAACAACGGGTCCAATCGGAAAGTGCATTTTACGTAAATCGGGGGCACCTTCGATGCCTAAATCCAAAACTGCTTTTACATAAGAGCCTTCATTTAATAAATCCGCAAAACTTTGAATCTGCCCTAATGTACGCATAAACTCTCCTTGAGCTCTCCCTTCTGGATAACCCGATTCCAATTGATATTGGGCAAGGATAGCAGCTTTATTGTGCTCCAGCTCTGTTTTAATTTGTAACAAAAAAGCTGCGCGTGTTGTCGAACTGGTTGCTGCATACTCTGCAAATACTTGCGCTGCAACCTCACAACTGTAGTCGATGTCTTCTAAGGTTGCATTGTCATACTGCTGCGGCAATTGCTTACTAGTCTCCGCACTATAGGTAAAGAAAGAAGCTTTGTTTTTGGATTGAACTTCTTTTCCGTTGATTACACTTTTTCCTTGAATCATAAGTATGTTTTATAGTTTCCTAAATCCGGTCGTGTAGCCAATGAGTCGTCGATTATTTTCTGAACTCGAATACGTTCTGCTCCTTTAAGCAGCAGGCGCGGCTTTCGAACGTGTCCCGTGCCTATCCCTGTTGCAACTTCACATTGCTTTATATTTTGCACCAATTGTGGTGAAATATCCAGTTCTAAAAGAGGTAAAAACCAGCGGTATATCCTTAGTGCTTCATCAATTTTTCCTGCTTTGGTATAGGCGAATATAGCAACGGTTTCTCTTGGAAACGCATCTACCAATCCGGCTACCCATCCATCGGCTCCCATAACCAAGCTCTCCATTGCCATGGTGTCTACTCCGCATAAGATCTGATACCGTGAACCAAAACGGTTGATCATTCGGGTAACATTAGAGATGTCACGAGTAGATTCTTTTACCGCCTGAATATTTTTATACTGTTGTAATTCATCAAACATGTCTAAAGTTACCTCAATCTTATAATCCACTGGGTTGTTGTAAATCATAATCGGAAGTTTGGTCGATTGAGCTATGGCTGCAAAATATTGAACCGTTTCTTCGTCTGTTGCTTTGTAACGCATTGGCGGGAGTAACATCAATCCATCAGCACCGTTAGCTTCGGCAGCTTGAGCTGCTGCAATAGCATCTGCAGTTGATTGTTCAGCTATATTCATAATTATTGGAATTCTGTCCGAAATAACGTCCTGAGCTTTTTTAAGCAGCAATACTTTTTCGGCAGCGGTTAATGTACTTGCTTCGCCTAAAGTTCCTCCTAAAACAATCCCGTGGACACCTGCTTCTATTTGTGCAACCAAATTCAATTCAAAAGCATCTAAATTCAATTGCTCCAACGCATCAAACTGGGTCGTTAATGCGGGCATTACACCCTGCCATTTAAAATTCATCATATCTTTTCTAGTATTGAGTATTAAAATCCTTAGCAATCATCTTCTGACCTAATCAAATCTTGAACACTACTCGATCAGCCGTTTAGTGATTTGATTAGTAATATTAAAATATTTTAAACTGGCAACAAATTATAATGCTGAAAGATTTTACTAAAATCAAAAATATCAAGGCAGCAGATGGACCAAATTTGGTTTTACTCATCTATTCTTATTAGCTTTATGCTTATAAACCCAAATAAAAATACAATCCGTTCAATTCAAAAGCACTTTAGGAATAATCGAAATAACCGGAGATGATGCAGGTGTTCAGACCATTAGTATTCAAGAAGAACAGCCGATAAAAAAGCAGCCCATTCCCAAGGTACTTGAGGCGAGTGTAAAATAACTTAAAGAATATATTGAGGGGAGCCTAACGACATTTACTTTTCTGATGAACCCAAAAGGGACTGAATTTCAAAAACAGGTTTGGAATATTCTCCTGACAATTCCATTCGGAAAAACACTTCCCTATTTAGAAGTAGCACAAATATATGGTAACATCAAAGCAGTTCGAGCTGTTGCAGCAGCTATAGGAAAAAACCCTATCTTGGTGGCTGTACTTTGTCATCGTGTTATTGGAAGTGACGGTAGTTTGGTAGGCTTTGCATCTGGACTAGACAAGAAAAAATGGCTCTTAGAAAAGGAAGGATTTCCTTTTCAAACAGAAATTCCTTTTTAACACGACAAACTAAATTTAAAACGACTAACCATTACATTCATGAAAAAAATATTGAAAGTTATATTCAGCACTCTAGTGCTCTTATTTGCTCTCCTCTATATAAGTCCTTACAGTTACGTCCTTCCGGGTGTCTATAAAATATACGGCACAGGTCATAAAACTGCTTTTCTGGAAGATTACGAGGTGTTCGACAACCGAACTGTTGAAGCTGCTGAACAACCACAAGAATGGCCTCTTCATAAAAACTATAATACGATTGAACCTACAGAACGCCTATTAAAAGCCCATAAAGAGTACAAAAGTGTTGCTTATTTGATCATTAAAAATGACAGTATTGTTTATGAAAAATATTACGACGGTTATTCGGACACCTCCAAAAGTAATTCGTTTTCGATGTCCAAGAGCATGGTCACCGGAATGTTGGGCAAGGCAATTGAAGAGGGGAAAATTAAAAGTATAGACCAAAAGGTTGGGGATTTTTTCGAAAATTTTAATGAAGGTTTTGCCGCCGAACTTACCGTTGGCGATTTGGCGAGTATGGCGTCGGGTCTCGATTGGACTGAAGAATATTACAACCCCTTAAATGTAACCACAGAGTCTTACTTTACTCATGATTTACAGCGTCTTTTGCGTAACAGAAAAATCATTGGAAAACCTGGGCAAGAATATCTTTACTTGAGTGGAAACACCCAACTTTTAGGAATGGTCATTAGCAAGGCCGTTGGCTCAAATCTTAGTACTTATTTTTCTGAGAGTTTTTGGAAACCCTTGGGGGCAAAAGAAGATGCGCTTTGGCAGATCGATAGTAAAGCCAATGGAATTGAAAAAGCATTTTGTTGTTTTGCATCAAATGCTAAAGACTTTGCGCGTTTTGGAAAACTCTATAAAGATCATGGAAAATGGAATGGAGAACAAATAATTGATTCCAGTTATGTTGCTTTGAGTACGCGTCCCCGATTTGAAAAGAGTCCAGAATATGGTTATGGATGGTGGTTATCTGAAATCGACGGGAAGCCCCTTTTTGCCATGCGAGGACACTTAGGACAATACGTAATTATAATTCCAGAAGACAACCTTATTGTTGTTCGTTTGGGACATCTTACCCAAAAAACAAATGGCGCTCCTTTTCCAAAAGTATTCCATTTATATGTAGAAGAAGCCTACAAAATGCTTGAGAATGCTGGACAAAATTGATTTAAAAAAAATTCTATTTTTAGACATTGAAACGGTTCCCGAAAAGGAGCATTTTGATGAGCTTTCGTCTTATCGAAAGGAGCTGTGGGCACAAAAATCGGCTTACCAAAGAGGTGCCGAGGAAAGTCCAGAAGCCTTTTATGGAAGGGCTGGGATTTGGGCTGAGTTTGGGAAAATTGTTTGTATTTCAGTTGGGTGCTTTGTTGCTCAAACAGAAGGGCGGAATTTTAGAATTAAAACTTTTTTTGGAGAAGAAAAACAACTGCTAATTGAATTCAAAGAATTACTTGATAAGCATTTTAATTTAAGAACTCATGTCCTGTGCGCGCATAACGGAAAAGAATTTGACTTCCCCTATATCGCTAGACGGATGATTATTCATAGTATAGATTTACCCAAAAGCCTCAATTTATTTGGGAAAAAACCCTGGGAGGTTCCGCATATCGATACCATGCATTTATGGCGTTTTGGAGATTTTAAACACTATACCTCTCTAAAATTATTAGCAGAAGTATTGGGTATTCCCTCTCCAAAAGATGATATTGATGGCAGTGAAGTTGCCCGCGTATATTATGTAGAAAAAAATATAGATCGCATTGTAACCTACTGTGAAAAAGATGTGGTTACTATAGCCCAGGTTGTTTTGCGTTTTAAAAATGAATCTTTGCTTGAATCTGAAGAAATTATATGGCTCCGATAAAAAAAAATACCATCATCGAAGTAGTTGATTTTTCGCTTTCTATTGATCATAAATCGATTTTAAAGAACATCAACTTTTCCATTGCACCCAACGAGATCGTAGCTATGGTGGGTGAATCGGGGAGCGGAAAATCGTTAACCGCTTTATCTCTGTTGGGACTATTACCCAAAAATAAAACCCAAATCGATTCTGGAACAATACTATTTGAAGAGACGCCTCTTTTAGATTTAACGGAAAAAGAATGGCAACAACTTCGGGGCAATGAAATCAGTATGGTGTTTCAGGAACCGCAATCATCCTTAAACCCAACCATGAAATGTGGTGTTCAAGTTGACGAAATCATACAGCAGCATTTTAAAAATCGTTTTTCAACTAAAGAACGAAAGGCCAAAGTTGTTGAAACTTTTGAGCGTGTCAAACTTCCCAATCCAGAACGAATTTACAGCGCATATCCACACGAAATTAGCGGAGGTCAAAAGCAGCGGGTTATGATTGCAATGGCGTTGATGAATGAACCCAAATTACTCATTGCCGATGAACCAACAACTGCGCTTGATGTGCAAGTTCAAAAAGAAATAATCGATCTTTTAAAAGAATTACAAAAGCAAACTCAAATGAGTGTGTTGTTTATTTCACATGACCTTTCTTTAGTTTCTCAACTTGCCGATAAGATTGTAGTCCTTTATCAAGGGAAGGTGGTTGAGACTGGAACACCTACTGAAATTTTCAAAACTCCAAAAGAACGCTACACCAGGGCATTAATACAGGCACGTCCAACTCCTAATAAGCGTCTAAAAAAATTGCCTACAATTGAAGATTACAGTGATGATTTGGTTGTAAGCGAATATGTAGATCCTCAAGACCGAAGCCTGCGTTTGGAAAAACTGTATACTCAAGAGCCCTTACTCTCGGTTCGGAAGCTTTATAAAACCTACACTTCTTCCAATGGGTTGTTTGGAAAGAAAGAACAGTTTACTGCGGTACGCGACTTGTCATTTGATCTCTATCCGGGAGAAACTCTCGGGTTGGTGGGTGCTTCTGGCTGTGGTAAATCGACTTTAGGCAGGGCATTGGTGTATTTAGACAAACCTACTTCTGGTGAAATTCACTACAAAGGACAGTCGCTAAAAGATTTAAATCCAGCTCAAATTAGAACGCTACGTACAGATGTTCAGTTTATTTTTCAAGACCCATATGCCGCATTACATCCTCAAAAAAAGATTGGGAATGCCATCTTGGAGCCGCTGGTAGCCCACAAAATTTTACCGCAATCGGAACAAAAAAAGCGTGTATTGTCGTTACTAGAACAGGTTGGTTTAGACCCTGCTTTCTTCGAGCGTTATCCGCACGAATTATCTGGAGGGCAAAGGCAGCGTGTTGTTATTGCCCGAGCCTTAGCCGTAGAACCCAAAGTGCTGATTTGTGACGAATCGGTTGCTGCCTTGGACATCTCGGTTCAAGCACAAGTATTGAATTTGCTGAATGAATTACAAGAAAAGTTAAAACTTTCTTATCTATTCATCTCCCATGATCTTTCGGTTGTCCAATACATTTCAGATAAAATAATGGTTATGCACGAAGGGAAATTGGTGGAATATAAAGAAGCCGATGAACTCTACCGAAACCCCGAAGAACTCCCAACCCGAAAACTGATTGAAGCAATTCCATCCGTAATTTTATAGTCTTTTGAGCAGCTAAGGCGCAGGATTTGGGATCTGCTTGTGAACTGCTTCGATCTCTTTTAAAAGTTCCTTAGAAAGCGTAAGGTCAATGCTGTCTATGTTTTCTCGAAGTTGTTCTACACTCGTTGCACCAACAATATTGGAGGTTAAAAAAGGTTGACTGTTTACAAAGGCAAGCGCCATTTGTGTCAAACTTACTCCGTGGTTTTGGGCTATTTGGTAATATTGCTCTGTCGCTTCGATGGACTGGTCGCTGTTGTAACGTGCCATGTTGGGAAACAAAGTCAAACGTGCTTTGTCTAAATTATGCCCTCCTCTATACTTTCCGGTTAGGCGACCAAAACCTAAAGGAGAATAGGCGAGTAAGCCTATATTTTCGCGCATGCAAATTTCTGAATTTCCAACTTCAAAAACTCGGGTAAGTAAAGAGTATGGATTTTGAATGGTAATCATTTTTGGCAAGCCCTTTTTTGAAGCTTCCAAGTAACGCATCATCCCCCAAGGCGTTTCGTTCGACAATCCTACCTGTCTTATTTTCCCTGCTTTCACAAGTTCATCTAAGGTTTCTAATATCGTTTCAAAATTTTCTTCCCAGGGATCTCTAGGATTGTGAGAATAGCCACGTTGTCCAAAAAAATTAGTCGTTCGTTCGGGCCAGTGCAATTGATATAAGTCAAGGTAATCGGTTTGTAAACGCTTCAAAGAGTTGTCTAAAGCCTCAATAATATTGGCTTTATTAAAGCATAAATTTTCACGGATATGCGCTGTATAGGATCCTGGTCCCGCAGCTTTGGATGCCAAAATTATTTTGGATCTATTCCCGGTTTTATTAAACCAGTTTCCCATAATACGTTCCGTCTCCCCCTGTGTTTTTGCATTTGCAGGAACGGGATACAACTCGGCAGTATCAAAAAAATTGACTCCCTTGTCTAGCGCTAAGTCCATTTGTTCGAAGCCTTCTGCTTCTGTATTTTGGTTCCCAAAAGTCATGGTACCCAAGCAGATCTTACTGACCTTAATGTCAGTTCCGGGTAATGTAGTGTATTTCATAAATTTAGTCTAGGTCTTGAAGTAGCTTTCCGATTTCGTCTAATTTTGGAGCTAAAATCACCTCTATACGTCTGTTTTTTGATCGATTATCCGCTGAAGAATTAGGAACAACAGGACTGTATTCTCCCTTTCCTGCAGCAGTAATATTTTCGGGCATCACCCCTTTATTTTGAAGTAAAAGACGCACAATGGCAGTGGCCCTTTTTACCGAAAGGTCCCAGTTTCCGGATAATTTCGAATCTCCGATATAGGGATCATCATCGGTGTGCCCCTCAATAAGAACTGAAATATCTTTGTTCTGTTCGAGTACCATAGCCAATTGTTTGATCGCTTGTTTTCCTTCGGATCCGACCGCCCAACTTCCGGATTTAAATAACAGTTTATTTTCCATAGAAACATACACCTTTCCGTTGCGTTGTTCTACCGTTAATCCTTTCCCGTCGAAACTTAAAAGGGCTTTACTCAAGGAACTTTTTAATTTAGAAAGAAGCGCTTCTTTATTCGCGATTACGCGCTCCAATTCGTTTACTCGAGCAATTTTGGAGGCAAGCTCGTTTTGAAGAGAATCGAGATCTGATCGTTCATCGGATAATTCAGATTCTTTTAATTGAATTTCGTCCAATAAACCTCTGTTTTGCTCAATGCTTTCTTGTAGTGCAGCATTACTATTCTGCTCCAAGGCTTTATAAGAATCTTCGAGTGTTTCATAACTCTTTTTTGACCGATCGAGTTCCATTTCAATCTGTTCGAATTGGGTCATCAGCTCGCCGTAATGGTATCGAAGCGAATCGTAACGAATCAAAAGTTCGCTGTTTTCTTTTTCCAGAACAGCATGATCCACTTTTAATTGAGCATAGTTTCCTTCAATCTCATTGAACATTTTGGAAGAAACGCAACTCACAAGGGAAACGGCTGTAAGGGTAAGGAGTATTATTTTTTTCATCTTGTAATCTTATTCTTTTTTAAAATCTAATTCAACCACCACCGGGCAATGATCCGAATGATGGGCTTCGGACAAAATATATGCTCGGGCTATTTTATTTTGAATTGGGCTACTAACCATGGCATAATCCAAACGCCAGCCTTTATTATTTGCACGCGAATTTGCACGGTAACTCCACCAGCTGTATTGGTGGGGCTCTTGATTCAATTCCCGAAACGAATCGAAAAATCCTTGACTGACTAAACGATCCATCCAAGCGCGCTCTTCGGGTAAAAACCCGGATACATTTTTGTTGCGAACTGGATCGTGGATATCAATTGCCTTGTGGCAAATGTTATAATCACCACAAACGATAAGGTTGGGTATTTCTTTTTTTAGTTTTTCGAGATAAGCGCTGAACTGATCCATGAATTGAAATTTATATTCCAATCGGTCGGTATTGGTTCCCGAAGGTAAGTACATACTGATAACAGAGCAGTCATCAAAGTCTGCACGTATTACCCGTCCTTCAAAATCCATTTGTTCAATTCCAGTGCCGTATTCTATATGATTTGGCTTTTGTTTACACAAAAGAGCTACACCGCTGTATCCTTTCTTTTGAGCAGAAAACCAATAGTGGTGGTACCCAGACTTTTCAATGGCTTCGATGTCCACTTGCTCTTTTTGCGCCTTAGTCTCTTGAAGGCATAGCACATCCGGTTGTGTGGCATCTAACCAGCCAATAAAATCTTTTTTAAAAGCAGCACGTATGCCGTTGACGTTATAAGAAATGATTTTCATCCTAGCTAAAGTAAGCATTCTCTAGCTTTTACAAAACGTGTTTCGGAAAAGTTATCCAATATTACAAACCATGGATAAGGATGCTTTTTACAAAAGAATTAAGTCAAAAACTAAACGCTTTTAAATATTCTGCAACCAGTTTTTAATATCCAGTTTTTCATTCAAAATTCCACCAACAGCGTCCAAGGCAATTCGTTCTTGCTTCATACTGTCGCGATCGCGAATGGTTACCGTTTGGTCTTCTAAAGTTTGATGATCGATGGTGATACAATAAGGAGTTCCCAGTGCATCTTGACGACGGTAGCGTCTTCCAACCGCATCTTTTTCGTCATAGGCAACTGCGTGATTCCACTTCAAATCATCCATCAGTTTTTGGGCTACTTCTGGCAGACCATCTTTCTTAACCAAAGGTAAAATCGCAACCTTTGTTGGGGCTAAAACCTCGGGTAATTTTAATACAGTCCTCGTGCTTCCATCCTCTAGCGTTTCATCTCGCAAAGCCCAAGAAAAAACAGCCAAGAACATACGGTCGAGACCGATCGAAGTTTCCACTACGTAAGGCACGTAGTTTTCGTTGCGTTCTGGGTCAAAATACTGTAGTTTTTTTCCTGAAAATTCTTCGTGGCTTTTCAAGTCAAAATCTGTTCTTGAATGTATTCCTTCCAGTTCTTTAAAGCCAAAAGGGAATTTGAATTCGATATCCGCAGCAGCATCGGCATAATGTGCGAGTTTTTCGTGGTCATGAAAACGGTAATTCTCTGCTCCCATCCCTAAAGAAAGGTGCCAGCTGAGGCGGGTTTGTTTCCATTGATCGTACCATTCTTTCTGCGTTCCTGGAGGGACAAAAAACTGCATTTCCATCTGTTCAAATTCCCGCATTCTGAAAATGAATTGTCGCGCTACAATTTCGTTTCTAAAAGCCTTTCCTGTTTGTGCAATTCCAAATGGGATTTTCATACGTCCCGTTTTTTGGACGTTCAAAAAGTTTACAAAAATTCCTTGAGCCGTTTCAGGACGTAAATATAAATCCATTGCAGATTCTGCCGAAGCACCCAATTTGGTTCCAAACATAAGGTTGAATTGCTTGACTTCAGTCCAATTTCTTGAACCCGATTCTGGACAGGCAATTTCTAACTCTTCAATTAAATTCTTAACGTCCTCTAAATCTTCTTTCTCCAAAGATTGTCCCAAACGCTTTAGGATGGTGTTTATTTTTTCTTGATACCCAACAACCCGTGGGTTCGTGGTTTTGAATTCTTCAGGATTAAAAGCCTCCCCAAAACGCTTAGCTGCTTTGGCAATTTCTTTATCCATTTTATTTTCAATTTTGGCACAGTAATCTTCTACCAAAACATCCGCACGATATCTTTTTTTAGAGTCTTTATTATCAATCAAAGGATCGTTAAACGCGTCCACGTGACCAGAAGCCTTCCAAGTTGTGGGATGCATCAGAATAGAAGCATCGATTCCAACGATATTATGATGCAGTTGCACCATCGATTTCCACCAGTAATCGCGAATATTTTTTTTAAGGGCTACTCCGTTTTGAGCATAGTCGTATACAGCACTAAGGCCATCGTATATTTCACTAGAAGGGAAGATAAATCCATATTCCTTTGCGTGTGAAATGATCTTTTTGAAATCTGTCATGGGGCAAAAATAATCCTTTTTCGTATTTTACGAAGACCAAATCTTATTTTACATGAAAAACTTCGCAAAAGAATTTGCTAGCGATCTTGTAAACTTATTTTTTCCGCTTCAATGTTTGGGTTGCAATACCCCTTTAACTCCTCATGAAAAAGACATTTGTGTACATTGTCAACTGCAACTTCCCTTTACCTATTTTCATTTAGACGGGAATAATCCAATGGTTCAAAAACTAAACACACTATTGAAAATTGAAGCCGCTACGGCTCTTTGCTATTTTGAGAAAAACAGTATTTTAGAGCGTATGCTTTATCAATTGAAATACAGCGGTCAGCAACAACTGGGAGCTTATTTTGGATCTTTAATGGGGGAACTCTTAAAGCACATAAAAGACTTTCAAAATGTTCAAGCTGTAATTCCTGTTCCGTAACACTCCAGACGTAGGCGAGAAAGAGGGTATAATCAAGCAACACTTTTCGGGAGCGTTATTGCCCAACATCTGGGAGTACCCATTGTAGAAGGGTTACTTTTACGCACGAGGAACACCAAGCAATTGGCAAAAACAAAAGATGATCGGAATGCTGTTTTGAAAAATGCGTTTGAATTAAACCTTAAAAAAAACAATCCCAAGCACTGGCTTTTGGTAGATGATGTAATCACAACGGGAGCTACACTAGATGCCTGTGGTAGGTTGCTCTTGAAAAACCCTGAAAATCAATTGAGCATTGCTACGATCGGCTATAGGATTTAAGGGATTTATCCGTTAATTTGCACTTAAAATAAGATTCATGCGGAGACATTTCGTTTACATCCTTGGTATTCTTCTGATTCTATCAGTTTCTCATTGCGCTAAAAGAGGAACACCAACAGGAGGGGCAAAAGACAGCATCCCCCCCGTATTGATCAAAGCTACACCTCCCCTAAACACCACTTTATTTGATGAAGAAAAAATTACCCTAGTTTTTGACGAATACATCAAACTTAAAGACATCGCAACCCAACTGATCACATCTCCCCCATTAGAACCGAGTCAGTATAAAATATCCCCAGAAACAACGGTAAGTAAAAAGATTGAGATCCGACTCCTAGACTCCCTAAAACCGAATGTGACCTACACCTTCAATTTTGGATCTGCAATTGAAGATTTTAATGAAAATAATCCGCTAACCTTTTTCAGTTATACGTTTTCTACTGGGGCAATTATCGACTCGCTTTATCTAGAAGGCATTGTAAAAGATGCTTTTGAAAAAGAAACAGAACCCTTTGTCTCGGTTCATTTATATCCCATTGATTCGACTTTTACCGATTCCACTATCTACAAAAGAAAACCTTTTTATATAGCAAATACATTAGACAGTGTGTATTTCAAACTACAAAACATCAGCGAAGGAGCTTATGAAATGATTGCCATTCAAGATGTTGGAAAAAATTATCTTTTTGATCAGAACATTGATAAAATTGGCTTTTTTGATGAAGCTGTTCAACTCCCAAGAGACTCGCTCAAATTCCCCGTTTTGTTTAAAGAAATACCCAATTTTGATTGGGTAAGACCGCAGTACATAAACGACCATCATATTGTTTTTGGATACTATGGAGATCCTACTGGAAAAGATATTGAACTCATAAGCGAGGTGCCTGAAGATTTCAAATACCTCATCACCAAACATACGGAACAGGACAGTTTGGATTTTTGGTTTGCAGGAATCAAAGAAATCGATTCTTTAGTGTTCAATTTGAATGGAAAAGATTCTATTGAGCAAAAAATTGTGAAGCCCGTCCGACCAAAATTAGATTCCTTAGAGTTTAGTTTTTCACATCGTGGGAGTATTGACTTTCTTGACACTTTGGCACTAAAGGCTAGCCTACCTCTGGTAGCCGTTGACAATGATTTTATTGAAATACGAGATGTCGATTCACTAGTTGTACCCTTTACTTCTAAGATCAATTCAAACCAAAATAAAATTATTTTTGACTTTGAAAAAACGCCTAATGATCGCTATACGATTCAGCTTTTACCCAATGCTGCAACTGATTTTTGGGGGAGTACCAACGATACTTTAAATATAACTCTAGGTACCAAAAAAGTAGAAGATTATGGGATCATCATCCTCACGGTGGAACCGGAAGTAACCTATAATTACTTTCTCCAACTTTTAGATGCAAGAGGAGATGTCGTTCGAAAAGCATTGAAAAGTGAAAACAATCGCTATACTTTTGATTATCTACTCCCAGGGACTTATGGTGTTCGCCTCATAAAAGATCGCAACAACAATCAACAGTGGGATACCGGAAATTACTTGAAAAAAATTCAACCCGAAGAAGTAATTTATATGGACGGTGAAATTGATTTACGTGCCAATTGGGACCAAAACGAAACTTTTACTGTAGCAGAAACGAATCGCGATCGTTAAGAAAGTTCAATTGCGTTCTTATCGCTTCTTGATCTTTTTTATTTAAAGTTACTTGAACCAAAGCCGATTTACTCTCCGCAGCTCCCAAACAAGCCCCTAAAGGGTTATAGGCTGCACTATGACCGGGATATGCATTGTCATTAGCATCCGATCCGATTCGGTTTACACCTAGGGTAAAGCTCATATTCTCGATTGCACGTGCTTGCAACAGCGTATCCCATGCATGGATTCTTGGAGCCGGCCAATTGGCCACAAAAACCAACAAATCATACGCTGAAGTATTTCTTGACCAAACGGGAAAACGGAGATCGTAGCATATTCTAAGGCATACCTTCCATCCTTTAAAGTCTATAATCCCATCTGTTGCACCAGCTTGATAGGCAACATGTTCTCCTGCCGGTGTATACCGATGCCTTTTATCGTAATGATGGATGCTGCCATCTGCATTGATCCATACGAAACGATTGTAAAACTGTCCTTCTTCTTCGATTGCAATACTGCCTGCTATTGCCATTTGAAGTTTTTCGGACCACTGTTTCATCCACTGAATGGTGATGCCCGACATGGGCTCGGCAACTCGTTCAGGGTGCATGCTAAAACCTGTAGAAAACATTTCGGGGAGAAAAACCACATCGGTATTGGAAGCGAGTTGTTCGAAATAGGTTTCGATCTGATTTCTATTGGCTTGGGGCTGTTCCCAAACCAAATCAGTTTGAATCAAGGCAACATTCAATTCTGTTTTCATGTGAACAATTTTAAATAAAAATACATAAAATTAAAACGCTTTTTAAGATCTATTAATCTGAACTGATTCTTTTTCTCCTATCTTTAAACCTACAGAATAAACTCATTACACCATGGAAAAAAAATATATTGTTGCATTTGATCAAGGAACTACCAGTACACGCGCCATAATTTTTGATAAAAAAGGAACTATTGTAGCCATATCTCAAAAAGAACTTCAGCAATATTATCCGCAATCGGGTTGGGTAGAACACGATGCGACTGCTATTTTCAATGATCAACTCGAAGCCTTTGATAAGGTAATGTCAGAAACCGGAATTGATCCTTCGGAAATTGCTTCTATCGGAATAACCAATCAGCGTGAAACAACCGTAGTATGGGATAAAAATACTGGTGAACCGATACATAAAGCCATTGTGTGGCTCGACAAAAGAACCACTCCTATCTGCGATCAACTCAAAGCAGACGGTTTGGAAACTTATGTAAAAGAAAATACCGGTCTGGTGATCGACTCCTATTTTTCGGGAACCAAACTCAAATGGATTTTAGATGAAGTTCCCGGGGCACGCCAACGCGCAGAGGCAGGAGAATTGCTTTTTGGAACCATTGATTCTTGGTTGATTTTTAAATTAACCCAAGGGAAAAGTCATGTGACAGACCATACCAACGCTTCGCGAACGATGATCTACAACATCAAAACATTGTCTTGGGATGAGCAAATATTGCAAGCAATGGGAATTCCATCATCCATGTTACCACATGTACAAGAATCTTCTTCCGATTTTGGTGCCTTGGATTACAAGGGGATTCAGATTCCAATCTATGGAGTAGCAGGAGATCAACAAGCAGCCTTATTTGGACAAGGTGGTCATCAGCCTGGAATGGCAAAAAACACCTACGGCACGGGTTGTTTTCTTTTACTCAATACAGGAAAGGAACACTTGGTTTCTAAAAACGGTTTGCTGACAACCTTGGCTTGTAGTATCGAAAACGAAAAGCACAATTACGCACTTGAAGGCAGCATATTTATTGGAGGAGCGTCGATTCAATGGCTGCGAGATCAACTGAATTTAATTGACTATGCTGCCGAAACCGAAGCCATTTGCGCTTCTATTCCACCTCTAGAAGATTTATACGTAGTGCCTGCATTTGCAGGTTTGGGTGCCCCCTATTGGGATGCAAAAGCTAAAGGGTCGATTCATGGAATAACCCTAGATATTGGCAAAAAAGAACTTACAAAAGCCACCGTTGAGGCGATGGCATATCAGACTAAAGATGTGATCGATGCCATGCTCGAAGATAGTGGTTCGTCAATTGTGTCTCTTAAAGTTGACGGAGGAGCTTCCGCAAATAATTATCTGATGCAGTTTCAATCCGACATTTTGAATGTAGAAGTTGACCGTCCCAAAATGCTAGAAGTTACCGCACTGGGTGCAGCCTTTTTAGCCGGAATCAAAGCCGGGGTTTGGACCCTCGACTCAATTAAAGAAGTACGAGAACGAGAAACCCTTTTTAGTCCGACTATGGAGCAAAAGGTAAGGGACAAAAAATACAATGGATGGCTAAATGCTGTGGAACGGACGAAGTCAAACTAATTCAACTGTATTGAATTAAAATTTAAGGTCATGAAAGCATATTACTATTTACTTTTAACCCTTGCCCTTCCTTTTTGTGTACAAGGGCAGGACTTCTATTACCCTGAAAAAAACAGCAGCTGGGAAATGCTAACTCCAGAAACATTTGACATCAATCCAAAACACTTAGAAGATGCTGTTTCTTTTGCTGAGGATAATGAATACAGCGGTGGTCGTGATTTACGTGTTGCAATAGTTAAAGGATTTGCACGAGAGCCATACCATCAAATTTTAGGTCCTACCAAAAAACACGGTGGCCCTTCCGGTATGATTCTTAAAAACGGTTATGTAATTGCCCAGTGGGGCGACACCAAGCGGGTAGACATGACTTTTAGCGTTACCAAAAGTTATTTATCAACCCTAGCGGGTTTGGCAGTTGATCGGGGCTTAATTGCTTCTACCAACGATTATTTAACCGACTATATTTGGGATGCCACATTCGACGGGGAGCACAATCAAAAAATTCGATGGGATCATCTTTTGACGCAATCTTCCGATTGGTCAGGGAGTATTTGGGGGCTTCACGATTGGGCCGATCGTCCGCCTAAAGAAGGGGCAATTGACGACTGGAAAAAGAGAACGCTCAATGAACCTGGAACTTATTTTAAATACAATGATGTGCGTGTAAACGTACTTTCTTATTCGCTGTTGAATGTCTGGAGAAAACCTTTGCCTCAGGTTTTAAAAACAGAAATCATGGATCCGATCGGAGCCTCGACTACTTGGCGCTGGTTTGGTTACAGAAACTCTTGGACGCCGATCGATGGTGTTCGGGTAGAATCCGTTTCTGGTGGTGGGCATTCAGGAGGTGGTTTATTCATCAGCACCGAAGACCATGCGCGTTTTGGATTACTCTTTTTATCGAAAGGCTCATGGAATGGAAAGCAGCTACTCAGCGAAAAATGGATCGAACAAGCGACTACTGCTTCTGCTGCAAATCCAAATTATGGTTATCTCTGGTGGCTGAATAAGAAAGGTCCTCGTTACTGGGAAGGTGCTGCCGAAAACATCTATTATGCCGCTGGCTTTGGCGGGAATTTCATCATTGTTATCCCTGATCAAAAGGTGGTGGTTGTTACGCGCTGGCTCGAACCTGCCCAAGTGGCTACTTTTGTGGAAAAAGTGCTGAAGGCTATTGAATAATTTTGGAAGAACATGAGGTCATAAAAAATTGACTTATACTTAAAATAGTATCATCAATAAAAACAAAACCCCCAACTTAGAAGAAGGGAGTTTGAATTTTATAATACTTTAAAGCTATTTATCCCTTAGCTGTAGCGAAAAGATATTCTCTGTTCATACGCGCAATATTTTCTAAGGAAATTCCCTTCGGACATTCTACTTCACAGGCTCCAGTATTGGTACAGTTCCCAAATCCTTCATCATCCATTTGTTTCACCATATTCAAAACACGGTCAGTCGCTTCAATTTTTCCTTGAGGAAGTAAGGCGTACTGTGAAACTTTAGCGGAGACAAACAGCATAGCAGATGCGTTTTTACAACTGGCTACACAAGCACCACATCCAATACAGGTTGCAGCATCGAAGGCTTTATCAGCATCGTGTTTGTCGATTGGAATGTTGTTTGCGTCTTGGGTGTTTCCGGAAGTATTTACACTTACAAAACCACCCGCATGCTGAATACGATCGAAGGCCGAACGATCAACTGCAAGATCTTTTACAACTGGAAATGCATTGGCTCTAAAAGGCTCAATGGTTATGGTTTCTCCATCTTTGAACTTGCGCATATGCAACTGGCAAGTTGTTACTAAACGATCCGGTCCATGTGCTTCTCCGTTGATGTACATCGAACACATGCCACAAATACCTTCGCGACAATCGTGATCAAAAGCAACTGGGTCAATTCCTTTGTTGATGAGTTGTTCGTTTAAAACATCCATCATTTCTAAAAAGGACATATCGGGAGATACATTTTCAATTGGATAGGTTACCATTTCTCCTTTTGATGTTGTGTTGGCTTGTCTCCAAATTTTTAAGGTCAAATTCATATTATAGTTTATTAGCCAAAAGGCAATAGGCAATAGATTTACTCTTTACTTATTGATCTTATAAAGGCGTTTAACATTTTATTTATAAGAACGTGTTTTTACTTCAATTTCTTCGTAGTTCAAATCTTCTTTATGCAATACTGCATCCGCTGGTTCTCCTTTGTATTCCCAAGCAGAAACGAATGTAAAGTTTTCGTCATCACGCATTGCCTCTCCTTCTGGAGTTTGCGATTCCTCGCGGAAATGTCCTCCACAAGATTCGGTGCGTTCTAAAGCATCTTTTGCAAACAGTTCTCCCAGTTCAAGGAAATCAGCAACACGACCAGCTTTAGCCAACTGCTCGTTGAATTCAGTATCCGTTCCCGGTACATTTACATTTTTGTAAAAGTCTTCTCTCAATGCTTTGATTTCTGCCATGGCTTCTTTCAAACCTTCTGCATTACGAGACATACCACATTTATCCCACATGATTTTACCTAATTTCTTGTGGTAATAATCAACGGAGTGTTCTCCTTTATTATTCAAGAATAAACTGATCTTATCCAATACTGCTTTTTCAGCTGCATCAAATTCAGGAGAATCAGTTGCAATTGCTCCCGTACGAATATCATCAGCCAAATAATCTCCAATGGTATAGGGCAACACAAAGTATCCATCTGCCAAACCTTGCATCAAAGCCGAAGCTCCCAAGCGGTTGGCACCGTGATCAGAAAAATTTGCTTCTCCAATTGCATAGCAACCGGGAATAGAAGTCATTAAGTTATAATCGACCCATACGCCACCCATAGTGTAGTGAACCGCAGGATAAATCATCATAGGGGTTTCGTAAGGATTTTGATCTACGATTTTTTCGTACATCTGAAACAAGTTTCCGTATTTAGAACGGACAACGTCTTGTCCTAATTTTTTTACAAGTGCTGCATCATTTTCATTCAGCCCTTTGACGTGTGCTTGTTCTTTTCCGTAACGTGTGATTGCCGCTGCAAAGTCTAAATATACCGCTTCACCTGTAGCATTTACTCCATAACCCGCATCGCAACGTTCCTTCGCAGCCCGAGAAGCTACATCCCTAGGAACCAAATTCCCAAAGGCAGGATAACGACGTTCTAAATAATAATCGCGATCCTCCTCTTTAAGTTGTGTTGGACTTAACTTACCCTCCCGTATGGCTTGTACTTCATCCAAGTTTTTCGGTACCCAAATACGTCCGTCGTTTCGCAAAGATTCAGACATCAAGGTCAGTTTTGACTGATGGTCTCCTGAAACCGGAATACAGGTTGGGTGAATTTGTGTAAAACATGGGTTCGCAAAATGAGCTCCTTTTTGGTGGATTTTCCACCCAGCAGAAACATTGCTTCCCATTGCGTTTGTAGAAAGGAAGAATACATTTCCGTATCCACCAGATGCAACTACTACTGCATGAGCTCCATGACGTTCAACCGCACCAGTAACTAAGTTACGGGCAATAATCCCACGTGCTTTCCTATCAACTAAGACGAGATCCATCATTTCATGACGGTTATACATTTTGATTTTTCCACGACCAATTTGACGGTTCATTGCGGAATATGCTCCAAGCAATAATTGTTGGCCCGTTTGTCCTTTAGCATAAAAGGTACGGGAAACCAAAACTCCTCCGAACGAACGATTGTCGAGCAAGCCGCCATAGTCACGAGCAAAAGGAACCCCTTGAGCTACACATTGATCAATGATGTTGGTAGAAACCTCAGCCAGACGATGAACATTCGACTCTCTTGAGCGATAATCTCCTCCTTTTACAGTATCGTAGAATAGGCGATAGGTAGAATCCCCATCTCCTTGATAATTCTTTGCTGCATTGATTCCTCCTTGAGCGGCAATTGAGTGTGCACGTCGTGGAGAATCTTGAAAGCAAAATGCTTTTACATTGTAGCCCAATTCAGCTAAAGTAGCAGAGGCCGAAGCTCCAGCTAATCCTGTTCCTACAACAATAATGTCGATGAGACGTTTGTTGGCAGGGCTTACTAAATTGATGTGGCTTTTATGATTGGTCCATTTATCTGATAAAGGCCCCTTAGGTATTTTAGAATCTAAACTTGCCATATTTTTATGCGTTTAAATGGTGAAAGATTGCAATAAAAATGAATCCAACTGGAATCACAATTGAAAACGCAATCGTAAATGATTTGAGCCCTCGAGTGTATTTATTATTCAAACCAACGGATTGAAAAGAAGAACTAAACCCGTGGAGTAAGTGCAGCATCAAGAATCCAAAAGAAACCACATATGCTACAACACGAATTGGGTTTACAAATTTATGAACCATTTCTTCAAAATAACGATTCGGATCAGAAGGAAGACTTTCGATGTATTTATAATTCATTTCAGGAAACCAGAAGTCGATGAAATGCAGAACTAGAAAAGAAAGAATTACAGCGCCGGACCAGATCATGTTTCTGGACATCCAGGATGAATTTGCCGATCCTTTGTTCTGTGCATAATTTTGCGCTCGTGCACTTCTATTTTTAAGCTCTAAAACAAATCCCATAAAGAAGTGAAAAATTACCCCAAAAATTAGAATTGGCTGCAAAACAAACTGCACTAAAGGATTGTTCCCCATGAAGTGAGAAATCTCATTAAAAACATCTTCACTAAACACAGACGTTAGGTTTATGGTGAAATGTTGCAATAAAAACACAACCAGGAATAAACCTGAAAGTGCCATGGCATATTTCCGTGCTAAAGATGACTTGATTACTCCGCTCATTAATTATTAATTTAGTTTTACAAAATTAGGCTAAAAGGATTTTGAAATAAAATATATATCCCCTTTTTTTAACCTCTCAGCCATCCCTCTCAAAGGAAGGAGAAAATGTTTTACTTTTTTAAGTAAAAATTGACTTTAACAGTCTAAACCTTAGACAAAAGTTAGAAGGAAAAACCGATACTAACTCCAAAAACTTGTCGTGTTTGAATTTTTGCAAGCGCATTATCGTCGTATACCAGTTGTATTTCAAATTGAGCAGCCAAATAATTATTTACTTTCATGTCAATTCCTAGCGTATAATCAAAATCAAAATTCTTAAAGTCTTCTAAATAGTTTGAGATTAGATTCAGTTTATTGACCAGAATGACATTGGGTAGTAAAGGCCATTTTCCTTGCGCAGCAATCGAAAATCCTAATTCCCATCGCGCTTGTTGATTTGGCTCAACACCAAAATAGGTTTCTCCATCGCCTAAATCCCTAGTAAATCGATCTGCAACCTGGATCAGGCGTCCTGCTAAGGGTTCTACTTGAAGGCTAAAAGACCTTGACTTTTTATAGGTATATCCAACCCCAATTCGCGCATACAACGGAGAAAAGAAGGAAGTCGTTTGCGTGCTTATTTCTTGTCCAGAATCTCCTTCAGAAAAAACATACCCTGCAATCCATTGGGATTTTAAATTGAATGAAGTTGAAAAGCCCCAAGGGCGATCTCCTACCCGCGCTAAAACGGAATTCAACTCCAAATGATCTACTGTTTTTTTATAAAAAGCGGAAGATTCTCCTTTAGTAAACCCTAGGGATGCGTCTAAGATTGTCGTCCAATCCCATGCCTCTTGAGTGCGTTGAATTTTATAATCTAGGTTTACAATTCCATTAAAGTTATTGGTTCCCCCACCAAGCCACTCACTAAAGGTAGCCTGATTGAGGAGTACACTTACTTTTCCTTCTTTGAACCAAAGGCTGTCTTTTGATTGTTCACTTTGACCGTATCCGAAACTCAGCGAACCAACAAACAAGAGTAGTAGGAAAAACCCTTGTAATTTTATCGATTTATTGAATGTGTAACGCTTTTTTTTGTTTGAGCGATCCTTTGGTAAATTCGACACTATAGGTGCCTTTTTCGAGGTAGTGTTTTCCATTATTAGCAGATTTAGAGGGTGATTTTTTATTCTTTTTATTGTAATTTTTGATGCCTAGAGCATCTTTTTCAAGTGCATAGATAATAAAATTAAAGCCTGCATCAAGCATTCCCTTTTGTGAAAACAAAACAGTGCCTTTAGTGTCTTTTATTTGCATCTCATAAGCCACTGGAGTTTTGGCAAATGCAGTAAAAGTAGTTTCGGGTTCAAACACCGTTCTCCATGAAGAATAACTTGATCCCCAACGCTTCGAATGTTTTACCTCTTGGGGATCTAATAAAGCTAACTCTTGTTTCAAAAAAGCATCGTTTAACTTTTGAAAAGGAGCCAAATCCGCCTTGTAAATCGATCGTCCATGTGTTCCAACCAAAAGATGATTTGCTTCAGGCTGAATGACCAAATCATGCACCGCTGCTGTAGTTAATCCATTAGCAAAAGGGTGCCATTTTTGACCTTGATCAAACGAAACATAAACCCCTTGGTCGTTTCCAAGGTATAGAATTTGATCGTTATTAGGGTCTTCTCTGATTACATTAACTGAGCTATTGGGCAAGTTGGTATTTATGGATTTCCAACTGACTCCTTTGTCTTCACTAACATATACATAGGCTGTGAAATCGTCGTTTCTGTAGCCGTTTAGAGTGACATAAACCCGTTCTTTTTGATGTTCAGAAGCAATGACTCGACTGACCCATAAATTCTGAGGTAAGTCATCGGAAACACGATCCCAACTTCCTCCTCCATTTTCTGATCGATAAACATAACCATCGTCACTGCCCGTATATAAGAAACCAAACTGAGCAGGTGATTCTGCAATTGTGGTTAGTGTTCCAAAAGCTACATTTCCCTTCTTCCCGCCTTGGGTTAAATCATCAGAAATTGCGAACCAATCATCTCCTTGATTTAACGATCTGTGGAGTTTGTTTCCACCCAAATACAAAATATCTTGGTTATGAGAAGAGAGTAAAATGGGTGTTTGCCAATTGAAGCGATAGGGAGCCTCACCTAATTCGTGCTTGGGTTGTATGTAGGTTCTTTTCTTTGTTTCTAGATCTAAACGAAAGTAATTTCCAAATTGGTATCCTGTATAAACAATGTTGCTGTTCCTGTTGTCAATTTGAACTTGCATTCCATCGCCTCCCATAATAGAGGTCCACGGATTGTGTCCCGTAGACTGCCAGCGTTCGTCATTTCGAGCGTTGTGCGCTCCTTTCCAAACACCATTATCTTGCAATCCGCCATAGACGTTATAGGGTTTTTCGTGATCAATATTGATCGCATAAAACTGTCCAACCGCTGTGGAATTGTTTTTCATCCAATGCGCACCATCGTCGTAAGTAATATTGACTCCTCCATCGTTTCCATTGATCAGATGTCCCGGCTTATTCGGGTTTATCCACAAGGCGTGATGGTCGGAATGTACATTGGGTTTCCCTATTGATGTGAAGCTTGTACCCCCGTCGTCAGAAGTTAAAAGCGGAACGCCATAAATATATATTTTGTCAGCATTTTTTGGGGCAACATGGATATGGCCAAAATAGTATCCGTAGCTGTAGTACAAATCGTCAATATAATCGCTGTGGGTTTTGGCCCAAGTTGTTCCCCCATCTGTACTCTTAAAAACCTCAGCGCCAACTACTGGAGTATCGAACAATAAGGCATTGGCATCTTCAAGATAGGTTGCTAAATCTCGGGGAACTACTAGACCATTTCGCACACTGTTTTTAAGATTTGCCGCGCGGTATTTTTCTTGAAAATTATTTTCTTTTAAAAAGGCATTCAAACGTTTGTCTTCAAGTGCTAGAAATGCTTCTTTACTCATGTTTTTAAAATCGCTTTTGTCCAACCCATTTGTTTTCTTTGAAGCCTCATCTGGACGTCTGAAGTGTGAGTCGTGAATCGCATAAACCGTGTTTTCGTCGAAGACAGCGAGACCGATACGGCCTACCCCACTTCCCCTTGGAAAACCACTTTCGTCAGTAGAAATCAACTTCCACGTTTTCCCAGCATCGGTGCTTTTATAAATTCCTGAGTTCGATCCGTTCCCCAAAAAATTCCACGCTTTCCGATCTTTCTCCCATGCTGCTGCATATTGAATATTAAAGTCATTTGGGACACTACTCATGTCAATAATTCCCAAAGTTTCATTAACAAATAAAACCTGTTCCCAAGAGTCTCCTCCATCTTCAGAACGATAAATCCCCCGTTCAGCATTGGGAGTGTATAAATGACCCGTAACACCAACAATCACTTCTTCTGGATTGTTTGGGTTGATCAATATTTTTCCGATATGATGGCTGTCATCTAAACCTTTTCTTTCCCAGTTAGCACCGTTGTCCGTAGTCTTGAGCATTCCAATCCCAGCATAAGAGGAACGAGAAGAATTATTCTCTCCTGTTCCTACCCATAGGGTTTTGGTGGGCCAATGCATGGCAATTTCACCTATGTTCTGTGTCGGGGCGTTGTCGGTGATTGATGTGAAACTGATTCCGTTATCTTGCGTATGCCAAATTCCGCCCGAAGCATAGGCTGCATAAAACTCCGTCGGATCGGACGGATTTACTTCTATGGCAACAATTCGCCCACTCATAACAGTAGGACCTATATTCTCAAAAGGAATGTTCTTGACAATTGAATTTTGTTTGTCGTTGGTCTGAGCACTTAAGCTAATAACAGTACACAGAAATAAAAAAGAATGGAATAGTTTCATAGCCGTTGGTTGTATTATTTCTTGGTTGTTGAAAGTACAAAAAAATACTGTTGAAGAAAAAGAATCTGTTTAAAGGGGTTCCCAGTCAAATTCCTATATTTACTCAAAATAACCAACATTATGCGCTACCAACCACTCCCTTCAAGTTTTTACATGAATTCGCGAAAAAACTTTATGCAAGCAATGAAGCCCAACAGTATTGCTGTTTTTAATTCGAATGATACCTATCCTGTTAGCGCAGATTCTGTTTTACCCTTTGAACAACAACGGGATATTTTTTATCTAACAGGAGTTGATCAGGAAGAAACCATCTTACTTCTTTTCCCTGATGCTGTAGATCTCAAGATGCGTCAAATTCTTTTTGTTCGCGAAACTAACGACCATATAGCCGTTTGGGAAGGCGCAAAACTTTCTAAAAACCAAGCGACTGAGCGTTCGGGGATTGAAACTATTTTTTGGCTTCAAGATTTTGATCGTATCCTCGGTCAATTGAGCGCGTTTAACGACACTTTTTATTTCAATACTAACGAACATTATCGTCAGGCTGTTGAAACACAAACCCGAGAAGATCGGTTCATTAAGAAATGTAAAGAACTTTATCCCGCCCATGGAGTAGCCAAAAGTAATCCCATTTTACAAAAATTACGTGCCGTAAAAACTGCTGAAGAAATAGCCCAAATTCAAACCGCATGTGACATTACTGAAAAAGGATTCCGTCGCCTTCTTGGAGTCGTAAAACCGGGGGTTTGGGAATATGAAATTGAAGCTGAATTGTGTCATGAATTTCTGCGAAATCGATCCAAAGGTTTTGCGTATACACCCATTATTGCATCTGGAAACAATGCCAACGTGCTCCACTATACCGAAAACAAAGCCCAGTGCAAAGCAGGAGCGTTAATCTTGCTTGATGTAGCTGCTGAATACGGAAATTATAAAAGCGACCTCACCCGAACCATTCCCGTATCGGGAGAATTTACAGAAAGGCAAAAGGCTGTTTACAATGCCGTTCTTCGAGTAAAAAACGAAGCTACCAAGTTGTTAGTTCCCGGAACAATCTGGAAAGAATATCACAAAGAAGTAGGAGCATTAATGACTTCTGAACTTCTAGGGCTGGGTCTCCTCGATAAGGCTGATGTACAAAATCAAGATCCAGAATGGCCCGCATATAAAAAGTACTTTATGCATGGAACTTCACATCATATTGGATTAGATACCCATGATTATGGATTACTTCATTTGCCTATGGAAGCCAATATGGTCTTTACTGTTGAACCTGGAATTTATATTCCAGCAGAAAGTTTTGGTGTCCGCTTGGAAGACGATGTTGTTGTACAAGCACAAGGAAGCCCTATTAATTTAATGGGGAATATTCCTATCGAAGTTGACGAAATTGAAGGTTTGATGCGGGGAGTAAATTAACTACACCCACAGTCGGTTCCACAACCGTTCGTTGTTTTTGGAGCAACGAATTTTTTATAGAGAAATCGTACCGATAAAAATCCGGCTATAGCTACCAATACAAGTTGAACAATTTCCATTAGGCTAAAATTTGATAAACAATTAGGGCTGAAAGATAGGCAATTAGCGTCATACTAAACAATTGTATCATGGGCCACTTCCAACCGTTGGTTTCTTTTTTGACAATCGCAAGGGTACTCATACACTGCAATGCAAAGGCATAAAAGAGCATCAATGAAACTCCCGTAGGCAAATTAAACAAAAGTTCTCCGTTGGGTTTTCGTTCTGCTTTCATTCTGTTTTTAATAGTCTCTTCTTGGTTGTTTCCGACACTGTATATTGTTGCTAATGTCCCAACAAAAACCTCTCGTGCAGCAAAAGAACTAATCAATGCAATTCCAATTTTCCAGTCAAATCCAAGAGGTGCAATGGCAGGTTCTATCGATTTTCCTAAAATTCCAATAAACGAATGTTCTAATTTATAGGAAGCAATTTCATTTTCTAATTCCACGGGAGACAGTAATTGACTGTTCGGTTGACTCTTTACTATTGCATCTGCCTCGCTAAAATTTTTCCCGGGACCGAAAGAAGCCATGAGCCATAAGAGGATCGAAATCGCAAGAATAATCCGACCTGCTTCAACCACAAACGACTTTGTTTTCTCAAAAACAGTAAGCGCAACATTCTTTATCAGGGGAAGTTTATAATTGGGCATTTCAATTACAAAATAGGTTTTGGATTGAATTTTTAGAATCTTATTCAATATCGCTGCAGACAATAATGCCATCACAAATCCCAGAAGATAAAGTCCCATGAGGGTAAGTCCCTGATAGCCCATTCCTAAAAATGTACCTTCTGGGATTACCAAAGAAATTAGAATTAGGTACACGGGCAAACGTGCTGAACAGGTTGTAAAAGGTGTTACTAGGATTGTAATGAGGCGCTCTTTCCAGTTTTCAATGTTCCGAGTTGCCATGACAGCAGGAATAGCACAGGCGGTTCCTGAAATTAGTGGAATCACACTTTTTCCGCTCAGACCATATTTTCGCAAGCCACGATCCATTAAAAAAACCACCCGGCTCATATAGCCTGTTTCTTCTAGCACGGCTATAAAAAGAAACAGAAAGGCTATTTGAGGAATAAAAATAACAATTCCGCCTAGGCCTGAAATAATCCCCTCGGCCAGTAAATTGGTAAAAAGACCCGGAGGTAATGTCCGTTTGGTATATTCGCTTAAGTTGGTGAAACTTTCATCGATAAAATCCATCGGGATGCTACTCCAATCGAAGATGACTTGAAAGATGGTCAACAAAATCATAAAGAAAATAATATAGCCCCAAAAACGATGAATAAGTACCCGATCCAATTTGGAACGATAATCCGTTGCTTTGGACTGGTCTACCGCATAGGTTTCTTTTAGTGATTGATTGATGTATTGGTACCGCTTTATGGTTTCTTTTTGTTGTAAGCGTTTCAGATGAGAATCGGATTGTGTTTTATAGTCGGTTGCATCTTCAACTTTTTTACGCTCCACTTTGGCAAAGTTTACATCTTGCGTAATCACCAACCACAGTTTGTAAAGCGATTGATCTGGGAATACTTTTTCAAGATTTGCGAAATAGGCTTCATCTATTAAGCGAATGTCTGTGCAGTTTTCTTTCGAAAGGGATCTATAATCGAGTAAGCAGGTCTTGAGGTAATCAATTCCTTTATTTTCTCGGGTACTGATGAGCGCAATTTTAGTTTTCAACTTTTCTTCAAGCAAGGGAATGTCAAGTGAAATTCCTTTGCTAGACATGCGATCCGACATATTAATCACCAAGAGGGTTGGGATCTCAAGATCTTTGATTTGGGTAAAAAGAAGTAGGTTTCTTTTCAGGTTCTCAATGTCCGAAATAACTACGGCTACATCGGGATAATCTTTATCGTTTTTATTGAGGAGCAATTCTACAACCACACTCTCATCCATGGATGAAGCGTTGAGGCTATAGGTGCCTGGCAGGTCAATAATATGTGCTTTTGTCGTATGATTTAAACGGCAGACTCCTTGTTTTTTTTCAACTGTAATCCCCGGATAGTTCCCCACTTTTTGGTTGAGACCGGTAATGGCATTAAAGACAGAAGTTTTTCCTGTATTGGGATTTCCGATCAATGCAACATTAATGGTCTTGCTCATCTAAATCAATTCTATGGTTATGTTTTTAGCCGTTTCCGTTCGAATTGCCAAATGACAACCATCAATCACAAGGTACATCGGATCTTTGAGGGGAGCGTGTTGTTCTAAATGCACTTCATTTCCGGGCAAACATCCCATTTCGATCAGTTTAAGTGGCAACAAATCCGTATCAATTGATACAATTCGTGCACGTTGATTTTTTTCAATGTAATCTAAAGTGATCATTATTTAGAATGATTTTAAAGAAGCAAAAGTAATTAAAAAAAGGACGGGAAGCCAAAAAGAGGAGCAGTTAATTTGAGTCGATTGGATACTCTTTTTGAAGCACTTGAATATCATCCCAAAGGGTCTCCATTGTTTCCAGATCTGTTCCGTCATAATAACCTCGGATTCGGCGATCTGGATCTACTAAAACAAAATTTTCGGTATGAATCATATCAAAAGGACCACCGTCGCCATCGTCTTTTACAACAAAGTACGATTTACGGGCTAGGGTATAAATTTCTTTTTTATCTCCAGTCAGCAGATTCCAATGTTCGTCCAATACTCCTTTTTCTAGGGCGTATTTTTTGAGTTGCGCGACCGAGTCAATTTGTGGGGTTACACTAAAAGAAAGTAGTTTGATTTGGGCCTGTTCTTTTATTTTGGTCTGAATACGAACCATATTATCTGTCATGATGGGGCAGATGGACGGGCAAGTTGTAAAAAAGAAATCGACCACAGCAATCTTATCCCGATAGTCTTTTTGGGTTATTGTTTTCCCGTTTTGATTGGTCAAACTGAAATCAGAAACGCGATGGCTTTTTTTGATGTGTTGCAGGGTACTGTCAACCAATTCGAAACTGAGTTGAGCCGGCTGGTAAATTGGAAGTATACGAACAGGCTTGAGGGCATCGTAGAACAAGATCAAAATGCAAATAGAGATCAGCCCAAACACAATTAAAAAAGTTTTATAGGTTTTAAAAAATGCTTTCATAGGTGAAATTCAGAACAAAGGTACTCACTTTTTTTATGTTAAAAGAAATTAAAATCCTATTGGATGGGAGGTTAGCTCATGGAAATTAGTATTTTTGAAGCTTACTTTAAAATCGCTCATGAGCCCAATTATTATAAAAGGAATTCAATTACTCCTCAGCTTGTCGCTGTTGGTTGTCCTCCACGAATTAGGACATTTTATCCCCGCTAAATTATTTAAAACACGTGTAGAGAAATTCTATTTGTTTTTTGATGTCAAATTTGCATTGTTCAAAAAGAAAATTGGTGGAACAGAATACGGAATTGGGTGGCTTCCATTGGGGGGCTATGTTAAAATTTCGGGAATGATCGACGAAAGTATGGATACCGAACAAATGAAACTTCCGCCAGAGCCTTGGGAATTTCGTTCAAAACCGGCTTGGCAACGTCTCATTATTATGTTGGGTGGTGTTATTGTAAACCTAATTTTAGGTTTTTTTATCTATATGATGATTCATCTGGTTTGGGGAAAAGACACCCTTACTTCAGAAGCCCTTCCCAATGGAATGGACGTTTCTGTATTGGCTGAATCTGTTGGTTTTCAAGATGGAGATCGCATTTTAAAAGTTGACGGAGAAGTACTCGATAACGTTTACAACCTGAATAAGTACTTATTTTTAAGATCGGTAAGCGAAGTTGAAGTTCAGCATCCCGACGGCACCAAAGAAACCCTGCAGATCCCAGAAGATTTTGGAACACAAATGTTCGAAAGCGGAGATCTGAGACCTGTAGGCATACTCCTCCCTGCTTTAATAGAAGTTAAACCCAACAGTCCCGCTGCAACAAGTGGGTTAGAAACAGGTAATCTTATTTTGAGTACCAACGGAGTTGCAATATCCGACTATTCGTTTTTAGTGGATCACCTAAGAAAAGAACAATACGATACGCTTCAAATTGAGTTGAGAAAACCAAACGACCGAATCATCACAAAAACCGTTTACCCCCGTGAAGATGGAACCATTGGAATTGGGATTTACCCCAATTCTATTGAGTATACCCATGTAGATTTGACTTTATCAGAAAGTATATCCGCTGGTTTCACTTATGGATATTGGACCTTATACGACTATGCCGCTCAATTCAAATATGTATTTACCAAAAAAGGTGCAAGCCAAGTTGGAGGTTTTGCTGCAATAGGAAACCTTTTCCCTGAGGTTTGGAACTGGAGGGGTTTTTGGTCGAGTACAGCACTCATATCAATCATTTTAGCCTTTATGAACATCCTCCCCATTCCCGCTTTGGATGGTGGTCACGTAATGTTCCTGCTTTATGAAATGATCAGCGGTAGAAAGCCAAACGATCGATTTATGGAATACGCTCAAATGTTTGGATTTTTCTTATTACTAGCTGTTTTATTGTTTGCCAATGGTAATGATGTTTATCGAGCAATCTTCGGATAAGCCCTAATCAGATGATATTTGACAGGGTTTTCTGTGAAAATCATCCCTAAAAGCGAAACTTCTTTTTATATTTGATCCTATATTAAAAAATACACACTCATGAAAAAGTTCATATCCCTTGTCATAATCAGTTTTTTTGCCGTTCAGTTTTCGCAAACTTCAGCCCAAGAAACTAAAGTTACTATAGAAGATTTTATTACAGAACACAATGGTTTTGAAGTTAATCCCGATGGAGAAATTAAGCCGATCAATAATCGTGAAATTAATAAAAAGATTCGATTCTTTATTGAAGAAAAATACCTCAACGTAGAGTATACTCGTAATGTGATCTGGGATTCTTATGAAACGTTTTTAAGCCCATACGACATCCACCACATGCACACTTTTATTGTTCAGGTTAAAGTAGCGGGTATTGATCGTCTCAAATACCTTGAAATTTCTTACAATCCGAAGACTCTAAAAGTGACTAGTGACTTTGAATGGAACGAAGAAGAAGGTGAGTTTGTTAAGAGTGAAGTAGATAAAGAAGTAGAGGCAATTAATTCATAAAAAATATTCATTCAGCTTTGGAATATTTTTAAATTAATATATATTTGCCAACTGAATGAAACATTCCTCCTTAGCTCAGTTGGTTAGAGCATCTGACTGTTAATCAGAGGGTCCTTAGTTCGAGCCTAAGAGGAGGAGCCATATTAGACAGGAGGTCATTTTTGACCTCCTTTTTATTTTTATTCCTCCGTAAAACCTTGCTGGCCAACATAATAGACTTTATTTCTGGAGTGAAAATGTTGTTGCAACTCTCAAAATCGAATTTTTCGAATTTTTCAGTAAAGATGCAACCAAGAATCTTCTTTTTGGTTTTTCCATCTGCCTTATCCCAATAATGACTTAGGTTTTCAATCATTGGGAGAGTTTTATTCAAATACACTTTAAATGGAC
>Ga0209119_1000017_pt1 | contig 172144 bp, 160 predicted proteins | sample COG_03_FD_184747 | JGI IMG/M metagenome (GOLD analysis project Ga0209119, IMG submission 184747) | Pelagic Microbial community sample from North Sea - COGITO 998_met_03 (SPAdes) (version 2) | ecosystem: Environmental > Aquatic > Marine > Neritic zone/Coastal water | place: Helgoland, sampling...
TACACACCAGCCGCTTATATCTTGATTAAATAGCGTGGCGTTATAAAACATATAACTCATATCAGTAACACTTGACGTATTCCACCTGCCTATATCTTGATTAAATGCGACGGCGCTATTAAACATATAATTCATATATTGAACCGATGAAGTATTCCAGCCGCCTATATTTTGATCAAATGTGGGGGCGCCTTCAAACATAAGATTCATATCAGTAACAAATGAAGTAACAATGTTACTAAATTCAGTACTGGACTGTAATGTTCTAATAGTCTCATTGTTAACAATTAAGTAGGTATTACCGTCAAACGGATAGGTCTGTCCGGGAATCGCCACACCTCCTCGCGCTTTAATAGTAACTTGATTATTATCAAGAAAAATAGGTTCAGGTTCTGGTTCTGGTTCAGGTTCTGGTTCAGGCTCAGGTTCAGGCTCAGGCTCAGGTTCAGGCTCAGTTGGCACACTATGCGGAGAACGTTTATTTGTGCTACAAGCATTCATAAAAATATTTATTATTAATAGATTTCTAAACTTATAATTACCATACCATTGAGTAAGTACCCTTCTACATAGGCAAACTTTAAATACACTGTAAGTTTAAGCCAGTATACATCGCCTATATTAAAGAAATTAATACATCGCCTATATTAAAGAAATTAATACGGATATTGATTTACTAATTGATTTAAATGCATTTTTAGTCATAGTTATAGGAGCATTATTTATGAGCATATTAAATTTTGTTCCATTAATAATTTTATTAATTTGATTTTTTTTTATGTCGACTAACCATTCGCGTAATATAGTCTTTAATAAATCATTGAAATCGGTGGGATAGTATATGGATATATAAACTAATTTCAAACTAATATCTCTATATTTTATATTTTTATACAATTCGGACATATTGCCAAAAAATTTATAATAACCACATTTTTTAGGGTAATAACTTACAATACAATTTATTTGTTGTAATTTAAAATATTTTATGAAAAAATCCTGCCCAATATAATTTATACTGTAGCTTGGATACAGCAATTTAGTTATGTAGGATGTGTTTTTTTCAATAATAGTATATATAAAAATAAATTCATCTATTATTAAATTTAATATTAATGTGCTAAATTGTAATTCTAATTTCCCATCCGTATAAAATATGCTTAAAATATTTTTACCCTTATTTCCATTTTCGATCAACTTTGTGGAATTATTTATGATGGTCCAATCCTTTATAAAAATATTTATTTCATCATTTATAATAACATCATACTCTACACATTCTAGGTGCCATTTAGACCGTATTTCACCATTACTATATAAATTGATATCCAAATTATCTACACTAATATATGTTTTTTTAATATAATTTTTTTTTAAATAACTGTTTATTAATTTATTTGTATTTTTTTTAACCACTATAAAACTTTCACTTAAATCATCTGATAAATTCTCTGGAAAACTGTTATAAACATGATTCTCATTACCCCCACTATCCCTATCACTACCCCTATTTTCCTCCCCCCCACTCGTTTTTGTTAATATATAACTGTTGACAAGGGCATCGGTCATTTCATTCAATAAGTCTAGATGTTTTTTAGGAATTCGTTTTTTTTTTATAAATGTATTTAGTGATAAATATATTTTATGGCAAGTGCTTTTATAAATATTTAAATCTATTTTATCACAAAATAATTCGTTTTTATTATACTTATACAATATGCCATAGATGGAAATGATTTTCTTTTTGTAATTTTTAACCCATAAGTAGGTCAATTTTAAATAACTGTTGGGAACTATATTGAGTCCAGTTATATTAAAACCTATATTATTATAATTTTTAAAATTAAATTTTAAACTGTTTATACTAATAATTGGAACAATACTAATTTCATCGTCCGTATTATATTTTAAATACAGCATTTTGAAATTTTGGATAAGATCAAATACGGTTTCCAGATTGTCTATAATTTTAATATTAATTCTAGAAATTGATAAATACAGACTTTTTTTATAGACGAGCGCTATGTTGGAAAGTTTTATGAAATTAAAATTAGAAGCCGAAAACAATATTGTTTTTATTAAGACTTTATAATTTCCAGCGTTTTTATAAACGACGACATTATTAAAGTTTAATATGATGCCCTTATTAAACTTTATAGACACATTTTTAATAACAATCTTTTGATTTTTTAATAAAAAATCGATTAGTTTAGTTGTTAACATCAGTCCATTTACTATGTAATGATCCAAATTTTCAATTTTAGAGTAGATTAATTCGCACAGCACTCTAGAATCGATATATTCGACAGATTCGTCTATAGTTATTTCTAAATTATTTAGAATATGTAGTAATATGTGCGTTTTATAATAATAGGACAATTTATAAGTATCTATGTTTATTGATTTAATATTTTTATTTTCAAATTTATCTAGAGAGAGTGTATTTATAACTATATCTAACCTTTTATTATGATGAATATAGATGGAGCTGTTTTGTGATTGAGTGCTTATTTTTTTTAGTTTTTTTTTAAATAAATAATCGACTAATCTAAAACCCACAGATTCATATATTAAATATAGTATATAAAATAAATAATTAAATATTAGTGAGAACATCCTATTATAGAATAGGATAATTTATTTAAATAGTAATTTTTTAAAAAGGATTTCTTATCTTTTTAGCGACTGTGTTTAATTCCTTTGTGCCATATTTTTGTTTAAATACGGTCAATAGTACATTGAAAACCTGCTTTAACATCACACAATCGCTTAATGCTCGGTGGTCTTGCTCTAATTCAATATTAAAATATTTTGATAGTGATTTTAAACTATAATAGTTTAATTCAGGGAGAATTAATTGTGCCATTCGATAAGAATCTATAAAATGAAGAACTGGTAATTTAAATCTATATTTATCAAATGTGAATTTAAGAAATAATTTATCAAAAGCATCATTGTTATGGGCTATCATATACAGATTGTTTTTTGTAGACAACCCACTATTAATATAGTCGTTAAATAATTTTATACCAGCGATTGGTTCTACGCCTTCCTTTTCCAATAAATTATCAGTTATCCCAGTTAATTCAGTAATCTTATTTGATAATTTTTTTTTAGTTTTTAGCAGAACATTGAAAGTATTTCCATAGTTGTCAATTGCCCCTATTTCGATAATATCGTCATTGTATGGGTTGAGTCCAGACGTTTCGAAATCGTATATAATGTAGCGAATACCCTTGTGTTTTTTAAGTTGATTTCTTGTTAGCATTTTTCATTGATATTTTTGTATAATAAAACATCAAATTAATTAATTTAAGAGGGATTGGAGAATTTTATATCACCGTTTAAAACCGTTTAAATAATAACTGTTTTGCCGTTGTCGTAACAAATGATTCCACTGCGGTTTTTGTTGTATCTATCTTTTTGCTTGTCAACGGTTTTGCTATTTTAATAAGAAGAGCGCCCAAAACTCCTCCAAATATACCATGTTCTAATGTATTTAGAGATGAGTCTTCTGCTACTATATGTTCTATACCAGTTGCAGCTAAAGCTATACCAATTCGCCCTACCGTCGATATACTTTCTATAAATTCAGAAGCTCCTGTTAAATCATAGGGGACTTTTAATGTATTTTCGTATAACTCATATTTTGCCACTTCTGACTCTGCATACAACAAGTCATTATTAAACATATAATCATATTGTAGCACTAATATAAATATTTTGCTTCCATTATTATTAAACGTTAAATCTATTACTCCAGACCACCTTTTGCCTCGCATCACGTCCAACGATACATACACGGAGTTATTCGTTCCTGTAGATATATCAAATGGAATTGATAAATTATACTGTTCTATTTTAAAATTTCGATTACTTATGGTGAACATTTTTGTTCCATTTGGATTAAATATTAATTTATTTATCTGAAAGTAACCATAGTAATCTCTAATATTAGAATATGGTGGTATAGATGTCGTTTTAGTATATAGTACGGTTGATAGGTCAAAAGGATTCGATAATGTGTATTCATCTAAATTTGTGGAGATTGCGTTACCTTCTTTAGTAGTAGTATCCCCTAATATAAAAAGTTTTCTTCCATCATTATTAAATGATAGCCCCCTCTGCCCGTTCTGCAGAGCACTCCTCTGATTATCTAAGGTTTTTGAAAAAATATTTGTTGCTTCTATATCCGATAAATTAAAAGCGGATTTTAATGTATACTGAAATACTTTAATACCATTATAAATAAACATTTTCATTCCATCATTAGAAAACACTATGCCGCTCCCATCTGGGACTATGTCTAAATCAACTGTATTAGTTAAAGTTCTACTTATAGAATTGAAGGGGGTTAATAAAGTGTATTCATCTATGGTATTCTTTCCAACGAACCTTTTTCCCAGTGCCTCAGCGATCTTATTCTTCTGTTCTTCTGTACTCAGTACATCGAAACCCGGTTCCGCCCGGGTTCTATCAATAACCATCTGTTTGGCTTCCAACGGGGGCCGCACGCTCTGGCCAAGTAAGAACATTTTTTGTCCATCATCATTAAATACAATATCATTGATGGACATCGTACTCGGATGAATACTCAACGATTTTTCCAGTAGAACAGCAGTCTTAGGATCTAGGAGAATGCTACTTAGTTCCTCATCAAGAGGTATAGACAATATATCAAATGGAACTGTTAAGTTATATTCAAAAATATTGCTCGTATCTTCAGCTATACCCGTAAATTCTGGTAAATCTGTTATAAACATTTTTGTTCCATCAGTATTAAATCGCAAAGCGTGTGGGTCAATCTGGTGACTTGATAACATATTTGTTATCTTATTAGTATAAGTTGCACTTGATAAATCATAGCTAGCAGTTAATAAATATTCCATTATACGCTGGTATCGATCCATTATAAATAATTTTGTACCATCATGGTTAAATGAGGCATCGCTTACATAAGAAGCATCATTTCTTATATGTAAATTATACTCAAAAGTTATATTAGTTATATCATACGGGTTTGATAACCTATATTGCCTTATCCCTGTAGGTCCCTGATAATGGCTTACAGTAAATAATTTATCTCCAGTATCACTAAATTTAAAGTTGTAAACCACATATGAAAAGAAAGGACTAATAATCAGAAGGCCATTAATTTCAGGTGTAAAAGGTGTTGACAAATTATACTGATATATAAAAGAGTAATCACTCATAAACATTTTAAATCCATCTGTACTGAATTCTATAGAACCGGGCTGGTAACCGAGACTTATCTCACTATTAAAAATTGCGGAAGATAATTTAAAAGGAATTGATAAATTATAACAACAAAGTTTTGATTCTTTCCACTCTGCAATGAACATTTTTGTTCCAGTATTATTAAATGTAATACCCTCTGGATATTTACTTTTATTAAATATACTTATACTATTATACTTCACAGGCATTATATATAATACAAATATTAAAAATCTAGAAAACCCTTAATTTAATTAATTAATAAATTAATTATTAAATTCCCCCACATTAATTAATTTATTATAATTTAATAAATAATCCTTTTTATCAATGTCGGTTCTATTTAATTGCTCTATGGTATTTAAAATAGGTTGATCTAAATAGAGTCCTTGTTTAATACTCTCCATAATTTTAGAATTAGTTTCTAATTCTTTAATAAGATTTCGATTATTCTCATAACTATAAGACTTATTTGGAATTTGTAATAGTTTTAATAGGTATTTTAATTTACTTGGATAATTTTCTATAACACGATTTATTATTATATTGTTTTCTCTCACTAATCTACTAATACAATAATCGGTTAATTCACTACTTGTTTTATCATTGATTTCGGTAAACTCGACCGCATACGCCAAATATAAATTCGACAGTATATCTGCCATATCAGCGGAAATAGATTGGTTTTTTTTGATATCTCCCCCCAATAATGCAACAAAATTGTTTAAACAACTAAATAGAATAGTCTGTTTTTCTAGCTCAGAAGAATCAATATTTAAATTAAATAGGGCATTAATATATTTTCCAACCGTATCTTTCGCAATTAGATTAAAATTTGTTTTAAAATCTTCTATATTATTGGTCATAATAGAATCATATAATTTATAGATGTAGGGATGGCTTTTATTTAATCCTTGACCATAGATAATAAGATTACGTGTTAATACATTGCTGCCCTCCACAGTTATTCCAATAGGCGTTAATCGATGGTATTTTTCAATAAAATTATTTTCTCCTAAACATATCGCACTCCCACCATATATATCCACACCATCATTTATCACATCTCTAGCTCGATCGGTTGTTTGCTGTTTCATAATTGCTGATATAATTGCTGGTTTTTCGCCCTTATCTAGAAGATGGTTGGTTAAATCTATACCACACTGTATTAACCAAGTATTATATACCATATCTGCCAATTTATTTTGGACCCCTTCCATTTTGATCAATGACATATTAAACTGTTTTCGGTGTTTTGAATAATTATACACACAGTATGTTGTCATTTTGGAGGAAGCATTGGCAGCTCCTGGTAAGGATATACCACGTCCAACCGCCAAACATTCCATTAACATTTTCCACCCATTACCAGCATTTGGTTCTCCCCCAATTATACTATCTAATTCTACCTCTAAATCCCCCTTTAATGTTCCATTTGGAAAATACGCATTTAGGGGATTGTGGTGGGTGAGCTGTTTAAGCCCTGGATGATTTTTATCTAAAAGTATAAGTGTTGTCCCAGTTGACCCTTTTTCTAATAAATTATCAGGATCTTCTAAATTAAAGGCGATACCAATCAGATTTGAAACTGGGACTAATGTAATATATCTTTTATTTATAGATAAATTTATAATGCGTTTACCGTTTTTATTAATAAGAACACCTTTATCAATATTACCTAACGCGTCGGAACCATTGTTAGGACCCGTTAAACCAAAACAAGGAATTAATTCCCCTGTAGAAAGTTTTGGCAGATATTTATTTTTTTGTTCTTCTGTTCCATAATGAACTAACAATTCGCATGGTCCTAGAGAATTTGGGACCATTACACATACGCCTAATGCGGGATTGACAGAAGCTATTTCAGTAATAATTTCGGAAGTTTCTCGTGTGGACAGATTCAGCCCCCCATATTTTTCAGGTATTACAAATGAAAAAAACTTATTTTGACCAATATGATCAAAAATTTTTCTATACTCTGGGTTTGGGTATATTTGTTGATCCCCCACATAATTAACTATATTTTTAATTTTGCTACGGTCAAACTTATATGTTACATTTAATCTTTTTTCTAAATGAACTTTTCCCTGGAACAGGTCTCTATCTATGGAAACTGTGCCGGTGCGAAGGGCGATCAACTCTGTTTCCGAAATTTTAGGAACTATCTTTTTTACTCTATTAAAAAGGGCTCTGTACATATCTATTTAAATCATATCTATTATTTAAATAGATATAATTTTTATTTTGACTATCCACAATGATAAGTACAACCAACAAAAACACATTTATAAGGAACACCATCGTGAACTATTTCTTTGTATTCAAAGGGGTCTGTTGTGGATAAATTATCGAAATCAACGCCGCATGTTATTTTCCCAACCGTGTAATTGTGTAGGATATCATCTGCTTGCTTACAACCGATTCCTGGAATAACACAGGAAGTAATATAATCACCATTTTCAAAATTACCTGAATAATTAGAAACCCAAACAGCTCCTTCCCCCAGACTGTTTATTGTTAAGCGATTATCTCCTTCGGGTTTATCATAACTTATTCTCATAATATTTTGATAGGTTCGTGTTCTAGTCTCATCGGTTTCTACCAACGATATAACCCCAAATACGGATTTTTGGTTATTTTTATTAGATAATTCAACAATTGGCAGAGACTCATTGATAAATATATTTTTTATATTAGTAATATCGGGTCCAGTAGATTGGGAATTATATATGCCCGTTGATACTGTTATATAACCTATATATTGGGTATAATCTATAATATTATTATCTTTTCCATAACATTTGTGCTGCCCGGTAAAATCTAATTTCATTTTTGTATTAGTAATTGGGTTTGCATGTAAACCATATCTAATACTATCAGTTTCAGTTTCCCTATATTGAAAAACTAATTCTGGATGTTCACCACCAGTTCCCTCTTGATGATCTCCATCCAAACCTATTAACCAAATATGTTTATCAATATCATTTTTATCTCCTTTTGACCGGATGGCTATAGCGTTTCCAGCATGATCATTTTTTCCACCTATATTTCCGGCACCATCATATTTACCATCATATGTCTGAGTTATATTTAAAGCACATTGTCCCCAATCTATCTTCTGAATAGCTTGTACATTTTCGGTCCAAGGAATACCCCCTTTTGTAGGAGGTCCGGTTGTTTTTATGGTTGTTACTTTAACAGCTCCGTTCCCATTAGGGGAAATATAAATAGGCGCATCTGGTCCATTACCAATAGTAATACTCCCAGCGTCTGTTACTTGATTGGTAGTTAATTTTAGGGCGGTAGTTGAATTTGATGAAACAACACTACAGTGAACGGTAGCGTTACCGTTCGAATTCATGTATACATCTTCTATATTTTGATTACCAATTACAGCTGTATTGTCTCCTAATCCTTCAGTGTAGTAACCTATTACTATTTGATTTGTTGCTTCAAAGCCACTTGGGTTGGATAAGGATCCTAATATTACATTTTGTATTCCTGTTGTTATTTTGTTGCCCGAATATGTTCCTAATAAAGTATTATCTTCAGCGGTAGATTCTATAATCTTACCAGATGCAGCTCCTATAAATGTATTATTAGAACCGCTTAAGAAATTTGAACTATCGCCCATACCAGCGCTGTGTCCTAAAAATGTATTAAGATGCCCATCTGCTATATTTAAACCAGCGTGAGAACCTATACAAATATTACGTGTATTTTTGATACTTGAACCGGCCTTATAACCTATACAAATATTATTATCTGGCGCCATAGAGTCAACATTTTCTCCGCCACACGCCCTCCAACCTATAGCCACATTGTGAAACGCAGTTTGCCAATAACGACCGGTACCTGTTCCTAAAGCAATATTTTGATAACCAGTTGTAAGAGCATTGGCTGGACCAGTGTCGGCTTCGCTACTACCCCCACCTATCACAATATTATTAGTACCCGATGTTAGTGATTTAAATACATCATGACCTATTCCTATATTATTTTTAGCGGAATCTAATATGCCTGTAGTAGGTACTAATCCAAGACGATTTGTTTGTATTAAGAGACTTGAATAAAAATTTGTAGTATTCACAAGAACATCTGTTAAATCATTTAATGTGGATGAATCCCAAACTGCTTTACTATTACCACCATCCCATTTTAAGAATTCTCCCGAACTAGGACTATCCATACCAATTTTAGTAACATTGCCACTTTCATCAATTGTAAAAGCACTTGCACCCCCCACTTTTAATGAACCACCTCCATCTAATATTATATCCCCGCACGTTAAAGTCCCCGTTGTTATAAAACTAGTTCCTGCTATTGAACCAGTTGAAACGATTGCTCCTGATGAAATTGTTCCCAAACCAGTAACATTACCATTAGTATCAAAACTATAATTACCGTCAGTAAAGACACCATCAATTGTTAAATTATGAATTGTTCCAATATTTCTATTAGAATCAACAACTAATGCCTTATTAGCTGTAGCTGTCCCATCACTTATTGCATCAATTTTTGCCAAATCGGTTCCATCAATTTGAGTAGGTCCTATTATAAAACTAGTTCCTGCTATTGAACCAGTTGAAACGATTGCTCCTGATGAAATTGTTCCCAAACCAGTAACATTACCATTAGTATCAAAACTATAATTACCGTCAGTAAAGACACCATCAATTGTTAAATTATGAATTGTTCCAATATTTCTATTAGAATCAACAACTAATGCCTTATTAGCTGTAGCTGTCCCATCACTTATTGCATCAATTTTTGCCAAATCGGTTCCATCAATTTGAGTAGGTCCTATTATAAAACTAGTTCCTGCTATTGAACCAGTTGTACTTAAGTTTTCATCGCCAAATGAAATTGTACCCGATGAATCTGTTATACTTCCATTCGCTAATGTCAAAGTTCCAATTTTTGAACCAGACCCAGCCGTTACCGTAGAAGTAAATTCTCCAGAACCATTAACTATAAACTTAATATTTCCCTTAGCGTTTGCGTCTGTAATAGTTAAAGTATTTCCAACTATATTCGCAATTGTTGCCCCATTTCCAAACTTTAAACTATTTTCAGTAATAGTTAAATCTTTTACACTAATATCATCCGCTGTAATTCCTCCAGAATTAATACTAATCGCATTAATTCCTCCAGAATCATCATACACAACAACCTTTTTTGCAACTATTTCACCAGGTAACGCGTGATCTGTTATTAATTTTATTTTCCATAGTTCACCTGTATCCCACGCTAATCCAAGGGGGAGTAACCCACTATATAAAAATTTTTTAGGCCCAGAGACATCTTTTAATTTTTCTAGAAATGTTTTTTTAGATTTCGTGTTTTTCACACGTTCTTCATCTTCATCTTCATCTTCATCTTCATCTTCATCTTCATCAGTAGGGGGTGAAGTGTCTAAATTTTTGTTGGCTTTATTCTTTAGCGGATCCTTTAATGAAGACTCTTGTTGGATTTTATCCAAAGAAACCTTTTTAGTGCTCGAATATTTTAATAGGGGTTCTAAATTAATAACGGTCGATTTTTTACCATGAAAATCAGGTATGAATGGACCTGTATCTATATTAGACGACTTAGTTGTTAAACTTTTGGGATTATCTAATTCACTAAATAAGTTTTTAGAAACTTTAATTTTTTCATTTTCATTTTTAATAAACTGTTTTAATTTATCTTCAGACATTTTATTATTATATAATGTTATTTTTATAAATACTTTAATAACACGTTAAAGTATTTATCTAAAGTATATATCTAAATTTCAATATATTAGTTTTAGTCTAATTGGTAGTAGAATTATTCATCCATCTTATAATTTATATATATAAAGTTATTAAACCGAATTATTCTCAGGTTTCCCTAAATTTAACACATTACATAAATTTTTATTATGGGCGGAAGTTTTTTTATGCCAATAAAAATTACATTTATTATAGATACCTCCACTATATGTCATACAATTAACATTTTTATACTCTAATTTATCATCTAAAGGAAATTTTTTATTATGTTTATTTTTTTTCAATTCACACGCAAAAAATTGAGAGAATATGTCTGCGTGTTTGGATCGTTCTGGATGCCACTGAACCCCATAAAACGGATATTTATTAGCTTCTATGGTTGAAACAAATTTTTTACCATTTCGATCATAATTCCAAGAAACTATTCTATACAATAAACTAAGTTGTTTACATTTTTTAAATTTACTTGGAGATACTCCCATCATATGGTTATTGAGAGTTATATCTTTTTTCATAAAATCTTCTAATTTTTTAGGATTATTTTCTTTGATATATTTTATTAGCCGACTGTTCATCCCCTCCTTTTCAATTTCGAGAGGCAACATTAAATTATTAAATGAATCAAACTTATCTAAAAAATTCATATCATCCCTACCATCAGCAATAATCATCATCTGTTGCATCCCCATACATCCTCCCCATATAGGGAAATAATCATTATCATTATTAGCTTGTATTGCTAACTGTATAAATTTCTTACAACATTTATAGTATTCTTCTGAATTACTCGCAAAAACTCCTCCACTTGGAAGATAAATTCCATTTATTCTATTGAAATACCATTTGTATCTCTTAGTATCATAGGGTATCGCAATAATTGTAATACCAGAACGTTTTAACCAATTAATGTGAGAACTAGCAATATAACCGTCCCCACATACTTGATAATATTTTTTACCTGGACTTAGGGGCACAGTTATAATTCCAACTTTTAAGGTACTCATTAATATAATATAATAATTTAATTCTATATTATATTTAAAAAATAATCTAGAATTAAATTCTAATTATTTTTTAAAAATATAGGGTAATAATTTATAAAATAAAATAGAATAATAGACTTTGCGAACTCTGTAGATAATTGCTCTAGATTTTCTTTTCTAAGATTTTTTGAAATTTCGATTTGAATAGAATCTATATTATATTTTTCGGAATACGTTTTTATGATATAACCTCCATCATAATATAGTTGGGTGCCCAACTTATTAATTATACTTTTGGGAAATACATCAAATTGCCTAAATCCAAACGATAAACTATTTTCCATATATATTAATGATTTTGGATCATAAAATTGATTTAAATTTTTTAATGTAGATTTATCCAAGTCTTTATAATTTAATACACATTTTTTAGAAATACCATATCCTAATTGAATACTATTTTCGGTCTGATTATTACCGTGTAAATCTAATAATAAACAGTGTTTATGGCGTTCAATACAATGTTCTATTAAATCACTCAATATCGTATGAAATTCATCCCAATATTTTTTAGATATCTTGGTTTCAGCCCCTACGTTACATGCTCTATTTAGATCCAAATATTTACGGTGAACAGTATTATAAATATAGTAGGGTTTGACCCCTATAGTTTTATATATTTGATCTATAATGTTATTAGATAATGGAACGGTGTATTGGTCATTTTTAATAATACTATTTTTTCCAGATCTTATAGGAATATCTAATTTAAGCTTTCCATTGTGCGAGCAACATAAAATAATTGGAATTTGTCCATAAAAATACTTCATTATTTTATATAATATTTTATATAAAATAATGCTATATTAAAAATTATTATTATTTAATGTATGAAAAATTAAATAAGATCCTATAAAATAATCTTATTTAATTATAATGAGAACATTCATATTTGTTTGTATTGTAGTATGTATTATATTGTATAAATCAATTAATTTTATAGGGGAAACCTATATTAATTATACTGATTTAAATGATAAAGATCCTGAATACGTTTTTTGGACAGGTGGGTATGATTCCACTTTTAGAATATGTGAATTATTAATTATATATAAACGCCCTGTTCAACCAGTATATATATCCTATAATTTAGATAGTGCTAAAAAATCAGATAAATGGGTTAGAAAAAATCGTAGAGAGGAGATTGATGCTATGGAAAAAATTAGACATAAATTATATACCAGGTTTCCATATACTAAAGGTTTGTTACACAAGACAATAGATATTAATAATAATATTGACTATCCCGAATATGATATTAACTTTAACAATTTAAAATTATGGCCGAAAAAAAGGAGAGTTCACCAATATGAACATCTGGGAAAGATTGCCTATCTATTAAAAACGCCAGTAGATTGCGGGGTTATTGGTATTCATCAAAATAGTAATTTCGTTACATTTCTAAAGAATAATTTGATTAAAACTGAAAACAATTATATATTAGATGTTTTATCGACACACCCTCTACATTATATCAGGTTTCCATTATTTAATAGAACTAAACGGGATCTATGTGATATATCCAAAAAAAATAAATTTAACGATATTATTAAAATATCATGGAGTTGTTGGTTCCCAAATAATAAAAAACCCTGTAATAAATGCCCAATGTGCATCGAAAGATTTAATTGTGAATAACTAGATGGTTTTTATTTAGGAACTTATAAAACCAACTATTACTATAAATAGAACCATTGTTATTGAGGTTTGATATTGTATTATAGTCTAATGAATTATAGGCTAATGAATTATAGGCTAATAAAATTAAATAATAATGGAACGTTTCTTCTAATTCTATATTTTTATAAAACTATTTTTATTTTTATTTATATCTTTTAAGTGAATGCCTACAAGATTAAAAATATCGCTATAAATTTTTGTTTTAATCTGGTGGTCTAATTTATTTATTGGGCTCATTTGGGGTCCCTTATTTAATTCTAACAAATAAGGCATCATTAAATCCGTAAACACAATGTCCACACCAAATAATTGAAAATGGGTATTAGTATTTTGAGTGCTCCCCAATAAATCATTGAAGACATACTTACATTTTTTCATTAAATTTATAATACGTTTAAATAACCTATTATAATCACTATCTCCCAAATATTGGCGTAAACCTTGTAGAGAAAGCGGTAGAATTTTATAAATATCTTTAGATAAATTCAAACTTGTTAAATGAACTTCTGGGTCTTTTAAAGAGTCATCTTTTTTATAGTCTTTATTAGTGTAGATACATTTTCCTAATTTACTTATGTACCAAGAATTGACTCCGTCTTTAGATATTACAAATAGATAGATTCTAAGGTTTATTTTCCGATTGTTAATTAAATATAGGTTTTCTATATATTGTTGTGCTACAACATACCCCTTTTTATCACCACGCATAATTTCATCTTTATCCCTTGTTAATTTTATTCCTAATTTTCGTTGTATGTTTTTTTTTAATAAATAAATTGTCTTAGGATTGTATTCTTTGTTAAAGAGTTTAATGTCTGTTGGATTTTTAAGAATATAAGTTATTGGGAGATATTTAATAGTTTCTTTCCGACCCAATTTCTTTCTGAAAAAATACCATAAATTATCTTTTGCCACCATCTTATCACACCCCGAAATGCCAAATATTTTTTGTTGGGGATTGTTTACAACTAGTTTTATAAGTTCGGTTTCAATATGTGTGTATGAACTTGGTATATATATATCCCAATTATAATTGTTTTTTACAATATGATTATTATCTAATACTTCTTGTAAAATAGAATTGTTTTTATTATCTCCATGCTTACAATATGTTAATGATTGGGGTTTTTCGGATTGGTGGTATTTAATGTATTTAGTGTATTTCGTGTATAAAAATACGATAATAATTATTATAATAATAATAAATAAATAATAATCCATAATAATCTATATATATAAATTAAAATAAATGAATAGTGTATATGGACAATAAAGTATTGATTTGTAATACAAGCAAGCAAAACAACATAAATAGGACGCTATTGGACAGGACATTTAATATTGAAAAACGTAGACCTAATTTAGTAGATTTTAGAACTGATCATTTTATATGTAATAAATATACGGATCTTAATAAGAATAATAAAGATTTAAATATTGATTATACTAAATTAAATACACAGAATCATTTTTTCCCTGGAAATGGTTCATCTGTAGGATTTCTTAAAAATATAGACATTGACTCCAATGTTAAAAATATAGGTGTTCCGCTGACCTTATGTAAAAAGACTGCTACAAAACAGTGTGTTTATATAAATAGAATAGAAGACCATTTTAAAAACACTATTACTAATTCTGGTGATCAAATATGGAACCGAATAACGAAAAGAAAAATGTTATAGAATTGTTAAATTATAGAATTTTTAATTTTAAATTAATAATTTAAATATATATATATATTTAATACATATGGAATATATTGGCGGTGCTATTACAACAAATCTATTATCTGCGTTGGTTGGAAAACAAATAATGAATCAGGCTATATCGGATGCTTCAGGGTCAATTTATACTAACATTACGTCTATATTTAATTATAATTTACATATTAATGATACTTTAAATTTATTAGATATAAAGGAAAAAATTAGGATAATAGAGGCATTGGTTAATAATATAGAAATATCCAATATAATAATAGATGGTTGTATTACCAGTATCCACGATATTATTATATTAATTAGAGAGGATTTAAAATTATTAAATATTTTGATCCAACAGCATAAAGAAAAATATTTTTATAAATGGAGACGCTTTGAATATAAGGACAATATTAAAAATCTGAAAATTCATAATACGATGTTAAATAGCAGATTCGATAATTTAATTAAGGCTATAGGCATATTGGAATCTACATCTATTAAAAATACAAAAATTAAATTAGAATAAATAAATTAATATCATATACTATATATGATATTAATTACTATATTTGTAACATTGATAATAGTGTTTTTAAATTTAAATTTACCTACGATAGAACCGTTTAAAATTTTAAATAAAGTCGAATTTAAGAAACTTAGAAAATCTGCAAATATATGCGATAAACCATTTCGAACAACGTTTACTAAAAAAAAGGTGTATTCAAGAATGCGATCGATTGAAGAAAAAATAGATGAGTTAGAATATGATATTTATCGACAGGATCGAAAGTTTAAACTGTATGATAAAGAGTTTATGGCTTATAGAAAAAATCGGAAAAAGGTATCCCAAGATGTTAATAATGCTCGAAATGAGGCTAAAACTGATATGGATGATATTATTAAAAATAGAATGGCACAGATGAAGAAGGGCGTTTTAAAAACAAATAAGAATATCGCCAATAAAATAGAAGCAGAAGGGGAACAACACAAACTTATTGTTAAAAAACAAAATAAAAAGGCTTTAAATGGTTTTAAAATGTCTGGAAATAACCCAGAATCGGAGGCGATATCTAAAATGATTACTAATTCTAGTTCAAGCAGTGATGAACACGATAAATCAGATCTACTGGAATCTATAAAAAAAATGAATATGCCGAGCGGGTTCGCTTTTTAAAACCGATTATAAAAAAATTTGATTCATTTTATATACTTAAAGATTATATTATATCTAATAACATAATGACTACAAAAATTTCAAAACACGCGATTGGCATTGATTTGGGGACTACATACAGTTGTGTAGGAGTATACAAGAATGGATCTGTTGAAATAATTGCGAATGATCAGGGTAACCGGACAACCCCATCATTCGTGGCATTTACTGAATCTGGCGAACGCCTGGTTGGTGATGCTGCTAAAAACCAAGTAAATAATAATCCTATAAATACTGTATGTGATGCTAAACGATTTATTGGTAAGAAATTTAATGATCCAACTGTTCAACAGGATCTTAAATTTTTACAATTTAAGGTTAATGCGGATAAAGATAATAAGCCTTTAATTGAGGTGGATAAAGGCGGTGAAACTAAAACATTTCACCCTGAAGAAATTTCTGCGATGGTCTTGGTACATATGAAGGAGATTGCCTCTAATTACTTGGGGGAAGAAGTTAGAGATGCCGTTATTACTGTTCCAGCGTATTTTAACGATTCACAGCGTCAGGCGACTAAAGATGCTGGTGTAATTGCTGGATTAAATGTTCTTCGAATTATTAATGAACCCACAGCTGCCTCAATTGCTTATGGATTGGATAAAAAACAAAGTGGTGAGAGAAATTGTTTGATCTTTGATATGGGTGGGGGTACATTTGATGTATCGCTATTGACGCTTGATGATGGGATTTTTGAAGTTAAGGCTACTGCTGGGGATACACATTTGGGTGGGGAAGATTTTGATAATACATTGGTAACCCATTTTATTGAAGAATTTAAGCGAAAGCATAAGGCGGATCTTTCTCAAAATCCACGTGCGGTTAGGAGAATTAAAACTGCGGCTGAAAAGGCGAAACGGACCTTGTCTTCAACACCATCAGCTTCTATAGAATTAGATTCATTGTTTAATGGGATTGATTTTTATACATCTATCACGAGGGCCAAGTTTGAAATGCTTTGTGAGCATTATTTTAAGAAATCATTAGAACCGGTTGAGAAGGTTTTGGTTGATTCTAAAATGAGTAAAGGTGACATTCATGATGTTGTTTTGGTGGGAGGATCAACCAGAATCCCTAAAATTCAAAAGCTTTTATCAGATTTCTTTAATGGTAAGGAATTATCTAAGAGTATTAACCCAGATGAGGCAGTGGCGTATGGAGCAGCCGTTCAGGCGGCGATCTTATCTAATAACACTGATGAAAATATTAAAGACATATTGCTTCTTGATGTTGCCCCATTATCATTGGGTATTGAAACGGCTGGTGGTGTAATGACTAAACTTATACCACGTAATAGTACTGTTCCAACCAAAAAATCGGAAACTTTTTCAACATATGCTGATAATCAACCAGGGGTTCTTATCCAAGTATTTGAAGGTGAGCGAACGATGACTAAGGATAACAACAATTTGGGTAAGTTTGAATTGTCAGGAATCCCACCTGCTCCCAGAGGTGTCCCGCAGATTGAGGTTACATTTGATATTGATGCAAATGGTATTTTAAATGTAAGTGCTTTGGATAAGAGCAGTGGTAAGAAACAAGACATTACTATTACAAATGATAAGGGTAGATTATCAAAGGATGATATTGAGCGTATGGTAAATGATGCTGAGACATTTAAGAAAGAGGATGATGAAATGAAGGAAAAAGTTGAAGCCAAAAACCGTCTCGAAAACGTTGCTTATCAAACAAAATCAAGCGTAGATAATGAAGAAATTAAAAAGAAACTGTCCGAAGAAGAACTTAGTACAGTAGAAACACAATGTGCTGATACACTTTCTTGGTTGGATAGTAACCAAGAAGCAACATTGGAAGAATTTAAGGCAAAGGAAAAGGACTTTCAAGCAATTATTACGCCTATTATGACAAAACTTCATGGAGGTGAAGGTGGTGGTATGCCAGGGGGTATGCCAGGGGGTATGCCAGGTGGGATGCCAGGAGGAATGCCCGGAGGAATGCCCGGTGGGGGTGACCCAAGCGTTGAAGAAGTAGATTAAATAATTGAATGAATAAAATAAAAATAAAAATAAAATAAATTTTTATTTTTATTTTTATTTTTATATTATATGGAACTTTATAATGATTGTGTCAATAATTTATTAGAAAATTTAGATAAATCGGATGAAATTACAATAGATTTAGTATTGGATAGTGGAGGATTTAAGGGTATTTACTTATATGGGGCGTTAATTTATCTTAAACAATTAGAGGAAAACGGCTATATTAAAATAGATAAAATATCGGGGAGCAGTATTGGGGCTATATTGGGGGCTTTTTATATATTAGATAAATTAGATTCTTTTTATGATTACTATATATCTATACGAGAACATTTTAGGAACGATTTGAACCTGAGCTATATCCCAATTTTATTGACCACTATTATTAAAACGTGTAATAAAGATGATTATAAACTATTAAATAATAAACTATTTATTAATTATTACAACATTACAAGCAAAGAGGAGTATATTATAAGTACATATAATAGCAATGAAGAAATTATAGAATATTTGAAATGCACCTCATATCTTCCGATTATAACTGATGGTAATTTATGTTATAATAGTATGGTTGATGGTAATAAACCATATTTATTTAACAATGGACATTCCAATGAAAACAGTATTTTATATATATCGTTAAATTCAATTGGAAAAATTACAGATTATTTTAATATAATACGGGATAAAAACCCTTCAAAGCGAATTATAAAGGCTATTCTCGATATCCATGATTTCTTTCTATTTAAAACTCCTACTAAAATGTGTAGTTTTATTAATAAATGGTCTTACCGAGATTTTACGATCTATAGGGTTAAAGAATTTATTTGGATATATTTTTTATATTCGATTACCATTATAGATTTTCTTTATAAACAAATGCCAATCTCAATAAAAAATAGTTTAATTTTTAATCAAGTAAATAATATAACTGTTAAATTTCTTAGAGATATGTATATTAAAACGATTTTTACATAAAAATCTTTTATTAAATATACTATTAATTTAATAAAATGATTTATAATAAATTATTAACTCAACCATTTATACACAAAATTGTAGAGCAAGACTTTACAGAATCTATTATTATAGATTCGTTAGAAAAATGTTATCAAACGTGTGCTTTTTCCACCTTTCCATACATTATACATAATTATAATTCGTTACAAGCTATTTTGTTAACAAAATCCGGGAATTGTATTTCACTTTCGCTCTTTATAAAATTATTTCTTAAAGAACACTATAATATTTACAGTTATTTAATACCATGCACAATACCCAAAAAATACAAACATAGTGATTATCTGGATATTTGTCACGTTGCGCTGGCCATTCCATTAAATAAAAATTGTGTATATATTGTGGACCCAGCCTTTTATTTTTTAAATCCGATAATTGTCAATCTGTCAACAATGTCGTGCACCACGGTATTTTCGAAGAGTATATACGATCGGGAAAAGAGTTCAGATTTAAAAACGTATTCATCGATTGATATTGTTGAAAGTTGTCCTAAAAAAATAGAAAAAAATACTATTTTTAATAAATACCAAACTATTGGAAAAAATACATATTATGCGAATTCATATTTTAAAAATGATCCAACGGATAACTGGTGTTATTTTTTAACCGAAATTATTAATCCAGATGAAGCAATTACTTCTTTTTTTATTCATATTAAAAATAACCCATTTATTACAACTACTTATATAGATAAGCAAGGGGTGTGCACGTCGGAGTATTTTATTAAGTTAACCCCTGGTTATATAGAAATTTCTAAAGATGCTGAAGATATGGAACGCATAAATGTGGATGAGGTAACTAAAACGCAAATAAATACGATTGACAAAAAAATAGGAGGCTTTCTACAGGATAGTTTATCCAATTATATAAATTTTACAAACACAGGATAGTTTATCCAATTATATAAATATTTTTACACTTCATACACTTTAATAATAGATTCAATATCTGCCCTACATATTGGGCAACTTCCACCTTGTAAAATTATTGGAGAACAATCCCCACAAATAGCCTTATGTCCACACGGTACAATAACGTGGGATTTTATATCACTAATACAAACCGAACATTCGGATCCTTGTGCGATAGTTTCCTTAGTAATAGTTTCCTTGGTAATAGTTTCCCGGATAATAGTTTCCCGGATAATAGTTAATTGATTCTGTAGAATATAATATTCACTTTTAATTGTTTCTAATTGTTTGAGATAGTTTTTACAATCATTTTTATAATGGATAAAATCTGTATTTCGCATATCAATCACCCCATTGTATAAAATGTTATTAGAATCATTCTCTATTTTCATATGGCGAATGATAAATATTCATCATATTAAATTATATCAAATTTTATTTTCATATATTCCAACAACATTTTAGCATCCATATCTATGACTGATATCCAAATAAAATACCAAAATTTATTTAGATATTTGATTCAATAGTATAAATCCTCATTAGCATCTGATATATGTTGTTTTCAACCTGTTGACTCGTTAATTAATTATAACCAATTACAATTAAAATCCACTAGATTGTTCACACCTTTGTCGCAATCTTTTGTTCTAATTAAAAATTTAACATGTGGATTTATATGCTCAGTATGGATGGATTTTAAAATATACATTAATTCGCTCACATATTCAAAATAGTCTCCAACATAAGCATTTACACATTTGGGTTCTTTACCATTAATTTCTATAAAAAACCTACTGTTCGTACACGCATAATTATTAATACATAGTGTTGATTCGAGTGGATTCTGTTTAAAAATACTTAATAATAATCCGAAAGTATCCCAAAATTTATATTTGGGTATGCTGGATGAACAAACATCGTAAGTTATTTTATATTTAATACTATCTTTATATAATTCATAAGCATCATATGAAGATATTAAATTATAGCCTATTTTATGTATAATTATATTATGTTCTATGTTTACACAGGTTTCTATATTTTCAAAAGGTCTGGTAGACTCGAAGTTTAAATTACATTTATTACTTATTCCCCCACATTCCCTCATTTTATCCAATAAAATATTCAAATACTCATTTTTAAATGATAAATTACTATATTCTGAATCAAAGTAATAAAACACTTTGCAATAATTTTGGTCTAATAATGTAGGTGTAATAGTTTCGAACCATTCTTTATTAATTTCTTGTTCTAAATCACCATATGTTCCAATATTAATATTAATTAATAATTTTTGACGAGCACAACTAGTATGATAATCTATTTCTCGTTCTAAAAATAGCTTTAAAATATTGACAGGTCCCATTTTGTTTGATTGAGGGGAATCCATTTTCTTACTTCACATTATTCGATGATTATCAAATCAATTTTATTAATCTAATGATATCTAAGGTTAATATTTTTCTTGCGTTCTTTTAAATAAGTAAATATGTTCGGTTCGCTAGAAATTTAATTTTCCAAAATTTTAAAAATATATTTATAATATTATGGAATTTGGTAATAATGAATTATTAGATATGTGTAGAATGTGTTCACTTTGTTATAAAAATAATGAAACAATAGAAGAAAATTATGCCAATAAAGATCGGGAAACGAAAGGTGTAGAAAAAAAATATAATATTTTAGATAAATGTTGTTCCATACCAATAATCAAAACATCCAGTTCGGATTGTCAATATTTTGTCACTATATATAATGAAATGCTTCTTATATGTTTTAGGGGGACTGAATCTACAACAGATATTTTAAAAGATTTAAATATAATTAGAACAGAATTCAATATTCCCAATTATAATAAAAAACAATTATATGTTCATGGAGGGTTTTACAGCCAATTTAATGATGTTCACGAATTTATAAATAAAGATATTTTAGAGTACTTAGATAATGACGAATATAAAACTAAAACTATACTATTTACTGGACATTCCTTGGGAGGAGCATTGGCCACACTAGGAGCGTGTTATTTTGGAGTTGTTTATCCAAGTATATTGATTAACTGCGTCACTTTTGGGAGTCCTCGTGTAGGGTGTAATCAATTTATAAAGGTTTTTGCCGAACATTGTAATAATAGTTATCGATTTGTTAATGAAAATGACCCGGTTCCCAGTTTTCCAAGTTCTTGGAGATTTAAACACGTTAAGGGATGTAGTTGGATTAATAATGATAAAATATTAAATGAAATATTGCCTTGGAGGTTTTGGAGGTTTTTAAAGAATTATTGTTTGTCTTGTGTTGGTTATGGTTATAATGCTCTGGAGGATCATTATTGTGCCAATTATATAAATAATCTATCTGATGCTGGGTTCTAAAAAATAGATTTAATAAGTGTTAATGCTTTTGTTAAATCTACATTGGATTTATGTAAATTTACCCGCTCCTCTGCTATATTATCAAATTCTTTGAGCAACATATCAATAGAATCTTCTTTAATTAACTTATATAAATCTGTAGAAATCTTTTCTAAAAAAGTCTCTACAATATAGAATATAATACATTTGGGCACTGTGTCGGAGACAATGCCCACAACACTATAATAATATTTTTCTAATAAGTGTCTCATAATTTCAACTTGGGTTTTTTTACCAGTGGTATTTAAACTGTTTTTAAATTCAATGTCATCAGTCCATATATAATTCTGTTGATAGTCCAATTGTAATTCAATTTGTTTAAGTGTTATCGAATTAAGATCATATAAAATTGTAACCACTCTATTTTTAATAGAATCTGATAAGTTTGGTAGTGTTATAATGCCCAAATCATCTATTAATATGCTACACAGAGAAATAAGTTCTCCAATTATAAATAAAACACATTTTTTAGAAGGGTCATACATTTTATAAATATAGCGCTTATTCTTGTCATTTATGACCCGTTCTAATACCTCTATTGGTGGAGATTCGGACGACATATGATTTCCTTCCGAATTACGTATTGCTTCTAAAATGTATTGTTCACTGGTATTTATGTTGGTAAATGGTTCTAAATGATACAATGATTTTCGATACTTTATTAATATATCTTTAATGGTTCTTCCAGTGTTTATAATATTTCCTTTATTTTTCAAAACATCTGTAAATTTAATATGAAATTTAGTTATTCGGTCGTGGACGAATGAATATTTATCTTCTTTGGCTGTAGGTATAGACGTTCCTAATTTAAGAAGCAGTTCATTATTTATCACTAATTTCTCTTCAATTTCCTTTATTATTTTGGGCAATGCGGTTTTTATACTATGTATTAAGACCGAACTGAGGCTGTTACATAAACTTGCGATGCCTATATTTTTTTGATATTTCGCCTGGGAATAAATTTTATGTGCTTTAAAATATTCTTTTTCCAATTCCAATCCTTCGATTGCGTTATATTTAGACATTTCGGTTTTACTTCTATTTTTAATAGCAAAATATTTATATTTTAGTTGTAAATCTTTTGAAACCCTGTTTTCTAATAAATTCGTAATGTCCGTATCTTCATTCATTAGGTCCACTTTGGTTAAAATCCCAATTGTTCTTTCCCCACGTGGGTCATATTCCTTAATTATATCTAATGCTATATCTGCTTCTATATCGGTTCTTGCTGGCATTACTGCTAATATAATAGTTTTTTTTGGACTGATATATTCACCTACAATTTCTCTTATTTTTTCTTTAATATTAACTGGTTGACCTCGGTCGGTGCACGCCACCATAGTTAATCCTGGTAGGTCTATAAAACTTAAGTTTGGGATGGATGGACTATAAATTCTTAAAAAAATAGGTTTAGATGATATATTCATATCATTTCCAGCTGTTTTTATTGTTATTGAATTTATTTTATCTAATATAGTTTCCTTTTCGTTCATTGATATTGTGGGATAACTTAATACTAATTCATCGCTTGTATTCCAAACACCATTTAAATAAACACCAAATTGAGCTTTATTACAATTCGAATTCGTTTGGATGAGTTCTAATTGTAGTGGAACACGTGTTACCATATCTGTTCCAGTGGGTAATATATCCATACCAATTATAGAATTTAATAAAGAACTTTTCCCAGAAGACTGTGAACCAACAACAACAAGTCGGGGGATTTCGATGCTGTCTTTAGTAATAAATAAACTATTTAATATATTTCCTATTTCTAAAATCTCCTTATTTTCGATAAGATTTAGATTTATTTTGTCGTTATTCCATAAGTTTGATACGGAATTATACGATTGGACAAGTGCGTCGGTTATTTTAGACATTATTATATTCTATTGTATATTTTAATATTTAATAATTTATTTTTAAATAATTTATTTTTAAACAGTATACAATAAATTCTAATTGTATACTATAATGGATAATTTTAATGAAAATATTAAAAATATAGAGAACATTGACAATCTACAATATATGGTCGACAATAACGATAAAATTGGATATGGGTTAGTGTTGGGTTCTATCGTTGAAAATATTAATAAAACCCTCCCACGTTTCATAATATTTAAACCAAAAATAATAAAGTATTATAAAAAATCCAGCTGTAGTAGAAAAAAAAAGACATATCAGGATAAAAAATGGAAATATATAACTAATTTGGTTAGTTGTGACCCTAAGGATTGCTCTTATTGCTTAAAGTTCTACGTAAATAAAAATGATTTTTTATCTAAATACGATGCTATATTAGATAAAACCGCGTCTATAAAACCATTTATTAAGAAAAATATCCAAGTTATATTCCACGATGGCGAAATACAAGATTATATTATCTATAAAAAATTACAAGTAAAATTTGATTTTTTTTACATACCGTTAGAAATCTACAATTATGTTAAAGCAAATATTGATCTTAAAAAAACAATCCAGGTTTTGGAACTCTTAGGTCCTAAACAAATTGATATTGCTATAAAAAAAATAGATGGGTCTGAATCGGAAAGGGGTTTAGGGGGCTCCACTGATATAGGTGGTTTCCAGCTTATTAATAATGTTTCTAGAAGCGATTCTGAAAAAATAGACCATAGTACCGAATATACATTAAAAATGGGGTTTTTTTTCGAAATTGACGATCTTATTGAACATATTTCGGCTGTAAAACATATATTTATGTCAAAAGACGACTATAATAAAGATTTTGAACTGAGGTATTTAATTAGATCACGAATCGAATCTTACCTAAAATCATATTCACGGTTAGTATATGTTAAACATCTGTCGGCAGTGGAAAATAAACTCCAATCCTCTTTAAAAAATGTGTATATTAAATTAGATTTAGAATATAAAAGTTGTTTTAAAACATATGGCGAATCTATTATAAAAATTATATGTGAATTCTATGATGTAGAGGAACTAGCATCTGTAAAGAACGTTCCTCTGAATGAACATGGATTTATAATTATTAAAAATAAATTTTTAAACAGTGGTAATAATGATAGTAATATTTTAAAAAATAATATAAAAATTCTGATTGATAAGATTATGACAAAATACAATATTAAATATATCCACGATATGATAATTAACAATGACGCAGATGTATCCGAGATGATAAATATTCAATCGGAGGATATAGATAAATATAATAAAACATATAATTCGGTTGAAACTTATAACGATATTCAAATGTTAGTAGATTATATTATGACCGATGTTAACTTTGTTCCTCTAAATAATAAAGGATTTTTAGTGATTAAATCCAAGGGTGAAGAAGAATATCTGTATGAAATAAGAATATTTTTTAAAAGGGTCTTGGAAAAATTTAATATAGGCACTGCGTATAATTGCTTAAATGATTTTTTTAAAGCCCCGCATTATGACCAGAATAATAAAACAAAATATCCAGAAGAACGCAGTTCTATGCCTAAATTAAATGTCCCCTTTCCTCCTAAAAATATAAATGAAGCCCAATCTTCAAGGCGCAGCACGGTTATAAATTTTAATACATCTCCTCGTTTTGACCCAACCCGCTTTGACGCTACCCGCTCTATGGATGATGTAGAAGATATGGATAATTATAATCTTTTAGAAAGACAAAATACGCTGTTTAAGACATTTGACACCTATGAAGATATAATTAAATATATTGAACAATTTCTGAATGATCCATACAACACATCTGTTAATATGGTTGGTTTTGAAAAACTTAAAAGATATGGGCGTTTTGATATTAATAATAAACACGCAGTTAAGAATATTAGAATATTCTTAACTAGATTTATAGAGAGACACACTATTGATATTAAATATTTAGATATCTACAATAAATTGCCTAAAGAACAACAATTGTTAATATTTACAAAGTATAGTAGTTTAAAATCTATACAAAAAGACCCCAATTATTACAAATATTTAAATAATATAATTAGTAAATTAGAACAGGATGTCTATTTTGCCGAATCAAAGGCTATAGATAAAAAATATAAACGAGATATTAACAAAAATAAAAAACTTATACAAAAACATATTATTAAGCCGTGTGAATTTAAAAATATTATATTAAAAAAAACAGAACCAAAAATTAATAACGATCCACATTTGGGAGTTGTTATCGAAGATAGGGTTAATATAATATTAGAACCAAAAAACTATTTAAATACAGATTCTAAACATAATATTGCATTTTTAACCAATTTGTAATAAGTTTATACTAAATTATTTATACTTGTAGTATAAATATTTTCTTCGTCTATATTTCCAGGGCCATTTTTACAATAGGTTTCTACATCATTAAAACCTTCCTGTAATCGTTTTAAATTATCCGTTATGTTTGTTTTAAATTCTCCCATTTTATTGTCTAAATCACCGCCCATTTTATTCTTAATATAATTATAATACCATAACATTCTATTTAAATGGATCACATTTTCTCCTGGCTTATTATCCTTATCCTTATTCCCATCTGTATTTTCCACTTCTTTTATATTAATTTTATTATTAATAGATTGTAGAATAGATTTACGATTCATATTATTTTTTTCACGCACAAACATATCCAAAAAATAGAGATAACATAAACGGTTTAATCGTTTCACATATTTGTTATCGTCCCAAGGATATTCAGCTACGTGAAATAATATTTTTTCTAAATCCTCTATTAAAAATAGTAAGCTGTAACTGTTAAATTCGAGTGATTTATCCTTATTTGTAATGGTATATCTACTTATTGCTTTATCCAAATGGTTAAAAACATCATTTATAGTTACATCTTTTCTATGGGGTATACTAACATCTATAAGCTCACCGCCCATATTTAGCGTTTTTTCTTGCCCTTTTCTGTGCCCTTGCCCTTTCCTTTGTCCTTCCCCACCCTGGTTATTCTCAGCAACTAAATTAAAATTAATTTTTGTTCTAATCAGGGCAAATTTTGTTATTCCACCATCGCCTGATTTAAATTCGAGTGTTTTATTTAATGAAATATACATAAAACTCCCCGACGATTTTATATCTGAACGAATCAATCCATTTTCATCATCTGAATTTTCCGTAATAAAATCATCTAAACTTGTATAATAATCTAAATTATTTACACTGGTATTTTCAAATATTAAATCGGTAAAAACGGTCTTATAATAACTGCTATTTTCTACATCGGAAACTGAATTTGACCTATTAAAAGCATCTAGATTTTGTTTTAAAAGTGTTTGGGAATAATTCTCGTTGTATTTAAAATAGTCAAAATAATCCGTTAAATTGTTGCTTATAATTGTTCTAATTTTATCCTGTAAATAATATGATATAATACACCACTCATTATATATCTTGTCATAATCTTCTAATTTTGGATTTATATAGATTGAAAAATCGGCATCAGAGCGTTTAAAAAAATCTTTGTAGAAATTATTTATTTTGTTAGCGGCCAGTTCGGGTAATTCTAAGATAAGTTCTTTAGAAATGATTCTTAGAATATTCCCACCTTTAAAAGTAAAAAATATATCATTTTTGTTTAGTTTATTATGTTTTACATATTTTTGTATATTTTTTTCAAACATATTATAAACAAGCATCAGGAAATTGTAGAGTGAATCTTGGGTGGAAAAAAAATCATTAACAACGATGTCTGTACACAATCCTTTTAATTCTCTATTTTGATCATTAAACTCGGCATCTTTATCTACAATAATTATAGATGGATTTGTTTTTATAATGTCTGGGACAGTTTTAATTATATCTGTATGTTCTTCTGTATGTTCTTCTGTATCCATATCCTCTTTTTTAAAATACATAAGGCTTCCTATCAATCCTGAAACTAATAATAAATCCATGTTTTAATATATATATATATATATATTAAAATTTTATTATTTATCCAATTATTTCTAACTGAATTTTTTACAAATACCAAATGTTTTACGGTGATATTTAGAGATTCCATATTTTTCAATAGCATCTCTATGCTTTTGTGTCCCATAACACATATTATTCAACCAATCATATTTATTTAAATCTGGATTCTCTTCACATAGTTTTTGGACATACTCATCGTGATAGACTTTTGCTAATATTGATGCGGCAGCAATCGAATAGTATAAATTATCACCTTTTGTAACTAATTGATTGGGAATAACATTACCTTCTTCGTCTGAATACATATTCCACCGATTACCATCCACTAAAATTAAATCTGGTTTTATTTTAAGATTTTTAACAACTAAATGCATCGTATTTAATGTAGCGTTTAATATATTTATTCTATCTATTTCTTCCGCTTCATAATATTGCACAGAATATGATAAGGCCACCTTTTCAATATAATCGCGTAATTCTAACCTCTTTTTCTTGCTTAGTTTTTTACTATCTTTTATTTCCTTATACTTATCATCTGGGAAACTGCGAGGTAATATTACACCAGCCGCATATACTCTCCCACTTAAACATCCCCTTCCAGCCTCATCAATCCCAACTTCTGTAATATGTGTATCATCGTCGAAATAGAGTTTCATTGTTGAACAATGATTTTAAATATATTAATCGGTCAAAATTTTTTATTTTAAAAATTAATATAGACTTTTAAAATTAATATAGACTTTTAAAATTGCGTTTATTTCAAAATAAAAATATATGTATATATTGTAGATATATTTATACTACCAAATATATTTATTTAAAGATATTTTAAATTATATTAAATAAGAACGTTAAAGATTGGCTACAGCATTAATATTAATGCCAATCTGAGGGGGGGTAGGAACACTGATAGGGATAGGGACCGCACATATTATGTATATGTGCAATTGGAACAGGTGTTAGCAGGGTAGAAGAGTAGCGGGGTAGCAGAGTAGCGGGGTAGCAGAGTAGCGGGTAGAAGAGTAGCGGGAAGCGGGGTAGAAGAGTAGCGGGGAATATATATTAGACTATAAATTATTGAATAATACTAAAAACATTAGATTTATAATGATTTTTAAATTTTAACCATAAATTATTTATACTTTAATATAGATTATTTAATATAGGAATTTCTAGAACATTATCGTAATAAACTATTAAAATTGTAAATATACTGATTTACAATGAATAGTTTATTGAACAACCTATTATTAACATAACATTATCGTAATAAACTATTTAAATTATAAATATACAGATTTATAATCAATAGTTTATTGAACAACCTATTATCATAACATTATCGTAATAAACTATTTAAATTGTAAATATACAGATTTATAAGGAATAGTTTATTGAACAACCTATTATTAACATAACATTATCGTAATAAACTATTTAAATTATAAATATACAGATTTATAATCAATAGTTTATTGAACAACCTATTATCATAACATTATCGTAATAAACTATTTAAATTATAAATATACAGATTTATAATCAATAGTTTATTGAACAACCTATTATCATAACATTATCGTAATAAACTATTCAAATTTGTAAATATATCGATTTACAATCAATAGTTTATTGAACAACCTATTATTAACATAACATTATCGTAATAAACTATTTAAATTGTAAATATATCGGTTTACAATGAATAGTTTATTGAACAACCTATTATTATAACATTATCGTAATAAACTATTTAAATTTGTAAATTTATATATTTACAATGAATAGTTTATTGAACAACCTATTATTATAACATTATCGTAATAAACTATTTAAATTGTAAATATACAGATTTATAATCAATAGTTTATTGAACAACCTATTATCATAACATTATCGTAATAAACTATCCAAATTTGTAAATATATCGATTTACAATCAATAGTTTATTGAACAACCTATTATTAACATAACATTATCGTAATAAACTATTTAAATTGTAAATATATCGGTTTACAATGAATAGTTTATTGAACAACCTATTATTATAACATTATCGTAATAAACTATTTAAATTTGTAAATATATCGGTTTACAATCAATAGTTTATTGAACAACCTATTATTATAACATTATCGTAATAAACTATTTAAATTGTAAATATATCGGTTTACAATGAATAGTTTATTGAACAACCTATTATTAAAATATAATATCATAGAATATTTAAATTATAACCTATAATCAACCTATAAACATAGAATATTTAAATTATAACCTATAATCAACCTACACTAAAATAACATTATCGTAATAAACTATTTAAATTATAAATATATAAATTTATAGTAAATAGATTATTAAACTATATTATAATAAAAAAATCAACCTACACTATTATCATATAATATTAAAATATAACCTATAATCAACCTACAACAACATTTTAGAGCATAAAAGTATACTAATTTTAAATTTATTTTTTTATTTGAAAACAATTAAAAAAATAAACATTTATAAATATGGATTATTATAAACCCGTTCTATTTTACATTTTGGAGATATTTTAAAACTTTCTATTCGACTTGTTTTTGGTACAATTTGTAAAACACATTTTGATTTTTTACCATAAAGAGAATCAACACAACCATTCTCTATTGATTTATGTTTAGGCTTGTTTTTATCAACTAAACATCTGGATCTAAAATGTTCATATCTGATTTTAATGTCGTCGAAAGTTAGATTTGATTTTTTACCCAACATTTTATTAACCTCTTCATGTAGATTATATATGGCTCTGGAAAATGTGGCTCTGTTTTTCATAGATCCGCGTTTAAAACCAATTTTTTTAAGATTGTTTTTGAAATTTTCTCTACAATATTTACAGGGTAACACGTTTTTTAGCGATAAGATATAGTTATAATAATTATCCTTATCTTCTTTTAGGGGGTTAACTGGGTAATTGAAACTTATTGTATGGATCGAATGCCACATACTGGGTCCCCATACAGATGTTAACATTCCATCCCCACTCGAAAAATCAGACTCTTTAAAAATTTGGTTGTTCATATATTATTGTTAGAAATTATTTAGACTCTTTATTTAAATTTTAGAAGTTCTAAATAATTATATTGTTATATAATAGATGAAAAATGATTTGGGCGTAAATTCGTATTACTTAGGGGCAACGGCTGGGAAGTCTAAATCGGAGAAAGTGGGTTCTGTGGAAATCATCACGGAACATGGTAATGGAACGTTTGAGGATACCGATTTAGACAATGGAACTATATATGGGTTTAAAGTGGGTAAACATTTACCTGAACTTATAGGTATTGGGAGCTGTGTTAGACTAGAGATTGAATACCAGCAGATAGGGGATTATAAACATTCTGCTGGTTTTTTGGGGGTCGAGAACGGTGCTGCGCAAGTAGAGGGGGAACGCAGATATAGATACTAAGAGTTTATTTATTAATGCCTTATATGACTGTCCGGGTATCAAGTGGAAGAATTTCCCAACATTTTATCTAGGAGTTGGAATAGGAGTCTCAGAGAATACAATGGGGGAGAAAGTGATTTACGTAGCTGAGGACAGACTAAAAATAAAGAGTAATACTGAGAAGAGCATTGCCTATAAATTATTAGCAGGGAAATTGTTTGAATTATCGGAAACTGTATGCCTCGATGTTAATTATCAATATACTAATTTGGGTAAATTAAAGGGAGGTGACGTTCTTGATGTGTTTGACGCTGATGACGTTCTTGAGGAATCGGAATTGGTAACAAAACCATTCGAGGCTCGTATAAAATCCCACGGATTCAACGGCGGACTGCTATTTAAATTTTAATAATGTCCTAAATCGCTATTTTCTCAACAACCGCAACCCAATTCCCCCAATCCCAATAAATATTTTCTATCTTTATATTTTCTACACCATTAAATAGATTTCTAAATGCAAGTTCCGTAAATATATAATAATACCGCTTCTCATTTATCGAACCATCATTTGTTTTAAAATCTACTAAATTATCACCCTCGGTAAATTTCCTGCTACTATTTTTAGGTTGTTTTAAAGCCCATACCTGTATCATAGCCTTCCCACCTATATTTAAAACTCTAATTAATTCTTTTATAGATTCTTTTCTACCATGATCGGTTGATAGATGATGAATAACCGCTATACTCAGAACAACATCTACACTATTATCTTTTAATGACAAACATTTATTATTAATAATAAATGTTTCTATATTTAAATCTCTTGTAATTTTACAAAATTCTGGACATAAATCTACTCCTATATTAAAACAATCTGTTCTATAATTTAAATTTTTCCCATTGCCACAACCCACCTCTAAAATAATGCTGTTCTTAGAGACATGGTCTAAAAATTGCTTGACGCTGGGCCATATATACGCCCTTGTCCTGCTAAAACTTGGAGCAATTTTATTATATGTATCATACACAAATTGTTTTTCAATAGGGTTCATTTTAAAAAATAATAATGTGGTTCTTAATTTATCAAATTATTATTTTAATCAGTATTAGGTCGCAGGGTTGCCGACCAAATTATCCAAGATAGTGTTGATTTTGCGGCCATACTTAGAAATATATAATTTTTTTCTAGTTTATAAAAATCATCTGGGTCTAACATTCCCTCTGATTCGGGTGGTAAAGTTCGTAATGGTTTTAAGTAATTAAAATACATGTTTGCTGGGAAAAGTAAATATAACCCGCGTAATGCATAAATTAAAATTGTTATAGCACTTTTAATTTTGGTATCAAAAATCTCCCATACCTTTTCAGCATTTGTATATTTAACTCCGTCTTCTTTACTGGCTGAATATTCATCTGGGGCATTTTCTGCTAGTCGATCTATAAACTGTTCTTTTGTAATATTTTTAATTCCCTCTTTATATTTATAGCTTAAAAATATCCACGGCCATCCATTTGTAAATATACCCGCACGAAATAGTATTGTTCGTAAATTTTCTTTGTCCCTATCTTTAATCGACTCAATTCCCAGACCAAAAATATTTGTCACAGCGATTAGTATAGTTAATGGAACAATTTCTTCCATATAATCTATCATTGATAATCCAAAAAGTGAAAACATCATTATAGAGGATGTTATTGAATATTCCAGCCATCGCTGAATATTTATCTGATTATCTATATACTCTCTATATTTATCTTTTCTAAATGATATAAAAGAATAATGAGACAATGATGTTAAAAAACTAAATAAAGCGATGGAATAACCAAGTGAATAATTTTTAATCCATATGCTTTTACCTGGGGTAGATGTTCTTGGATATTTATATTTATATATGTTTATTTTATAAGATTGTTTCTTTACATCCTTATTTTTATCTTTATTTAAAGTCCCGAGAAGTTGAACAATACCATTAAAAAGTTGTATTTGAGCAGCTCTTTTATTATAGTGTTGTAATTTTAGATATTTTTCTTCACTTAATTTTTTTTTTTCTACATTGCTTTGTTCTGTATTAGATTTTCTTACATTCAGTTTATTTTTATAACGTTTTAAAAATTTAACCTTATCTTTTCTTTTATCTATTTCTTCGGAAATAATAAATAAACCAAACACTCCTAACTCTTTTTTATATTTCATTCGATATATATATAAATATTTTAAATATCAAAAACAGTATTATTTCTAGCCACTTCATTTTGGATTAAAGGAAGAGCCACATCCACAAGAACTAGCAGCCGCAGGGTTCTCAAATTTAAATGTTTTCCCCATTATATCTTCCTGCCAATCTATTTTAATTCCTAGGACATAGAATAAACTTTGATCACAAATCTCGATGTCTAATCCATCTTTAGTATAAACATTCTTAGGATTTTCTATATTTTTTATAGGCGTAAATCTATATTCAAATCCATTACACCCTCCACTTCTAAGATCAAATAAGATTGCTTTATTGCTTGTTCCTTTTAAAATTTTAGATAATTGATTTATTGCGGTAGATGTAACATTAATTAAACCTTTATTCATATTATAATGATATATTTTATTTTATCAAAAGTAATGAATTGTATCAAATTTTTAATAGTATATCTTTATAGTACTCTTTTATCACCTATAATTTTATTAATTATCCAACCATCGCTACATTTAATTACAACGAGTAGTTTATTTAATATAAATTGCTATAATTATTTAATTATAGCGCTGGGTATTCGCCCAACGATAATTAAAGATGAACCACTGATTGATTCTGGATTTATTCTAGCAAACCATAGATGTTGGGTAGATTTTGCTTATGATCCCTATTTTACAAACGCATCCATTTTAGGCAGAAAAATAGCTTTTTATGCCGTGTATATGTTCTATATTCTTGGGTGTATTAGTAATCGAATGATTTTGTTTACACGTGGAAATTCAAGCCGTAAACAAATATATGATTTAATGGATAATAATATAAATAATTATCAAAATGGACGGGTTGTTTTTTACCCCGAAGGAACTAGGCAAAACTATTTACACTTAAATAATAAAGATGATCTATGTGATAAACTTAAAAAAGGCTTGTTAAAAGAAATATATATGCGCAATCAATATCCGGTGCAATTATTTATTAGTTCCAATAAAGAATTGGCAATGAATGAAAAACAATTATTTATTAATTATGGAATGAATATTAAATCAATATTAAGCAAATCAATACATCCTAAAGATTATCCAAATTTTGAGATGTTTTTAGATGAAATTTGTATCGTTTGGTATGATGCTTGGACACGTGCCTATACCGATTCTTAAATAACCATTAATAAACAAGGATTAATAATTCCATTATTATAAATTAAAATATTATAATAAATATATGTATTCGAAAATAATAAATCCTAAAACAAATAGATATGTAAATATTAATAGCAAACTAGGGAAATCTATTTTAAAAAAATATATAGGTGGGTCCATTAAATTGAAATATGACCCCACCCCTAAATTAGATTTTTTAAAAAAGATACCTTCAGAAGATAAACATTTGCCACATTATATTGAAAACTCAAAATGTAAACCAATTAGGTATAAATTGGGGTATAATATTCAAACAGGTGATATTAGATCGACTTTAACATTATTAGATAATATTAGGCTATTTTACAACAATGTGTTTAATATTCGTAAAAATGTGGTTGATCGTAAAACAGGCAGTAAAGACTACGTATATGATAATGCTACACGGTGTCATATATTCTTAAACAAAGATACCGAAACACCCGAAAAATTTAAACAGAAAATTGATGGATTTCGCCGCAGTTCTGAAAAATTATTAGTAGATTTACGTGCAAAAATTAATAAAATAAATCATGAAATTTTTGATCCCATTAAAACAATAAATAGTATATCAACGCAACCTCAATGGCAGACCGAACCTATAACTATGTATATTAAATCTATAGATTTAAAAAATTTAATTATTAACATTGAACAACAATGTAAACTAATCATCGAGACTCTTGAGCGTAATGTTAAACAACTTCTGGATAGTGTAGCAGAAATAGAAACGATATTAGAAAAATTATTTAATTTTTCTTGGACGCAGGGTGACAGTAAAGAAACTTTAATAGGAATGTTTTATCAATTGAATAATAATATAGATCGAGAATTCCAAACGTTTCGTGAAGCAACGTATTCCTATGCGAATACATTAAATGAAGACTTCATTATAGAGAACCTTTCCATCTATATGGAAAATTTAAAAGATATCAGTGTTAATAAATTATCCGTTGAACAGGTTGTGAAAATATTAGATTTATAAATAGAAATTATTTTATTTTACTATATTATACTATAGTATTATGTATAATAAAATAATTAATCCAGTAACAGGTAAAAAAGTTAACACTAATAGTAAACTTGGACGTAAACTAGTAAATATATATGGGGGGTCAAGTTTAGAAACGGATGTGAAAAATCCCCATTATATAAAAAATGGTGCGTGTCTTCAAATTACGCATAAATATACACCTCTTATAAAATCAGGCAATAATAATCTCATCCAAACACTTCCCGAAAAAATACATTTGTTTTATGATTATGTTTTTCATATCAGAAAGGGATTGGTAAATAAACACAATTCTGAAATAGATTATGTATTTGATAATAAAATACGTTGTAATTTATTTGTTAATAAGGATATCGAAACTCCCGAAAAATTTAATAGAAAATTAAATACTTTTAAAACTGATCTAGCCGAATCTATTAAAGATTTAACTATCTTAAAACATGATATAAATGAAAAGATTTTAGATAAAATACACGGTCTTGAAACGATCACAAATGGATATCAATGGGTTAAGGCTGGTCACTCGGTATATGCTATGCATAATGAAATAGAGGGTTATTTTGAATTGGTAAAAGAACATTGTTATGAAATAGAAAATTATACGGACGATATGGTTGCAAATTTAAATGATCTCGAAAATACGGTCGAACATAAATTTAAAGTTCTTTTTAATTTCTCGTGGCAACATAATAGTCCAATAGTTCTAATGAAATTATTTTACGATACTATCAAACTAATAGATACTTACTATAAAAATACAGATGTGGAAGAATTTATCCAAACACAAAATATAGATTTATTTTTTAATGAAGACAACTATGCTGATATGGTATCGATGCATATAGCTGATATAGAAACTATAGAAAAGAATGACCTAACTATAGAACAGATAATGGAATTATAAATTTGATTTGTATTTGAAATCCATCGATATTATTTTAAAAATGTTTTCTCTTGTTTATTACCAATGTTTGTATCGCATTGAAAGCGAAAAACAAAAATTAAAGGAACTGGCAAAATTATCATATTCGGTTAGTTCGTCCACTAAATAGAAGTTTTATTAATACTGGAATCTAAACGATAATTTCCATAACGTAATTCATCTATATTGATACTTTCGTTTAATGTATTTGGTAATAAGGTATCTGCCAATAAGGTATCTGTCAATAAGGTATCTGCCAATAAGGTATCTGCCAATAAGGTATCTGCCAGTATATGGTCATGGAGTTTTTCTAATTCAACAATTTTAAGAACAGATGATTCCTCGGGAGTATCATAGAGATTTATTAGATTAATAACATCACTTTTTTTTATAGGATTAATATGTTTTTTAAATTTAATTTCATACGCACCTTCTGGTTCTAATATGCCTATTTTTGCCGTTTTATCCGCCCATAGTCTTATCTGAGGATTAATTGAAGTGCTCATAACAACCATAGCACCCCCACGTAATTGACTGTTTGGGGCTAAATAGGCGTAAATAGGATGCTTGTATAAACGAAGTTCGTCAACGATCATGCTACCATATTTTAATATCTCATTAAACATATCCCCAGAACCACCTGAAAACCCCCTCCAATTCATCCATATAATTAAGGGCAATCCCTCTCTACTAGAATCTCGGATGGTTTGTGCCATTTTATAACTTGAATCGGGATAAAGAACATTGGCACCCCGTTTTAAAACAACTCTAGAACTCTCTCTATTCTCAATATCAGCAGGAATAACTGTTTCGCTCATCGTATCTCGACTTCCTATTACACTAAATGATTTATTATTTATTTTACACCGTCCCGTAATTAATGATTTCCCCCAATCACTCATTGTTTCCAAAAATACCCCTCCATCAACTATTTTCTCTAATCCATTAAAACAATCTGCTGTTATTAAATAATTATTTAATAATTGGGGTATAGGATTACTTGTTAAATACGACATCCATAGTTTTATTAAATCAGCTGCTTCTCCATCATTCGATACACCTAGCTGACTAATACCATTTTTACCCATTATTGCATAGTCACCTAATTGGTCGTTTGTATTATATACATCTTTACCTAGAAGTTTATTAAGAGCCCTGTATCCAGTTAAAAGCATTGGGGAATTGTGTTTTTTTTGTATTACACGATGACTCAAACGCGCCAAATAAGCCCCTATACCAACTGAAACACCATACACATACGTCATTGTAAAAATTGTGTCATATGCTAATGAGGTTTCGCTGGCAATATTCGCACATCCGTCGAGTGTTAAAATGGAGTTATTTTTTATCTTTTGTATTTTATATAGATTACCTTTATCCGCTTGCTTACCCACTTGCGTAGATACAAGCGTAATTTCGCTCTTCCATTTTTCATAATTACTTTTATGGATGAATACTTCGTCATTTTTAAATATAAGATCGTTAACTATATCTGTATTATAGTTTAAGTAAGCTCCGAAAGTATTACATAGATAAATTCTTGGGATTAAATTAATTCTAGAATAATAGGACGCATTATAAAAAGCATCTTGTTCCTGTTTAGTAAATCCACATTTATTGTAATTTTTATGGTGACAAATTACAGTTAATGTAATGGTACCCTCCAAAACCAGTCCAATAACCCCACATTCTCTTTCTTTACAGTTAAATATTTCTTCATACAGCGTATTTTGAAATTCCCTTTTTGTCCAAGTCTTTTCTATCATAGGTTTATTTTTATACAAAAGATGGACTGTATTATAACCAATCCTGTCTAAAAACGCCACAAGTTCAAATGATTTTTTACGAGGTATAATAGACTTTTCTGATTTTATAGGGGGTTCCTTAGTATATAAATCGGTTGGAATCTTATTAAAAATATTTTTATATAGTTGCTTTTTGGATATAATATCTTGTTCATCGTTTAAATCGGTGGTATCATATTTTCCTATACGATCTCCTTCTTTAATAGTTTCACCAACCAATAATGTGCTCATATTTATCTTGGAATCCCTTTCACTATTTATAGAAAAAATGATTTTCATAGACTCTATTTCAATGATAGGCTGGTCTTTAGTGTAAAAAAGCGATGGAAAAATAGTTGTTATTCTCCCAGTAATAGGCGATGTGATTATTGCGGGGTCTTTTGACTTGTAAAAACGGTAAAAATTCATACCCACATTTAAATTAAAAGTGGAATAATCATCCGAAGGCGACTGTATTTGTGTCCGATATAATTTATTATTTAATTTTAAAAATAACACATTTTTAGAATGGGGGTATAATTCACATTTTATCGAACAGCGTTCCCCTTGTTCCCCTTGTTCCCCTTGTTCCCCTTGTTCCCCTTGTCCCCCTTGTCCCTTTCCCCCTCCACCTTCTTCCTTATAGAAAAGTATCAGTTCACAGGTATACCAATTATCCGATTGATTTTGGGTGTATAATTCTCCATTAAATAAAACCAAACATCCATTAACCTTTAGTGCTAAAGATATCTTTGATTTAGTATCTTTTTCAATGTTATGACCATTTTTAACCCATTTATCATATTCATTATTATAGAGAAGTTGTCTGTACCAACCCTGATTTATCATACCTAATATCCAATATATAGATTCGATTGATTCTGATTTAAACATCGAAACTTCTGTTTCTGGTTTAAACATTGAATAATGTATCCAATTCGTTGTGTGCTTATTATTTTTAAATGTATCCGTATTAATAATTTTTCTTAAAAATAATAGACTGTTGCTAACATCACTGTCTATAATAATCTGTTTAATAAATCTGCTCATTCGTTTTATAGCGTCTGCCCTCGTTGCCCCTACAGTAAAAAGATGCCCAAACTGAGCATCGACACTATTAATTATTTTCCCACCATTGTGTATAGATATATAGGACCATGAATCAACAACATCTGGTATTTCAATATTTTGCAATGTCCCCACGGATGGTTTGAAATTTTCTTCCACATTTTCAGCATTAAGGCGAACTGCCAAAACGTGTTTCAATGGCTTATCAAAGTAGGTGTTTGTCTCACTGTTAAAATCAGATGGAAATATTTGGTCTAATCTTAATTTTTCACACGTAATTTTATACAATATGGCAGGTAGATTTATGTTTAACAACAATTCGGTAACAATATGCTCTACTTGAAGCCTGGGGTTTATTTCTAAAAATGTTAGTTTATTATTTTTAGGGATGTATAAAAATTCGGCTGTTCCCAAACCAATGTAATTTACCGATTCGGCCATTTTAACCGCACTATCTTCGCACAATTTAATAATGCTGGGTGGGGCAACGGTAATTGGACCTTCTTCGATTAATTTTTGATTTCGGCGTTGAACAGAACAATCTCTTCCAAATAAATGAACTGTTTTATAACCATCGCCAACCAATTGCACTTCAATATGATGGCATTCTTCCATCAATTCCATAACAAATATTTTAGCAGTGGCGTTATCTCTACCCATTTCATTAATAATTTGGTTATAGTTTTTCTCGATCATATCTTTATCTAAACTATTTATTATTCGAATTCCCTTCCCACCTCCTCCATCAGCCTCTTTTATCATGCATGGAATACCAATTTTGTGCACGGCTAATATAACCGAATCTATGGTTGTTAATGGTTCAGAACCACTCCATTTAACTAGAGGGACATTATTTTTATGAGCTAATAACATCGAGTTTATTTTGTTTCCAAGAAGATCAATTGTATTCGAACTAGGTCCCATAAATATTATATTATGTTCTTCTAATCTTTTAACAAAATCAGATCTTTCAGACAAATAGCCCCACCCAGGAAAAACCGCATTAATATTATTTTTAAGACACAGCGCAATAATTTTTTCAATATTCATATATATATCGTTGTCGGTAAATAAAATCTGGTCTAATTGACTTATATATCTATAATCAGAAGTAATATCATCTGGAGTTGCTACACCAATCAATTTTAATTCGTCTGCGGGGTATACATCTCTAATAGATAAAATAAATTTAACCGCACTTAACCCCCTATTAATAATTAATAGATTTTGCATATAAATATACTATTGTATTGTTTTTAAATTATTTATTAAGAGTTTTATATTAATTATTTAAAATACGTGCTTTGTATATATTTCCAACTAATTGTAAACACAATTCCTTGAAGACCATTTGTAATAACTCTAGTTTTTAAACCCCGTCCTAATAACCCAATAACACCATCTTTTTTAATGATTTCCTTAGTAACGCCCAAATAAGATATACTGCTTTGATATGTTTGTTTCGTCGTTTTAATAACTCTAAATGAATTAGAACAACAATCTGAAATAACAGCCGCGTTAAAACCAATAAACCCATTCCTTAAAAATGTTTTGTATGTTTCATCATATTTGGGCAGGTTTTCATTTAAAATATTGTATGTTAAAAACCACGGATAATGCCCTACAAATGTAGCAGTCATAGAAGCAAGTGTTCCATGATACAACACTCTATAACCACTTTCATTAATTTTATTTTTAAGCAAATTGACCCCTGATTTACCTTCTACTTGTAATGTTGTTTTCAAAGAATCGATAGGCATTAAAAATACTCTCCAAGATGCTGCTAACGACGACCCAGCCAAGGTTTTTAGTTGGGTTGACATATTTGAATCGTCGAATTTATTCATCGTATATTCGTTGGCGGCAATGTCCCCAAATCGAGCCAAAGGTCCAATAAAAAGAGCTGGTAAATACCCTCTGTAAAATCGGATTATTCCACCATTACTATATAAAGATTTTATAGTCCCCATAGTTGTCCCGCCATATCGATACTGATTATTCATTGTGGTTCGCAACCACATTAAAGATGTGACTTGTATGCCCATTGCAGTAGCCCCACTAATTCCTCCATTTATTGCTTTAGTAAATGATTTATTTAAAATTTCATTATTCATATAAAGTTTATAATAATTAAACTTTATATCTATAGCATAATACATAAAAATAATATTTATCTATAGTATAATACATAAAAATAATATTTATCTATAGTATAATAATATAGATATAAATGTTTATAACAAATCCACTAACAAATAAAAAAATAATAATAACAAGTTCATTGGGTAAATCAGTCTTAAACAATTATATTAATCATAAAGGTGGTTCCATTCGATCAAAAAAAATAGATATTAAGGCTCTTTGGGAATGGGAAGAAGATGAACTGGACGATTTAAATGATACACTTACACATTTTAGTGAAAGCACACTCCCTCCTAAAATAAAAATAGACTATCCATTAACATTAAAAGGCGTATATACCTATATGGGCGGGGGTGGAGGTGGCGCTATTTACCTCTCAGACACATCTCTGGTTGTAAAGGTCCTTTTCTCTTCTTCAATGGGAGAGAAAGAAAGTCGCCTCCAATTAAAAGCTGGAGATATATCACCCAAAGTACATATAAATATAGAATTAAGTAAACTAGAAAATGAACACATTTTATTGGACACAATATGCTTGAATATTGGGAAGGCAGTGCTGATGTGAATTCTAAAATACAGGAATTATCCGTTTATAACAATGAACCAGTATACATAATTGTTATGGATTATTTAGATATCCCTGATTGGATACCATTATCAAAAGTGACCGAAATAGACTCTAAATCTATTTATGCATTATTACATGATCTGGTCTATAATAAGGGCATCTACAATACATTAGATTTAGTAGGTTATACAGGAGATCATATTTTTTATAATACTGACCTAAAGTCATATAAAATTATAGATTATGGGGCGTTTATGGAAGTTAAAAAAACAGATGATAAAGATAAATTAATAGAAACAATGTGGGAAAATATTAATAATAAACTCAAATTATAATTCCCATAATAAAATGTTGTTGAACTTGACTATAGATATTAATAGTTGAACGAGATATTTGCTAGACTAACATCAGGTGTAATATTTATAGTATTCGCGTCCCGCACACCAACTTCTAAAAATGAAACATCTTCTACAGATACCCGTCCCTCATCCAATGGAAAATATGAACCATATCCATAAGTTATACATTTTATTAATGTATTAGAGATCCCTCCCCCAGCTAGTTGATTTGCTGGACAATAATTCATTAAAACATATAGTTTGGGTTCCAAGTCTAATGTTTTATACAATCTATATTTAAAATAATCGTAATCATTGTTAATATCATATGATATTTGGTTAATAAATATCCAACTGGTATTTGTTTTATTTTTTTCCATCTTATTTATCCAATTATTATATTGTTCGGGTGTTATGTAGAGTGGTATGCTGTCATTAATGTATAAACTCATTCTATTTATAATTATATATCTTTATAATTATAAATAATTATAAATATCTTTAACTTATTTTATTCTATATGTATATATATGAATGTTTATAACTATATTTATAATCCTATTACAAATAAATATATAACGATTACACATCCAAGTGGTATAAATACATTACAACATTATATAAATAAATTAGGGGGTAGTGTGAAACCGGTTGAAAACCTGGTTGAAATCCCAGTTGAAAAAGTACATTTATTGGAAACGCGTATAATAAGGGATATGCCCGTTGAGTTTATATTTTATAATCCATATTATATAGATAGTTGGAAAAAGAACTATATTGATTTAGTTGAGAATGATATAGTGATAGAAGGAGATAGCAAGTATTTAAAATGGGTTTTAATATTAGATGATACTAACCATATTCAATTAATTAGACGTACTATTATTCCTAGTACTATTAATCCTAATGAAGGAAAGATAGACCTAACTAAAAAAAGATTTATGTTGAGCAACCATTTTAAAAAATTTTTAAAATGGTTTGATTTACCTAAACATATTGAACAAAATGACCCTTTAGTTACCGAAATTTTGATAAAATCTACACCCATTTTAAAAACATTTACTGGACGTGCTACACTATGGGATATTACGAATTCATTGAGACAAACTACGTGGGATAATTATGTCTCTATTATTTCTATAGAAAATAAACCAGTAGGTATGTGTGTGTCCGAAAAACTTCAGGAAGAAGAACTTAAGTTATTTTTTTCATCACAAATGATTCCAAATAAATTATATAATATGTATATAGCACGTGTTGATATACATCCTAATTATAGAGGTAGGGGATTATGTAAACCATTGGTGTCTTACATGGTAAAACAACTAAAACGATTAGGTTATAAGTTTCTATTTATTAATAATGGTTCGGTTACTTTGGATGGTATTCCTGCGTGTCTTTGTTACTATAAAGCGGGAATCATTAATGACTATACGATGCACTATAAAAATGATACAGATCCTAGTTTTACTCCTATGGTAGAAGAAGATTGCAAATTGGAAGGTGATAAACTTCCTAGAGATTATTACTATTCTTTGTAATAATCTCATTTAATAAAATTTATGGAGCGACGATTTATATCTTTATATAACTCTTCTAATGTATAGTTACTCTGCTCAATCCGATCCATTTCTTCTTTTATTATATCTTGATTTATCCATTTTATATAGTTGCCATATAAGCCTCTATCAATTAACTTTGATTCTCCAAATATTTCAATAATTCCCTGTTCTAATCTCCAATTTGGAAGAATACTATCTAAAAAACTTTCTCTTTCAGTATCCGTGCCTGTTTTATATTCCGGTTTAATCTTCCCAGTGCGTGCGTGTTTATCACCCTTAACTTTCCATATAAATCGTTGTCCTTTATAATTATCTACCACATAGACAATCCCCTCACCAATCCCAGTTGCTCCTAATGATTTGGCGACTGGATCTTCATTTTCGACCTCATCCAATTGAATTTTCATTAAATCATTCGCTTCATCTATTCGATTTAAATCAATTTTAATCGAATAAGTTTTAAAATTATATAAATTATAGATAGGATTACAGGGCTTTAATTGTGATACCATTTCGGGAGATAACCAATAATCATTTCCACCCTGCTGTTTTATATGAATACCAAACATATAAAATGCTCTTGGTAATTCGGATATGGCAACTTTTTGCTGAATACCCTTTCCAGCCCACTCTCCGAATATCGTAATATATTCTAACAAAGTTATGACCTCTTCACTAAGTATTGATTTAATTTTCTCTACAAGGTCCATACAACCTATAATATTTTCATGCATAAATTGCGCAAATCCATAATTATCATTGTCAATGCTTATAATACCACTTTTTTTTTGAGGATTTATAGCATTAGTAGTATTATTGTATAAAATAGATGCATTTGTTCCGTGTAATTTGACTGTCCCGATTGCGTATAATTTAGGTAATAGCGGTTCTTTACATATTTTTTCCACATCTCGAACAATTTGTCGGAGTGCGTTGATGCTTGGCATTTTGTTGGATTCCATAGTGTTGTTAATGTATAGATTTAAATAAGTATTATCAAATTTTTTTTTTATTGAATACGTTTCCAATCAAGTATAAAGAGCTACGGGTATTAAACAATAACCTATACAAAAAATAAATTAGCACCAAAATCAGAATAGAAAACTTATTTTAATATCTAATTATCGTCCAAACTATATAAAAGTTTGCCAACCCAAATAATATCATCTAAACTAATATTATCTTCTCTTTCTTCTTCTCTACCATAAAGATCCATTAACCAATCAATATATATATTGCTTGGTTCTATATCCAGTCTGATATTTTTAACAACGATACTTGGTTCTATATCCAGTCTGATATTTTCAATAATGACCCTTGCTTCGGCAATTTTATTAATCATTTCATCTGATTCCACCACCAGTTCCACATCTTGGTTTAATGATTCAACTGATTCCCCAACTAGTTCCACAACTTGGTTTACTGATCCACGCGATTCCACCACTTGTTCCACATCTTGGTTTACTGAACCACACAATTCCCCAACCAGTTCCACATCTTGGATTACCGATCCTTCTATCCCAATTTCATTTTCGTCTACTAAACAGGTTTCTTGTCTATATATAATATTTTCATTAACGGGTTCTTCAATATCACTTAGCAATTCAAGATTTACAACCTTTTGCGATAACAATTCTTTACCAATTTTCTGAGCACTGTTTATATTCGGTTTCATTATATGCTCTAATATGGGTTTCATTATAGGAGGTTGAGATAATTCGGTATTAATATTCATAAAAGGTGAAGCATACATTGGAATTGTTGATGGATAGTTTTGTGTATGCGCGGGATAACTATTAGGAGATTGTAAATTACTATTGATATGTTGTTTAATTTGATCCAACGCTTTATTATCAGTCATTTTATATTATAATAAATTTCAAAGAAGTCTTCAAATTTATTATAATATTATTTATCTAAACATAAATAATATTTGCGATAATAATACCAATCCTATCCAAATGTTTGGTATAAACACAGTTTTTTAATACTGGGGCATTAATACGCCGTCTACATAATGGACACAAGGGTTTTTTATTGTGTTTTTTTATATTAGTCATACATTCAGAACAGAGTGTATGATTACATTTTGTAGCAGTATTAGATGGGTCTAAACATACAATGCACTCGACATCATTAGATTCATTTTCCTTTAAATCATTGCAGCAGTTTATTGTCCCATTCTTTAAATAGCACTCCAAATGCGTATATTTATCACAACACGTTAGTTGGTAATCTGTTAAGCATTTTTTACAAAATACACAATTTTTAAAATTACTCATTACACGCCTATGTTTAATTATACCAAATTTATGTATTTGAATATCGTATAAATAATCCCTTGATGTGCTGGTTCGAGCTTTATACACAACACACTCCCCCTTTTTTAATAGAAAACTAAACTCTTTTTCTTGAAATATTACATTTACGCCATATTTTTTATATAATTTTTTAACAATTGGTGACAGTATTTTATCATAGTCCATTATTTAATACAATAAAATAATTATTATTTTCAAATTTATTATATTAGTAATATTCCAATTAGTCTCCAACACTTATAATAAATATTGGATTAGCATCAGTGGTATATTGGGATTCCAAGCAACTTATCCTTAAGAAAGACTGTATAAGGCCATATAATTCATCCATCTTATTTCATTTTTATTATAATCATTATCCCCGCTTATCCTTTTAACATATTCATACAAAGCCTTTTCAAAATAATCTCTCATACTGTATATTTATATAAAACTTTATTTTTAATTAGTTTTATTTTAAATATAAATAAACAAAAAATGGTCCTACATACATTTAGAACACTTCCTATAGTCACTTTTAACAAAAACATCTGATATTAAAAAACACCTATATTAAATTTAAATTGATTTGATTTAAAAATTATTTCAATTTAAATAATAATGGCAGGAATAAATAGAAATCAATCTATTAATGAAACAAACACTATTATAGAGCAGCCTAGGGCAACACGTTGGAATAAAACTACGAAATTAAATGATCTTGGAACAAAAAAATTAAAATGTGTGTATCTCGCTACATGCGGTAATATAGCTTACTATTGTGATGAAGCATATATGAATGAAGAATGTTATTGTTTTGGACACGATATATGTGCTTGTTATGAAGGGTGTTATTGTTGCGCCTGTAACTCAATATGTGGGTCCCCTATTTTTCAATGGGTTCATTGTATGCGAGACTGGGTTGGTGTAGATTACAATGATTTTTTCGCATACACTGAATACTCTAATTTAGAGGGAGAGGGCGGGGATAGGGAAGAAGGATAAAATTAACTTTTAATTCCATATTCCATATACAACACCAGTTTTATTACTAAATAACTTGCCTGGCTATATTCCGTTTTTATATATTTTAATTTTGGTAGATCATTTCCAGTATTTTTTTGTTTCCATTCCCTAACAACCTCTACTATTTTTAGTTGGATAGTTTCATTGTATCCCAATTTTTCCAGATATTCGGTTGTAAATGGATATTTTGCCACATATGCCCTAAATAAATAATTTTCTACAGTTGCTTTACTATAATTTAATAATGATGATATTTCCCGAATAGATTTATTTTCTTTATAATAGGAATCATATGTAAATTGTATTTTTGATTCCATTGTTTTTAATTTGCTTTCCCCCGAAGATTTGCTTTCCCCTAAGGAGTTGCTTTCTCCCGGAGATTTGCTATCACCAGGAGATTTGCTATCACCAGAAGATTTGCTTTTCCCCAAGGGTTTACTTTCCCCTAAAGATTTACTTTCTCCCAAAGACTTGCTTCCCCCAGAAGAATTCACCGAATGATTTGTAGGAATCTTATAAACTGGTGATTTAGTGCTATAATCGCTCTCTTTTATATGTTTTTTTACGTGTCCCAATAAATACAATGGGATGCGTTTAAATCTAGGATTACATGCATTCTTTTCAGGTTTATTTTTACATTGTTTGACTATTTCATCGAGGGTTTTTTTGCTTATATTTAATTCAGCATAAAGTTCGCTTTTACTTAATTGGATATAATCCCTATCATCCATTATACAGGGTATACATATATTTTCTCCATACCAAGTTTTGTAATTATTTTCTGCTTCACCATTTTCACATAATTTACACACTACATTATAGTTATTTTCAGTTTCTACAGTTTCCTTATAATTATATTTAGTAATTATAGTGGCATTTTCGGGCAAATCAAAGGTTGTCATACCAGAGCAACTATTTATATAATATGTTTTGTTGTTAGTCACATCTTTGTACCATTCATTTTGATTTTTACGAATGGATTCATAAAAGTGTTTAACAGTTTTATTAGAACGTATAGAAGCAACATCATAATTCTTAATATGTAAATATTTTGGATCCACTGCTCTAGATAACGCCACATAAGCTTGCCCATCATTGAATATATTTTCCCCTATATCTATACTTAAATATTGAATACCCATACCCTGTGATTTATGTATGGTTAATGCCCACGCCAAACAAATTGGATATTGTTCAATATAGAAACTAGGAAATTCCCACTGTTGTTTTGGCAAAGTATATGTTTTATTTTTAACTTCGACAACTGCTTGTCCACTACCATTTATACACTGAAATAATGCTTGCGTTCCATTTACTAAACCTAATTTAAAATCAATATTTTTATTAATAATAACCAATGCCCCCTTTTTAAGCATTAAATTATCGGTTATAGTGCTATCTTTGGGAAATTCAGCCATTTTAGAGGATGTTTTGTGTATCATTTTGGCTTTATTTGTTATCAGTTCTCCAGTTAATTCTGTTAATTTTTTAGTATTTAAATTATAAACATCGCGTTTATTGGGATATAGGTGTGTGTAATTATTAGTAAGGGGTGTCGTTTTATATTTTTCTAAATCGTTAATAATACTGGCATCGCAAGAACCCACACGAATCTTATTTAAAAATTCCAACAGATTATCGTCGGTTTGCCTGTATGAATTGTCTAAAATGATGCTATAATCAATCGCATCTTCCCAAATTTTACTTTCAAAACAGAACTTTAAACTCCCTGTATTATTTATAGGAGGTAATTGATAAAAATCTCCTATAAGCACTATATGAATTCCTCCAAATGATTCGGAAGATTGGCGAACATTTTTGGCGATTGAATCAATAAACTCAAACAGTTCGTTGCTAAGCATCGATACTTCGTCTATAATTAATGTTTTTGTATATAAATAATTATTTAATAGTTTATGGCTATTTTTAATGTTATTTACGTAGAGTTCAGGTTTCGATAGGTCTGTATCGCATTTAATTCCCGACCAACTATGTATTGTTATCCCATTTACATTTAAAGCGGAAATTCCAGTTGTAGATGTAATAACTAACTCTTGAGGATTATCATAGTCTTCTGAAAAAGACTTAATTAAAAAACTTTTCCCGGTCCCCGCACTGCCACTTATAAATAAATTATAACCCTGTTGAAACAGTAATTTAGATTGCTTTTGGTTTTTATTAAGCATGGTTAATGATAATAAAAAAATATATATTAAAATATCAAATTTTAATAATAAAATTTGATATATTTTATACTAATAATTAACCTATATAATTGTATAAAATAAATGAATGGAACTATAGAGATACTCACCCCCAAATATGACACAGCCGAAGTTCAAGGACTTCAAGGACTTATGCAAAAAATTACTATAGAAGGATTTGACCGTATTGGAAAAGTTTTTACTGGGGACCACGTTGAAATAGTAGATAATAAATGTAAATTAGTAAAAAGTAATATAAAATCGGTTACAATCCTCGGAATGCTCGAACTTTATTCCAAATATAAATACGCTCCAAATAAACGCGGTATAGAAAGATTTAAATGTGCCCCCATTTCTAAAAAATACCCCGAATTTTTAGTGGCAACACAGATTCGACGGAAATATACCCAGAATGTCCTCGTAACAATACGTTTTATAGAATGGAGTGATACGCTGCCTTATGCTGAATTGGTTCAAATTATAGGGTATCCTACACTACATAATCTCTATGAAGGGGTGCTTCATAAATTTAATTTAATAAAACCACGTATAAAACTCCCTAAAAAAACTTGGGAGACCCTTCCCAATAATACTAATACTAATGGATATTGTGATAAGAGGGACTTAGATGTATTTTCGATAGATCCAGAATCAACATTAGATATAGATGATGCGTTAAGTTTAGAAATAAATGACGATGGGTATAAAATTGGTATACATATTAGTGATGTTGTGGGAACTTTAGGAGAATTTAATCTGCTTCATTTATTGGATAATCTTTCTACAACGATATATGCTCCCCATAAAATACTAAATATGTTGCCTGAACAATTAAGTGAAAATCTATTGTCTCTTAGGAAAGGGGAGGAACGGAATGTTATTACACTTTGGTTAATGATAAAAGACAATTGTATCGTAAGCAGCAAGATTGAAAAAAATATTATTATAAACAAGCATCGTTTTACCTATGATAATTGTAATTCTTATAAAAACTATACTCTGTTATATAATTTGATAAAGGATTTACGGTATAGAGATTTAACATTTAGAGAGTTTGATTCGCATAAATTAATAGAAAAACTAATGATTATTTATAATTGCGAAATAAGCAATTATCTTATTACGCACGACTTAAAACCCATATTACGAAAACACGATTTAAAGTTACGACAACCAGATATAAAGTTGGAACAACTAGATATAAAGAGCAATACCGTATTACCATTGGAACTAGAAACCTTTATAAAAATAATTAATAATAAGGCGGCCATTTATACATATAAAGTAGGTAGTTATCATAATGGATTGGGTTTAACAAATTATGGGCATTGCACATCACCTATACGGCGTTATGTTGATTGTTATAATCAATATTTAATTCATGGATTAACTCATATAGAAGATATAGAAGATATAGAAGATAAAAAAGAATTAAATATAGATATAGATTTTATAAACAGTGAGGCAGCAATGATCAAAAAAGCCCAACGTATGTTTAACAAATTACAATTAAGCGACACTATTAGTAATGAGGGGGTCCATTTATTTAAGGGATATATTTATAACAGTCGTAATAATAAGATAGAAATATACTTTCCAACACAAAATATTACCATTAGTAAACGGCTCGTAGACCCCAAATTAAATGAATATTTAGTAGTAGAAAATAATATAATTATCCATTACCGAAATGATATTATCATTAAAAAATATAGAATGTTTGAGCTTTTGGATGTAGAAATATATGTTGTGGTAAATAAATCTAATCCTTACAATAAATTTATTATTACATTACAATAAATTTATCACTATTTGTCAAGATTCACGGCACTTCAATATTATTCTTTTACCAATACATAGTTTATTTTTTTGTTAAAGAACTCAGTCTGCTTAACCTACAAGATGAGGCAAAGCAAATGCCTTCGTTCAAACTTTCTAACTCTTTTACAAGTTTGCCCAGTTTTTGTTCATACACAATGGGGTTATTTTTTTTAAAATCCTTATCCTTAATTAGTTTATCAGCTTCTTCCCATTTTTTTTTAAACTTTATTTCATATCCTAAGCTAATTAGTGCTCCTACAGCCGAAATAATTCCCGCAATAGCCATTATAGACCCACCCGTCATATAATTTTTATCTATAGACGTAAGGGATTCTGGATTAATACTAATAACATTATTTTTAATATTTAGGTACCCATTATTAATTAATTCAGTAGCATATCCCAACCCATCTTTATATTTAGTTTTATCTTCGTTCGATAATTGTTTAAAACGGCGATTCATTTCGATGATAATAGATACGGCTTTTTTAAATTTAATATTGCCAGAACCTAGCTGATTTAAATAGGTTTTTAATACACTCTTTCCAACTTTTCCATTTATATTTATCCATCGATTTGTATTAGGATTTAAAATCTTACTGTACATTATTATATTATATTATAATAATTTAATAATAATAATTTAATAATAATAATAATTTAATTAAACATAGATTTTATAAATAAGTCATTAATGATAAAGTCTAACATATCATAATAAATCTAATTCTTATAATAAATTTATTATTATAATACAATAAATTTATTATTACTATATAATATGGATTATAAAGAACTTATTCTTTTAATAAGTGAAACTATAAAATCGAAACGAGATAGAAATTTTATTGTTGATAATATAGAAGTCATTTCCCAATCATTTCTTTATTTAAATAAAACAATTAAAAAGATAAATACTATTATTACTAATTCTGGAGATTATCTAACTAAACTTAATAAGATTCAACTTATGGGGTTTAATCCGAAAGAAACAATGAAACTAATAAATATAATGGGTATAAAGGGAATTGTTGGGGGGGCTCAACCAGGAGAACCTAGTAATTTAGGTGATCCTAGTAATCCAAGCAATTTAGGTAATCAGGGAAAATCCGATTCCATAGACAGTGTTGTTGATAGTCAAATAAATAAAATACCAAATTTGATGTTGGCAATTCCTAAAAATATAATAGATTTTCTATCGTCTGGTTTAGAAAATATCAGTCATTTATTCTTGGGTGATGGAAATCCCCAAGATTTTAAAGAACCTTTAGATATAATCTATATATTTCTTTTTATAACAGCATCTATACCTATTGTAGGTGCCTTATCTGATTTTATTACAATTTGTAGAGCATTTAAACAGAAAAAAGAGTTCTTAGCCATAATAACTGTTATTTCTAGGTTTTTATCTTTTTTTACATTAAATAGTCTAGATTTAGGGCTACTGTTTAAAATTTTTTATTCATTAGATAGTTATTCTTATCAACATTATTCTAAATTAAAAATAAAAAATAATATATAATATATATATATATAGAATGTATAATCATATTAAAACGAACAATCCGATAAAACCTTTTAAAATCCCAGTTATAGGGGTTTTAACAGTCCCATTGTCAAAAACATTTAAAAATCACGCTATTAAATCCTATTTATCAGATTCGTATGTCAAATGGATTGAAATGAGTGGGGCTAAGGTAGTCCCTATACCTTATTCTTGGTCTAAAAATAAAATCCTTAATACAGTTTCCCAATTAAATGGAGTTGTTTTTCCTGGAGGATCTGTAGATAGGGTAAAAAGCAAAGCATTTTTAAAATATATAGATTCTTTTAAAACTATTTTTAACTATGCTATGACGGAAAATGATCGAGATAATTATTATCCTCTATGGGCTACTTGTTTAGGATTTGAGTTTTTGTTATTAATGGTTTTAAATAATAATAAAGCTATACACGATAACTATGTTAATGAAATTTTAATCCAGACCGTTAAAGCCCGACACCAGCCAGTGCCATTAACATTACTGCCTGGTGCTTCTACAAATTCAATATTTAAAGGATTTAGCAATTCTGAACTAGAATTATTTAATACAGAGCCCGTTGTTTATATGAATCATGGCTTTGGATTTATATATGATAAATCATTATTAAAATGGATAACCCCTTATGTAGATATACTATCTATTAATTCGGATAGTGAGGGTGTAGATTATTTATCAACTATAAAATTTAAAAAATATCCATTTTATGGCACTCAGTGGCATCCTGAAAAAATAATGTTTGAATGGTTGGATAAATCTATACAGCATACAAAGAATTCGATGTATGTATCAAAGACTATGTCTAATATGTTTGTGGATGAATGTCGAAAAAATAAGAATGTTTTAAAGGATGAAGAATTATTGATCTATTATTATTCATTGTATTCGAGAACGGAGGTTTTAAACATAATTGATTCAAAACACAACACAAAACGCAATAAATCTGTTTTTGAACAAAGCTATTATTTTAATTAATTTATTCCATATTAATTAATTTATTCCATATTAATATATCTTTTTATACTAATATGGAATCTGGAAATATTAAAACAACCCTATCAACTATTTATAACACAATTTTTAAATCAGATACCGCAAAATCTATACAAAATTCATCTCATATGAGCGTGTTACATAATACTGGGAAAGCAATTAAAAACACAAACCGTGCATATGTGTTGTTCTTAACATTGGGAATAATTATTCTATCCATTTATTTTATAGTTATATTTAGAAGAATACCAAAGTGTTTATCTAAATTAAGCGTTTATAAACCACTTTTAAACCAACGACCTTTAGAAAGTTTCAATTTTATAAAAACTAAAAATTATAGGTTATGTGATTTTTACGTAGCTTCTTCTTACAAATCTTATTTACCATGCACAAATTATTATGATTATTCCAGTACGTGTGCGATAGAAACCGCTCTAATATATGGTGCTAGATATATAGACTTAGATATTTATAATAAGAATTTTGATCAATGTACCGATCCAATTGTATGTTATGGAAAAGAGGTAGGTAATTGGCATTATACCACGTCATTATCATTTGACCAATGTTGTAAGACTATCGCAGAAACTGCATTTTCTAACCGAGTTCCCTGCCCAACAGACCCCTTATTTATAAATATTAATCTTTTCGTAAATGAAAATATTACAACAATGAATAAAGTTGCCGATAGTATAAATTATCATTTTCACCATAAACTATTACCCTTAAAATATGGACGCCAAGGAATAAACCCAGACCCAAAACTAGGTATTAATTTAACGACTGTTCCTATTAGAGAACTTATAGGGCACGTGATAATTGTATCTAACAATCATTTTGAAGAATCGAATTTAGATGAATTGGTAAATATATCACCCAAAACTGTTGGAAATCTACGCGAATTACATTTTTCAGATGTGAAAAATAGCCACGATTCTGAAGAGTTAAAAGATTATAACCAGAAACATATGACGCGTATTAAACCAGATGAATTATTGAGAAATAAACAAAATTTTAATTATAACATACCTTGGTATTTTGGCTGTCAGTTTATTCTTATGGATTATTTTAAACCAGATGCCTATATGAAGAGTTATCTTCAACGATTTTCTAAATCATCCTTTGTATTAAAACCCTATAAATTACGCTACCATCCAACTTATATTAAAGCACCTGATAAGCAAATTAAGGCGGTTTCATTTGCTCCACAAAAGGTTACTACACCTTTTTACAGCATAACGTATTAGAATAAAATATCTATTATGATTTTATTCTAACATATAGTATTAAATAATAACATTGTTAAATAATATTATTATTTAATACTATATTTCTGTATTGCTTTTAAAAAATTAATGCCCGGTGTAAAAGAAACCAGCCGTTTCGTCTTAATACTTTCTACACATTTTTTTAAATCCATATCTCCATATGTTAATAAATAACAACATATTATAGCGGCTGAACGCTGTTTACCAGCATAACAGTGAACTAAAACACGATCATTATTCAATAAATGATTGTGTAATATAGGAATAATTTTGGGCAGATAGTCGTAAAATTTATCAATTTCAATCTCTTTTAAATTATCATCAACCGCTATACGATAATTTGTGGTATGATTGTGATAAAATGGTATGTTTTTAGAACAGTTTATAACAACATTAATATTATTTTCTATAAAAAAGGTGTTAGATTTAGCAATTAATATATTTCCTAACCATAGATTTGGAATTATTTCACAGACGGACATCACTTATTTATAATAATTATTTTATTTATAATAATTATTTCATTTATAATAATTATTTCATTTATAAATAATTATTTCATTTATAAATTATTATTTCTAATAATAATAATCTATATATAATAAATGTACGAATATTTTTATAATCTAATTGGATTATTTATAAAAAATCTATTTATTTTATTAGGACCCATATATATTAAAATAGGACAACTTTTATCATATGATTACCCTATATTAAAAAACCTCCAGACATTGCAAAATAAATGCCCCGATTTAAACTCGAATGAAATTATATACTTTCAAACGAAATACCCCCATCTCAGTATTAGCAGTAAATCAATTGCAGCTGGCAGTGTTTCCGTAGTCCATACTGGTTTACTAGATAATAAAATAGTTGCTATTAAAATCAAACGACCTAATATAGATATTAAAATTAAACGGAGTTTATGGTTAATATATATTTTTAAAGAACTTGTTACTATTATACCTTATTATAAATTTATAAATATTAAAAAGAAAATAGAATATGCTGTTAATCTATACCAAACTCATACCGATTTCCGTCAAGAACTCCTAAATTGGAAATTATTCAAAGTTAATAATGAAAATGCGGTTGATATTATTATACCTAATTTTTATGAAGACTATTGTGACGATGATATCCTGGTACAGGAGTATTTACCAGGATATAACATAGTTCAAGATAAATTTAATACGAAATCTCAAAATATAAAAATGGGTAATTTAATAATAGGGTGTTATTTTTCTGGAATATTAAACGGATTTGTGCATGGGGATCTGCATCCAGGTAATTTAGCCTGGAAGGATAATACCGTTATAATATACGATTTTGGGTTAATGATGGTTTTAGATAAGACGAAGAAAAATATGATTTTAGATGTGTTAAACAGTGTTTTTGAAAAGGATAGTAGAGCATTATTAGAACATTTTTTAAAGTATTTTATAGATATGAAATATGTTCCATCACAAGAAGCAAAAATTAAATTAATTAATAAATTTAATAGGGAGTTTTATCATAATGGTGGAAATTTATTTTGGGATATTAAGAACTTTTTGGAAAACAATGAGTTGGTTTTTAATAATAATATGATCGAATTAGAACTGAGTTTATTATCACTATTAACAACCTTGGCAAATTTATATTATTCTTTAGATGATGGATTAGAAGACTTTATTGAATCCTTTAATGAATCTATATTATAATCTATATTTTTTAGGTTGGAAATATTTTTGAAAATTAATAGACCAGGTAACATATCAAATGCTTTAGATATTATGCAATACATATCAACTATAATTTCTATTTTTGTCCCCCCGGTTACTGTTTTTTTTAATTTAATATAACTGTAACCATTCATTTTTTCGTCATCATATTCTAATAATTTGCCATAAATATGTATTATGTTTTTTGATTTTTCAAAATAAAAGATGTCCTTTCTACTTATTTTATTAATACAAATATTGGCACTCTTAAATGAAAAAATTGTTTCCAACCGCTGATAATTATCACCTTTTTCTAATAATTTAATATCTTTAATTAGATTTTTATTTGTATCAATAATTTTATCAACCGACCATATATAATCAAAAAAATACTCGGGTGACTCATTTAAAAACGAACTTATTTTGTAAAAATGTCGCCCTTTTTCAGTTTGGAATTTTTGGAATGTAATATCGTCTTTTGAATAGGTTTTTTCTATGTCCAAATCAAAATTTAACTTCTGGACCCAATCTTTTATTAAGTCTAACATATTATTATAATAATATATTTTAATTAAACAGAACTTACGGTTTTTGGGGTTTCATTATTATCCACTCTTAAATCCATTTTGTTGTTATTAGCAGTAGGAACTTTAGATGAGCTATACCTATTAGCCACACATATAATTAGTGGAATAATTAGTACAATAGCACAGAACACTAATTGTAGAATAAAACTCGCTAATCCGAATTTCCATAGATTACTTTCCCGTAGATCCGTACAATTCCCTATTTTATCATATAATTCTACACCGCCCCAACTTGCTAAACCAAGTTCAAGTAAAAATCCACAACATAGCGTAATAATTGCGTCTGAATCATCCATATTTTTAGCATTAGCTTTGTTTAAACTTAAAATAATTGCTACGAGAACGTAGGGCCATAAATTTGTATCTGATTCACAGTCGTTCCATACATTATAGTCTTGAACTAAATATAATATCCCAAAAACAACATAGCATATACACGCTACGGCTAAAGATAATCCAAATAATCCCCCAGAAAGTAGTATACAGCATTCAGAACGGTCTGATTTTTGATTGGTCATGATTGGTATATTGTTGAGAGAAAAATACTTATTTGAATCAAATTTAAATAATATTATTAAATCTGGATTAACAGGTATTGTAGATGTAGAAAATTATTATTCCTCATAAATTGTATTAAATTCACGGAAACACCTTCCCCGACATCGTTGAGCACCCTCCATAAAATACATTGTTAACACTATTCCAATTCCATAAAAAATCATATATATTATAAATATAGAAATAATTAATAATTTAATAAATTAATAATTTTATTTTTAATCTCATTCGGAGATAATACTGGACAATTCATAATTAAATCATAAAATAAGTTTATTAAATTGTCTTTTAACTTGGAATTTAATTGTTTTAACGAATCTAAACCTTCCAATGTGGTGTTATTAGGTATTTTATTCGTTTTATAAATCAGATTTTTACCAAATCTATAATTTCTAGAGTTTACCGAACAGCTCAAATATATATCTCCTATACCTGCTGGTTGATATAATTCGGATTTATTGATATCAAAAGTTTTATAAATATTATCTAAAAATTTAATTATAAACGATGCTTCAACATTCTTACCCATATCTAATTCATTAATTAATCCACACCCAATTGAAATTATATTTTTAAATATACCAAATAATTCGATACTTTTGGGACACAATGAAGTGTAAAGCAAACAATATTTAGTTTTAATTAATCTAGATATAATTTCACAGTTTTTTAATGAAAATGACGAAACTGTAAAAGAAGTATATTTTTCAGATATTAATTCATTTGCATAAGATGGTCCAGAAAGTAAAACATAATTTTTAACAGATTCGAATAAAAAATTCTCTCTAAATCCTTTACACGTAAATACAATTAAACTATTCGTAGATAAATATCGGTTATTTAATGCTAAAGTTGGAAGACAATAAAATAATATATCATAATTATTAAAATTACAATCATCTAATAATTCGGTATTTAAAGTGGCTTTAATTTTATAATTACTATATTTAGGATTACAATTTCCTGTTTTTAAATCGTCTAATTGGTTCTTATCACGACCTATAATAGTAAAATTATCCAAATTTTTATCTAATAATGAAGCAGTAGCAATGGCAAATATACCTGTTCCTATAATAGCAATTTTCATTTACTTACTTATTTTAATATTTTATTTTCGTATTTTATTTTTTGTATTTTATTAAATAGAAACAATTTTTACGTTAGAGGGGGTTAAATGCGATACGATCCGTATCCAATATTTTATTGATAGTGTAATTATACATATGGTAAAAAAGATCCATACTCTTAGTAAATCCATATTTTTTTATAAAATATAGATTATTCATTTGCTCTAAACACGTAATAATCGTATTTGGTGATACATAAATGTGTTTTAAATAATCGATAATCTGTGTGTCCCCTCTACAATAAATATATTCTATATCCAATGTATTATGATATTTATCATTGTAGGTAAATAGATTATTAACATATAGTATGACACATACAATCGTATCACCCCGATATTCCACTATAATATTTTTACTTAATGTATCCACATAGATTTTTTTAAAATCTTCAAATTGGAGTATATCATAACATTGATAGTCTTTTTTAATCGATTGGATAAAATCGTAAATATCGCGTAAATTAGAAGGATTTTTATGAAATGTATGCGTTATTGCTACTTTTTTAATATCCTTTATAAACTTATAAAAATAGGTTGTTTTAGCAACATAATTAAAGGGTAGGGGGGTGTTATCCTTTTTAAACACGAATATTTGAGTTTGGTGGCACCTGTTTATTAATTCTGCTATAAGATAGGTGGACAGGTTTTCACGCCGATTCTCGGTATGGATGCATAAAAAATCCACATAATATACTGGAAGTTCTATTTTATTTAACATAATATCGATAGGTTTGGCGTGTATAAACCCCACTAATTTATTATCTTTGAACAATTCTATATTATGGACTTTCCCACGACCATTATAAACTAATGTTTCCATTAGAAATGTGGTGTTAAACTTATTGTAGGGAGAAAAATGTGTGTTAATAAAATCGAAGGTCGATGTTGACAAGTTGGATGATTTAAAAATATATTTATTTTGCAGATTTATGTTAAATCTTGGGTTTATGGAGATGTTACCATATGGAAGCGTGTTGTTGCGGGCTACTGGTTGTTGATCCCAAAAAGGATGTTTTTTAACTGGGTAAAAAATAAATAAAATAATGAATATTATAAAAATAGAATTATACATACTTTATAATTCTATTTTTTATATTGGATTTTTACTGATAATTATTGATAATTATTGATAATTATTGATAATTAAATAAAAGAAAATTGATTCATTGAAATAAATAAATACATCGTTTTATATGAATCCGGATCTATTAAAGACTGGGTCTTGTTCTATTATTTTGGGACCAAACCATTATAAAAAGTTTAAACCTGTTAAGGAAGGAAAATTACTAAAAGTTACCGAAATTAGGGAAAAACATAATGAATTTAAATATTTAGGTATTATTAGAACTATACCCAATTATTTAAATTATTATTCTATACCTGATGAAACATGTTATCTGCTTAATCCATCCAACGCATTTTATAGTGATCTACAAAAACTTGTTCAACACGCACAATTAACTATTTTTAATGGACCTCTCCAATGTTATTATATGGATAGTGCCGGTGATATAGATTTACTCGATAGTATTAATGATATGGTGTATTACCAAAATTTGTGGAATTCATATAGCTCCATACTAGTATTTTCAAAAAAAATGATGGAAGGGTTGGAATTTCTACACAAACATAAAATATGTCATTTAGATGTAAAACCTGAAAATATTGTAATAAATACCGTAACTAGAGACTATAAGTTAATAGATTTTGGGTTTAGTTCAATGGAACCGTTTGAAGATTTCATAACTAATATAAAAGGAACGCCTTGTTATTTTCCAAAATATTATGCATCTGTAAAAATTAAACCTTGGTTACCTAAAATACAAGCGAATGATATGCTTGTGGTCGATGGACTTATTCCTATGCAACGAGATCCAAAAATGGTTTATAAAATAGATAGTTATTGTTTTGGGCGGGTTTTATATATATTAAAATACATTTATAAAATTAATATTGACTATTGTTGTTATCGTAATAAAATTAAGACTGATAAACAATTAGATAATATAATCGAATCATTATTAAATAATGATGTTAATACTAGATTAACCATTGGGGAATGTTTAGAACGATATTTTAACAGTTAGTATTTATTTCGAAATTAGCAATTTCCTTATTGATTGAAAATTTTGGTTTGAAGATAAATGGTGTGGTCTTCTTTTGTGGTTCTTTGTGTTTATATGGGTGTTCTTTCTGTTTAACCGGCTGTTCTTTGTACTCTACCCGATTTAAATCATTTTTTATAATAGGTTTAATAAGTCGCACTTTATCAACATCGTTATATATTTTATCAATATCTATATTTTTTTCTTTTTTTTCATTCTTTTCCTTTGGTTTCTTTTTATCATATTTTTCTAAAACAATATCGATATTATTATTTGGAAATTTTTCGGTAGAAAATAGGGGAGAATAGAGTTTTTTAAGATTATTGTTGTAAAGTTTGCTCTGATCACTGGCACGATTATTTGATATATCTAAATATTGGTAATTTATGTTAGCGGTAATTTTAGTTTTGGTTCTATAATGCTCCGGAGAAATAAGTTCGGTATCTTTTATTTTAGGCAATGGGTCTATAATAATCAGTAATGCCATCAGTATAATATCTATTTTCTGTCTTTTATTGGCTTTTTTAAAATCGTCTTTATACAGTGTAAACAAATCAGGGAGATATGGATTATCGCTGTATTTAAAAAATATATCCCAAAGTATCCAAGTAAAATCATTAGAAAATTTAGAATTAACATCAGTTTGCGTTCTAGTTGTGCACATTATGTATCCGTTGTGGAAATTCTTTTCATAAATAAGTATCCAATTCAGCCAAAAAACAGCGTTTTCGATCGATTTAGATAGTCCAGGGTTTTTAATATTTTCAAGAATCTCTGCCAAGGGTATTATAATATTTTTATCATCTGCGTTTTTAATAAATGGATTTATTCCATCCAAATTAGGCGATAATATTCTATTTTCATTGTTTTTCATATTAAAAAATTCAGGTTTAATTGCGGGTAGTTTAATTAATTTATATTTAGGTGAAAAAGTTAAAATACATATTATATTGTGGAAATTATTTCTTAAGAACTGATCATTTCTAAGAGATAATGGATCGTTATTTTTTATTTTATGTTTAACCTGGGTAATAAATCTAAGAAGAATAGGGATAATATTTAAGTTTGCTTTATTAATATGTTTTAAATAAAATAATAATAATTTATTGGAAATAAGTGTTATGTAGCCAGAACAATGTAGTTCAGTAAGCCATAATATAGATTTTTCGATATTACCCGATAGAATATTTTTTTCTAATTCAGAAACAATTTCACTTTTTTTATAACCATTAAATGTCTTTATTTTAAAATCAATTAGTTTTTTTCCATCTTGAATTAAAAATTCTTTTGGAATTGTATCATACATATATTATATTAGATCATAGTTTTTAATAATGATTATTAAATTATTTAATAATCATTATTAAATTTTAAACTATTATAATTTTAAATTTTCTATATAATTATTTAATATTTTTTGACCCATTGAAGTATGTATTGATACTTTCCTATTTGTGAGAGGGTTTATAATCGTATTGTATGAACAGTTCGCAGCCCCTCCACCCTTTATATTCTTACAACACCAACATTTACCACATTCGGAAAAGTCGTCGTTTTTACCCTTTGTGTATGTATTACCATTATGTTCACACATATCTTGTTCGGTACGTTTAAATTTTCGACCTTCTTTACCCCCATCTTTTCTCCATTCTTTATCTTCATTTGTAAAATCATAACATCCAGGGAATTGTACTTTTTTGGATTTTTTAGGTAGCTCTTCTAAGTCTAAACTTTTTCCCGCCTTTGGTTTTTTTTCCACCTTTGGTTTTTTTTCCACCTTTGGTTTTTTTTCCGCCTTTGGTTTTTTTTCCACCTTTGGTTTTAAAGATTTAGAACGGGCGGCGCTTTTCCGCTGACATCTATTAATTTTACCCCCCAACCATTGACAGTTTGGAGGACAAGAACCCTTACTTTGGTGCATAGTATTAGAACAATTCATTGCCATACGCTCTAATAATGACTGGTCTTTTGGTTGTTTTCGTAATCCTTTCATAATATGTGTGGGGATATTACCTTTTTCAGTATAGCATAAACCATTATGGATACAAGGTGCTTCCGAATCGCAAAAATCTGATTTCATTCCTAAAACACAACTCATTTATAATATAGTATAATATTTTTATTTTAAAATATAGTATTTAATATCTATAATAAAAAAAATATTATACTATATTATAGATGTATTCTAAAATAGTAAATCCAGTAACAAATAAATATGTTAATATTAATGGTAAATTAGGTCAACAAATTATAAAAAATTATGTAAAGTTAATTGGCGGTGCTAATCCTTCATCCTTAGAAAAGAAACGAATAAAAAACCGAAAGAAAAAGGCCAGGCAACGGGTTAACAAAGCAGTAACTTTGGCAAAAGAATTGGAAGCGAAGAAACTTTTAAAATTAAGTTCAATGTTAAAAGATCCAGATCGATATAATATCGAATCAAATACATACGGGAATTGGTTTATTACGGATGCACAAAGTTCTCTTAGTTATTTTGTTAGGATATCATTTGTAGAAGATTCAGAAGATATTGAGTATATTTACTTTAGTGGCCTATCATTAAATATATTTAATGATGATGATGATTATATTATTGGAGTAAAATCTAGAGAAAAAATTGCCGCAGAAGAATTGATAAAAACACAAACAGCAAGGTATAAATTGAGCCAAGAATTAGCCGAACAATCACAGGCAACCCGGGCAATTGAATTTGATAAAGTTAAAGAACTGCTTCATTCGTTGGATTTAAATAATGTAAATAAATCTAATATAAATAGTATATTAAATACCATTAATGAATCAGCAGATATAAATTTAATAATGGATTTTATTAAATTTAATTATTTTAATAGCCGTATAATAATAGGTAAGGGTGATGGGGGGGGCGATATATCCCAGATTCTCCATAATTTAATTGGAATATGTAAAACATTATTAATATTGAATGAAACAAATAAAAAAATATATATAATAGTTCCAGGAGATAGTGGTTATAGACAAATGAAAGTTACTGAATATTTATTAAATAATAAACATATTAATTTTATTTATATTCCTATAAGTGGAATAAAGCGTGTTAATGGCGACGAAATAAAAGACTATTTTTATCAAAAAATAAAACATATACCCATAACTGATTTAATACTAATATATGACTCACGGGTAAGAGGTATTAGCATAACATTTATAAAAACCCAATTAGATAAACATGATTATAAAAATATAATGGAACTTGAATTCCCCAATCATATGAATATAGAAATGTTTTTAGAATCGGATAAGGATAAGAGATGCACACCCTATTATGCTGATGTTACTAAAGAACTTACTAAAATAGATACTAATATATGTAAATATGTTATACTGTTTTTATACTATAAAATAATATCTGGAAAACATATTAAAGAACTTGGTAACTAAACGGATTATTATTTAATCCGTTTAATAATATATCTATATTTAAATATCACTATAAAATATATGAATAATAATTATAAATCTATAAGTAAAAGTCTAGCATCATCTAATCGTGTTAATGGACCTTCTATTAAAATTAATAATAAAATATTAAATTTTAATCCTGAAATAAGTCCTTGGAGTGATTTTGGAAAGCATATACCAAATGTATTATATAATTTATGTCCAGGTGAATTATATAAATATGCTTTAAGAGATGGTAATAGTATAATATCATCTACAGGTGCTTTAGTATCCTACTAGGGTATTAAAACGGGGCGTTCTCCTAAAGATAAACAGGTTGTTTATGATAAAAACACCCAGGATATTTGGTGGGGGGCTAATAGTCCTAATATTAAAATGGATGAAGCAACATTTTCGGCTTGTTTTGGTGAAGCTTTTATAGCGTGGGATCCGTTAAAATACGCAAAACTATTAGAAGAAAACCATAAATGTAATGTTTGGTTAATAAATACCGGATGGTTGGACGGTTCTTATGCTTTAGGTAAACGTTGTAAATTAGAACATACCCGCGAAATAATTAATGCAATTCATAATGGTACATTGTGCAATGCGGAATATGCCACATTACCTATGTTTAATTTAGAATATCCAATCCATTGTAATAATATAGGTAATACTATATTAAACCCACGAAATTTATGGGAAAATAAAGAGGAATATGATAAACTGTTGAAACACTTAGCAAATGGATTTATTACTAATTTTAAAAACAATTGGAATCATATGGACTGTAATTGTAATTATTATTTATTACTATCTTTAAACTAACATATCTGTATAATAACACCCACCATGTCATCACTCCATTTATATCCATTAATACAAGCAGAATCCATAGTCTTTCCCATATTTTCCAACATTTCTGTATCTTATTTTCTAAATTTTGAATAGTATTCTCTTTATTATCGTCTATTTTAAATAACTTGAGACATTTCAGATCATAATCTGGGTTTTTTCCGAAAATAGACATTTGAAATAACAATTAATTTAAAGTTATTTCAAATTTTTCTCTTTTACTATAAAATTCTACTTTCTAGTAAAGAATCGGCATCTTATTATTAATACCTCGTAATTATAATATATTTTTTATATTTCTATAAAATATATTATGAGTTGGACATCAGACATTCATAGCGAATTGCCAATACAAGTTTCAGATAATGTTCAACCTACAACGATCCCAGATATGTTTCATGAAACAGTAAAAAAATTCCCTAGCAACATTGCTATATCGTGGAGAATTGATACAAACTATATTAAAAATGATTCACCCTCCTATTATCAATTAGCGAACACAGCCGAAAATAGCAGATGGGACCACATGACTTGGCAACAGTTAGAAAATCAAGTCTATATTTTTGGGGGAGCTTGTGTAGCGAATGGTATGAATTCGAAGGATGTGGTGATAATAATGGGGTTTAATTCGCCCCAATGGTTAATAGCGTTTCATGGCACTGTTCAGGCAGGTGGTGTAGTCGCCGGAAGTTATTTAACAAATACAACCGATACCTGCAAATATTTGGTAAATAATTCGAATGCTAAATTTGCTTTTGTCGAATCGTGGAAACATGGTATAAAATTTTTAGATGATTTAGAAGATAATAATAGTAGTTTAGAAAAGATAATTGTATGGAATATGGTCGAGAGTTTAGAAGACATTAAACTTAATAATCCAAATATAATATCTTTTAAAGAATTTATGGACCTAGCACCTAAATTAGAAAAATGTATTGAGAACATAACTGAAATAGAAAAGACATTGAAACCAGGGGAATGCTGTGATTTAATATATACTTCTGGGACGACAGGTAATCCAAAGGGTGTTATGCTTAGTCACGATAATCTTACTTGGGATGTACAGACATCTATCGGATTAATAAAGAAATACACTCAAAATAATATGGGTTCCGAACAAGTATTCCTGTCATACTTACCATTAAGTCATATAGCGACGCAAATGTTAGATATTATGTTTTCTTGTTATACTGGGGGTAGTATTTGGTTTGCTACTCCTGACGCACTTAAAGGAGGATTATTACCGCTTCTACAACAAACAAGACCAACATTATTTTTTGGTGTTCCAAGAGTTTGGGAAAAAATAATGGATTCTATTAAAGCAAAATCGGATCAAAATTCATATATCAAAAAGAATATAGCTAATATGGCTAAATATGTTGGATTATCGGTTAATATGGAGTTAGCCGCGACAGCTGGTCGTTCAGGAGGGTGTTATAAATCGACAAATATTTATGATCTGTTTAATAAATTAGTTTTTAAAAAATTAAAAATAATGTTAGGATTGGATCGGTGTGATTTTTTTGGAAGTGGGGCAGCTCCCATAAGTACTGACACACTATCTTTTTTTTGGAGTTTAAATATTCCGATTACCGAAGGGTTTGGTATGTCTGAAACCTCCGCTATTTCAAGCATGTGTCTATTTCCTAAACAAGTTTGTATGGGATATTCTGGAATGGAGATTTCGGATGGGTTAATTAAAATTGCTGGGGATGGCGAAATCTTGCTTAAAGGTCGAAATATAATGATGGGGTATTTAAATAATTCAGATAAAAATACCGAAACATTTACTCCTGAAGGATATTTGAAAACAGGAGATATAGGAATATTAGAAAAATCCCCAAACGGAGATGTAAATTTATTAAAAATAACCGGGCGTATTAAAGAACTCATTATTACAGCGGGTGGAGAAAATATTGCACCAGTTCCTATAGAAACAATTATAAAAAATGCCTGTCCGTTAATTAGTAATGTAATTCTGATTGGTGATAGACGTAAATTTTTATCGGTATTGATAACACTCAGGGTTGTTATAAATCCAGATACAATGGATGCGTCAAATGAATTGGACGAAAACTGTCTTATAGCATTAACTAAAATTGGCTCTAATGCTAAAACTTTGGAGGAGGCTATAGAAGATCCTATTGTTCAAAAGGCTATCGATAAATCGATTTATTTATACAATAATCAAGCGGTTTCTAGTGCTCAAAAAATTCAAAAATATGTTGTTTTAAATACGGATTTTACAATTGGGGGTGGTGAATTAACAGGGACCCAAAAAATAAAACGTAATATCATTTTAGAAAAATATAAAATAGAAGTAGAGAGTATGTATAAATAAAATATATTATTATATTATAATGATTGGAAAATTTATTGATAAAATTAAAGAAGCATTTACAAGAGAGAAAGGCGAATCGATAATAAATTATCATGGAGATATGTTAAAGTTACTACTACCATTATATACAATATCAAGCGTTGATAATAAATTAATTTTTGTCGAAAAATTAATTGCTAATCAATTAGTTGTAGAGTCTTTAAAAAGAATAACAAGAATTCGGAGACCACGGGAAGTTGAAGATGATGGTGATATTAGTAATGATATGTCATTTCCATCTGGACATGTTGGGGCGGCTGCTACGGCCGCGTTTTTTTATTACTATAATGATAAAAAACAAATAAAGAAATTAAATATATACTAATTCTCTTATCATTTTATGTTGCATATAGTAGAATTCATTCGGATGCCCATAGTATATATGATGTATCCGCGTCAATATTAATCTCTGCACATATGGCCCGAATTCAGGATTCATATTTTAATAATTATTTTAAATTATAATAATTATTTTAAATTATAAATCACTAATATTATGTGTTTTAATAAATATTTTAGGCAACAATTCTAATTTATATTTATACAGTTTTTTATAACATTTTGAAATAGTAACCTCCGATATTTTACACGCCTGCGCCACATTTTTTTTAGTAATCAGATAGTTTAATAAGTTAACTACTAAAAATATAGTTCCAGCAGCAATAGAGGGTGAGGTGTTGTCTTCCACTATATTATGTTGCGAACTTAACGATTTAATAGCCACAAATTCACATACATATTTTATATCGTCGGATAATTGTAAATTAGAACAAAATCGGTCGATATAATCTAGAGGATTAGAACTATTAATCTTGACGATTTCAATATTATTCAGTCTAAATATTTCTTTAAATTTCTTACACCCTTTAGTCATATCTTGAATATTAATTTTAAAAAGGGATGCCACTTCCTTGGTGCTTCTTGGAACATTTTCTTTTTGACAGGCCATATACATACAAGCTGCTATTAACCCACTGCGATTAGAACCACGGTGTATACTGTTTTCACTGATTACTTTATAGTATGTTTTAGCCTGTTCAACTATAATTTTAGGTATTCCCTGTAATTTTGCTTTAGATGCTATTTCAGTAAATACTTTTAATTGACTTCTTTCTTTGTAAGGCATCGAATTCCAAATATTATACTGAATCATTTTTTTAAAACTAATAGATGAATTCATGCTTATTAATGAACCTAAAGAAGATTCTGGTAATAATACATTTGTTGGCATCCCCAATCTTTCTGGATTAGATGATTTATTATCAAGCTCGCCATAATATCTTTCTACATCTTGGCTTAACGTTTTATTTTGATAAATACCACATATAGAACAATAATAAGTACCATCCTGGTATACTAAACTATTTGTATTACAATGTTCACATAAATTAATATTTGTTGTATTATTTTTAATACTAGAATCTTTAAAAGACGAAAATATATCAAACATATCGGGCATCGTTTTGCTCATCATTTCGGTCATCGTTTAAAGAATAGTTTTTTTTTTAAAAATGAATCAAATTTAATAATAAATAATAATTTATAGAAAATATTAATTAAAAATAATTATTAGCAGAATATGTAGACTCCAAGGAAACTATTTCCCGTTGTTGATTTAAAAACCCCTCAATACGAGTTTTTTTAAAATCTATATAATATATTTCTGGAACAAGTTCTTTATCTATAATATAATTATATGGAATCATAATATACCCAGATTTTCCAAAACTTTTACCATAGGATAATTGTAATATAAAACATTCAATATTATCAATATAACCCACTAATAAACCAGTTAACCCTCCCACTCTCTTATCAACACTGAAATCAGGTAGCCACAATTTATCGATTACATTATTAATATCATAGTATAATACAAATCCAATTGCTAAAACAAAATCGTTTTGTAACAGATGTTTTAGTATATCTATAGAATTATCCACTCTATAAATTTCTATAAATTTGTAGGGTTCGGCTTTTCTATAACAGTCGTGTGTAGGGTCATCTATATTATTTTTAAGGGATGGGAAATCATTTTCAGAACAGAACCCATATTTTTCAATCGATTTAAATATGGTTTCATAAGATAATAATGATTGGATCGATTTATAAAATGCACAGTTTTTATAAATAAAAAGACGTGATGGTGGGAAAACATCTAATTTATTTATGGCTAATTGGTAATTTAGAAGCGATGTTATTGTTGCTATGGGATGTAGTGGTAATTGATCGATATTAATAACTGGAGGACAATTATTCCTTAAATCAATGTAATTTTTGTCTTTATTATAGTCTATTTTAATATATTTATCAATTGTTTGATCATTAATAATTGGATATTCTTTTAGAGGAAATGAAGGTATCCAATTATATTTTGCATTGAAATATTCTTTATTTTCCGAATTTATAGGACCACTTTCACTATTACCCATTGATTTATAGATAAACTAATGTATTAATTTTAAATATATAATTAATACATTAATTTATCTATAAATCAATGGTGTAAGAACCATCTTTAAAACTCAATTGTTTAATTGTTATAATATCCTGTGTTTTAATATCATAATTTATATCATTGGATTTGATTTTTTTAGTAAAGATTAAATCTAATAATTCAATCAATAGTTTTTCTCTTGTGTCCTTCGTTAAAGCATCTGATTTTTCCAAAGTATTAATATATTTAATTAATATTTTCTTTTTTTGATATTTGTCTAATTTAGACCACGTTTTATTATAATCTAATGAACTGATAATGTTTATTAGATTTTCATCATCATTATCAATAACTGTATAATTTTCTACTCGTCCTTCAGGATTCTTTCTTATATCACGTTTATAATTTATATAATCTTGTTTGCGTTGCATACTTTCCATTGTATATTGATCCCGTGTGGACAGGTTTTTATTTACAGTTGTTTTAAAAACAACGGGTTTATCCGGCTTCAACCCATCTTTTATAGAGGTGTTAAGATTTTCAATATCTTGGACAATATTATCGATTATTTTTTCAAATTCCATATTATTTTATATACTATATAATTTCAATTATTATCAAATTTTTCTAATTTTATTAATTAATTATTCTTAGAGAATAATCTTAGAGAATAATTAATTTTTCTAAGAGAATAAACTCTATAATAATTAGTCTTATACTGATGATGTGTCACTGCGCTTTTTACACGATATATTTGAAAATGATGTATGTATCGATTTTAAACAAATGTAGAATTTATGTCCAAATTGTTTTGCCTTTATTTTTATACAATGACAGCATTTAATTGTTTTTATCTTATATTTTTGGAAAGTGGAAACGGGTTCATCTTCACGCATATCTTGATAATTTATAATGTTTAATACTACATCATTTATATTATTGTCTGTTGAAGACATTAAATAACATGTATTACAAATTATGTTATAGTTTTTTGATTTATTATATTGAATAAGTTTACAACAAGGACTTTTAACATTGCATTTTGAACATACACTTATTATTTGTGGATTCATATTATATAATACTATATATAAATAAATAATAAATTTGATAATATTTATTATTTTTATATAATAAACATTATGTCTAATGTTACGAATGATATTATCCAATGTACGGCCGATTTTATAAATCACTTTATAGTATCCAGTACAACTATTGATGAAATTATAGAGTATGTTTATGGTATGTTAATAGAAATATACGATAAGAAAAATATTTATATTGAGTATATAGAGCAAGTAATAAGTGAACACTACAGTGAATACAACACCAAATATAATTTTATTAACGACAGTTTATTAAATACTGAAAGAGTTAAACAATTGATAGAAAAACCACAAAGTATTCAACGGAGTGAAGAATGGTTTAATCAGCGGAAAAACTCTATAGGTGCTAGTGAATTATCATCGATATTTAATAAAAATCCTTTCTGTTCTTACAATAAATTATTGTTAAAAAAGGCTGGTTATGTAGAACCAGCGATGTCAAACACTAATATATATTGCCAACATGGTATAAAATATGAAGAGATTGTTCAAAAAATATATTCTGAAAGAACGCATCAGGAAATAATAGATTTTGGTTCTATTGAACACGAAAAACATAGTTTTATAAGGGCATCGCCCGACGGTATTACTCCTGACGGTATTATGTTGGAAATAAAAGTCCCTCTTAGTCGAAAATTGTATGGAATCCCTCCAATATATTACTGGTATCAGGTTCAACAACAGATGGAGGTGGCAGAATTAAATAGTTGTGATTTTTTAGAATGTAAAATAAAAGAATATTGTTCGTGGAAAAGTTTTTTAGACGATAATTATAAAGGTGATTATAGTAAAACAGATAAAGATGATGAAAAGGGAATATTAATAGAGTATATTGATAAGGATAAATCTTTTAACTATGTATATCCTAAAAAAATAAAATATACTTTTAAAACTCGAAAAGAATGGGAAAAAATAATTTATGGAGAGGTTGCTTTATTAAAATCGGAAGTTTTAGGAGATCCCACTAAAACATTTTCTAGAATTGTTTCGTGGGCTGTAGATGAATATTCCTGTTTACGAGTATACCGAAATAAGTGGTGGTGGGAAAACAATTTTCACCTGATGGAAGAGTGCTGGAACAAGGTTATATACCATCAAAAAAACGGTTATACCGAATTAATAAAAAAAAAAATAACTAGGCCTAAAAAACCTTTAAATAATACATATAATTTCATATTAGATTCGGACTAAGTCTAGATTTAAAAAAAATTTAATTATTAAATATAATCTATATGAAAACTATAAATGATTTAAATAATAAATATAAAATTATTAAAAAAATAGGAAGTGGGGCTTTTGGGGATGTGTATAAGGGATTAGATAAAAATACAAAAAAATTTGTAGCTATAAAAATTGATAAACAGGAAATTAATGAATCTAAATTAAATACGGAGTTTGAATTATACCAAACTATCCACGCATATGATGGAATAGCCTCTATAATTTGGAAAGGGGTCATCAATAATAAAAATATATTTATAATGGAATACTTGGGTCCAAATTTGGATGATTTATTTGATTTTTGTGGTAATAAGTTTAGTATTAAAACCGTGATAATGATAGGAATTCAATTATTAGATAGAATTGAATTGTTGCATAATAATAATATTTTACATCGGGATATTAAGCCAGATAATTTTTTAATAGGAAGTAAATCTAAAAAAAATACGGTCTATATTATTGATTTTGGATTATCTAAAAAATATAAAAATGAATCGGGAGAACATGTAGAATATAGAAAAACATCCAATTTTACTGGATCATACCGATATTGTAGTATTAGAAATCATAAGGGTATCGAACAGAGTAGGCGAGATGATTTAGAGTCTATAGGTTATATGCTAATATTTTTTTTAAAGGGAAAACTTCCTTGGCAAGGATTAAAGTCGTCAAATATAGAGAAACGACAGCATATTAAAAACATTTTCGAGGTTAAAAGAAACACATCTATAGATGAATTATGTTCTGGTATTCCGATCGAATTTTTAAATTTTATTAAATATGTTAGAACATTGAGATTTAATCAGATTCCAAATTATAATTATCTAAAATCGTTACTATTAAATATATTTACCAGATATGACTATGAATTTGATAATGTGTTTGATTGGACTTTAAAAATAAGAAAAAGGAATAGAGATAAACAAAGGGAACTAGATAGGGAATAGGGATGTAGGGAGATAATAATTAATTAAAAATAGTTTTTAATATGGTGTATGGAGCCATATTGGGAGTTAATATTCCTATAATAGCAATAATACTATTAATAATAATTATATTTTTAGCTGTATTTTTTTTTATATAGAGTGGACTCCCCACAAGTCCACTATATTTATTTGATATTAGAGTCATAAAACATCTGTTATCAAAAATGTAGTAGGAAATAAATATTAAAAATAAATATATAAAATAGTAATATAAATAGTCTGGTTTTAAAAATATACCCCATTGAAGCACCAGAGTTCCAATGATGTGAATAATAGATAATATATAGACTCTAACTTTATTATTAGATTCATTTGAAAACAATGTATTTTTAATATTAGTAAAATGTAATTTATAGACATCCTCTAGGTATGGTAAATCTTTCATATATATTATAAATGTATATTAATTTAAATTATTTTATGCCGTGTATTTATAAAATAATACGCAGAATAAAATGTAACCGAATTTGGTAATGAAACTCTTCTTTCTATGGTGAAGGGAAGGGAAGGGGAAATTTAATTAGCACAATACATTATTATTATTAATTTCATAATGTATTATTATGAAATTAATAAAAACCTATGAATATCTAAAACCTGTGAATATCTAAATATATTATTAATAAAATAATATAAAAATAAAGTGTTTATCTATATTAATTATGAATAAATTAGAATTATCTATGTTAATAGATAAAGAAGTTGTATCTAACACACATTATCTAGAAAATAGGAAAGCATATACCTGGATAAAAGATAAAAATATAGAGAATTGTTATAAATGTAACACTAAATTTACAATTTTAAATAGAAAACATCATTGTAGAAGTTGTGGTAAGATATTTTGCGGGTTATGTTCTAATTTTTGGTGTAAAATTCCGGATTATGTAAATCATTTAGAGGAACACAACCTATGGGGCCGGAATATAATAGACTACTTAAAAACTAAAACAATTCAACGTGTTTGTCAAACGTGCTATACAGATATATATAATTTATTAGAATTGGTAAAAGTAATTAAAGTATTTGATCTTCTACCCTTAACATTAAAAGATTATCTTACAATCTCATTAGTATGTAAATCATGGAATAAGATTGCTAATTATTATTTTTCATATTTTAGAGATATTCAATATTATTTACCAACAACTGTATACAATAAAAAAGATGTAAACATTATATATAATAATATTGATGCTTTTTCGGGTCATTCATCGTGGGGGGTACATTTAATTCTCCTATATGATACACTAAAAATAAGCGATACTAAATTAATAGATATAATTAAGAAAGATCGGTTTAAAAAATGTTCCCAATTATTGTGTAAATCATTGTGTAAACATACATTAAATATAGAAGATATAATTATATGTTTAAACAAAAATATATACAGTTATGCAATAGTGAACTATTTATTGGAGAGTATTGCCAGCCTAGATTCAGATATTCTATTATTCTATTTACATAATTTAGTTTATAAACTGAGGTTTTACAGCGACCATCCCGATATCTTAAAATGTTTTACGGATTTTTTAATGAATAAAAGTAAAGAGTCAATTGAATTTTCGAATATTTATTTTTGGTTACTCACAAATAATATTCACACTATTAAATATAATAACTTGTATGCCACTATTCGTAAGAATTTAATTAATTCATTTAATAAGGATAAATATGCTTTATTTATTTCAACATATGATTTTACGAACAATATAATAAAAATTATTGATGAATCGAATGATATTAAACCAGATGTTATGAATCATTTCCGAAATAATAATTATTTTATTAGTAATAATCTATATTTACCCATTAATATTTTAAAAAAAATAACTAAAATTGATGTAGATAATATCGCCATTATAAATTCTAAAACAAAACCCCTTATAATACCCTTCTACTCAAATAATAAAGAGTTGTATCAAATAATGATAAAAAAAGAAGATATACGGAAAGAATATATCATTATGTCAATAATTAAATTAATTAATTATTTTTTACTAAAGGATTTAGAACTAGATCTAAATATAACAACTTACAATATATTGCCTGTATCAAATAAATATGGGTATATAGAATTTGTTAATAATTCATATACGCTGTATGGTATTAAAGAAATTCATAATTTTAGTATACAAAATTTTATTATGGAGAAAAACCCAGATATTACTGTAAAACAATTAAGAAATAATTTTACAAAAAGTTGTGCTTCCTATTGTGTTATAAGTTATTTACTTGGAATAGGGGATCGTCATTTAGATAATATAATGATCACACATGAAGGCTATATTTTTAATATAGATTTTGGCTATATTTTGGGCATTGACCCCAAATTGATCGCTCCTGAGTTTAGAATTACGTCTGAAATGATCGATGCCATGGGTGGTTTAAATAGTAAATATTATACCGATTTTAAATTATATTGCTCACAGGCTTACAATTGCTTAAGAAAACATACTAATATTTTTTATACATTGTTGCTCGAATTAAGCGAATTAGAAGATAATGCGATTACAAAAGACTATATAAAAAAACAGGTTTTAGATCGTTTTATACCTACTGAAAATTATAAAGATGCTGAAATTCAGTTTAATTATAAGATTGTACGAAATTCTAAAACCTATACAGGGGAAGTTATCGATTATATCCATAAAAAGGCAAAAGGATTGTCTAATTCAAACCAAACAGATGAGAAAATCGAATCGATATACGATTCAGCCATAAATGTTATTCAATCGACATCGACTTTAACAAAAAATATTAAAAATGGTATTAAAAATATATTTTCATAATTATTATTATAGAATAATAATAATTATGAAAATAAGATAGTATTACTATCTTATTTGAAAGAAAAAATAAAGATAAAGGGAAGGGAAAGGAAAGGAAATAAGATAATATTATAGTATAATATCTTATTTTTTTAAAATTTAAGCGGATACTGGTGCTGTTTCTGCCACTGCCTCAACAACATCCTTAATTACAACTCTTGACAATAGTCCATTAATTTGCATAAATGTATACCAATCATCCTTAAGTCCAAAGATCGGCGTGAGAACCTTATCTTTTGCCCATTGTTTCTTATTTTCAGGATTTTGGATATTAGCGGATTTAATATAACCAGATACAGCCTTCATCATAATTTGTCGAGTGTACAAACCATTATGCTCCAATTCAACACCTTCATCAAGAGCCGGTGGATACTTCTTCATAAACTTTTGCATCTTATCAGTAACCTTTTGTGGCTTCTGAACAACCTTTCGCTTAGGCCTGGATTTAATTACTTTTTTAACTTCTTTATCCATTTCTTTAGACAATTGTTTTAAACTATTATGCCAAAGTTTATGACTAGTCTGCATATTTGTAGACTCTTCGATAAGTTGATTTAAAATACTTTTAACACTAGATTCTTGGATTTCTGGAACTGGAACGCTTACTGATTGATTTTCGTGACTCATTGCTATGATATATTGTTTTGTTATACTTTTAAGTAATTATAAATACGATGTAATCAAATTTTTTTTAAATTGATGTTAATTGATGTTAATTGATGTTAATTTGTGTAAATAGTTAATTATTCGCACAAATTAACATCATTGCTAATACGGATTATGCCCTAGATTGATAGTGGTTTTTAATTATATTGGGGATAATATATAATAGTGCTACAATATTCTTTTTAATATTTGTAATATTAAAATATTATAATATTGAAAAGAATATATATTATCCCAGTATTAATTTAATTATATTATTATATGTACATTACATTGGAAATAATAAAATAATAATATAAAGATTATTATTTTTATATTATAATATATAATATGGAGAATAAAAATATAGAGAATGAAATAAAACTGGAAAACTTAACAACCGAAACCATTTTAACTAATCTTAAAATTCTTTCTAATATAAAACCTACTGATAAACTAACTCAAAATGGTGATTTATTAATGATCGACCCAACCGATTTTACACAATGTGTTAAAAGATGGTGGAATAATAATTCCAGAATACATACAATGGATGCGATTGAACGTATTATAGATCAAACATTTATTACTATAGATAAAATTTATAATTCTGAAATTCAAAATACGGTTGATATTAATGTTGATAATAATTATTATTATAAAAGAGTTGTTCCAGAAAATTATTTTAAAACAGATAATTCACAACAATTGCAAATATTATCCAGTGAACTCGTAAATGCTGTTAAAGGATTACAAAATCTTAAACTAACTTATGTAGAAGATATATCTATATGTTCTAAAATTGATATTATTATAGATAAAATTACTATTAGAACTAGTAAAATTAATAAATTATTAACTATACAAACGTATCCCAAAAATATTCCCAAATAAATATTTATAAATATATAAAATTAAACCTTTTATATATTTATACTATACTATGCAAATTCATCTAATATGTTGTAAAACTACCGATAATGCTATCGGCTTTGATAATAAATTACTGTTTCAATTAAAAAAAGATATGCAATTTTTTAAAAAAACAACAACGGATACTTCAAATCTCAACTTAAAAAATGCTGTTTTAATGGGTAGAAATACATTTTTATCTATTCCTAAAAAATACCGTCCATTGGAAAATAGAATTAATTTAATTGTTTCAAACAATCATTATGAATCTATAAAAGAAGAAGCAGAAAAGCATTTAAATACCTATGTATTTAATACGATCGACCAAGCTATTATTTATTCTTTTTCGAATGATGCTGTTGAAAATTTATATGTAATCGGAGGGGCTTCACTATATAATTATTTTATAGAAAATAGTTTGTTTGATTCTATGTATCTAACCGATATAATTACCCCAAAAAATATACCAGCTGATACTTTTTTTCCAACCATAAATATAGAAAATTATACGATTGATCTTGTGGCATCATACACCGAAAATGATGTTAAATGTTTAGCTGATGCTTCTATAATACCATCTTTAAAATTTACAATTAATAAATATAGTAATATTATAAAAAATACTATTTATAAAAATGATGAGGAATTACAGTATTTGAATATATTGGCAGATGTTTTAAAAAATGGTGATATACGGGAAACCCGCAATGCAACCACTATTTCTAAATTCGGGGTTAAAATGGAATTTAATATTACCGAATACTTTCCATTGTTAACGACTAAAAAAGTATATTGGAAAGGGATTGTTCATGAACTACTTTGGTTTATTAATTCTAAAACAGATTCAAAAGAATTGGAAAAAAATAATGTTAAAATATGGAGTGGTAACAGTACCCGCGATTATTTAGACAGTATTGGATTAAACCATTATGACGAAGGCACATGTGGACCTATATATGGATTTCAGTGGAGACATTTTAATGCCGAATATAAAGGACCTGATGAAGATTATACTGATAAGGGGATTGACCAATTACAAAATTGTATAGATTTAATAAAAAATGATCCAACATCAAGAAGAATATTTATGACTGCTTGGAATCCGTGCCAGTTACAAGAAATGGCTTTACCGCCCTGCCACGTATCATATCAATTTTATGTTAGAAATGGTAAGTATATCGATTGCCAAATGTACCAACGATCCGGGGATTTATTTTTAGGGGTCCCTTTTAATATTGCCTCAACAGCTCTATTAACATATATAATTGCTACTAAAACGAATTATATCCCTGGGAAAATTATTATTATTATAGGTGATGCCCATATTTATTCCAATCATATAGAACAAGTAAAGACGCAGTTGTTGAGAAAGCCATACCAATTTCCTTGTCTGAAAATTAATAAACAAGACAATATCGAAGATTACACGTTTGATGATTTTAATATAACGTCCTATTATCCACATCCTAATATTAAAGCTCAAATGGTTGCTTAATTACTAAATACAGTTCCTGCCATCCCATTACTAATTCGTAATATATTATAATTAACTATATAAAATTCAGCATTGTATTCATAGTCTCTAGATACATTTTTACCTAATTTAACATTGGCTGTATTTATAGGCGTTTCTTGTAATTCTATATCAAAAACTATATTATTTAATCTTGAAAAATTACAACTTCCAGAGGGTTGGTATTTTTCGGGTTCTAATGAGAACGAATATGTATATATTGGCTCACACGTCGCTTTTGTATGATACATATAGGGCTGTATGTAGGAATAATAATTAAATGTTTTTCTATCTTCTCTTACCGATCCATTGAATTTTATTTCCATTGTTTTTAATGGATTTAATACATAGTTATTAAAATTATATTTATCTATAATTGGTATACAACAAGCTTTTGTAAATAACCATACTTGTTTAAATTCTTTAATTTCTTCTAATGTATACAGACTCTGTGTGTTTTCTATGTTAAAATCCAATAATATACTGGATGGATCACCTGCTTCACCATAGGGACCATATCTAAATAATAATTCCTGAAACCGGTCACATTCGATGTCCTCATTATTAATGTTAATTTTTATAGGGTTTAATTGGGCTGTTTCGCAACAATCAAACCACCAACCATTCTGTAAATAATACTGGTAATTTTTCGATTTATCCGTTATATTATGTGGTAAAGAGGTGTAGTTTAACCACTCATTTCGCTGATCGTTATCATTTCTATTAAAAGTAAATAAAATTTCTTTTACAGGGTGATATAATTCTAAACAGATTTGCGATTTAGGTAATATGTCCAATGTTTCGATTGTTACCACTTGTTCTATTAAATATTCTTGCCCTTGTTTTGCGAATATTTTCCGCTCATCTATATCTAAAAATATATATTCTACAATTAACGTTGCATTATGATCCCATGTTGCTTCTCTATAATCACCATATATAAAATTACTTATATGGTCATTTTTATTAGATTCTGGTTTTTTCCTAACATATGTGGTATATTCCCCTAAATTATCTTCTAAAAATGCATTTTCCCTCACATCGGTTATATTATACACTTTATTTTCTAAGGTATTAAGTTTTTTTTGAAATGAATTATTAAATGCTATATGATTATTTGTATTTATATTCGATGAAGTATCCGTTATCACACTATTACTATTTATTAATGAACTATCGTTGGTATTTAATGAAGTATTGTCGCCAATTAATGAACTATCGTTGGTATTTAATAAACTATCCGTCATTATATTAAATTCTTCTGTAATTGTATCATTTATAGTCGTCGAAGAATCCAAATCCCAACTATCTATATTTGATAATTTATTTTTAACTGGTATTATCTTATTGATAAATTTACTACCGTTATGTTTAACTGAATCTTTTAATGTATTAGATTGAAATTTTTTATTATACATTGAGTTTTTATCTAGATTATTAAAAGTTAATTTAGATGTATCATTTTCCGCTATACACATATTTATTTCGGATTCATCGTCTTCTTCTACCCCCCCATCTTCTTCTTCTTCCTCTTCCTCTACCTCCCCATCTTCTTCCTCTTCCTCTTCCTCTTCCTCCTGGTCCCCTTCACATTCTATATGATCTGATTGAAAATTGGGGGCGTTGTAGGATTCTTCTTCCCCTTGCTCCCCTTGCTCCCCTTGCTCTTGCCCCCCTTGCCCTTGCCCCCCTTCTTTAGCCATATAGTGTTCATTATTTTTATAGTAGTAATACATCTTATCCTTTTTTTTAATCGTGTATAAATCTTTAATTGGTTTAAAGTCAATTTCTATATTAATTTCGTGATATTGTAAACTAATAAGTGGGACGGCTAATCCAGTATTTTTTGTAAACCAAAAAGGTATGGGTATAGTTAAAACACGTCCAAATATGCTGGGATGTGTTTTATAAAATTTACTGATTTTTTTATTGCACTTATATTTGGTATTATCGGAACCAACATACCTATTATTATCTAAATGTGTATATGATAAATCACTTTCATTTCCAATCATTTTATCTACTAAAAATTGTTTATCACCTTTAGTTGTTAAGTTATTTATGTTCCATATATATTTACCAGATATTCGTTCAATTTTATTCCCACCTATAAATATATCTATATAATTAATCATACTTGGTCCAATGCCTCTAACCCAGAAAAATTCATCTTCCTCCGATGAAAAAATATCAGGCAACGTAAATTCTAAAAAAATATTTTTTACTAAATCGGCATTTCTTGGAATTTTAGTTTTTAGTTTTATTGTATTTTCATAAGATAATTCGTGGCTTCCTTCCAATGGAATTTCGATTGATTGAATCGAAAAATTAGTATATCTTCTATAAACAGTTTTAAAAAATGTTATTTGAGGATTACCATTAATATATTCGTTTTCAGACCCATATGCGGATAATTGTAATAATCCACCACCCATACTTAATTATAATATAATAGTATTCTTTATATTATAATTATTATTATTAAATTATTATTATTAAATTATTATTATTAAATTATTATTATTATTATTATTATTATTATTATACTAAACTTAAACTTAAACTAAACTAAATTAAATATCCTAGTAAATAATGTATCATAGGAATAAATATCAATATTAGGGTTTAATGTTAATATTTTAAATACCCAATATCTCGGTATAGATAAAATATTATTTTTATTTAATTTTAGTTGTATGTATTTATAATCGTACGTATTATTTATATTTTTTAATGATGTGATTGCTCCTTCCTTTCCCTTTTCCGTTCCTTTACTAGACACCTGTTTAAATTTACTAGATTCGATTGGTGTTGAAATATTAATAATTATAGCATCATTTACAACTATAAATAATAGATCATTTGTATGGCATAAATAATTATTATAATCTAAATTTTTTATAGTATATTTTTTTATCGTTATAGGGGATATTATATCATCTATATCTATATTTTTTGTAAATATGATTGGTAATTTTTCCCGAATATACTTATTATAATTGGTTAATTTATTATTAATATTCAATATTTCATAGGTATTATTTACTTTATAAAACTCTCTATAATGTAATATAAATACAATAGATATAATTAATAAAATACTATAAAAAATGCTATTATATAACTTCATTTAAATACTAAAGATATTATTTATTATTTATAATCGTATAATTATTTAAAGATTAATAATATATATTATATTATAGTAAAAATGACACAGTGTTTAGGTTCAGTAAAATGGTTTAATAATAAAAAGGGTTTCGGGTTTATAACTAATTTAGAATCAAATGATGATATTTTTGTTCATTATTCTGGTATAAATGTATCTGATGATACATACAAAACGTTAATTGATGGTGAATATGTAAGTTTTTTGGAAGATACGTTGGAAGGTGGTAAAAAAACAGCAATCAATGTAACTGGTATTCAAGGTGGTCCTCTGTTATGCGAACATCCTACTAAAAAAGTTATATTGGTTAATAAAACTGAGCGGTCGGAAACTTCTCAATAATGTAGCGATCATTAAGAGCATCCTTTATGGATATTCTTTTATTTGAATCCCATTTAAATATTTTTTTAAGTAAATTATAAAAAGATTGATGCAACACTAATGTATCTAATTTTTTATAAGGTTCTGTCCAACAAAATAAATCTTTTATAATTGTTTTATTAGTTATAGATTTAATAAAACAATTATCAAACTCACCAAGAAAGTTATAATGGTTTTGAATTAAGATTTTTTCATTTTTCGAACTAAATAATGCTTTCCCAATAATTAATTCATACATAATACAACCTACTGACCATAAATCAATTCCCATATCATACTTACAACCAAGCATGATTTCGGGTGCGCGGTAATATCTGGATTGGATGTAGGTGTGTATTTTATCGTGTTGATAAGTGGATGAACCAAAATCAATTACTTTTATTTTTATACTGTTAGAGTCTATATAATCTATAACTATATTTTCAGGTTTAAGATCTGCGTGAATAATTTTATATTTTAGCAATGTTTCCAAAACAATTAATAATTGATATGTTACTTGTTTTACTTGAGTATAAGAAAATGGGTTAAAATTGCGTTGTTTTAATTCTTGATATAAATTATTTTTATAAATATTAAACACAAGGAAAAAATGTTTTCTAAATGTGAAAGAATCTAATAATGTATATATATGTGGAGATCCTTCCAATTGTTTTAAAATCTCTATTTCAGTACTAACTTGTTTATTATATGTAGGCTCATTTCTTATTATTTTTAACGCTTTTATGCTTTGTGTTTTATGATCAGTACATTTATACACATTGCTAAATGCTCCTTTGCCTAAACTTCCCATAATTTCATATTGATATTTTACATGTTCCCCTTGTTTTACTATATATCTATGTTGTTTATCAATTGTATAAGTATCTTTTTCAAATGTAGGTATAAAATGTAAATCTGTATAGTGAAGCATGCTATAAAATCGATCAATCGAAAATGTCAAATGCATCCAATCTAATTCACGTGTTAGAATATTATCTTTCTTTTTATAATGGTGTATATAAATATCTCTGGCCGTAATAAAATACACATTATCTTTCGTAATATGTCCTTTTAAATAGTATAAATAGACTAAGCCTGTATGCATTTTGGAAATTAGTTTAATGTCTATTATTAAATTGTTTATATCGGAAAGTATTAATTTATTATTTATTTTTGTATCTATATTTTTTTTAATAATATCTATTCTATGTTGATAGTCAAATTCGGCTATTGATTCCATTATTATTAATTATAAATTCAATTTTTATAATCAATTTTTATAAAAATTGATATTATTTAATCCCCAACTTATCTAATAATATCAGAACTACTGGTTGAAAACTGTAAATATATATCGCATACAAACTATATTTAGTTTGGTTTTTAGTGTCTTTGTCTAAATTTAAACCATCGATGCGTTTTATATGCTTGAATGCTGCGAAGAATCGTATGTAATATACTGTAATAATTATATAAATTATTAAATTTGTTATCTTTTTAGTTTTATCGGTTGACGTATCAGTATAGACACCCATAATTAAAGTAATTATAGTAGATACTAGCATAATATATCCCGCGTCTGATAATAATAAGTTGCTAAATTCTAAAAAAACCTCATTAAGTGCAGCAATCTCAGTTTCATTTAAAACAGCTATAATAAATATAGATAAAAAATGAACGGTGGTAAAAAAAAATGAAGCCCCTTTAAGAATAAATGTATTCTCGGCCCCCACATTATTTATAAATTCTATATAAATATTTAAAATATTAGTTAAATCATACACTACCTCTAATTTATATAAAAATAATATTCTTTTTGTATCGAGAGGTGTTTTACGCTGTTCTTTGCTAATTAATTTACCCATTATTATATGTTGCACACTCCCCGTAAACCAATCCAAATAGTTTTTATAATCGCTGTATAAAAATATATTTTTATCATCTACATAGTTTTTTAATTTATTTCTAATTTTTGTATTTAACTTAAAAAAAAAATCTATATATTTATATTTTTTACTGTAAAATATGTTGTATGATTTTGTGGATACCGGTTTATATATATATTGGACATTTATGCCTTTATCATATACACCAATCGATTTATATAATATAAATAAAATAAAATAATTAATATGTACTTCTAATTTATCTTTTCCAAATTGCTTGTTTATGCTATTATATATAGTTAATAGTAATAATAAACTAAGTGTAAAACCCTTATCATTAAATAACCCATCATCTTCAACCATCCATTATAATATTATAATATTATAATAATGAAATACTACTTAATCCGTAAATAATCTGGGTGCTATAGACATACTTTCTAATTCTTGTATAAATAATTTCATCGCATATGGGACTCGAACCTCATTGAAATGGCTGTAGTTTTCACAATTTTTACACGCATATATATTTTCTTCTGAATTTACTATTCCAATTAAACCACATGTATTACATAAATACATTCTATAATTATCCGATCTATCTTGCAATGTTTCTTTCAGGAATTGAGCCGTTCCGTGTGCCAGAATACAATCCCGCTCCATTTCCCCAAACCTTAAACCACCATCCCTCGACCTACCTTCAGCCGGCTGTCTCGTTAAAATAACGTTTGGACCAGTGGATCTTGAATGAATTTTATCTTCTACCATATGTTTTAATCTTTGATAATATGTTGGACCAATATAAATATTTACCTTTAACTGTCTACCTGTTTGACCATTATATAATACCTCTTCACCGTGCCGATTAAATCCAACTGTTTCTAAAATATCGCCCAATTCGGGCAATTTTTTATCACTAAAGTTAGTGGCATCACCAAACAGATTTAAACTTAGACCTGTTTTAGCTGTTATACATTCAACTATTTGACCAATAGTCATTCTACTTGGAACAGCGTGTGGGTTCATAATAATATCTGGAACAATCCCATCTTTTGTAACGGGCATATCTTCCTGATTAAATATCATTCCAACAGTCCCTTTCTGTCCGTGTCTACTCGAATGTTTATCACCGATAGTAGGCTTTCTATTAGATCTAACCTTAATTTTTACAAATTTATACCCATCACTGTTTCGCGATATTACTTTTTTGTCAATAAATCCAGATTCATTAGGTCTTATCGAAGTGCTTGAACATTTGAATAAATTCTTATCTTTTGTTTTATAAGGAGTTACTTTTCCAATTATAACATCATTTTCACACACATAATCATCGAGTTTCCCAATACCATCCTCGTCCAGATGGGAATAATTATGCCCTTTAAGTCCCAATGTTAAATCTTTATCAGGTATTTTAAATTGTTCCTGGACCTGCGATCCCAATGATTGGGATTTTTTCTCTTCATCTTTATAGGTTCGGTAAAAGACCGAATTAAAAAGTCCTCTATCAATAGCACTTTTATTCATCAACACTGAATCTTCCTGATTATAACCCGAATAGGATGCGATTGCTACTATACAATTTATTCCACACGGTAAATTATTGGAGGGTAAATATTTTATAAGTTTATTATTAACAATTGGTAATTGTGGATAATTCAACACATTGGCAAGAGTATCCATTCGATACCTATAATTTGTGGCATAAATACCCATAGCCTGTTTACCCATAGCAGATTGATACGTATTTCTGGGGGACTGGTTATGATCTGAGAACGGAATAATCGATGCTAATACACCAGTTTGTAAACAAGGGTGTATTTCACAATGCGTATATTTATATTTAATAACCTTTTTGGCAACATCATCCAATTTATTAGAATTTATCGCTACCATACACGTATTTTCTTCTTCAACATCCACATATTCGATTACCCCTTCCTCCACAGAATTTGTTACATCGGTGTTATGTATAGTTGTATTATTTAAACTTTTACATAATAAATTATTCCAAGAGATTTTTTTATTATCTATGTCGTCGATAATAGATCCATCTATTCTAAATTTATTATTATCTAATATATATAATGGGCGGCAAGATCTCCCCAAATCACTGTATATATATATGGTGCTAGTACTAATTTCCCAAATAATCGACACATATATATTTATTATTCCACATCGCCTCAAGCCCTTCAATTTATTTACCAATAGTTCGGGTTCTTCTGTTAAAAATAACCAATCGCCATTCACAAATAGTTTTGTTTCAGATTTAATTTCATATGGCTCATAATCAGATATAGATTTGGTATATTCTTGTTCTAAAATATGAATTATAGATTCTATATTACTATAATTTGTAATATGATTCGATAAAGCCGCATTTTTAACTATCCCTACTGACGCACCCTCAGGTGTTTCCGCAGGACATAGTCTCATAAATTGGGTAGCATTTAATTTTCTGGGATCTACCAATTTAGAATTCTTTTCAATGGGTATATTTACCCTTCTTAAATGAGATAACGACGAGTTGTACGTTAATCTATTTAATACTTGGGACACTCCTTGTTTATTTAACGCAGCTTTTAATCCCCAATTACCAGTTGCCAGTGAATATTTAATACCTGTTGTTAATGTGTTTGATTTAAATATTTTATGTATATTACTTTTATTAACGATGGTGCTAAAATCGTTACCCGCCCTCCAAGCTCCATTAATAAATTCCTTATTTATTTGCGTTTTTGTATCTTTTATAAACTTCGTATAATACTGTCTAAATATATCTAACATCAAACTACCAGCCGTTTGAATTCTTTTATTACAATAACTGTCGCGATTATCATATTTCCTCTTACCCGAATATACATCTAACAATGTTTTAACCATTAATCCCAAAAAATACGCCTTCTTTTTAAAATTTTTCCCTACGTGTGGTAATAAATCATTTATTAATATATCATTCAAATAAATCAGCCTTCTTTTATTTTCGGATTCATCTCGATTATAACCCATCATATTCACATATTTAGATATGTAGTCTTCAGCTAAAGATCTTGTCGTAACCGCGGATCCTTCATACAAAGATCCCCTTAGAATTTGAGAATATTTTTGTTTCGTTTCTGTATCACAATTTATTAATATATAATCCATAATTTCTTTATCAGTTTCTATACCCAAAATCCTAAATACGACAAATAATGGTATATCTACCCTAATATGTGGTATAGACACTTTTATTAAATTGCCATATAAATCCTCTTTAGATGTGATTTTTATCTGTATATTTTTAGGAGTTAAAAATTTCTTATCTTCTAATGATTTTATTTCACAAATGTGAGAATATTTGGATTGTTTACGATTGTTTGGAAATATATATATCTTATTGTTTGCCATTATTTCTTGACTAATTAATACTTTTTCACTACCATTGATAATAAAATACCCACCTTCATCATATTCGCATTCTTCATAACTTTTAGGTGTATTTGCCGATACAGAACTTAATACACAGGCCTTGGATTTTAACATAATCGGTAATTGACATAAATGCACTTTATTAATGGTCTGTGTTTCTGACTCTATTATAGTTTTAAACCCTTCTCCAACCCGGGTTCTAGTCTTGTACCGTATATCAACCGAAACATTAGATACATAACTAAAATTTCGTATACGGGCTTCCATAGGATACATAATTTTCTGTGTTCCATTATTTTCATGAATTACTGGGGGGACAATCTTTATAGAATCAATATATATTTCTAATTCATACCGATGAGCCTGAACATCTATTTTTTTTATATCAATATGTTTTTCTATAAATTTATCTATTATTATAATATCGTCTGTATTATTTTTTAATTGCGATGAAAGCTCCATAGTTTTATTTGTATTTTCAAGTTTTAATAACGTAGATACTAACCTATGCAACTCTTCATAATCTGTAAATTCAGTCCATTTAAATAATGTTTCATCGGATAAATATGTTTTAAATGATGAATCTTCTTTTATTTTATAAAAGAGTTGGTCTTTTGTAAAATCGTAATTTAAAACCAATGGATTAAATTGTTCAATTAAATTTCCCAAATCTTTATCCAAAAAACTGTTGTAAGAATTTAACTGGTGTTCTATAAGAAAATTATCTTGTTTAATTAGTTCCTTGATTATTTTCCATGTATCCTGTTTCCACGAAAAATTATTTGACATTATTAATTTATTAAATAAAAACTTTTATTTAATCAAATTTTAATATTAATGTAATTAAAATATATTAATTAATATAATTACATTAATATTATTATGGCAAATAAAAAAATTAAAATAAATTTGGATACCGATAATAAAAGTATACTAAAAAATAAAACTCACGATCGTCAATTACCGGTTATAAAAAATCCCATTACACTTGGGCGGAAAATGTCCCCTATAAATAATACACTTGGGCGGAAAATGTCCCCTAAAAATAATACACTTGGACGGAAAATGTCCCCTAAAAATACCATTACACTTGGACGCCAAATGTCTCCTAAAAATGAACCATCATTTAGAGAAAGAGGTGGGGGGCAAGAACAAAAGCAATTGCAAGGGCAAGGGCAATTATCTAGTAAAAATAATATAGCATATAGAGAAATAAAAATGCAATCATCAAATAAACATAATACCGTATATAGAGAAAAATCCCCTAAAGATAATACACCTGTTATAAGAGAAAGAGAAAAGCAATCATCCAGTAAAGTTAATATACCAGTTAAAAAGATATTTCCTAAAAATGATACAGTATATAGAGTAAAATCACCTAATCATAATACAGCATATAGAGAAAAATCCCCTAAAGATAATACAACATATAGAGAAAAATTATCTAAAAATGATACACCTGTTATAAGAAAAATGCAACCATCAAATAAACATAATACACCTGTTAGAAAAATATCCCCTAACCATAATACAGCATATAGAGAAAAATTCTCTAAAAATGATACAGCAAATAGAGAAAAATCATCTAATCATAATACACCTGTTATAAGAAAAATGCAACCGCCAAATAAACATAGTACACCTGTTAGAAAAATATCCCCTAAAGATAATGAACTAGTTAGAAAAATATCCCCTAACCATAATACAGCATATAGAGAAAAATCACCTAATCATAATACACCTGTTATAAGAAAAATACAACCATCAAGTAAAGATAATACAGCATATAGAGAAAAATCAAGTAAACATGATACACCTGTTAGAAAAATATCCCCTAATCATAATACAGCATATAGAGAAAAATCAAGTAAACATAATACAGCATATAGAAAAATATCCCCTAAGCATAATATACCTACTATAAAGATATCCCCAAAAAATAATACACTCAGTAGAGAAATAAAAAAGCAACCATTAAGTAAAAATGATACACGTGTTAGAAAAAGATCCCCAAAAAATAATACACCAGCTAGAACGATATCCCCAAAAAATAATACACCTGTTAGAAAAAGATCCCCTAAAAATGCTGTATCTTTCAGACAAAGAAATAAATTAATAAAAAAAGGTATTATAAAGTCGCAAAACACGCCAGATTATTTAATAAATGATTTATATTTATTACTAAATGATAAATCTATATTTATTAATGTAGAATCAACCTAATATATTTATGAATGATTATAATAAATATGATTCAAATATTATAATTATTATTATAAACATATGAATCATCCAATTTTATCAAGATTTATTAAATATAATAAATCTATATTTCATTACAATAATATTAATACATTTAGAAAATCTTCCAAACACGCAAATGATAAAAATAATAAAATACGAGAAAATATAATTGGAGCCATTATAAATAATAAAATCCCAGCAGAATTTTATACAGATGCTAATACAGATGCTAATACAACCGCAAATACAAATGCTAATGAATGGACCAGATTAAAAACCTCCCTATTTAACTTTATCCACATATTAAATAATAAGTTTGATAAAATAGAATGTATACATAAGGGAGGTAGAATGTATCATTATGATTTTATTATAAAAACATATAATGGTGATACTATTCAAGAGTTTAATATAGAACTTAAATTTAACGCAAGCACTTTACAAAATGCCCCCCAATTCGTATCACCTATGAAACCCAGCCAATATTTAAACAAATCATTCGAAAATTATTATTATGATTCATATTTAAAAGAATTGTCTGATGTAGCTAAATTTCCCTTGCCTTCTAAAGAAAATTATATAGCACAAATTCATTCCAATAATCCCCGTTGTTTAAAAGAATACCAAGAACTATACTATAAGGGGTGTAAATCTAGCAGCAAATATACCAATGATGACACCGCTGTTAAATTTTATAATTTTTGTAAGGATATTTCTAAAAAAAGTATAGCTTCATTTATAACTCAGACAGACTTAGATATAGAAAAATTATCTAATTATTTATACACAACACAAAAAAATAAAATCTATATGCTGTACAGTAATAATAAATTTAATATTGAATACGTAGATATTAATGATTATAAAATAGAGAGTGTTACAAAAAACCCTTCAAAATCTCGCTATGAATGTATTAGTATAAATAAAAAAAAAATAAATGTCCTGTTAAGATGGAAAAATGGAAATGGTATTGCTTTTCCAGCATTTCAAATATCTTGATTTCTCTTCCCCTTACTACTAGTTCAAATATCTTGATATATAGGCATAATATGATTTAATTCGGTTGTATTTATCGCATTGTTTCCAAAATATAACTCTGTAAACGCCTGGCTACGGGGATCTTTAAAGGATTTTATTATTTTATTGTATAAATTTAAGAGTATTGATTTGGGAAGTTTATTTTTAAACTTTATAACCATTAAATGATTTTCTATAAGAAATCTGGTTGGGATATCTAATAAACTATAATTAAATTGATATTCACCTACCCCATAACCTCTGTTTATAATTAATAAAGGACCTTTAATACCCTTTTTTTTTATGTAATTTTTTTTAGGATTAGGGATGAGTTCATTAGTCCCCTGTTTCTTTTTAAATTTGGGAAATTCAAACAGTCCTACTTGATTATTTTTAATATCGGAACTATAAATTAATCGAGTTTCGTCGCTGTTATCTGTTAAAATATCTTTACATTGGTTCCATACAACAGTCCCAATATTTACTAAGAATCCCATTTGATCCAACGTTTTGTAATTTTTATAAAGACTTTCTAAATGTTCTAAATTAGATTTAGAACCAAATATGGTATATTTATTAATTTGTTTCACAAAAGCACTATTATCTATATTAGATTGGTTTTTTATTATTAAAATTATAGTTTCTTGACCTGTTTCTAAATATGTATCATTACAATGTTCAATCGTTAGAATTTGATATTTTTTAGAAATATATTCCCTAGTCTTATTATAATACAAACAATTTGTAAAGTTTTTTGGAAGCACAAAACTTAAAATACCATTCGTATTTAATAATCCTATAGATTTAATAATAAATAATATGAATATATTCGGACGTCCATCAAAATATGGATGATATATCGTATCAACCTGTTCCTTTTTCATTACATAATAGGGAGGATTTCCGATTATGAGGTCATACCCAATATCAGCAGAATAGGTTAAATAATCCTGGTGTTTAATAACTATATTTTTGGAAGCAAGGTTTTTAATCGAATTATATATAACCTCATTAAATTCTATACCGGTTATATCTATGTTTGGATATAGTTTATCCAATGCTAATATATATTCACCTGAACCACAAGAGGGCTCTAAAACAGTTTTAATATCTGTAAAATATGGTTGTAGTAGTGCTAAATTTTTATATATTGTTGAAGGTGGTGTAAAATAAATTCCATTATTTTTTTTAACCGCCTTAGATAATATACCAGTTAACTCTTTCGATACTTCCGAATAGTTCATTTAAATTGATTTATATTTTATAATATAAATCAATTTTTAAATTATTATAATAATAAATCTAAATTTATAAATGTAGAATCTTAATAGAATTTATTTTTAAAAAGTCACTTTAATACCGCCTTCAAATATTAATGAATAATTTGAAAAATCTGAATCGAATTTAACCCTATGGAGTCCAAAATATGGTTCAAATGACGATGACGGTATATACGAAATAGCTGTTTCAAATGGAATATCTATTTTAATGTATATTTGATTACTTTTTAGTTTTTCCACTTCTTCTTCATCTAGGCGCCCATAAAATCCATATCCAATCGATAAATTTGTATTTAAAACATTAAAATTATAATTAATATTATGCACGGAAAATTTTAATGTATAAGGCGGTCCCAAAGCAAGTGTTGAATATCTATATGAATCCGTCGAGAATCCTATATTCTTTACTGTTCCAGCATCCACACTATAACCACTGAGGTCATAATTACCTTTACGTCCTTAAAAGTCCCCCCAACGCCATCCAAATGGAAATCCTATTCTGACGTTCCTCGGCATATCTATATAATATATAGATATATAAATTTAAACTAATATAAATCTATATTATAAAATATAGATTTATATTAAATGATTATTTATGAAAATTATGTAGAAATTTTTAATGAAATGAAAAATATGATTTTAAGCTCTAAAGAGAGTATATACATATTTTCCTGGCTTTTTGATTTTGATTTTAAATTTAACAATGATGAAACATTCTATGATATACTTGTGGATGCTTCAAAGCGAGGTGTTAAAATTAATATGTTATTAATAAATAATGTGTTATATCCCCATATTAAACAAGCAAAGAGTATACATAATTTAAATATTAAATATATAGATAGTCCCTGTATATATAGAGCACCGGTAAATTTAGCATTTGCGGGATATCTATTTTATAAAAAAACGTATCCATATGAATATAGACCACTTGAAAATTTTAAAAAACCAGGACATTTTCATAATAAATTATTATTAATAGATAATAAAGAATTACTATTGGGTGGTGTAGATACCGATAAAACAAGAGTCTCATATATTAAATCTCCTGACAATAAAAAATATAATTGTAATAATTATGTATGGGATGAAATTGCTATAAAAATCGCATCTGTGCCAGAGCAGATTATTTTATATATAAAAAAACAATATGAAATGGATGGAAAGTATAATCCCGACATTAAAGCATTACTACCCTATGTCGGTAATTTTAGAAATGTTAATAATGAGATTACACATATTAAACACATCATTAATCAAGCAAATAAGTATATTTATATAGAAGCGCAATATATATTTTCTTATAAAAAAAATACACTATTAAAAACATTATTATATAAGATTTTATCAAATATTAAGGATAAAAAGGAATTTAGTGTGGTTATATCTACTAATTATATCCAGTTAGATATATCGAATGTATCACAAAAAAACATATTTACAACTAAACTCCATAAATATATTAAAGAAATAATTCATTTATTTAAAATAAATAATGTATCTCCAAATATATTAAAAAACTATTTATCTATAACCTATTTTAATGATATAAAAATACACAATAAAATGATTTTAAATGAACATATGGGTTGTTTTACATCCTCTAATTTTTTATCAAGATCATTTAAAGGTAATGATATTGAACTTGGTTTATTGCTCGATAAAGCCAATTCTGAAAAAATATTTAATGTGCAAAGTAAAAAACTATTTAATACCAATAATATTAAAAACATTCTAAAAACCGCACCCAATTTACTCATAAATTGCCCTAAACAAACTTTTGGACAAACAACAACTTCAATATTATCAAATATAGTAACATTAGGAACAATTAATAAATATGTGTAGAAACATAATAATAAACAATAAAATAAAATAATTTGATTGTTTATTATTATAATAATAATAAGCATATGTATTTTCTAATTTTATTAAAAGATTTGTACGATTCAATCGTTAACAGCAATATTTGGGATTATAATATTTATACGGGTGATCGATGGGATAATGTAGAGTAGTTTATTATTATTATTAGTATTATTGTAATATATTTTTAACAGTCTATTTTTAAAATATATTACAATAATATAAATATGTATTTAAAAATTGTAAATCCAATAACAAATTGGTGGGGATATCAACCGTCAAGAATTTATAGATTATGAAGGAACCGATTTACAAGCTTATTATTCTTACGCAATGTTATGTAAAAACAATTTAATTGCTAATTTAAAGAATGTTGATGGGAGTAAATGTAATGGAAGGAAACCCTGAAGATATACAATTATTGTTTGCGGAGCAAATGGATTAACATTAAAGTTTATTTGTAATAATGGGCTCATTTACACAATTAAATTGGTCTTTGAATTTCAACAAACGTTCGAAGGGAGGATAACTACCGCAATTAAAAACGAATATGAAAAAACTCTAATGACTGAATATAGGGCTATTAACCAATTTAACAGCCCCTACATCATGAAAGCGACACAATATTTTTTATTTAAACCAACTGAGCGAAGATTTATTTTATCATCTGATATAGATGTAGCAAGAAGGAATCTGGAATATATTAATGTCCCCGATTTTGACAATCCAGTGTATAGGCAACCTCAGCAATCTTGGCTCGATAAACCGACATCCCCCCCCTTTTTTGGAGGTATGATTTTAGAAAATGTCCAATACAGATTTGAAAATTTACCAAATAATTATATTATTTTAGTATCTATATTTTTACAATACGTTATTGGATTGAAAGAAATTAACGATAAAGGTTATATCCACAAGGATATAAAACCTGATAATTTAATGTATAACTATAAAAATGAAGAATATACCGCGAAGATAATCGATTTAGGAACAGTTTATAATATAATTACTGAAACAGCATCATTTACACCAGCATCCCAACAATGGATGCCCGAAAAAGACATTTTAATTTTACAGGCTCTAACGGAAACAGCTCCCGCCTTATCAACAAGAACCAACACCGAAAAAAATAAAATAATAATTGATTCAATTACAAATAGTTATGATTTATACTGTTTGTGTAAAAGTTTTTTAGAGCAATTTGATATAGATAAAAAATCTATATTTTATACTATTCTGGCTGAAGGCATTCACGAAAATCATACTAAGCGAATTAAAAATGATGATGCTATAGGGAAAATACGGCAATTATTAAAAACCCCCATTAAACGATCGACAAGTAGTCCATTTTAGTATCATCATTTAGTATCATCATTTAGTATCATCATTTAGTATCATCATTTAGTATCATCATTTAGTATCAGAAATTAAATTTGATTCAGATGTCATTTTTTAATGTATGATAAAAATGTTTATTAAAACCTTACTCACCTCATTAGATAGTTTAAACCTAGAAAATGTTAAAAATACCGTGTATAATGATACTTTGGTTGTCGAAATATCTGGTTGGATTAAAACCTACAGAAACCAACGAGAAATTTCATTTATGGCTATAAATGATGGATCAAGTCAACAAAATCTTCAAGTACTTTTTGATACCAGCACCTATTTCGCTAAGGAAGAAGATGTTCAAGTTATAAAAACTAAAATAGATAAATTATCGGTAGGGGCATCAGTCGAATTGCGTGGAATTTTGGTTAAACCCCCAGACAGTTCTAAAGAACCAGTTGAACTGCATATCATCGATATTTTACATATGGGTCCAATAATGGACAAAGAAACCTATATTATTAGTAAAGGGCGTGTTAAACCCGAAGTGATGCGGAAATACCAGCATATTAGATGTAAGACCAACTACTTTTCAGCTATTATGAAAATCCGTAGCCAGGCGTCCTATGCCCTCCACACATTTTTCCAAAACAATCTGTTTCATCATTTGGATCCCAATGTTTTTACCACAGGGGATTGTGAAGGTGGTGGGGAGACATTTCAAGTTGTGGGACCAGACGATATATGTAATGCTGGATCGGAAGATTTCTTTAAACAGAAAACATATTTAACGGTTAGTTCTCAACTGCATTTAGAGGCTTGTTGCTCTGGTTTAGGGAGGTGTTATACCACGAACCCTTCTTTCAGAGCCGAAAAATCAAAAACTTCAAGACATCTTGCTTCATTTGGTCACGTAGAATTTGAATTTAGTTTTGGTGCTCTTAATGAGTTGATGGATATTTCAGAAGAGATGGTTAAGTTTGTAATTACCCAATGTTTAGAGAAATGTCCTTTAGAATACGCTTTTCTAAACGGTTATTATTCGAAAGGGGTATTGGAAAAGTTGGAAAAATATGCAACGTGTGTTTATCCACGTATATCATACGATGAAGCATTGGATATTTTGGAGAAAGCAAAATCCACTAAAAAATTTAAAGTATCCAATGAAGATATGCCTGAATGGGGGGATGATTTGGGGAGCGTTTGCGAACGATATTTGGCTGAAGACCACTATAAATCTCCGCTGATGATCTATAACTATCCAAAGGACCTGAAGTCTTTTTATATGAAAGCAGATCTGGACAACCCAGAGGTGGTAAACTGTATGGATATGATCGTCCCTGCTATTGGGGAACTCATTGGTAGTTCGGTTCGTGAAGATGACTATGATAAGATTGTTTCCAATATGGAAAAGAAATCTATAGACATGGGACCACTCGATTGGTATTTAGATTTAAGACGCAATGGAAGTTGGAGACACGCTGGTGGTGGATTGGGGTTTGAGCGACTTGTTGGACTTCTAACCATGACAGCAGATAACTTTAATGTTAGAGAATGTTGTCCATTCCCTGTAGCATATGGGGAATGTGAGTATTAGGATTACAGATTAAATAGTAATATCCCCATCTATAGCAGAAATTAATACTTTATTCTAAGTTTTTAAATAATATATTAAATTATTTAAAAACGATATTAAAGATATATTTATATGAAATTAATGTTTAAACTTTTTTTATTATTAAATAGTTTTTTATCGGTTTTATCACAGCCTGTTATAGAAATTCCATCCGTCATATTCCCCAATACAACTAATTATACAATTAGGGATTTTCCCAATAATTACAGTTATACCCTGGAGTATAAAAAAGATGTATGGTTGGAGTTGGAAACCAGTCAATTACATTCTCCTCTCCACCTTTCATACAATAATTTAATACACTATAAAGATTATACATTAAGGTATAGATTAACAGACAATGCCAATAACAGTATATATAGTAATAATTTTAATGTAGCCCATATTAACTTACAACATACTATAGATACAGACTCTAAATTAATCCATTTAGAGTGGAACAATGAGTATTTTGTTGGAAATAATAATTTATACCTGGACTATTTATTTTTTAATGTAACAGGAAATTTAGACAGTTTTACGGAATTAAATCTTACAAACAGCCACACTATAAATATAACATTATTCCTAGATAAATATTTTCTGTATGATTTTAAAATTTTAGTTAATAACAGCAGATATAATTTAAGTTCTGAACTTGATTTTAAGTATGATGATTTGGTAAAAATAGAAACAAATGGTTTAATAAGTGCAAATGTTTTCTGCGTAGAAAAATTATGTTCCGAAGGAGTTAAGAATGAATGGCAAACGTGTATACGTGGACGAATTTACAAATCTATTTGTCACGCTATCTGTTATAATGAACATTTTTATACGTTAGATGATTTTGTTAGGTGTGATAATAGTTCCAGCACAACGAGCGCTATTACCACCACTACTATGGAATCAACGGTGGAAACAACTGGGGAATCTACTGGGGAATTTAGAACAGAAACAACTGCGGAATCAACAGGGAAATCTAGAACGGAATCAACCCAGGAATCAACGGTGGAATCAACGGCGGAAACAACTGCGGAATCTAGAACGGAATCAACTTGGGAATCTAGAACGCAAACAACATTGGAATCAACACACGCATCTCCATCTGAATCTACTAGGGAATCTGGACCGGAATCTACTAGGGAATCTAGTTCGGAATCTACTATGGAATCTAGTTCGGAATCTACTAGGGAATCTGGAACGGAATCTACTAGGGAATCTAGTTCGGAATCTACTAGGGAATCTGGAACGGAATCTACTAGGGAATCTAGTTCGGAATCTACTAGGGAATCTGGAACGGAATCTACTACGGAATCTAGTTCGGAATCTCTAGTAAATAATTCAGTATTTAATTCGACACATACTGATAGTATTATGGGTAGAAATGATTGGATATATATGGGAACTGGCATTATCGTAATTATTTTTTTATTAGGAATATTAATTATTGTTAAACAACACAGAAATTCACTTAAAATAAAAAGACAACTTAACCTTTCAGAAATTAAAACAACTAGGGGGTATGATAACCCAATGTATAATAACCTAACTGAAAATAAAGTATATTCTAATGATACTCCCAATCATACTCCCAATCATACTCCCAATCATAATTATCATTTTCAAAATCCAGATATATCAACTGATTTATAACTGGATAATATTATAATAATTTGATAAATTTAAATCATAAATATTTCACGAATAAATGGATAAACAATCTTTATGGGAAGAATTAGCATATGGTTTCAAAAAATTTATACCACTAAAATGGAATAATAATATCACCGTAACTGCGGTTAAATTGTGTGAGATTTTTGATTTATCTCAAGGATAAAAATTTATGAACCAAAACTAATTTAATTATAATAATCAGTATAATTTATTCACACAGAGAGTTTTTAGATAGGGTCTTTAATTATAGAAATCATCCAAAAATATAGAGTCTCTTTTTTTATATAATATCGATACTTACCTGTTTAAATGAATTCCTAAATTAACATTGCACAAAATATCTTATTTAATCCTATTATCTTTTAAGATTCTGCCAAAGATTATTTATAATTTTTCAAAATTCCATTAGATTTATATTATTTATTGGTTTAGTAAAAATTTATAATATTCTAAATCACAAAATTTTAATCACTATATCACTATTATCTATAAGATTTTTGATTATCTAATATAATTAAAATTATTAATAATTGTATTTGATTCTTCAATAAATCCAGATTGAGAGTATAATTTAGCTATTCTAAATTCCAAATCAAAATTTTCCAGTATTATTTTTTAAAAGATTATTTAATATTTATAACACAATAAAAAAATGATATATTATTTAGTGCCGGAATATAATTTGGATTTATTTTCCACATTTTTAGACGCGTAATATTTATTAAATTGTATGCTTTTATACGAATTTTATCAATATTAATTGCTTTATAATTCTATTTTACACATTAAGACATAATTATTACTATTATTTAATTCATTATTATATTCTATAATTCTATTTTGTTTATATAGTATATTCTAATTTTTTATCCATAATGTTTTATTAAACTATTATTTTCATTCAAATTATACATAGTTTAAAATGATTAAGATTTTACACTCTATATAATATAATTAAAATAACTAATTCCTAATCACAAAAATTAAATTTTGCTGCCGCCCCCCACTGTGTTTTATCCTTAATCCTTTTAAAGCCGGGATTTTCCACTTTGGAGCCTGCCAATTCAAAGCTATACCCATCCATATTAAAGCTAATAGATAAGCTTTCCTTTTCAATAGCCGGTCCATCTTTTTTTGGCGCATCTAATGTTTCCTTTAAATAGTGGAGTTGCCCACTCCCCTTCCCCCCACCAAAATAGCCCTTAAGATCTATTCCATCATAATCTTGTGGTTTAGAGTCAAGGTTTTTTAATATTTTCTCCCCATCTATTAGAATTACTTCTACTCCCAACCTATTTCCCTCAAGCTTCGCTGAATATGACCCCATGGATACACTAACAGGGGTTTTTAGCCCATTACTAGTGCCGATTGTATCAAGACCATTACCTCTAAAGTAATTATACCCTGTTACTAACGACATATTCTCCAACCCAGTGTAAGCAAGAAACGCGCCGATGCTGGTACCGTCCCACTTTATGAAGTCATTTTGGGTTTTTGGTTCTGTTACATACGTCGCATACGACTGTGCGGAGTTTAGGCGCGTAATATTACCAGATAGCGCACTACCGGTTATAGATACATCAACCCATTGAATTGCCTGGAGGCTATAGAAACCCCCTATGGCTGATGATGTTCCATCCACCTCGCCGGTATGGTCCTTATCTTGCTCAAACATAAATTCGGCCCGCCTCAACATCCGCCCGGCATATTGACTGTTATATCCTAAATTTGTGCGCTGGGAGACGGCGTCGTACTCGACGTCGGCGACGGCGTAGTCCTCGTTGGCGTCGGCGACGGCGTAGTCCTCGTTGGCGTCGGCGTAGTCCACGACGACGTCGTAGTCCATATCCAAGAACGAATTCTCTCTGATGGGTCTCGCCAAATAGAACATACGAACATCGCGATAATCCATGTCCACAAAGCGGCTATTGTCAACAACATTATAAAGAACGCTAATCCTCCCATCCAAAATATTTTGACCCGCCCCAAAGGTTACGTTTCCACTGACGAGATCCATGGATTCGGAGGCAGTCCCACCATTCCATCTATAGTTCATACCCACCTCCTTTACAACTACTCCTGGTTTTTCACATATTTTATTCAATTTCGCTGATTGGAGATTATTCTTTATATTCTTCAAACTCATATTTATATTATATACAACTATTTTATTTTCAGAAATTATATAATTTAAATTAATTTAAATAAAAACTCTAATATAATTTAAATAATCACAAATTTAATTAAAAACTCTAATATAAGTTGGATTTTCCACATTTTTCTAAATGTTTAGACGCATAACAAGAACATACCATCTAATAATCAACGCATTGTAGGTTCTTAAATCCTACCTCTCTATTCTCAATATAATGTTTTTACTTATAAACTATTTTTTATATTATTATATAATGTCCAAAGTATTAGCAGAATATATATGGCTTGATTGTAATCAAAAACTCCGTTCTAAAACAAAGGTCTTGCCCGAAAAAACATCACTATCAGATTTACCCATATGGAATTACGATGGTTCTAGCACTGGACAGGCTACTGGGGAAAATTCGGAAGTGTTGCTCAAACCCATCAAAATTTACCCAGACCCATTTAGAAAAGATGAACATATATTTGTGTTGTGCGAATGTCTAAATCCCGACAGCACCCCCCATAAAACCAATACCCGGCACCCAGCAGTCGAAATATTTAAAAATCCAAAAGTTAACCTTGAAGAACCTTGGTATGGGATAGAACAAGAATATATTTTATTAAATTCTCAAACGAACACGCCTCTTGGATGGCCATTAAATAAAAATTGGGAACCTAAACCCCAAGGTAATTACTATTGTTCGGTAGGGGCAGATAATATTTCTGGGAGAGAAATAGTTGAAAAACATCTTAAGATGTGTCTTAATGCTGGATTGACGATGAGCGGTATAAATGCTGAAGTAATGTTAGGGCAATGGGAATATCAAGTGGGTCCATGCGTAGGAATTGATAGTGCTGACGAACTAACTATTTCAAGATATATTTTACACCGCGTCTGTGAATCATTTGGCGTAAATGCCACCCTTGAACCAAAACCTGTAGCAGGTCATTGGAATGGTTCTGGGTGTCATACAAATTTTAGCACAAATTCAACCCGGAATGAAAATGGATTAAAGGCGATAAAAGAAGCTATGAAACGCTTAGAAGCAACCCACGCATTACATATGGAGCATTATGGGAGTGATAATCGACTGCGTATGACTGGGAAATGTGAAACGGCCTCCTATGATAAATTTACATATGGGTTGGCAAACCGAGGGGCAAGTATAAGGATCCCCAGTGAAACAAAGAATAATGGGAGGGGGTATTTTGAAGATCGGCGCCCAGGCAGTAATATGGATCCTTATATGGTAACATCATTATTAGCAAAGAGCATATTGCTATAAGTTATTTAAAGTTATTTAATGTTATATTATTTATAAATAATGTCCATACCCATTCTTATCATTAATTTAAAAAATCAACCAGATTCACTTACCAGAACTTTTAATGAACTTTATAAGTTAAGCGAGTTATCTAACACTGTAACCCGTATGAATGCTGTTAATGGTCTAGACGCAGAAAAATTAAAACACAAATATATATCAAAAGAAGTTGAACGGAATATTCAGTCTATTGAGAGCACTGTTATATTACCTACTTGGAAAAGTGTTGGATGCGCAATTTCACATATTCGTTGTTGGGAGTATATGTTAAAAATAGGTTTAGAATATGCGATGATAATGGAAGATGATGTTAAAATAAATGATGTCGACAATGTTTTATATAGTATAAATGAATCATTGCGTCTATTAAATTCGAAATTATATAAAAATATTTTTATATCGCTTAAGTCAAAATCCAATTTAATCCCATCTGGGTTTTCAAATAACATTAAAAACTATCATCAGCAATTTACTGGTACAAGTTGTTATTTTATTAATAAAAATTGTGTAGAATTTTTATTAAAACATTTAAGAATAATAACATATCAAATAGATATCGAAATAAGTAGATTATTTTTAAAATATGCCAAAAATTATGATATTTATGGTATATACCACGAATCAGGTATAGATAATTATAACCATGTTTCAACCGTCCAGTATCATTTTATTAGTTATACAGACCTTGCTAAAATTATTCAGTCATCCAATTATTTCTTACCAAATGAACTTATAGAACATATTTACCTGGGTTTACCTACGCAAAAATCACTTAAAACAACATATTTAGATTATAATCAAGGAAATAATGATTATTTTATAATTTGATTGTCGGAAATATAAAATAACGTTATTAATAAATGCATAATAATAACTTTATAGTTCTCGACATTGAGACAAATGGGATAGGCGCTTTCCGCCCAATACCAACCCAAACAATTACCCAATTGGCTTTTATCAAATTTAAAAGCGATGGCACGGTCATCAAGGCGTGTTCTAATATTATAAAAGGTGCCACCGAAATAAAGTCTCACCCAGCGGTAACAATAAGTTTAGAACGCATTAAAAACGAAGGGGTAGATTATAATGTAGCTATAAACAATCTCTTTAATAATATAGATTTAAATACAATTTTAGTGTCTCATAATTTTGAATTTGATAGTGGGCTTATTAAAAATGCGATAAAGAATGATGCGTTAGAGTTTCCAAATAATAAATACATATGTACTATGAAATCATCCACCGATTATTGTAAATTACCAAAGGGTATGTATAGTGCTAAATATAGTGGGTATAAATTTCCAACATTAAAAGAGTTGTCGTCGAAATTAGACATTACAATCGATTCTACAAAATTGCATGATGCCCAATATGATTGTGAAATCACTAAAAAATGTCTCTTGGAAGGTTTAAAACAAAATATATTTAAAGTGTAATTGCTTATAGTGGAATTGCTTATACTGGAATTGCTTATAGTGTAATTGCTTATAGTGGAATTGCTCATAGTGGAATTGCTCACGCAATTCTAGTCTCGGTCTTGGATAAAGAGCATCCTTCATTAAAATTTAAGTTTTCACCATCTAATGAAAAATCAGAAGGTCTTGATATGGACCAATCTGTTGTATTTTTTAGAACCCCACACTGAGTATAAATGTATCCAACTAGAGCACTGCACCAAAAACGATTTATTTTTTGTGGATTTGGGTCGCGTTGTAATAATGCCTCAATCCAATCTTTTGGGTATAAATCATATGGTTTATCATACACCACTTCATGGATTTTTTTTAAATTTTCTTCACTAAATAATGTTGGGTCACATTCTACTGTTCTAATAATAATTTTTGAGCCTTTAAAATTCGTTAATACTTCGTCAATGGGAGTTATCTGAACTCCTAATTTTATTTTTCCATCCTGGGGATCTGCTTTACCCTCCCAACTCGATTCCCATAGATAAGTCCCCTTTAATGCGGGGTCTATAAAATGAGGATCTTTAATAACCATCCCCACGTGGGAATAATTGGAATGGGTAGCATACTTAATCATATCCGAAAAATATTGCATCCATCCATCCGTATGACCACAAAATAACATTAAATCTCCAGTTTTCAAATTATCCATATATATTAGTATTATATTATTTTATTAGAATACTCTTTAATAAAATAATAAAAATAATAATAATTCTTAATTTTATTTTAAACTAACTAATTATTTTTATTAACGAAGCCTTTTACGGTTAATACTACGATTATTAATAATTTTACGGTATTTAATTGTTTTCCCACGGGGTTGACATACATCTATATTAATAACTTGGACAATGTATTTATTTCTAGACCGGTGAATAAAGCAAGTAATTTTAGTTTTATTTTTACTAGACCCACCTGTAATAGTCGTCTGTATATAATCATTTGAACCCCAATCAATATTTAGTGGGTTTGCGTCGATATTGATCAGATCTATAATTCGTTCGTATATACGACTATAATCTATAAAACTTAATACGTTAGAATAGTCATCTCGCATATGCACCGTTTTTGTTGTATTTTCAGGTGTTGTAGTTCCTATAGATTTTCTACACATTGGACAGGAATCATTCTCTATTAACCATTCAGCTGCACAGGAATGATGAAACATGTGGTGGCACGACAATATAACATCTGTTTTAGTAATACTTTCCAGGCATATTGCACATTCGATTGGGTGGGGGATTTGTTCCATTTTTGCATAATAATGAATATGGAATAAAATTATCAAATTTTTTATACCAACTATCTATACCAACTATTTATTTATACTATGTATAAATACTAGGTAACTATAATACTAGGTATAAATACTAACTAAAATACTAAGTAACTATAATACTAAGTAAAAATAGTTTCAAGTATTTAAAAGTATATAAAATTGATTAAATAATTATATAAATATCATAAAATTATTTAATGAATAATTTGGAAGATGTAACTGGTTTAATTACTAAATTTAATGGAATGAAAGATAAGTATTATAGCTTGGTTGAAGAAGAATTTAAAAAATATATCCAAGAACCTAATAATAAAAGTCTCTTAAAATGTTTATATATTAAATATCCATATCTAAAGAGGTCTAAAAGATTAAATAAACGTTCAAAAATAATTAAAGAAAAAGCATTTATAAGTGAACTTTTAGAAGACCCCTATTTTTCAACCCAATTTACCAAAGAAGAAAAAGATAATATATATAGATATTGTATTTTAAAAATTAGGGGTTTATACAAACATGCCCAAGCATTAAAAACAGGATATTGTAATGGGCAAATAATAAATGCATTTTCGGAAGAGAATACGCTGTCCGTGTGCATAACCAAAAATACTCTAGAAGCAAATGAGCAATGGCTTAGTCGATTGTTTAAAGAATTGGATAATCGATATCCCCACGTAGGTTTAGGTGATAAAATTATGATAATTTCATCCAAAAATAACGATTTAAATGGAAACGCAACCCATTGCAAAGATCTGAATGATGCGTGGAGTTATTTAAAGAAAAAAAATAATTTTAAAATCGTATTTATTTGTAGTAATAAAACAAGAATTCAAGATATTCTTGAAATGGCTGAATCGTTTTTAAATCTCAAAGATCATCTAAAAAAAACATTGCGGATATTGCACGACGAGGCTCATAATTCAAAGGAAGCAATACCCTTTAGAAACATTATTGAAAATATATTACCACTCATTAATGTTTTATCTTACCAACCTATAACAGCCTCTAATAATTCACTTATAGATACAAAAAACCCAATTTGGAATAAAGAAAATTTGGAGAAAAACGCTATTAATTTTACACAGTTTGATAAAACTAAATCAGACGATTTAAAATACTCCTCTTGTAACGATTCGATTAAATTAAATTTTGAAGAACTTAAAAAACACCCTAATTGGAAAAATTATAACGTTGAAGAAGTGTCACGGGAATTATTTATTGAAGTGGACCATAAATATAAAAACAAGGTTTTAGAAGAACTAGGTGAAGAAGAACTTAAAGATGTAGATAAAAGAAGACAATTGGAATTTTGTCAATTTATGAAAAATAATAAAGAAGAAGAAGCCGTTAACAATGGCATAAATAGTCTGAATTTAAACAATCTTATAAATTCAGACTATTTTATCAAAGATGCCTTTAACATACATATTATGTCGACTCCTAATCGGAAAATTATTACACATTTATTGTCTAAAGAAGCACTAAAAATGGATTTTAACCCCATAGTATTGGCTGTTTATGGTAATGAGGGCGATAAATACCATTTATTTCACGATAGTAACGATGCTAAATGTGTAGATACTATTATGGGCGAGGGTGAATTCAATGATAAATTACTAAAACTAATAAATTATCTTAAAGAACAGCACATTAATATAAAACGTCCATTTATAATTATAGGAAACTATACCCCAACTGGAGAATCTTTATCCTATGTGCATTATGAATATGGTACGATTAGAAGTGTTATTAGATTAATATCCACAAATGCTGAGGAAGATTATCAAAGTGCGTGTAGAGGAAACTATATGAATACCAAATTTATAGAAAAGGACCCTAATTGGACACAGCCTATTAAATACCTTGTAGGACAATCAAATTTCATCAATAATGCTTTGTCATATGAAGCCGAAAATGATGCTAGAATAGACTATTTAGAATTAAATCCTAAAAATGAAGATGAAAATGGTCACAGCACTATATTGCCTATTCTATCCCCTCCTAAATCTAGAACCGCAATACCCATAAAAATAACGTTAGACAGGAGCGATCCTCTAATACAAGATTTAGTTGGAATTGCTTTAATACCTAAAAAAAACCAAGACCAAAAAGAATATTTCTTGCTTAAATTAAAAAAATGCTGTGAAGATGACGAAGTTGAATGTGAAATAGAAGATAAAACAGGCAAATTTAATTGGGAAATGAGGATAAAAGACTTTAGACAGTACAGTAAAAAAAACATTAACGATGTACCTAAACTTGGGTATTGGAAATTTAAATCGTATCAAATAAATTTTGAAGTGGGAACTCCCTTTATAAATAATACAAGTGGACACAGTATAGGGGATTGTGATTTATTAGTTTGTAACGACCAATACCTTTTAAAAAATGAACAAGGTGGAATTAAAGAGATAAATAAAAAATCCACTTGGTGGATGGGATATAAGTATTTGTAAAACACCACTTTATATCAATTACTTTATTAAAAAGACTTAACTCTTTACTATTAGTTAAAGATTTCTCTTAACATATATTTACTAAATGGTATTAATTGACGAGTATTTAGGTCTCCAAGAAAAATACGAAAAGAAATATGGTCCTAAAACAATTGTTCTATATGAATGTGGGCAATTTTTCGAAATATATGGTGTTGAAAACGAAACGGAGAAGTTGGGTAAAATATATGAAATAGCCGACATAACCAATCTATCGGTGTCTAAAAGAAATAATAAATACAATCCAGTATGTAAAAAAAATCCTCTTATGGCTGGATTTCCAAACCATGCTTTTGAAAAATGGAAAAATATATTATTGAGCCATAACTATACGGTTATTAAAATTGAACAAGATGGGCATGGAACTAAAGATCCCGTGAGAAAGGTAACTGAAATCGTATCACCAGGCATTAATATGGAATCTAACAACTATACAAATAATTTAATATCTATATATTTGGAAGAAATAAATACAACTTTAGAAAATATACTCTATGCAGGCATATCTATTATTGATATTACAACTGGGGAAAACCACATATATGAAATAAAATCGGATAAAAACGATAATAATTATGTGTTAGATGAAATATTTAGGTGTATTCAGTCATACAATCCATCCGAAATAATTATTAATACCGAAAATCTAAAAATGAAACGAGAAACCATTATTAAATACCTGGAAATTGAGGGTCGCATTGTCCATTATGATAATTATTTAGACAGTCATTATCTATTAGAAAATAAATATAAGATTCCATTTTTGGAAAAAATATTTCCTAAACAAACTATGATTGGTATTATAGATTATCTGGATTTAGGGACCATTTATTGGGGGTTATCCAGTTACATCTATTTATTACAGTTCTCATACGAACATAATGAATCGATTCTTAATAAATTAATTAAACCCAGGATTTGGGATACGACCGACTATTTAATGTTATCGTATGATTCGATTAATCAATTAAATATTATTCCTAATAAAAATTTACAATTAAACACTAAGTATGATTCACTGCTTAATTTATTGGATATGACCAGTACTAGTTTAGGAAAACGTTTATTAAAACACAGTTTGGTAAATCCTACCATAAATATAGATGAATTGGAAAAACGATATAATCTAATCGATTGTTTAAGACAAAAGGTTAATGTGGATTATTTATATTTAGATATTGAAAATATGTTGGAAAAGGTCTTTGATATAGAAAAATTACATCGGCGTATGACCATTGGGTTGCTAAATCCGGCATCGTTTAGTAATTTAGATATTTCATACCGATTTATTACTAAACTTTTCAATCTAATAAAAGATGTAGAAAATCCGCATTTAAATAAAATACTTCCTGACAGTAAACATATAGATAATTTTAATCTTTTTATAAAAGATTATAATAGTAAACTTAATCTGGATATTATTAATGGATGTACATTAAATAACATCAAGAAATCGATTTTTACCAAAGGTTCTTATGACCCAATTGACGCATTACAAAATAAAATAGATAATTGCTACCTTTTTTTTAATACATTAGGGGATCATCTATCGAGCATATTGGATATTAAAACGGGCTCTATTGAATTAAAAGATAGTGATCGCGATGGGTTTCATTACAATTTAACTAAAAAGCGGGGGCAAGCATTAAAAACTAAATTAGCAAACACTGTTATAAAAATAACGGTGAATAATAAGGTTATTGTGGTAGATCCAACCACTATTGAATATAAAACATCCAGCAGCATAACAAAACTATTTTCACCCGAAATAAAAAATTGTTCAGAACAATTAAATTTTTACCAACTAAAAATGATGAAACTGTGCACCGAACAATTTAAACTATTATTGAATGAGTACGATGAAAAATATGGAGACTCTCTTAAATACATTGTAAAATTTATAGCTTATTTAGATTATATTAAAAGTTGTGCGAAAGTTTCCATATTATATGGTTATAGCAAACCTATTATAGATGATAAATATGGTAAAAGTTATATAGATTCAAAAAATTTAAGACACCCCATTATCGAAAAAATTCATACCGATGTGGAATATGTGCCGAATGACGTAGACCTAGGAAATAATACCAGTGGTGTATTGTTGTATGGAGTAAATGCGGTTGGTAAAAGTTCGTATATGAAATCGGTTGGATTATCTATAGTAATGGCGCAGGCGGGCATGTACGTTCCAGCCGAATCGTTCCGTTATTATCCTTATAAATATATATTTACCAGAATTTCTGGCAACGACAACATATTTAAAGGGCAATCCACATTTGCCGTTGAAATGAGCGAATTGCGTTCTATTATTAAACGAGCTGACAGCCGTAGTTTAATATTGGGTGATGAACTATGTTCTGGAACAGAAACCGTTTCAGGCTTATCTATTGTTGCTGCTGGGGTTATAACATTGGAAAAACTTAAATCTAGTTTTATATTTGCCACTCATTTACACCAATTATCATCTATGGAGGAAATTACGGTATTAGATAAAATTAAAAATTTTCATATGGAAACAATTTACAACGAAGCTGAAAAAAAAATAATTTATAATAGACGGTTGAAGGAAGGGTCTGGAAATGCGATATATGGGTTAGAAGTTGCCAGAGCAATGAATTTAGATCCTTCTTTTATAAGTTTAGCCAATTCAATACGGAAAAAAATATTGAATATAGATGAAAAGATTATTCCCAAAAAAACATCCGCATACAACTCACAGATTATTATAGATACCTGTAAGATATGTCTGAAAGAATGTGAGGAAATTCACCATATTAAACCCCAGTGTATAGCCGATGATAATAATATTATCGAGGGACACAGCAAAAATATTAAACATAATTTAATCCAACTGTGCCACGACTGCCACCAAAAAGTGGAGAATGGGGATTTAGAAATATCTGGATATGTCCAGACAAGTAGTGGAATTGAGGTCCGAACAAAAAATTTAACTAAGAATGAGGTGGTAGATAAAAAAAAGAGTAAGAAAAAATATAATAGCGAACAAATTGATATAATAAGGGATTATGCCATAAAAAGTAATAACAACTTAAGTAAAAGTAAAAAGTTATTAGAATTGGAAAAAAATTTAAAGGTATCTGTCTCAATTATAAAAAAAATATGGAGTGATGAATACTAAATTTATTTTACTAATTTTACTAATTTGAATAATACCAATTTTAGCAATTAGAATACCAATTAGAATACCAATTAGAATAATACTAAATAGTATTGTAGGTGTTTTGTCCCAAACACTTCACGCAATAGACGCACATACTAAGTAGAACGATGACAGCAAATAGAGCCGTGAAAGCCAGTCCCGTATATGCCCAGAGTTCAGTTTTATCAAGCCCAATTATATCGAGACTACAATTGTAACTAATAGAACTAAACAAAGTTTTTGGAATTTGAAATGGGAGGCACGTATTAAAAGAGGTATTTGTAAACAAACTAACATCGGCAAGCAGATCATTGCAACAATTTGGATAACCGTTTTCAGCAACCGCCGTATTGTAACACATATTTTTCATAGTGACACTTTTATTTGCGGATGAACAATTCAGCGCATCGTATAAATTTGTAGTAAAATCAATATTTTGGGGGATATTGAAAAGTGCCGACGTTGAAGTGGCCAGAGTAAGGGTAAGAAGAATAAGTTGAAAAAGCATTTGTATAATTACATTTATTATTATGTTTCAATCAATCAAATTTTTATATTAATGTTGTAAACTACTAATAATCTATTACCTCTTACCCTTATAATCTCCTATATTAACAGTGGTTCAATTTCCGCCATTAATATATGTTCCTTATGTTCGGATAAATAGTTCCCATCCTTCCTTTTAATCAATCCATGAATACATTCATGGATTAATGTGTAGTATAAAAGAGAGGATGTCCAATTTTTATAGGTATTAAGCCAAATAGTTTCTCCATCAGTTTCCGCCCAGTAATTCTCTTCATTATATAAAAATTCTACATTATGTAGCAATGTTTCAAAATGTTCTTTATCTACAGTGAATTTATTATTTCTTACCCTATTCTGTGTGCAATTATTTATCAACTTAAGATTTTTATTAAACCAAATTAAAACCTGTTTTTTGGCTGATTTAACAGTGTTTCTTGTTAGCATATCCTTCTTTAATTATAATATGGGTTAAATATAAATCAATTTTTATATTTAAACCAGTTAATCATATAACTGGGACAACCTACAAGGAAGGAACATTTTCAAGGTTATGGGGAACTATTTGTTATTAAATATGCTATTTTCTTCTAATAATATCCCCAATGTATTAATATATTCGCAATATAATTCCCAAATTATATCTTCTGTTATGTCTGGTGAATCTATGAAATAATCTGGACAGGAGTCTTTATCTTCATAAATGAAATAATTTATTATTTCGTGAGTTTCCCTTCTCCATTGACTAAATGAGGGTAAAGTCCTATATTCAATTTCTTTATTTGTATGCTTGTTATTTAACGCCGTTTCTATATAACTGGGACACATATCCGCTTTTTCTTTGTTTGATAAAATAGAGTCGTGTATGGAATAATCTATATTATTATTATAATCTACATTGGGGTGCTCAGAGTCATTTTGGTCATAACCATAGTTAAATATCCGTTCTCCTACAAACCTAAATAAAGATTTACTATCAATTTCTATTTTAACTTTAGATGGTTCAGCTTTACTAAATATTATATTTTTTATGATACCCATTGTGTAATTATAATGATATTAATCTATAAATAAGTATTTATAGATTAATATCATTAGAAGTATTCCAATTACAATGATTAAACCTATGTTCTTACGATTTATCCTAATTCCTGTATTGTATGGAATAGGAGGAAGAGGAAGAGAGTCCAAACGCACATTATAAACATTATTTTTATGTGTGGTTTGGTAAATACCTGGACAAAGGTCAATTATGGGGCACAAGACTTCTTAAGCGGCACAGGAATCGTTTCTGCGCTTAATAAAAAATTATATTATATAGGTTATTTTAAATGTCAATGAATCATATTGTAATTGATTATAATATCATAAATAAGCGTAATTATGTTCGAATTGTTCCAATTAATTCTTCAACCGATTATAATATTGAGATAAACAAGCTATACACCGACATCAATACAAATATATGTGATAATATACATTATAATTGCGCTGAATGGTATGACCGTTTAATATTAGATTTAAAATATAAAAAATTTAACGCATTTAGATTAGATATGAAATATAGTGGATTATTTGAGTTAGTTAGTAACCCCATAAAAAATAATACCAACTCAACAGTTGATTATGATAAATATGTATTAGAACTTAATACTTTTGTTAAACAAAAATTAATAACATATGTTGATGATAACGGCGATGACAATTTAACATCATTGTTAGAAAATAAGCTTACCAATAGTCATTTAGTGGTGGAAAATATACGGAATATTACCGATTCTCAACCTACACCAGGTGATGCTGATCTTGATACAAATAAAAAATATAATCCAGATTTATTATTCGAAGTGGAGCATATAGAATTAACGTTTAACAGCATCGAACAAAATAAAGATTTAAAGTATATATTAACCAACGAGCATATTCTGGCATTTTTATACTACTTATCCACCATTTTATTTAAAGATGATGTGTTTGATGAATGGTTTTTAAAGCCAACGGGAGAACCACTGAATTATCAAAAAAACGAATTTGGGATCACCCTAAATGAACCAACATTAAGCAAACCACAATACCGATATTTATTTGATGCTTTAAACATAGATATTGACAGTTATTTAGAGATTTATAAGAATACAAAAAACCCCTTATTAGGGGAACAAGATTTAGATACTATGACGAATTATAAAGAATTCACCAGTCCCGACTCTTTTAGTTTGGAAAGAGATATGGAGAATCAATGTGGATTCTCAGCAGGTAGTAATCTTTTAGTGTTTGCGAATATGCCTAAATGTAATATTCCTACCCCGTATGCTACTATGGCATATATCCCCAACCCATCAAATAATACTACCTGGGGAGAATATACCCAACCCACAACAGATAGTACTCCGATATTTTTGGATACATTAGAAAAAAGTGCTAAAATGCCTGTAACATCTGAAATAAAATCTCCAAAAACATCGACAATTATTAAAAATAATATAACAAACGTAACTCTACTATACAATGAAACTATTAAATATTTTAATGAGTTTGAGGAAGTTTCTAAAATTGTATTAAAAACAGATCTAGGAAAAACACTTTACGAGCGGGTCTACGCTGATATATCTAATAATAGTTTAGATGTTATAAATACATTATATGATTTGGATAATATCCGAGAATTGGTAAATAACTGGTCCACCCTCCAAAATAGACCCGATATACCCGATATCCCCACAAAAAGACCAGTTACTTCCATCGATACAAAAATTACTCCCGATACACCCCGTGTTACGCCAAGAGAAGCACCCAAAGTTACGCCTGCTAAACCCCATACGCTTATACACAAAGGCATACCCAAAGTCACCCCCCCAAAAACATCATTTAATGATTTGGATAATATCCCACAAATTCTAAATAACTTCCATAGTAGGTCGCGTGCCCTCCCAAATTATGACCTCCGGAGTGCTCCCGAAGTTACTCACGATACACCCAAAGTTACACCTACTAAACCCCATACGCCTATACACGAAGAAATAGAACTAACTGTTGAAACATACGTTCCAGAACGTAGCGAACTAAGACTTCATTAAAACTGCTAGCGAATTGTTGCCGATCCAGACGTGTTTGTAGTCCTTCACCCTTCCCTTAATACAGTAAAAGGTATGCCTGGTTTGGAACCTATGATATTAAATAAGACCGTCTTATTTAATATCGTTTTTTTAATCTACCGTGATATAGAAAATAATAATTATATTGTTATAAATGATTCCCAATCTAACATCATACAATATGATTAAATTTGATAATTAATCATATAATTATTGATAATATAATTATTGATAATAACCAATGAATACAGACTTTGTTTACTTAGGGTTTACTGACCACTTTAACGATAAAACTAAAATAGGAAAAACATCTTGTTTAGGAAGCAGGGTGTCCCAAATGAATACCTCGTATCCATCCCATACATTTACATTTCGCATGGTTATTAGCATCATAGCCGATAGCGATATTGATGGGACCGCATTGGAACATATATTACACGAGGTATATGAGGATAAAAAAATAGCAGGAAACGCAGGACACAAATGGTTTGATTTAAATGAGCATATTCTTAATGTGGATATTAAGGAATTATTAAAAGATTTGGAAGGATTAAACTATAAGTTATTAAGCACAGAAGAGATAAATGCCGAGTTAGAAATCTATAATAGAAGTGTGCAACCAACTGTTCCTCCTAATATTAATTTATATGAATTATTGTGGAGTAAATCTATAACACTCTATGATTATCAAAATGAGTGTTTTAAGAAAGCAATCGAAAAATATTTAACAAACGATAAATTAATATTAAATTGGACGTGTGGTCTTGGGAAAACAATAATGTCCCTTAAAATATCATCGTATTATGTTTCTACACGATTGCTTATAGCAGTTCCAAGCACTCTATTATTAAAACAGTGGTTAACCAATATATCTAGAATAGGGTATTATAAACGATACAGAATGCTTATTATATGCAGTGATCGGGAATCCGTGTATAGTAGCTTACCTAATGCCCACGATTCTTACTGTATCACCACCAATCCAGAAAAAATAAGGGATTTTATTGGTAAAAATCGTAAATGTGTCGTTATTACAATGTATCAGTCTTCACACATATTAAAAAAACTATTTCTGGATGGTAAATTAAAGAAGGAATTCGAGTTTAGTATTTTGGACGAATGTCACCATTTATGTAAATGGTTGGATAATAAATCCGACCGCCAAAATACAGATGTCTTAGATATACCTTATAAAAAACGGTTAGGATTAACGGCAACAATGAAGAAACTCACCAATGAAAACTCTGTTGATAATTATGATGAAACAAATGATGAAGTAATTTCAGAAAAAATAAAGGTGTTGGACGAAGAAGAAGAACACACTACTATATGGTGTCTAGAACCAGAATGTGTAGAGTCATATGAACCATTTATAGATGAAGAGGCTCTTGACACTCATATGGGACAAGTACACGGCTGCTACGAATTCCTACCGTAGGAATCGATATAAGTAATCCAGACAAAATATCATATGTTATAATACCATTTATAGATGATAACTCAATAACGAATCGAACATTTGAAAAAGTTATAAAAATTCTAGGAAGAATGCGAAAAGAAGATAACACAATTGACCAAAAAATTAGAGCCCCAAAAATAAGTGATAAAAAATATATAAAACAAGGCGAAAGAACTAAACATATTATTAATGATTTGGACAATGTTGATAATCTAATAAGCAACGTTAAGTTATTATTAAGACCTAGTAATACCTTAAATGAACTTGTAAGTAATATAAATATCCCTTGTTTACGATTTTCAAAAATAATAAAATGTTGTATTGCGGAAAACGATAAAATTATAACAACTAAACTAACATATAGAGGTTTATATATAGATGTATTAACATCAATTCCTAGAAATGAAATAATTAAAAATAGTACATTTAAATTTAAATTTACTGTTGAAAAAGGACAATGTGGATATAAATGGTCAAATAAATTAAATATGTCTATTCAGGGTAAAGATTCATTTAACACAATGAAAGAAATAATTAATATAGTTAAATTATATAATTATACAATGAATATAACTATTAAATTAAAAGATACTACTATTATAAATTATAATTTATAATAAAGGGATCCATTACTTTAGACCAATTTGTATCACCCAGCTCATTCCTAAAAAAACATAATTTAATGTTTAAATAGTCACACTTTCTTATCATATATCATAAATCATTTAAATAAATAATAATGGGTTTAGATGGTTCAAATTATCTCACAATTTGTGGTCCACACAGAACACTCGATACTATGGAACAAACCAGGCTTATAACAGCCGAAGAAGTAAATAATGATACAGACATTGTATTTTTAATGGAAAATTATTTTTCAGAGGATAATTGTAAGATAAATAGGGTACCAAAACAGCTGAACGGCTGTGGACAGATCAGTTCGAATGTATTAAGGATAAGTTTTAATTTTCGTAATATAGAGCCAACCGATTTTTTTATAGCATTGCTAAGAAAATATCCCGATTGTCATATTAAAAATGAATATAACACCGAAATGGGTGATTCGGGAATATGGATTGGGAGTGTAAACGGTGACGGTAGTTTAAATATCCAAAGTGCTGGATGGGTAGATATTACTATGGATGAGATGGTGTTTGACGATTATGGTTTGGGAATGTAAACAGGGGGTGGTAGTTTAGATATCAAACTGCTGGATGGATCTATATTGTTATGGAGGACATTAAACTAGAGTAATTATACTCCCATAATAAATTTAAATCCATATATCACCCTAAAATACTTGCGAACATTGAGCAAGCATAATTAGAAGCACCTAAAACAGTGAAATTAATATAATATATGACACCATATATTTTTAGTATCAAGCATGAATTTAGTTCACGCATTTTATAAACCCAATTTATATTATGGAGTGGGGGGATATGTACAAACGTGGCGCAGATTTAAGATATACAACTCCTCAGCAAACAGACTCAAGTAATGGTAATACATTAGGAACTAAAAGATATATATTATCGATTGAGTCAATCGATCGACTCAATCAATCGACCCAAATTAACTTTATACAAAAATTTGAACGGATTTAAGAGTGTAATCGGTGTGTTATATCATTCAAACATGAATTTGGTTCAATATAGCAACACCCATTTTGAATACAACAATTCGTCTATGGGATTATTTGAATATAAAAACCACACCAGGTTTCAGAATAAAATCCAAAAACGCGGACAACTCAATCTATACGATTTGTGCTCTCGTGAAGATATCCATAGACAACTAGAACTCATTAAAAATACGATACCTAATATTGGTTATTATTCGAATATTAATAATATATCCGACGGTATTGAAATCACATATGAAGATAAAACATTTTCTTTATATGGTAAGTTCATCGATATATACTCTTTTATATCTAATAATTCTACATTAGAATTATTAGATAGGATTAAAAAATTGTCTGAAAATATATCTGTAGCCGACTATAATAAATTATTTATTCCACATTCCCACACATCTAACATACCAGGCGATTGTCCTATTTGTATCGAACCCTTTCAAAAAAATGATTCATTGGTAACAACCCAGTGCAATCACCATTTTCACAACAACTGCTTAAAAACGTGGTTAACCCAAAGTTCTATAAATAATAATTGTCCTTCGTGTAGACACGTTATTTACAATAACTCGATATAAGAGGATTCTTACATAAATTCATAATAATATTGTATATTTGTGTTGATTCGTTTTTCATTAGATCTAATTTTTTTTCATACCCAGATAATACAGTTAATCCAGAACTCATAGCATTCAAATTGGTTTTTAACGTGCTAATTTCATTCGGCATATAATTAAAAAAGAATATGCAACTTATTATAAAATGAGAAACAGCTACAAATAATAGCAAATAAAGTATATATTTAGGTATATTTCTACTATAATATGGTATGTAATCCTCAGGGTCTTCCATTAAATTGACGTAATTATTCATTACATTATATTATTACTTTATGTTTAAATACATAATATTTATTAGATTCTAATAAATCATCGTTATCTTATAAATAGTTTTGTATACAGTTGACAAAGCATTCCAATTGAGATTTATACCGTTCCCCATGTTCTTTGTTATACCCAATGATTAGAACTAGATTATTCTTTTCAGCCAAATCATACCATTCGCCTATTTTATCTAAACTATATGAAAAAGGGTTTTCAACAAGGACGTGTTTACCTGATAGTAAACATCTTTTGATTAAGTCATAGGGTATATTTGTTGGGTTAGATATAATAACACAATCTATAGATTTATCATATACAATTACATCTGGATTTAAAACTATGTTTAGTGTTTCAAGACTGTATCTTTGTTTTTCATCTAAGGCTTCAAAACTTAATGTTGACATTCGATCACAAACCCACTTTAAATTTAAATTTTTATTATCTAGAGTAGTATAAAAATACAATTTTCCTATTTCACCATATCCAAATAATGCAATATTTAACATTATATTAGCCAAATATATTATTTCAACATTTTTGACATTTTTTTCTAATACTATACTATAAATGTCAAAAATTCATAAAATAATTATTACAGGCAATATACATACCCCGGATGAAGTGATACGACAAGAAATTGGGCTATCTGAAGGTGATTTATTATATAAGTCCGACTTAGAAAATATTCTTGAACGTCTTAAACAACTGGGATTATTTTCATATGTTAGAGTATCAGTAGTCCCCGTTTTAAAAAAAATTGATTTAATTATTGAGGTAGTAGAGATATCAACCAGTTCAAAAACGGCGGAATTAATCCAAAGCCCTAACGGTGATGTTGGTATTGGATTGGGATACGGAGATATAAATTTTTTAGGATCAGGGAATACCATTGATTTAAATGCGGAATATGCTAACGACTATTATCTGCTAAGAGCTTCGTATATAACCCCCGAATTTAATAATATGAGTTTTAATGTTTTTAATACTGAAACTACAAATAATTATGTTGAAGACGATGGGTTTACTACGGATACAACGGGGATTTCTATTGGGTACGATATTCCATTTCTAAAAAATGTAATAAATACGGATTTAGAGTATTCAGAAAATACTTTAAAATGTAGTGATCGATTAAACGGTGTTAATTATGAACTTGAAGAATGCGACTCGGTAAAAAGGAAGGAAATAAAATTAAATACAAAGTGGCGTGGAAATACATTAAATAATCCTGTATACCCTACTGAAGGAAAAGTTACTGATCTTTGCTATGATTATGTTTTTTCTATAGATCACAAAAATTATTTTAATACAAGAGTAAAACAAACAATGATTTATCCTGTTAATAACAATACTTTACAACTTACTGGTAATTTAAATTTTGGAAAAGACATCCCTTTCTATAAAAGATACTATGGTGGAGGTAGTGGAACAATGAGAGGTTTTGGATACAACACACTCGGTCCAAAATATCCAAATGGAACATCAGAAGGCGGTGAATTATCGGTCTTTGGAAGCGCTGACTTTAAATTTCCCACATTTTTAAATGGATTGTTGGGGGGAAGTGGTTTTATTGATGTTGGTAATGTATATGAAACAACTTCTTTTTCTAAAGCAAAAGCAGATGAATTAAGGGCGTCTATTGGACTAGGTTTATATTGGGTATCTCCGATTGGTCCTATAGGGTTTAGCTTAGCTACTCCGCTAATTAAAAAGGATGGTGATATAAAGAAGGTATTCCAATTAACATTAGGTAATCGTTTTTAATGGAAATTGTTTAAATTTCAACTAGAGATAATAAAACTATAATAAACTTCTTAAAGGTGGGGGTTCACTGCCCGTAATACACTGATATTTACTAAAATCAGTCACCCCCTTTTTTCTTAGATATAATTCATCCACTAATTGATTTCCAGTAAACTTATTTGGATTCTCATCAACGATATGATTTACAACATCCACCATAATATCCTGTTTTCTCCATATTCGTTCATCCCCAAGGTTATTATTTTTTACCGCATAACTCTCTATAGCAGTCATCGGCCATAACGTATTTACGGCGATCCCCTTTTCCGAATATTCTTCAGCTATCCCTAATGCCCCAAATGTCATACCCCATTTACTGATCATATATGCGATTTTATTTTTAAGAGTTTTAAGTTCAGCAATATTTTGTGCTAACGGTGGAGACATTGTTATAATATGACCACCCCCACTTTCTAACATTAATGGAATACCAAACTTGCTAACCATAAAAGATCCCCTACAATTAATATCATTTATTAAATCATATTTTTTCATAGAAGTATCCTCAATAGATTCCCAATCTAAAGCCCCCGCATTATTTACCACAACATCTAGTCGACCAAATTCTTCCCGAACCTGAACATACATTTTTTTTACATTTTCTTCATCCCTAACATCAAGTTTGAATGGTAAGGCTCTAACTCCCGCCTGTCTTATTTCATCAGCAACACTGTATATACTACCCGGTAAATTGGGATCGTTTTTTGTGCTCTTACCTGCTACCACTATATTATAACCTTTTTTAGCCAATCCTATCGATATGGCTCGCCCTATACCCCGTGTAGCACCTGTAATCAAAGCAACTTTATTCATTATTTATAACGTAATATATAATTTTTAAATAATTATCAATTTTTTTAATTATCATTATTAAATAAAAATATTAGCTTATTAATATTAGATTATCATTATTAGATTATCATTATTAGATTATCATTATTAAATAAACCCTAATCCCAAAAATGACTAATAGATAATATTATTCCATTACGATAACATTTGGGATATTCATAGCCTTCAGAGTGCTTAAATTCTAAATCATTTATTGATAGTGTATCTAACATTGCTTTTATCATTGGGTTACATCTTACAATATCTCCATCAACGTGTTCCTGAATCGATCCTTGGTTATAAAAAGGATTCATTTTAGGAATATTATGAACAGAATCTACAAATCCATTATAAGTATATTGGTATTCGACACTTGCAAATTTATTTCCATCTTCATATGTCATATAAGATATCAATGCGTTTACCTGGCAATAAACACCCGTGTTCTTAGGTTGGTCTCCATAAAAATTAAGTATTAAACGCTTGTCATAAGAGACCCAGTTAGAAATATTAATTATATCATCTTTCTCCCGCACCTTAAGATGGATAAAACTAAATATAATACCCCGGCGATAATCATCTGGATATGTGTTTCCAATATGATTCAGTAATTCAGAATCATCCATAAGTAAGAAATCTAACATTTTCTGAACCATAGTGGAATATCTTACTATACAACCATCTTTATAATTGGTAAACTGTGGCGTTTGTCCATGAAATGGGTGACACGATTCCATTTTATCAATAGTTGTGTATGTATAGTTAAGTTTTAAATATTGTTTTTGATGGGTAGCCTTAATTTTAACCGTTTCGAAAAAAGCGGGATCTTTGTTATACCCATATGATTTGTAACTGCTTTCATAGGTGCGTTCATATGTGCTTTCATATGTGCTTATAGAATCCATCATTTATCAATTCAATTAAAAATGAACGAAAGAGCAAATTTTTGTTCTAAATAACACTATTTAAAGTTTTATCCATAAAAATATATACGATGGAAATTAACATATTATATTTACACGGCTATTGTGGAAATGAGGAATTGGCGACGATGCAAACAGCCCATTTCAGATCCAGTCTTGAAAATGTAGCAAACATATATTCTCTAACTGTTAAAAATCACTTTGTTAATGGTTTGTATAAATTGGATTTTACGCCGAAAGATACATTTATTAGTGAAAATATAAATCCTCCCTATTACGCACATTGTTATTATAACTATTTAAGTAATAAACAGGTAGAATATACCGGAATTGATGATTCTGTTAAATATTTAAAAAATATTGTAGAAAAAAATAATATTAATGGTATTGTGGCATTTTCCCAAGGGACCTACATAACTTCTATACTAAATTCTTTTGTTGATCTGGATTTTATCGTATATTTTTCTGGAATGCCCTGTCTTAATTTAGACTATCCTATAAATATAAATATACCTTCGTACCATATAGTCGGAAAAGAAGATAAATGGTATGAAGCAGGATTAGTATTACATACTAAATACTTAAAATCAGAAAAAGATACCCAATTATTTGAACACGCGGGAGATCATCATTTTCCCAAAGGTAAAGATGTATATATTTATACTAAAATAGCCCAGTGGATTGTGGAAATATGCGATTAAATATATCTAGTCAGGTATTATTATATAATTATATATAGATTTATATATAATTATATTTATTATAATATAGCATGAATCGAATTATCAAATATCCCGTAATACCAGATTTTAAGAATTTTCCACCTATAATTAAAACTAAATTTTGCTACAGATGCTGTTCTTCGATAGATTTTAAAGTGGAAAGCACTTGTATTAATAATTTAACGCACAACTTTGCCTTATGTACTATAATCTAAATACAGCCATATCAACGCATTTTACTAATTCATTCACTTCTTCCTCTGACCAATATCTCATAGAATCTTTTGTTCGCAACCCCTGGATATAATCGCCTGTTCCAAAAAATCTAAAATCCCTATTTCCGTGGTATTTTAAAAATAAACTTTGGGATTTGTTTTCTAATTCAACCGCCTCAATCCATTGTGCTGTTAATGGTAATGTAAACCCTCCTTCGGAACTATAATTTTTTTTTAGATTTGTTAATAGGCTGCTTCCTTCCCTAATGCTTCCTTCTTCTCCCGCCTCGGTCCCCTCCCCAATACCTTCCAACACATTATCCATTACCAAATCAGTGTATTTGTTGTGGAATTCCTTAAAATAAATTTTTGAATCCTTGAACAATTTTAAATCCTGGTATAATTTAATATCTAATGGATCTTTTAACTTGTTGAAATAATGATTCATTATTTCAATAGTCTCAGTATTAAAGGTATCATTTGATTTGGGATTTGAAATATGTTTATACATAGTGTTATTTAGATAATTAGTTTTATATAATTACTTAAAATAAAATAACATTATTAGTATAATGACAAGTGCTTATAAATGGCAACACGACAAAACCCACGATATTTTACAATTATCTGATAGTAAAACCGCTTTAATCTACACAAATCGTCACAGTGTATTTAAACACCATATATGCGATATTCCGGAAAAAGGCCACGTATTAACTAAAACAACTGCTTGGTGGTTTAATAAAATAATAGAAAAAGGTATATGCAATACCCACTATTTATACAGCAAAGATAATATTATGTTTGTTAAACCATCACGTTCTATACCTTTTTATGTTAGAGTAAATGGTTATAATAAATACACTAGATTAGAAAAACCCATTATAACATATATTCTAAAAGGAGATGTTGACGCTATCATTACGCCACTCCAGATCATCGAACTAAATATGGCAAGTTCATTGGATTTGGAAATAATATATAAAACCGTATTATCGCTGTATACATTTGGTAGGGAAGAGACATTGATAAAAGGGCTTATTATGGTTAATTCCAAATATCACTTTGGTTTTGACACATTTGGGAGCATTATTTTAATAGATGACGTTCACACAACCGATTCTTCCCGCTATTTTGATCTATCCAACACTAAAGATCCCAAAAAAGATATTGTTAAGTATTGGATAAAAGAAAATTTAAAAAGTGGTTCAAAAGTCCCGCAACAACTCATAAAACAAGCCAGCTCCTCATACACCGATTTTTATAAAAAGTTAACAGGGAACGATTTAGAAGAATATGAATATTTTGGTATGAGTGTCAATTATACTAAATTGCTCAATGTTTTAACTTGTTAATTAAAAATAATAATAAATAATTATTATTTTAAATTAATAAGATTTCCAGTTATAATTCTTTTTTTTCCTCTGAACAACAGGTGCAATACCCATTTATACCATAATGGGCGATACATATAGTCTGGTGGCATATTTTACATACTTTATCTATGGGAACTCCTTTCCCCACATCTTCCCGATTACATACATAACACTCCATAATCTTATCACTAGAATCAATGTTTTTCCCTGGACTATTGGTCCTGAGTTTCATATATATTTTCCAAGAAAAATACAACTGTATAACGTGTATTGAGAAATATAGGATAAATACAAATAAGAAATTATAACTAAATATTAATATGTCGGATGTTCCCAAGATAATATAGTATAAAATCATACCACCAATTTTTGATATTAGATATGTATTATAATAGTATTTTTTTATTATATGTTTATATACGCTGTTTCTTTTGGTTGATATAGTAAGGAGAGAACTAAATATTGAACTTAAAAACCCCAGATGAGATGTATTACATAGTATTAAGTGTTCTGTTTTTCCTAGAAATCCACTATAATATGCGATAACCTGTAGTAATATTGTAAATATGTGATGAATGCTGTGTGCTTTATCGGGTCTATGGAAGATTAACTCGTATATAAACATGCAGTTAATTGTATGGACAATTAATGGGCAATAATATTCATAAAGATTTGTATTTAGAAATAAATAAATAAAGAGTAAATAAAAACTTAAACTTGTCCATACAGTGTAGAATAATAATCTAATATATTCAAAATCAACTTTAAAAACAGAAGTTAATAATTTTATAAAAAAAAAGGTACCAGAATAATATTTTAATTCGTCCATATAAATATTACGAATATAATATATATAAATTTCCGCATTCTAATAATGTGATCCTAATCATCCGATTCTAATCGGATAAACTGTATATAACCCTTGGGATCACAATAGGGACCCCATTAGCATTCAACGATGAAATACTTATTTCAATTAATTCACTACAATTTAACCCAAATTTTTGATATATTTCAGCGATATTACTGTTAGTATTATCAGAGTATTTAGAATAAAGAATGCTGTCCCCACAAGAAATCATATTAATATCAATTGTAAACTTATCTTTTAAAAATTCTAACAAATCCCGTATATTTACAATCCCCATTTCCTTTCGAGACAGTTTAATTGAATCCCAGGTTGTAAACGATTCGGGAATCGTTTTAATAATACTGCCATAAACAGAACTATAAATTCCATCCTGTATTTTAATTGGTTTATTTGGTTCAGATTGCACATACATATTAATCCCAGTGTTTATAAAACTATCCTTATAGTTTAGTTCACGGTAAGTGCTCCCAGAATAAACCTTATTATAAACATATTTCAAAATTTCCATCATAGATAAAGCCGTTACTAATGTGGTGGTTGTTGACAGAGCGGGGGTAATTCTCCCAGCAACCAGTTTACAATTGATAAAATCAGTGGGTTCCATATTATATATACAGCCCCTTATATTACTAATTGTTTTTATAAATTGAATATGACCATTTGAATCGTCATCTTTCTCTAACGGTTGTGGGGTAATATCGCCTATATCTAATTCTATCGCATATACCTGTTCGATTAATGTACTTGTTGGAATTGAAACTGCATCCTTTCCCTCTTTCCCTTCCCCTTCCCCGCCCCCTAACAATAACTTTGGGGAATAGTCACTCTTTAAAACAAATGACGGTTTGTTTAAACATTTGTGCATAAGTGTTCCATAATGTTGTATAAATTCTAATAGAATTGGATTTGATAATTTGATTGGTTGTGGATAACGCCTAATCCCCGTCCAAAAAGATGTGCCATCTTCATTTAATTTATCTTTGGGGTTATCAATTACTAATTTTTCAATTGGGGTAATAAAAAGATCCGTAAACACCTGGACGATATATTCGTAAATCAGCTCGTCTTTGAGCGCAATCAGAAGACGTTCCATATTTACTAATTTCTCATTTTTAATATTATCATTATCTATTCTTGATAAATAGTGTTTAAAATTCGCTTTTCCTCCCTTATATTCCATAAGATCAATCATAGATTCATTAAAATAGTCGTTAAATGTATCCAGACCCCACTGGATACAGTGTTCTATTTTAAAGGGAAAGTTTTTGAGTGTGCACACTGGAATCTCTTTTTCAGGTGGATCAACTGTATCACTGTAGGAGCACGTTTTATGTGGAACAATAACCTGTACATTGGCTTTAACTCCCAGGGTCCCGGTTTCAAACAAAGGTTTATTGTGGAGAATGCACTTACTATCCACATATTGGCGTGCTTTAACATTATCTAACGCATTTACAACGATGTCCTGTTTAGACCAAAACCGTCGGTCAAAATGGGCTTCGGTTTCTTCCCCCACTTGTTTATCCAATGCGGTTACTCTCAGCAGTTTATTAAATTCATTTATTTTATCTTTGGCTACCTTAGATTTAAAACTTCCTATATCTTCCGACCTAAACAAAAATTGACGGTTTAGATTTGACAACTCAATCGTATCCATATCCGTCAATGTTACACAACCAGTATGTTTGTTATGTTTATTCGAAGATATGTTTAGCATATGAAAGAGTTTTAAATACTCACAGCCAAGAGCCCCACTCCCAACCAGAAATATATTTAGATTTTTTAGATATTTAATCATATCTTTGGTTAAGAGTTTATAAACATCGGTGTAATTATCATTTGGAACAGATTTATAAAGCGTTTTCGAATCATTTGGTCTAGATAATTCGCTATAATCAATGAGTAATTCCTGTTCAATGGGACAATATTTCCCAGTCACTTTCAAAACTTCTTGCGCCAATATACTTCCTAGAATTGATTGGATTATAGGAAACTTGTATTCATAAGATACAATATATTTAAATGAATCGTCGTTAAGTTTAGCATCGCTTTTAACAACCCTGTGGAAATCCTTTAAAAGTTTAATTGTTTTATCATAATCGGTGATATTCAGCACGTTGCTAGGGTATTTTTCGTCTTCTACAACGAGCGATAATGGTTTGTACATCTTTTCCTGAACTTCTTTAACCTCTATTATTTCCAAATTGACCACTTTATCAAGGTGTAAGTTGTTTACACCTTGGATATATAACGTTCCTTTTACACATTTAGAAATGGTAAAGCATGCTTCGCTTACGCCACAAAACTTAATTATATCCCCAGTGTTAAACACGGTATTGTCTGATACGTGGAGCACTGTTCCGAATGTTTCAATTGTTTCTACTTTAGTAATGAATGTTTTTCGCACTGCTTCACCACTAAAATCCTGTATTGTATGTTTTACAAAATCGGTGAAAATATACCCTGAAAACCCATAACAAAGTCCTAACATAAATTTGGTGTTATTTTCACGACACATTTTATTAAGAAGGGTGGGGGATATTGTCAAATGTGTTAGAATAACCATATCTACATCTTTAATGATTGGGGTATGAAATTCCTCTGTAAAATTAGGTTTAACCAACTCGATTTGAACATAACTGTTTAGTTCTTTTAAATAATCTAAACAATACGTATCTATATTTTTGGGTGTTTCTGGGATTTTATTTATAATAAAATTATACCCGAGTGTTTTTTTAGATATTTTCAATGGATCATAAATATAAAGGGTTTTTATTCCAAGAAGACACAGGCATTTACATACTTCTAGACCAATATTATCTAAACCATATACTAAAACTTTTAAATTGGCTAATTTTAACATTGTATCCGCTCCAATAGTCCCGATCTGACGCGAATAGAGATTTTCTTTCTTGATATCCATTTATTATTTAATGATAATAAATGAATAATATTATTCAAATTTAATATTAATTGATTGTTTTCCATTTTTCTTAGAGTTTGTAACATTTTTTATGTTACGTAAAAATTTGATTTAAATTATATATATATTAATATATAACATAAAAAATGTCTCAGAAATACAAATGTGGAATCTGTGAATCAAAACCAGATCAATTATCGCATCATAAAATGCATATAGATACTCAAAAACATAAGGATAAACGCACTATATTTGAATTAAAATTAAAACAGCTGTCTACAGAAGATTTGGAAAAGGATTATAAAACGCATAATATTGAGGATATTCTGGGTGGGTTTGAAACGAAGAAGACAATCGTGTTAAAAAAACTTATAAAACCACAGATAACAATCATATCAAACAAGGAAGCACTAAAAGATAAAATACACGATATCCATAATTATATTAGAAATAATGGGGGGGGGTATGGAATGAACGCATTGAAATTATTTAATATAATTTATGGATTAAAAAAAATAGAAGAGAATAATCTAATTGATCAGTCGAAGTTAGAAAGGCCATGCTGTGAATTCTCAAACCTTTTAAAAATGGCGACTGAAAATAAAAATGAAGAATTGGTGGAAATTATACAGGATAAAGTATTGGATTCATTGGCAAAGAGTTCAATACGAGAAATATTATTCTATGAGATTCCTAAAAATATTTCTGGAAGTGTGTTTTCCTACTTAATTAAAGAAATTGAACACATTAGTGAAATTGAAAAGGCGACAAATACACAATTATGTGGTAAAATTTATGAGTATTTTATTGGTAGAGACCAATCAGCCATAAGTGAATTAGGAGCATATTTTACAGACAGGCATATCACCGAATTTATTTACAATGAAGAACCGGTGATTGTTAATGATAATTTTCAAGTTCCAACGATGTGTGATCCCTTTGGTGGTTCGGGTGGGTTTACCGTTGGGTATATTGTTTATCTTAAAAATAAATATCCAAAGATTGATTGGAAAACAGAAATCGGTAAAGTGCATCATTATGATATGAATGAGGATGTTATCAAATCGGCCGCCTTGGAATTCTTCTGCTTATCTGGAAATATCCCCGATATGTCAACACTTCGATATGCCAATAGTTTTACAGATGATTTTAATAATATTAAGTTTGATAGAATATTTACAAACCCGCCATATGGTGGGGATGGTAGCAAGAAAACGCAGAAACAATCTAAAAGAGATAAAGTCAAGAAATATATTAATGATTCTTTAAAAACAGAATTAAACGAAGAAACCATTAAACATAGAAAGAAACAACTAAAGAATATTGAGGAAGACGAAAAATCTGAACGAAAATTGAAAGAACAAAGTAAAGTAACATTGGTAAAATCTAGTTCACGAATACAAGCGTTTGCCAATAAATACAAATTAAAGGCTAATGATAAAGAAGGGGTTTCACTTATTCAACTTATGGATTTAGTAGAGGTGGGTGGGACGGTGGTTGGGGTTCTCAAAGAAGGCGTGTTCTTTAATAGAACCTACAAGGGATTGCGCGAATGTCTTATTAAAAACTTTAATGTCCGGAAGGTGATTAGTATTCCATCAGACCAATTTGAAAATACCTCCACAAAAACATCTGTTTTAGTATTCGATAATACAGAAGAAAAAACAAGTGTTGTTGAATTTTCGGAATTAACAGTTAGCAAGTTTAGTGAGGATAAGTTTGACGAAATTGATGGACAAATTGTATGTAGTGATTATGCGGGCGAAGGTTCCAAATTGAAACCGGATATTAAGTCTGTGGATAAAACGGTTGTTTCAGTTGCTACTGCTGATGAAATTTTGGCAAATGATATCATATCATTTAATGGGAAGGATTATATTAAGGATGAAATAGTGGAGGGGGAAGGGTATGAATTGAAGAGGTTGGGTGATATTACTGAATTTTTACCAAGCGGAAACAGATTAGCAACATTTAAAGATGATAATGGTGATATTAATTATTATACTTGTAGTTCAACAATTAAAAAATGTACTATTGCAGATTTAACAAAATTATCAATTATTATAGGTCATTCAGGAAATGGGTGTTTATTTATTGATAATAATTATTCAACATTATGTACAAATCATATACTATTTAATAAAAATAAATGTATTTTAAAATATATATACTACTATTTAACATATAAATGGAATAATTTCTTCACAATTTGTTATAAAGGGTCAACTGTAAAAAATACAAGTAATAAAAGTATAGAGATGTATAAAATACCTATCCCAAAATCCCCCGAAAAAATCCAATACTGGGTCGATAAAATTAGTACCCCATTTAATGAAAAGAATGAAAAACAAAATTTGTTAGAAAATCTTGAAAAGGAGGTGTTGGAGAGGGTTAAATATATTAGTGATAATGAGGAATGTGATAATTTAACATTAAAACAAATTTTTAAAAAAATAAATACTGGAATAAATAAACCACCTGATAATAAAAAAGGAAAACTATATCCTTATTATGGAACTTCAAAAATATCTGGTTATACAGACCATTATTTATATGACGGAACTTATATTTTAATAGCAAGAAATGGAACTATGGGGAATGCATTTATTGTAAAAGGACGATTTTATCCAAGTGACCATATATTTATATGTGAAGTTAATAACAACTATAACATTAATTATATATTTAAATTATTAAATATTAATTCTTTTAAAATAGAACAATCGTCTAATGGAAGCACTATAAAAGGTATATCAAAGGAAAATTTAGAAAAAATTAAAATATCAGTACCAAAAAATAAAAATTTAATCACAGAATTAGAACCTAAATTTGCCGAAATTGAACAACTCAAATTAGATATTCAAAATGCCGAAACAAGATTTGACCAATATATAAAAGAACTGGGGGAGGAAGCCCTTAAGAAATAAACTATCGCCTTCTATTAAATAATCCTAGTTCATATCCAATATTATTAAATCCTGGGTATAATTCAGACGGTTCTTTCGGTAATTGTGGATATATTTCACACAATTCATTATATTTGTTAACAGAATCTACTTTTTTTTCTTTACAAAATTTTATCCATTCCTCTTTTGATTGAATAAAATTTGTGGTATCTATTCCTAAAAAATCATTCCATCCTTTCCACAACCCATATATTTTAAAATACGCTTCTGGATCTTTTATAAAATCTGCATGGGTTTTTTCAAATGTTATATAATGGTGTTTATCGATTATATTTAATTGTTTGTTTAATTCACGGATATAGTTTAACTCGTCTTCTTCTTGTGATAATTTAGATTTTAATGACTTTTTATGTTTTAATCTTAATATAATTTTGTTAAGTTCATCGCCGTCATCGTCCAAAATAAATCCATCGTCTTCATTTTCCGTTTTAGGTTTTTTAGGTTTTTTAGGTTTAAGTTCAGATAATACTATTTTCTGCTGTATCATATCATCTTCATTACCTAATTTTGATATTATTTTTTTAACTTTATCAAATGGTATATTTTTATCATCCCAATCATCAGTATCAATCCATGGGATCATATAATATGCTATTTTATTAGGAAAATTACTATCCAATCTATTCGCTCTTAAAGAACATTGACAAATTCTAATTTCAGATTCCATATTTTCAGCAAAAACAACCCCATTAATTTCAGGACAATTAAAGCCTTCCCCAAATTCATAGACGCAGTTTATAATACCATATTTAGATACTTTAAAATTATTCACACACAATTCTTTATCTATATTACTGTTAGAATGTAAATCTACATAATAAAGGTCTTCTTTAGAGATTTCTACTAATTTTTTATCTAATATTAAATTTATATACTTTGTTATTAATTTAGCATTATTGGTTTGATTACAATATATAAGAATGTGGGTCAAATCACTATATTTAACGATTGATTTTAACGAAACATATGCCGAAATGAATAAGCCTTTATTTTCTACAGGAACGCCCAGAATTTTAATAATATTATCTACTTGTTCTTCGGTATTTTTTAACAATATTACTTGATAATCAGTGATTTTTTTATTATCAATTGCCCATTTTATTGAAATGGGTGGGTAAATATTTTTACCAAATATTTCTTCATCGTCCATCGAATACACTATTTTATTAGTTTTATCCTCTATAATTTTTTCTGTGGCAGTTAAGAATAATGTTTTATCCGATTTTATCCTATGAAATGAAATCCATTGTTTTGAACTGTACGCTTCTCTAGATGCTAAATGGTGTGCTTCATCTCCTATTTTAAAATTAAATGTAAACTGTTCACCATTTGTAATCTCGTCTGTAATCTCTTGTATAATATGAGCCGACGAATAGGTTGTTATAACAATTCTATTTCTGGTTGTCACTTTTAAAAAGTCCTTAATATTGCCCGAATCTTTTGTTCCTATACCCCCCACCAATAAAATGTCATTAGAGGAATATAATTTGTTTATTTCTCCTTTCCATTGTTCTAATAATGTGGTGTATGGAACACCTATAATAATGGTTCTAGATTTTAATTTTTTTGATACAAATAAAGAAGCTAATGTTTTACCAACACCGCACGCCGCCAATAATTTACCAATATCATTATTACTGTAATATAAAACAACGTTTTCTAAAATATTAGATTGAATTTCATTTGGGATATATTTTTTTAACCGACTGGCTTTTAATAATTGCATTTTTTTGATGTATTCGTCTTTGATGTAATTATGTCGCTTTAACTCTGATAAATATCTACTCAGTTCTAAATCTACCAATATTTTATTATAATACCCTTTATCTTCTAATAAATCTTTAATTTCACTGTAATTAAATGTATAATCAAACCATTCTGTACCAGTTCCCTTATAATTTTCATTATTTATAGTATTATATTCAGTGTAGTGACTGTGAATTAAATCTTCTATTTCGCCCTCATCTAATTCATTATTACACACAATCATAATATATGGAATAAACTCATTTAATGGATAACCTGTCTGTAACTGACCACGTCTATTAATAAAATTAGATGTTTTACCACATTTAGTGTAATGCTCTTTTAAATCTTCACATTGACCTATATATACCGAATGGGATGACATTTTAAATTTAATTATATTATAAATAATCATAATATGATCAATTTTAATACAAATTATTAAGGGTATTAAAATAATATTGTAATCTACAGCATTAATAATCATTATCCCGACGTGTTACCACCCAACAATAAACCACCCAATATTATCCCTAAATGGGGTTAATCCAATAATAGTATATGTAGATAATAAATTTGAATCATTCCCGACCAAATATTTCGGAACAAAAAAATGACTATGAACACACTTTCAACCACCGCCCCACCTGAAATAGTAGGAACTATTATGTCATACCTCGCCCCAAAAGATATTCTAAAATGGATCGTTCTTAGCGTGGTGTCACAAAACGAGGTTCTGTTCAAAGAATTGAAACGTGTTTATATGACTAATATCCAACGGTATTCCCCTACGAACTATGGGTTATACCATATCTATTTTAATTTAAATAACATTAATACCCATAAAAAATATATGGACAAATTGAGTGAATTTCACGAAATTGCTTATCAGAATCAACTTGATCGACCCAAATCATTAATACTTAGGGATGAACTATCTAGTAAAATCGTGGATAAGCGCCAGCAAACCAAATTTCTCAACTTAACCAAATATATATGGAAGGTTTCTTTATAATAAAAGTATTTAGTCCAACAACCGTGTCAATAAATAATGGTTTCCAAGAATCTGGATGTTGAACCGGATAACACGTTCGTTCCCACCATATACTTTAGAACTTGGATATATCTTAATCATATGTGTAACGGTTTTGGATTGCTATAGTGCGTTAGACATTATGGAGAGTTCTTATATATATAATTTTTTTATGCGTCTTAAAACAATGAATAAATGACCAATTGGTTCGATTAGTAAGGTCCAGGGTGTTCCCGCATTATCGTATCGCTGGCAGTGGGTAGCCAGTTCCCCTCGTTGTCAAGGGAATAGGGTACCCACGTCCATTCTTGACCGATCCCTGGAGGGGATCCTTGTAGTGGCTCAAATTCACCACCTCTACCTGAATCCGAATAATCAGAAGGGTTGAGTAGTTCGGTAGCAGTGCTACCCGGACGCTCGAAGAGATTAGTTCGAGCCGAATCAGCCCTTTTTCCATTAAATCCCAAGATAAAATGATCGGCCGCCAGGACCTCGGCTCTAGCACGGTCATCCATGTCGTCGATCGACATCCCCGTAAACACTCGAAGTGTTTGGTGACGGACAACACTATCCGAACTAGGTTGAGTAGGGAGAATATGTGTAAATACTGCCAGTGTTTCGTCCATTAATTTCATAGACCATATACTACGACCGAGACACGCGTGAATGATGTCAAGCAGTTGTTCACGACTCTGCATAAGTTGCCACCATCCAACACAACCCTCAGGCCAGTGAGCGACTGCAACTGGATGAGAGGGTTCAGGAGTCACAAAGACAAAATCATGCTCGGGGTGTTGGTGTACTGGAATCACGTTAGCGGCAGATCCAATGTATGTTACCACCGTTTGTTGGAACACCTTAAATTCTGACATTATTTCGCTACCAGTACTATTTTCATTAATAATTCGTTTAGTTGCCATAGTATTGTTTAAATGTCTATGGATTATACAAATTATCAAATTTTTTTTTCTTAAAAAAACATTCTATCCGTTTATAATAAAATCGCTGAATGGTTTATAATAAAAGCATTTAATCCAACAACTGCGTCAATAAATAATGGTTTCCAAGAATCCGGATGTTTTTGAACAGCCATTACAACAAAGCACAAATAAAGAATAGCGTGGATAGGACGTAATCCATTCCACCAAATAGGTTTACCAAATGTTTCTGGCCCAACTTTTCTCAATTTAAATAAATAAATAATAGTAAACCCAATTACTGGAAACAAGCCTAAAAGACCTAAATAGGGTAATTTATCAAGTGGTATTTTTTTTACACCATAACTAATTAAAAATCTTAGGGGAATACATATAAATAAAAAAAGAATAAATCGTTTAATCAATTCGTCCATTATACTATAGCATTATATTTTATTTTTTCTTAATACCAGATTAATAATACTATATTAATATGTTTTAATAGTGGGTTGCCTTTGCCATTGCCCTTCCCATTGCCCTTCCCCTTCCCATCGCCCTTGCCCTTTCCCTTGCCCTTCCCTAGGAGTAAGATTTTTAACCGTGTCCAAACAATTGTGGATAGGATGGTTGGTAAAATTGTCCATTAAGATAAATGCTTTTTCAACCTCTCCCATTGTTTTATAATTTTTTTTCCCTAGAATATTATTTTGCGAATAGAGATAATCAAAACGTGGACCCCATTTCCGTGCCCCTAATCGTGCCGTAACAGAGCAATTATCGATCATATGCGAAATACCCTTATCGTAGAGATATGGATTAAGTGAATCTGTAGCCTCTATAATAGATTCATTCACAATCTCCGATGGATTATGTCCATTTTCCATCAAAATATCTATTTGTGCCATCATTGTGCCCACATATACGCCAGCAACTCTTGCCTGAATTGGATGATCATACAGTTCAGCTCTATATTCTTTTTCGATGTGCCACATAGGGGTTGTATCAATATTACCTATAGGATACTGCCTCAGCCGTTTACCAGCAAGAACAACACTATTAATTTCATTGCCCGACTTCACCTCATCGTATATTTCTTGTAACAGTTCTTTGGCTAGGTAGTACGTGTTTGTGTAGGCTGATGAAAATAGTTTTTTATTATCTATATCCATATCGGTATACAGGTTTTTAATCCCATTAGCCTTAATATATCTATTTATAGTCCCAGTAATATTATAAGCGGTCAATTCATACGATTTCTTTTTAGTAACACCGCTTTCATTTATATTTCTAAATAAATATTCACTCATACCATACAACGCCCCTAACAATATCCCTCGTTCCCCAAATATGTCCGATACATATTCATCTCGCATTGTGGTTTCAAAAATGTAGGGTGAACCAATACTCAGAGCCCAAGCAATCGCGTGGTCTTCAGCCAAGCCATTATAATCTTGGTGAACAGCCACACTCGAATTTATACCACCGCCCTTCAGATAAGATTCGCGAACAGATGGTCCCATTCCTTTAGGTGCCACCATCACAACATTAATATTATCTGGAAACTTAATAGTGTTGCGATCAAAATGGCCTAACAGAAATCCATGCGATAATCCTAAAGTAGAACCTGGTTTCATCTTTTTAAACAATTTTTCATAGATATTTACTTGGGCGTAATCGGAAACTAGGCAAATAACCAAATCCGATTTAGCGACAACATCATACATTTCTCCCAATTTATCGTTTTTAAATGTTAGTCCATTTTTTTCCACATCATTTATAGATGTGGAGTTTTTTCGAAGCCCAACCCTTACATCTATATAAGTATCTTTTAAACTGTCTATAATATTGAGGGTTTGTGCTGGAGCTTGGGATCCCCAACCAATAATACCAATAGATTGTATGCCCTTAAAACCTTCTTCAATTTTAGATTTATTTATAATGGAATTTTTTATAATTGTTTCTGATCGGTTGTTCAGTTCTATTTGATTTGTTATAAATGTATTTGTTCCAAATTGTCTCCCTGCTATTGGTCTCCCTGTTATCGTTTTTCTCATAATAATAGGTCTCCCAAAAAGAATAGGTCTCCCCAAAAGAATAGGTCTCCCCAAATTAATATGTCGTATAGTATTCATCATATATGTTTTAAATTATATTATATAATGAAATCAAATTTTAAATACAATAACAGTTATTTAAAATTATGTTATAATACTATAGTATCAATATGTTTATACCTTGGAAAAGTAGATATCCAGGGACTTGGTTTACCGTCATACCCCATAAAACGGGGTTTTTTTCCAGATTATTCCCATTAGAAAAGTTGCTTCAGCCCAAATATGCCATTATTAACGAGTTATTGGATCTAATGAAACGGTCAAATGAAAATTGTTTATTGCATAATAAACAACTAATTGATACAATAAATTCTAAACTGCCCCTATTTACATTTGATAATAAAGAAGCAGAACAATGTTTGATAACATTGTTTAGGGACTATTCTTTTTTAGCATCCGCCTACAAATTACACCAAGACTATCCCAGCGAACTTCCAGATGTTTTATCTAAGCCTCTTATAGAATTAAGTAAAAAATTAAATATCAATCCGAACCTAAATTATGCATATGGCTATGGATTAAATAATATGGTATTAAAAGAGCCTTATTTAGATCAGGGACACTATATGTCCTATAAAACCTGTAGAATGTTTTCTAATAATGAGCCCAGTTTTATCAAAGTGCTTGTTTCGATGAACTGTTATTCAGGGGAGTTATTAGGAATACAGCAATCTATATTGGAAAATGCTTCTAAAAATTCATTTAGGGATTTAACTTATTTTCTAAATAAACATTACAGTGTATTAAATAAAATAATAGAATCTTTTCAGCAAGTATGGAACGTGTCTGATTATGTATCTTTTTTCAAACGACAAGTAAAAAATAAAACATCGGAAGATACGAATGTGGAAGATACTAATGTGGAAGATCCACTAATTCAGGATGCCCTTATAACTTGTGTAGACGCTCTTTTTGGTACACTGTCTTCTAAAAACTGTATAGGTAGACTTAACGATTATCGTCCATTGGATCATCGTGCCTATATCCAATATAATAGTGATATGTCTAAAGAGGTGCGATTATTAAATACTATTTATAGAGATCCGAATGCTACATTTGCTCTATTAAAAAATATAAATGCATTAAGATTATTTAGAAAGATCCATTGGAATCTTACAAAGAAGCATATACTATCACATCCAGAAACATTAAGTAATAGTCATATATCGTGGATACCAAGACAATTAGATATAACCATCAATAAACTGTTTGAAATAATAGACCATTTAGACCATTCCGAAATCAACGCCTTAAGTCCAACTAAACGAGATATATACACCACACTTAAATTAGAAATGATGGAAGATAGAATTAGTTTGTATGCAGACCTAAAAGACCAGTTAATACTTTAAAAAAATATTTAATTTAAATAATCTAAATAATCTACTTTAATATTGGGTTTACTGGAGAATGTATGATGCTATTACAGGAAGATGATCACTTGGGTTGAACATATTTGGCAACATCTTTCCATAAATTTCCTTCTTACTCATATCTGTAGTTGTCGCGGTGTATCTTGGAGAACGTGCCATTTGTTCAATCCTTTCTTGGTCTGCGTTATCCACCTGGGTTAAGTTGCTAGACGTTGCGCTATAATCAATCCGATCAAGCTGATAGTCTCCAATCTTACGAATTTGATTTGTCATTGGGCCTCTAATTTTATTAACAGACCAGGTAATATGTTTGTCATCATCTGGAACAACCGGTTCGTAGTTTAAGAGTCCTTCTTTGGTTAGGAAAGAATACATGTTGCAAGTTTCGTCAAAATCTCCAGCCGAAAATCCTTGGTAAGAATTGCCATCCATACCAAGAATAATATATTGTCCATGAAGACCCTTAGAATTGTCAAATTTCTCCTTAATAAATTGGTTTACACGCTGAATCTCCCCTACTCTAACAGTCTCTTCTTTATCTTTGTTTCCACTGGTTAAATGTGTTGAAAATACGTGGGCGATAGTTCCATCATTTTTATCACACAATTGGGCATACGCAATCCCAGTAGCCTTGAAAATCCCCTTCTTATTTTCATATTCTGGTTGGAGAAGTCGGTAATCAATCTCCAGACAATTAAACCGATCCTCTTTCCAAAAGATGCACGACCCATCATTATCTGGTTCTTCTGGATCAACCGAATCCACGGTCGACTCCATTTTCTTCGGATTCAGTGAATAACTCGTAGAGTTGAGTTTGGGGATAAATGCATTGTCTTTCCTAGCCAGATATGCTTCAAAATCGCTTGGGGATGAAACAAGCAGTTCTTTACCACGTGATTTGGTAACAGACGAAAGTCCAACCCGTTGATATGGTTGTTCTCCAATCGAAGACGAATACTCTTCCAATTGGTCGACAAAGTATGTGTATTTGTCCATTTCTTGCATAGTGATAATGTCAGCGTTAACCAGTTCCAGTTTCTTAACCATAACAGGTCCTCTACCTGGATAACCTACCTTAGTAATAAACTCTTCCATTGCATCGAGGTTTTTAACATTATAAAAATCATCCCAATCTGTATCAATCAAAGAGTCACTTTCCCACTCAAGGAGTTTGTCCAAAGTTTTTTGGTAGTCATTAAATTCTGGATGAGCTTTAAGCCAGGCCGACATTAGTTCTGGACAGTTGTCAAGGCTTTCGTATCCATTCAGTTCTTTCCGACTGTTAGTCAGTCTTAGAACACTGGCTTGGAACTCAGCAGATGTTGGTAAAGTAGTTGGTGTGACAAATCCATCGTTCCCCAAACCATCGGCTAAAATATTCCAATTAACGTGTGTAATGGGTTTGGGGGTTCGTTTTGTAATGTAGTCCCAAATACTAATTGTATAATTGGTCAGTGTATTTATCATACCAGACTCTCCTTCTTCCTCTCCCCTGTGTTTGGGTGCGCGTTTTCTCATTTGTCCACCACCCAAACCAGAACGGATGTCATTGAAATCTTCAGTAGAATGATGTTGTCCCATGTTTGTTTTGTTTTATTATTACACGACTAAGAAAGTAACAACAATCAAATTTTTTTAACCATTTTATAAAAAAATTTGTCGAAAATTTCCATATATAAAATAACTATGTTATTCGCAATGATGGGTTAAAAAATACGCGGCTAAGATTATGTTGGATTTTGCGTGAATTTTACTGGGCTAATACGATCCAATTATTAGACGATAACCTCCATTTAAACTCGGGTATGGGTTAGGAAAAGAATGGGACTTCGCCAAAGAATGGGACTTCGCCAAAGGATGGGACTTCGCCAAAGGATGGGACTTCGACAAAGAATAGGACTTCGACAAAGGATGGGACTTCGTCAAAGAAGATAGAGAACTCAGGTTTTTTACACATTTTAAATAAAACTAAAAAGAATATTATAACATTGCTATAATATTCTTTTATAATTATCTCTCAAATTCATCTGGCGTTGATTGATGTTATTAAAGAGCTAAATTAAAACACTAATTCTAAAAAATTTCGTGTTTCGTTTATAGATTGGGAACTCTGTTTAAATATAGAACCTATGTATATTAATCCCTTAGCATATTTTTTTTTATCATTTTTATCCAATGTACAGTCGTTAAATATTTTATAACAGGCAGTTTTAATGGTATTTTCTACATCCATAAGAACTGTATTTAATATTATATTAATTGTGCCTTTATTATCCCCATTAGTGCCTTTATTATCCCCATTAGTGCCTTTATTATCAGTGCCTTTATTCCCCAAGTAAGAAGAAAAAATCCTATATTTATAAGTTATGCCACGTTTTGTTGTTTTAAAACTATTTATAAATCCATTAACATTTCCTAAATAGCTTTCCCCAATTTCACTATATACAGTGCCAATAATACCTAACAACATATTACTAAATGGATTATTGTTTAAGTTTGATTTAATTGTTTTATAATAGTCTTCTGAATGCTCATTATTAACATATTGTTTTAAAAGAATTAAAATATTAGAAGCTACTTCAATTTCTCTTTTACGTTGTTTTAATTTTAGTAATTCGCCTATAAACTCATTATCAGTATCTATAGTCATTAGGGTATAGATAATTATCTCACCTATATAAAACTTTAATTCATCTGTTCCAAATAATAGATTATAAAATGATTCGCTGTCAACCAATGGCGCATCTTTAACACCCTCTTTTCCATATTTATTATATTTTTGTCGCAAACCCTCATTACCCAAAACTTGGTAAGCTTCGTTAATTAATTTAAATTTTTCACCATCAGACTCGTTTTTATCTGGATGTGTCTCTTTTGCTAAACTATAATAAGAATGTTTAATTTCGGATTGTGTGGATGTGGGTATCATATTTAACACATTATAATAATCTAATTCTTTAATAGATGTATTTTGATCAGTGTCTGTGCTCTTATTTGATTTAAATTTAGATTCATCTTCAGAGTTTACTATCTTTAATTCTTCTTCTATACTATAATATATCCATTTTTTAGTTTCAGCATCCCATACTTTATTGTTAAGTGTCGCCTTTATTGCTTCAGGGGTATTGTATATTCCCCTAACTATTTGTGTTAAACCAAGCATTGTACCCCCTATAGGTAATACAATTGCTAAAACAGAACCCAACCCAAGGCCTTTAACAACTCCAACACCTCCTTCTTGTTTTCCTAAATAAATAGGACAAGCAATTATCCCACAGACGCCCGATAAAACCCCTTTGGTAATATTTCCTAATCCACTAAAGAACCCCGATACGGCATTTTTAGGTGGAGATGTTGAGAAAAAATTAAATGATTGCTGTGAAGATTCTTTTTTATCATCCATATTTATTACTTTATCCATTAATAATATATTAACAGGTTATTTTAAATGATTTTTTTTAAATTAAATGAAATTAAATGAAATTAAATGAAATTACTATTTATAAAAATACACTTGTGAACGACGCATTTGAAAAAAAACATAAAACACTTTTGAATTTCTAAATACTTTTTTAGAAAAATAGTTTCCCCCCCCCCCCGAGATTTTTAATTAATTAATTAATTAATTAATTAAAAAATAGTAGGTAAATTAATCGAAAATTAATCGAATAAAATAGGAATAATAGTAGTATAACTGTATAAATTAATGAATGATTAATTATGTCTAGTAATTTATAGAATTTGATTAATTATTTAAAATTAAAACCTAAAGTTAATATAAAAGGATGTTTAAGTGTGAACGATGTGGGTATATTAGTGAATATAAGAGTAACTTAAAAAACCATTATAAAAGGAAGAAAGGTTGTAATCCGACTTATAGTTCACGAGAATTATCGTCTTTGCTATTAGAAATTAGTGAATCGATTAAAAGTGTAAATACAAATGTAAATAGTGTAAATACAAATGTAAATACAAATGTAAATAGTGTAAATACAAATGTAAATAGTGTAAATACAAATGTAAATACAAATGTAAATACAAATGTAAATAGTGTAAATACAAATGTAAATACAATCGATTACAGGTGTAAATTTTGTAATAAGCAATTCAAGCACAGACAGTCAAAGTATTTGCACGAAAAGAAATATTGTAAAAACAACAGTTTAGAAATTAGCAATAAAAATAATTTGTTAGAATATATCGAGCATATCGAACAAGAAAAAAAGATATTAAAACAGGAATTAGAACATCTTTTAGAAAAAGTTGGTAGTAATAATAATAATACGAACAGTAATAATAAAGTTAATATGCAACAAAATATTTATATAAATAATTATGGACAAGAAAATTTAGATTATATAACTACAAATTATTTAAATAGTTTAATAAAAATCCCCTTTGTCTCAATACAAAATCTTGTTAAAGATGTTCACTTTAATCCAAATCATCCAGAAAACCATAATGTAAAAATACCAAATAGAAAAGAGCGATATGCCATTGTTTATAATAATGGCAGTTGGGAATTTAGAAATAAAAAGGATGTTATAGATACTTTAGTAGATAATAGTTATAATATGATTGATTTACACTATGATGGAAATAAACTGATATTGGAGGCTACAAAACAAAAAAATTTTGATGATTTTCAGAATAAATTTGAGACCGATAGTAAAATAAAAAAAGATATTGAATTAGATATAGAGTTGGATATTTTAAATAATCAGGGTAAATATCTAGATATTAAAAAACTTAAATAATTAGAATAAAAAATTTGATTTATAAAATGATAATTATAAATCAACTATTACAATGACCAAGATTTTGCATATTAAACCCACTACTCCATATACAACGCAAATATATGCGAAGCATTCTCACTATAATACGGATGATTCTGGATTAGATCTTTATACACCAAGTACAATAGATATTTCTCCAGGAGAAACCAAATTTATAGATCTTGAAATCCAATGTGAAATGTTTGAAAGTGCTGATGGTGATGATGGTGATATGGAATGTAAAAACTTACCCTATTATATTTATCCAAGATCGTCAATCAGTAAAACACCTTTAATTCTCGCAAATCATGTGGGTGTTATAGATGCTGGTTATAGAGGAAACCTGAAAATTGCTATTAAGTATCTTCCAACATTGGAAGATATGTGGGTGTTATTAAACAGTGATAAATCTTCTTTAGAAAAGTACAAAAAAGATTTACCAATCTATACAATTGATGCTGGGACAAGATTGGTACAATTATGTAGCAATGATTTAAGACCCTTTAATATTAAACTGGTTGAAAAATTAACGGATAGTGATAGAGGTTCGGGGGGGTTTGGTAGCACTGGTAAATAATTACACAACGGCGTTTAATATATATTCGAGAACGGCGTAGGGGTTTACATTTGCTGGCGGGCGACTATCTGATAAATACAAAATATCTTTAATAAAAGGATCTGATAATAATTTTACAGCATTTTGAGAATATGTTAATTCTGAATTAGATTTATTAGGTGTGCTGAAAACTTTAATATCTTCGTTGTGTGTATTTTTAAGATTCTCTATATATGATTTTAATTTTTTTTCTTGATCATCCTTAGCTACATCTTTATCAAATTCAATACAAAAATTTGTCGAACAATTTAACATTTTTTTAAGAGTTTTGACAGGGACTGGTTCATACTTTATACACGTCTTGAACATTTCACCAACACGATTTAATATGTATCTTAATATAATAATATAATCCGCACATATGATGCCTTCACAAGGCCCTATAGATATATTCCAACTCCCTTTTAAACTATTAGCATTAAAGCTGTAACATGGTATACGTGAATCAATGATAAAATGAATTATTTTATCTACTATATTTCTTCCAACACAGTTATTATATCCAGTTAAATAACAAGTGTCTTTATTAATTTCAGAATCATTTAATGGGACATCTGGATCTATAATATAAAAATCTTGTTTAATTGTAATTAAACTTTTTAAATCAATATTTTCTCTAAATAATAGATTAGTTTTATAACGTAAATTAAATTCGGTGGGTTTCCCCGCATTTGTCCAAGTATCACATAATATTAATACGTGCGGGGCCTTTTTAAAAGGGTCTATACATATAGTTGTAGGGTGTAATACTATTTCCTCACTGTCTTTTTCATAAGACCAGTTTGGATAGAATGTTATATTTAATAAAGCTCTGATAAGTTCAGCTTCATTTACCGGTTCTTTATCTTTAGTGTCAATATTTATATTAATTATTTTAGATTTTGAACAGATTTCGTCGTGATGATTAATCCATAAATATTCGGCAATTACTATCATATAAAATATATTATATATTTAATCTTTAAATAATATATTATATTTAATGTTTAAATTATATATTATGGAAATATTATATAATAAAAATAAATAGATTTACTTAAACTTATAATAGAGTATTATAAATATGTCTAGTAAAAATATATCTAGTATAAATATATCTAGTATAAATATATCTAGTATAAATATAAGTTCAGTATCAAATAGTTTAGATTTTATACTGAATGATAATATTCCTATTATTGATGAATATCGCATTAAATTTAAAAAAAATGATGATAATTTTGAACGTAATTTTAATAAAAATTTAAAAAACTATTATACAAATAATAATATCTACAATTCATTAAGGTATAAAAAAACTATTGAAAGTTGGATGTTAGATATAATACTAATTTTAGAGCGGCAAAATATTTTAAAAAAGTGTATTTTTGAATTATCTTAATTTATTATAATTACAATAATAAATTTATAATTACAAAAATTATAAATTATTATATACTATATATATATGGATTTAAATAGTTCAGAATTAAAAACATTCATTATTATAAAATCAGAACCAATAGATATAAAAAAAAGTTATAAATTATTTAATTGTAATATTAACACTATTGATAGTTCATATAATATATATGATATACACCAGTATTCGAATGATTTTCCAAATGGTAATGATTTTCCAAATGGTAATACCCCTCCAAATACCAATTTAATAAAAAATATGTATAATAATTTATTACACTTAAAAAAGAATTAATATTTATAAATAATTATAGATAAATACTTATATTTATCTATAATTATATTTAATGAATTTAAAAGCAGTATTACAATGGATAACGTATTATTTAAAATGTTTGTTTAACATTATTTTTTCTTGTTTGAACAGTTTTAATAAAATTAAAACTATTATTAAAACTAAAAATAGACTAGTAAAAAAATTTATTAAACACGCTAAAACAAAATACAATTCTATTAAAAAAATTAACAATTATTTTTATATTGTTAAATTATCTGGAACATATTATTCAATGGGAAAGCAATTTGGAAATAAAACAAAGCCAATTATTTTAAAAGATGTAGACATTATGTATAATTTTATAAAATCAAATCAAGGGATTTTTTTAAAAAGAATACCCAAAAACTATAGAAAACAGTGTATATTCGAATCGTTATATATTTATTATAAAGATGTAAAAAAATATTTAAATCCAGATATAATAGATTTTATAAATGGAGTATCTTGTTCGTTAAATATGGATCCTAAAAAATTACTATTAATTAATTTATTTACCGATATAACCAATAATCACTGTATATTGCTTAGTAAAAAAATAAACAATAAGCAATTAAATATGAGAACATTGGATTTTGGATTACCCCTCATAACCCATTTTTTAATCGTATATAAACCTGTTAACAAAATTCCTTATATTTCTTTAACTGCTGGTCCTCTTTTTGGATGTTACACGGGGATTTCTTCTAAAAATGTATTTTTTGGCGAAACTTATTACGATACAAATATAGGTATAAATACTCTGATTGGGACCCCATATCACCATATATCACACAAAATACTGTCCGAGAGCACTACTTTAAAAGAGGCAGAACTCCTATTAAAATCAATGGATCGGAAAAGTAACCTACAATTACTTATTAGTGATGGAAAAGAGAGTGCTCTATTTTTATCTTGTAAGGATAAATGTATTGTTCAACAAGAAAGTTTGAAAAAAAATATAATATATTCGGTAACGCCTATAGAAAAGGCAAATTTTGATAAAAATTTTCATTATTTAACAGATATAGACACTATTATAAAGAGTTTTATTCCTAAAACACGTAGTGGAGAACAACACGTTTTAATAACATATGATAATAATATCTATGTGTCCGTTACGACAGCCTTATTCCAATCCTATAATAATAATTTTTACAAATTTTCTATGAAAAAAATATTTTCTTAAGCAACTAATGAGTATATAAGAAGCAGTTTCTTAACCATACTGTTATATAATTTATACACGAGTATATAAAAAACATATAATACAATACTTAATCGATTACACTTTAAAATATAGTCTATTTTGTGTTCTAAATTCTGAAAATAGGCACGAATTTGTTCCGAATGGGCGATTTCACAATCTCCTAAATCAATAATATATAGGGTGTTCTCTTTACAGCATAAATTATATATAATGTATGGGTTTAGGTCAAATAAATCAATGTCAGTTACCAATAATTGTTTTTTTATAAATACGGACTGGATATTTGAAAGTTGTTGTTTCCAATTATGTGGTAAGTTTTTTTTTAAATTCAGTATATTTCCACAATATTCCTGTTCAAGCATATTATTTTCCGTATCGATATTTATAGTTTTGGGGATAAATGGGGAATTTTCAAGGATGGTTAAGGCTTGGAGAGTTTTGTGTAAAATAGTTTTATTTTTAAAAAATTTCTTTACGCTATGGTTTGGATGAATAATAATTATATCGGTATCATTTCCACATGGAAAACTAGTAGGATTAATCAATCCATTTAAAAATTGATATGGATTTTTAAATAAATAATATATATATATGTGTATATTAGATTTCATTATGTATATAAATAAAGTTAAGCAGAATATTTGGCGACTAAATAATTATAATCCTCTACAGTATCAACCGATATTTCATTAAAGTCGACCTGTGTAGAATTAATTTTATTCCCAGATTCTATTATTTTAAGCCACTCAATATCTTCTGACAGTTGGCAATGGTAATTTTTTTCCATATAATGATTTTCTAAATAATGGCGATTAAAAACAAATAAACCAATATGTCCATAATAATTTATATTTTTATTTATTTTACCTAATTTAGTTGAAGGGATTGGTACTCTAGAACAATACATAATATTATTATGACAGTCTAAAACAAGTTTACCTATAGAAGTTTTTTCGGCTTCTTCGTGGGTTATTTTAGTGTGTAATGTTGCACATACAAAGTTATTGTAGTTATTTTGTATAAAATTAGAAATACATTTATCAATATTTAGGGGGTCTATAAAAGGTTCGTCTCCCTGAATATTAACAATGATAGTATATTTATTATCTATAAACTCTAACGATTTACATATTCGCTCGGTTCCATTTAAACATTCTATATTTTGCATTATACAATTTCCTCCGAATCGAAGCACTTCTTGTTCAATTCTTTCATCGTCGGTTAATACATAGATCATATCTATTAATGTTGATTGATTAACTCTATCATACACATGGTTTATGATAGTTTTATCATTTATTTTAAGTAATGGTTTACCAGGCAATCTCAAAGATTTATATCTAGCGGGTATACAGGCAACTATATTAAAGTTCATATTATAGAGTTATAAAAGAATTATCTAAATAATACTCTTTGAATCTTTTTAATTTTAAAGAAAGTCTTAAATTTTTATCTACTTTTAAATTATATATATGGTTATATATTAATTTAACATTTTCATTTGTTATGTGTGTATATAAAAATGCGTCCAGATAAATATTTAAAATATGATTAAACAATAAAGTGTTATTGTTTAAAAAAAATAAATTATTTAACATACTATTTATTTTTTGAGGGGTATATATTACAGTGTTTTTATTTATAATTTCATCTAATAATGTATCTTTTAAATCTATAATTTCTTGGTAGTTTATAAATAGTGTGGTTTTGCTGTATTTTATAAAAATTGGGTAAGGCACGCCCAATAATGTATTCAGCAGTTCTTTATCTAAATCAATGTCTAGACATTTTTTTTTTTTAAATATAAGTTTTATTATATTATTATCAATTTCACTAATATTATCTATATTTAATAATATATTTAGTTCTACATTTGTTAATAAGTCATTAATTAAGATAAGTTTTGATTGTAATACGTTGAAATAGATAAGTGTTCCAATTATAAATTTATTTCTATATTCTAAGAAACCAGTTTTATTCGAATAATGTGATGAATAAGCATGTATATATTTATATATAGGTTCAATATTTTTAACATCAAACGTAAGATTATCTAATATAGTTTTTTTCTGATAATGTGAATATTTTAAGATTTGGGTATACAATAAATAAATAACTAAGTAAGAATGAGAGTGGGGGATATTTATAGTTTTTTCCGAACAGACATTATTAATGATTGGTAAAATTCTATTAATAATAGATTTAGTATTATACATATTTATTAAATAATACAGATTAGTGTATACAATATTATGTATAGGATCAAGATCTGATTTAAAAGTATATTTAATAATAGTTACTGGGTCTAAATCATTCTTATTTTCCATTAATATTAAATAATATTTTATTTATTATTATTAATCTATAATAATAATAATAAATAAAATATTATTAATCTATAATAATATTATTAATCTATAATAATATTATTAATCTATAATAATATTATTAATCTATAATAATATTATTAATCCATAATATCATTGGCAATCATATAATCTATTAGATCATTTAAATTGTTTTTTGTAAAAAATAAACTTATATTTTGGAAAATAGATAAAAGATTAATTATTTCTAGTGGTATATGATAGTTTTTTATAAGGTCAATGTCTATTGAATCAATCCTTCTACTATATAATTGTTTATAATCAGTTGGTATATTGGGATTTATTGTTTTTAAAAAACAAACTAATTTATCAGTTTGTTGTGTTTCAATATAATCTAGTAAATTCTTACTTTGTTCATCAGACAAATTAAAAACGATGCCAAAATCAAAAATATTTATGACAACTGTATCATTCTTTATATCAAAAAACATATTTCCAAAATGAAAATCACCATGTAAAAATTTATATTTAATCATTGTATATACAGTGGACGTTAATAAACAATATGTCTCTAATTTTTTATTGGGATATAATTTAATAAAATCATCTAATTTATACCCATCAAGTTTTTGCATAATTAATATATTTTGGGTATTAAAAACATATTTTGGGGTATTAATTATAAGAGATGTTTTAAATAATCTATAAAATTGTTGCAATGCCCCGCTTTCATAATGCATATCACATTGTTTTAAGAGCACATTTTCAAAATTTTTAATGTCTACAAGTTTGCAAAATTTTTTATATTTTGAAATAAAGGGGAATTTAGTAAGTATTATTTTAAGTAAAATATAGCCCCGTTTTATATTTTGAACAACATTTTTATGAACTTTTTTCAAAATATAGTCCTTGTTGTTATAGCTAAATTCATACACAGATGAAATAGTCCCAGAAGAAATACTGTAAGAATTTTCAATATTTAAATTTTCATTATTAATTGTAATTTTATTATTTAATTTAATGGGTTTGTATATTTTATCTTCTAAATTGGTTAATTCGTTGATTAAATCATTGGATATATGTTCTCTAAGTGCTTCCTTATCAATGAGTAAAAGTTGCACATATTTAATAAATACAGGTCCATTAAATATAATAATATATTTAATGAATTTATTATGAATCCATTCAGGTACTAAATAACATTTATATAATAAAAAAAAAGGAATAATGAGAATATTTACTATTAATGTTATTAGTAATTGTAAATAAAATAGTATCATTTATTATAATAATATTATAATATATTATTTAGGACGGAATACAACTTTTATCCATAATAATTGAATCATTATAATCATCATACATAATCATATCATCTAAAGCTTTCCCAGGTCCAACCAATGGTAAACATATTTCTGGTTCGATAACATATTCGCATACGATTGGACCATCGGTTGATAAAAATTCTTGAGTTGTTTTATCAAGATCTAAGTAATTATTACATTTTATGCTAGGGATTCCAAAACTGTTAGCAAGCATACAGAAATCAGGATTATGTTTATTAATAGTGGCAGTATATCGTTTATCAAAAAACAGTTGTTCCCATACATTTACCATCCCCTGCTGAGAATTGTTTAAAATTGCGATTTTTATGGGAAGATTATGTTCTTTAATGGTTTTCAATTCATTCATAGTCATCATAAAACTAGAATCTCCATCTATATCGATAACTAAACTTGATGGATTAGCTAATTGAGCTCCTATAGAATACGGTAATCCCACACCCATTACACCTAAAGATCCAGATGAATGGATTTTATTAGGATATAATCCTTTAATATATTGATAGGTTATCATCTGGTGATTTCCAACACCAGTTGTTATATAATAGTCTTTGATTTTTAGATGATCGTTAATAGAATTAATAACCATTGAAGTATTTATCTTATTATTTTTAGGAATGGTATATTTAAAGGGATATTTATCTTTTAAAAATTGAATACGTTTAATCCAAGTTATTCTTTTTCTTATTCTAAAGTTATCATCAATTTTATCCAAAATTTCACTTAGGAAAACTTTACTATCACATTTAAAATTATAATTGGTTTCTAAAGCCTTATTAAACTGTTTGGGTTCAATATCTATATGGATAACCTGTTTTTTTCCCCGAGCAATTGGAGCATAATAGTCCACATTTCCAGTAGTCCTATCATCAAATCTGGACCCTATAGCGATTACGCAATCAGATTCTTGGATGGCGAAATTGGCGGCTGGTAGTCCATGCATACCACACCATTCCAGAGATAACTCGTGAGATTCGCTTAATATACCTTTACCGTGAATAGTTGATGTGCATGGTATACCCGATTTATTAATAAAATCTAATAGTTCTTTTGAAGCGTGTATACATCCTTGACCAATATATAGGATGGGTTTTTGACAGTTGTTAATAACTTTGGCTATTTTATCAATAAATAATAGCTCCTCGTTATTTAACGGTATTTGATTGCTATTTTTATGATACGTTGGTAATTCTAAAAGATCCTTAACCGTATCCGCGGATACACATTTGGGTAAGTCTATATGCACAACCCCTTTTTTCCCTTCATTTGCTATATAAAATGCTTTGTCCATTATATATGGAATATCGTTCACATCTTGAACACAGGTAGACCATTTAGTGCAAGGTTTGGTAATCGCTACGGCAGGGGCTTCTTGAAAAGCGTTTGTTCCTATATTTTTTAAACCAACCTGTCCAGTAATTACTACTAAAGGAATACTATCTGTTTGGGCATCAAGTATCGGCGTTACCAGATTTGTACAACCAGGTCCGCTAGTAGCAATTACAACCCCCGTCTGATTAGACGTTCTAGATAATCCCGTTGCTGCATGACCACAACTTTGTTCGTGGGTATTAATAATTAAATTAATATTTCCATAATTTTTAGTTGGATGAAATTGATCAATAAGAGACATAATACTTCCACCAGAATAACCAAAAACAGTTTTTACATTGTTTTCAACTAACTTATCATAAACTAATTCAGCACCTGTTTTATGTCGGTGTAAATTATTATACATAGAATAAAATGATCTATTATGGTTTCTTCTATTTAAAAACATTTAAAGCATATTTCAAATGTTTTTAATAATCAAATTTATCGTTATTCACATCCTATTTCTATGTGATTATAATTTACTGTTAATAAAAAATAACAATGCTTGTTCCACACACGAAAACTTATAATCTACATACTTATGTTTCTGTATTTCCTTATCACTTAATCCATCATTATTTATAAAGACCGTTTTCCAACCCAGTTTTTTTGCGGTAAGGAGATTTTCCATAGTATCTTCAAAAAAATAGGTTGGTTGTTTTTTTAGATTAAAATTTTTAAGAACATAGTTATAAGCATTCATATGTGGTTTTATGGTTGTTGGGTAATCATCCGATGTTGCTATTTTATTAAAAAAACTTTTAAGGTGCATTTTATCTACAATAAAATCAACGTGTGATTTATTACCATTCGAGAATATATATTTAGTCCCATTAAGTCTAGACAACAATTTGTTTAAAAAGAGGTTAGGTTCTATAGATTTATAGTATTTTGTGTTTGTTGTTTGGTCAATATCGTGTTTAGAATAAAGAGTAAAATCTAAATCAAAAATATAATTGGGCATATTATATAATTATATAATATTCTAAATTATAATTTTATTAATAATAGTATTATTATTATTTGCAGTAGTCTAAATTATATTCTAAATAATCCTATTTAGAATATTAAAAATTATCATCATCGAACGAAATCTCCGTTTTATGTGCTACACTTGCTAAACTATAATCAGCAACACGTTTTTCAAAGAAATTGGTTTTATTTTCCATTGATATAAGTTCCATAAAATCAAATGGATTTGTCGAGTTATATAATTTATTGTATCCTAACTGAAGCAACAATCTATCAGACACAAATTCAATATATTGCGACATTAATGTGGAATTCATTCCAATCATAGCACACGAAATAGCTTCATTAATAAATTCTTTTTCTATATCTACTGCTGTTGATATAATTGTGTGAATGGTGCTTTCGGACAACTTATTATTTAACATACTATAGATTAAGCAGGCAAAATCGGTATGCAGACCCTCATCTCTACTTATAAGTTCATTCGAAAAAGTTAATCCAGGCATAAGACCTCTTTTTTTAAGCCAGTAAATAGCACAAAAAGAACCAGAGAAAAAAATTCCTTCAACACAGGCAAATGCTACTAAGCGTGTGGCGAAATTAGAGTCTTTATCATCTATCCACTTTAATGCCCATTTAGCTTTTTTGGCAATAGGTGGAATTGTTTGGATAGAGTTAAACAGATGATTTTTTTCTTCAGTATTAGTGATATATTTATCAATAAGCAGTGAATATGTTTCCGAATGAATGTTTTCCATCATTAATTGAAATCCATAAAAACATCTAGCTTCGGGAATTTGCACCTCTTCTAAAAAGCGTTTTCCAAGATTTTCTAGAACAATTCCATCACTACCAGCAAAAAAAGCCAGAATATTTTTAATAAAAAACTGTTCATTTTTATCCAAATTTTCCCAGTCGTTTAAATCTAATGAAAGATCAATTTCTTCAGCAGACCAAAAACAGGCTTGCTGTTTTTTGTATGCTTTCCATATAGCATCATATTTAATCGGAAAAAGAACAAAACGATTAGGATTTTCCTGAAGCATTGGTTCCCCTTCCTGCGTGGGAACTGATTGAATGGAATCGGATTGAATGGAATCGGATTGAATGGAATCTAAAGAAGTCATTATATTTATATATATATATATAATATAAATAAATCTTTAAAGTTATATTATAAATATACTATACTATATATTTTTTATATAGTATAGGTATTCATATAAGGTTTACGGTCTGGATTTTATTCAATATCTAAAAACCCAATACTCTTATATAAAATAATTTGTTTAAGTTTATCCAGGGTTTTTTGTATATTGAATAAAATCAATGGTATAAATTTATTTCATGCCTTGTTCATCGTATCATATTATCAAAGCAGTTTATTGACAATCATATTCTAAACTTTCTGTTCTAACAATTGATTTATCTATATTTATGTGTCTAACCCCTCCCATACATCTACACGCATTTATGATATATATTCCCTTTCCGTGCATCTTAATAAATTCACTTAATTCCATTGTTCCAAATTGATGACAACCTTTATATGCTGTTCGTCCCTCTAAATTTTCAACAATTGTATCAATGGAGCATACCTCAGTACTACACGATTCCATATAAAATGATAATAATTGGTCGTGGATATACGTTTTTTCTAAATGATTGCGTATATTATAATTTATTTTATTATGTGGTTTCCGCCCTTCCTCTTGAGACCATCTGGCTAGAGGTTTTTCAAAAATTGCATTTAATTCGGTAGCCAGTTTTATATTTTCAGGGGTTTTCATTTTGGACTGGTCTTGTTTTTTAAATAAATAATTATATTCTTGGGTAAATTCCCATCCAAATTTTATTAAATCAAGCATATTTTTGGAAACAATCTGCTTCTTATAATAATTATCTAAATCTCTCAGTGTGGGTATTAGCGTTACATATTCTTTACTCTCAATATCACTAGAAAGTGTGCTTAAAAAATAGACAATATCATCGATGTTATTAAAACTGGATTTTTTACATATGTAGGGTATTTTTATAGTATAACTGGGTTTCATATAAAAATCTACTAATTTTCTTCCCACTTCTCTACTCAATGCCACTACATCTCCAGCAAGAGACATCGTAATAACAAATACGTCCTTGGGGAGAAGATACTTGGTATCTAACAAGATGCCGTGCGATTTTATTATGTATGTTTTATGTTCGGTTGATAATTGGCTTATATTATTACAATTTATTAATTTTTGAGGGATTATGCTATCCTTTGGAAATTTTAACATTTTAGATCTATCAAATAATTTCCATTTAAAATTATACAGTAATTTGTTTAGATCATGGTCTTTAATACCATCATATTCCACATAGTATTGAGACACCGCATTTGTATTAGTAAGGCTTTTTATAATCGATCCAGTTTTTGCAATTAAGGTTGGTACTGAAATAATATTATTGACCACATTAATTGTTTTAATGTGGGGATTATAATTAATAAATACTTCTTTCAGATAATTTTCTGGACACAAGAGTGTTTCCAAACGAGTATTCATTGTAATATCCAAATGTATCAGCTGGTTATATCCACAATCTAAATAGGATAATCCTGGAATAGCTGATAGATCTATTTCATACAACCGATTAAAGGCACATTTTATCTCAGATAATTGGGTATTGGTGCCTAAATCTAAAATTTTTAACCGATTATTGTTACATTCAATTATTTTTAACAAGGGGTTTTTTTCTACATTTAAATTCACTATTTTGTTATAACTACAATCTAAATAGGATAATTGGGGGGCAATCCATAAAGTTATTTTTACAAGGTGATTGATACCACATTTTAAATAGGATAATCTAGTATTTTTTAGTAAATTTAAATTATCTAAATGATTTTTGTTACAATTGAGGGTTTTTAACAAGGGACTATTCTCTATATTTAATTGCTCTAATTTGTTATAACTACAATCTAAATAGGATAATCTAGTATTTTTTAGTAAATTTAAATTCTCTAACTTATTTTTGCTACAATAGAGGGTTTTTAAGCAGGGGCTATTCTCTATATTTAATTGCTCTAATTTGTTAAAACTACATTCTAACTCTTCTAAACTAGTATTTTTTAGTAAATTTAGATTATCTAACTTATTACCGAGACACAATAAAGTTTTTAACAAATGGGTATTCTCTACATTTATATTCGATAATTTATTAGAATTACAATCTAAATAGGATAATCTAGTATTTTTTAGTAAATTTAAATTATCTAATTGATTGTTACTACAAAAGAGGGTTAATAATAAGGGGTTATTATTAACATTTAAATATATGAATTTGTTTGAACTGCAATCTAATACTTCTAATTTGGTATTCTTAGTTAAAAATAAATCGAGGTACGTATTTTTATTTGTTAATAAATTGTTGGAACACTTTAACACTTTAAGATTCTCTAAATAACCGACATTTAGAGTTGTCAACTGGGTGTTTGAACAGTTTAAATTTTCTAACGTTTTAAAACTGTCTAACCTAAAATAGTGCTTAATATCAATATTCTGTAAATTTCTATTAGATAAATCTAAATGAACTATGTAATGGGTAGGTGTAAGTTCAGACAGGCGTTTGAAAAAATGATTTATATTTTTAGGAACTTCATTTGGTCTTAAATACAGTCTCCTCGATGTTTCCAAACGATCCGAAATCATTTCTTTTCGATGGCTTGATTTTGGACTTTTCTTTTTGGGTGGCATAATTATTATATATATTATAATAATAATTTAAATTATTATTATTATTATGGATTATTATTATTATAAATAAAAAATCATTATATCCTCCCCAAATCATCTATTAAATCTCTTTTTAAAACAACGTCAGCAATCGTCCCATAACCAAGAATATAATTAAGAGTTAATACCGAACTTAACAGTGCTCCAGCAAACCCCCCAGAAATAAGGTCTTGACCAGTCATATATAGATTTTTAATTTCGGTGTGGGGGGTCAACAGGTGGGACATAAAACGCTCGGGTGTATGGGGCATTCCAAGACATTCACCAAAGGGGCTGCCTAAATAATGTTTATTTGTTAAAGGTGAACCAAATATTTTACATTCGATTTTATCTGTTAATTCTGGGTAGTGTTTTAATAAACATTCGTCTACAAGACGGTTTCCAATTGTATTTTTAAGGGCGTTATAATCTTCATTACGCTTGGTACATTTTTGTTCTTCCCATTCTTTAAATATAGAATAGGGAACCATTGTTAGAATAACGGCGGTAGATTTATAAGGCGTTCTGGTCATAGACGTATCGTCTTTTGAAGATGGAAAGGCTATAAAGTAGGGAATGGGTGCTTTCTCAGGATTATCACAAAAGTCTTGGAGTCCTTTATCTAAATCATTTATTGGATGCCCCCAAATATTTCGAGTGGTTAATTTCACCGTGTCAATCGAATGTTTCAATCCAATGAATGCATAAAAATAAGACAGGGGTGGGTCATATTTTATAAGATGTTTTGTTATTAAAAGTGTGTCAGACACAGATTTGGGAATTAATTTTTGAAAGGTGGTTATAAAGCCTACACTTGAAATGACATTTTTAGAATATATTAGATCGCCATTTGACATTTCGACACCAATTGCTTTTGAATTATTCGTATTTAACATTATTCGCTTAACCGATTTGCGGACAAGAACCCTCCCATTATGTTTAACAATCGTTTTAATAAGTTCTCTACTTATATGCGAAGGACCCCCAATTGGATAATAAGCCCCCTCCAAATAATGACCAACAATACCGGCGTGGATAATAAAACTCATTTTTTTAGGTGGTGTCGCAGCATCTCCATGTTGTCCAAACAGAATAGCAATTAGATCTTTATTTTGGGTAATTTCGTTGAAAACAGTATCATAGGCATTTTGGGATGCGTATCTTAGATAATCCTTGCAAAAATAGTTAATAATCCATCTTTTTATGAAATTATTTGGAAAGAGCTTAAAAATAAAAAATAATTTTAAATCGTTAACATGCTTAATTAATTTGAAATATTTTTCTATATTATGTTTTTCATTTGGAAATCTATTGATTAAATCATTCGTAAAGCCCTTTTCACCCGTTTTAATTGCGAAACTATTATTATTGATGACGATTTCATCATACACTTCCGTTTGATCATTAAATGTATCACCCATTTTACTCCATTTTATCTTAGTATCAGTAACAACGTCTAAAACTTTATTTAGTTTATCAACATTTCCCACATAATGTATCCCTGTATCAAATTCATACCCATTTTCAGTAAAAGTGTGGCAACAACCACCTGCTATATAATGCTGTTCAATGACTACAACATTTTTGCCAATTTTACTAAGTGCTGCCGCGGTTGTTAATCCCGAAATCCCACTACCAATTATAATATAATCTAAATCTTTGGGTATTTTTCGTTTGGAATAACCATCTCTTTGTAGATCACGTATTTTAATAGCAGTATTAATAGGGCGTGGTTTGAAGGTTTTTGGGCGGGTGTTCCATAATTTATCTAAAATATAAAAGGGACCATAACTCAGAATAAAAGTCCAGAGCATAATTTTAATTAATATTATTGTATCCATGTTAAATAAGACCATTTTATATAAACCGCTTTTTAATTTTAAGTATTGTCTAATTTTTATATAATATATTAGATATTAAAGTGTTACATTTTAAAAATCTAACTTACTATAATTTAATTAAAGATTATGCGTTGAAATCCATTTTCCATCCTTTTCGCAATGACATTCAGCCCATCCATTTGCAGATCTAAATTTACCAGATTTATCTTTACTATAATGTGTTTCGGCAAATCCACTCAATGATTTATAAAACGTTTCATTATGTACAATTCCATTTTTAGCAGAATCATATGTACCAATCCAAATTTTATTATTTCCAATCATATGACGAATACGTTGTCCGTTTATAAAACATTTAGTCATATCACGACAGCCAAGTGCTTGTTTTGAAATTATTGCTTCTTCTTTAAAACGAGGAACGCATAAATCACCATCTATTAGTTCAAAGAATGTTTCTACATTTTCTACGGGAACGCTAAAAAACTCACTCTCATTAATTCGTTCTGTATAGTGAGAAAGCAGTTTATGAAGAGCAGTTTTTTTTTCTTTAAGATTTGACACCCTTTTTGCGAACTGAATTTTATATGGACTTGGTTGTCCCCAAGTATTTAAAACATTCGCTTCATTTAATATTATTTCGGGTGTTTTATCAGTCCCACCAACTTTAAGAATACCAGGCATCGATTCATTCGAAAAGCAATACAAATATCCATCTGTCATTATTAGTTATAATATGACGTTATTTTATAAAAACATTTCAAATTTTAATGTAAATTAATTATTTTATAAAAACATTAAAATATATAAATACTTAAAATAGTAAGTGGAAGATATATATATATTAAATAAATGTTCCATTTTCTATCCCTACTCCTTTTAAACAGTGTCTCCGCCAATTTAATTGGAGATCATTATAATTTAACCTATAACATAACGTGGAATAATACATATGTTGACCAAGTTGGAATAATATTAGAAACTCATATGAATGATAAGTGGGTTTCTCCAACAAAGAATGGTTATGAGTATTTATCTATAATTTTGGATGCTCAGCCAACCTATTTTGTATGGAATATACCAGATTCGTTTGTAAGAGATTTTTGGAAATATGGAAATAAAATTAATATTATAAATTTAATAAACGGTGATGTTATTAATTCTAATATAATAACCGAAGAGCAATTATACATAGAAAATACCCCGAATACAACTACTACCACCAAGTTTTATCCAAGGGGGTATACACCGACATACACGTCGACATACACAACGACATACACAACGATAGACCCAACAATAGAAACAAGAGACAACAAGGTATGTATTAGAGAGAGATGTATGCCAACCTATTTAATAGTCCTTATATCTATGACTCTGCTATTAATAATATGTATATTATGCGTAAGTTGTTGCTAATATGTAATATCTCTGTAATATGTAATATCTCTGTAATATATATAAAAATGATATAAACATATTATATATATATAGTAATAAATGAGTTGTCCAATATGTTACGAAGTATTAGAAGATAAGGATAAACTAACATTAGCCTGTAATCATAGTTTTCACAAGTGCTGTATAAAAGAGGCCGTTAAATATAATATAGCGTGTCCTTATTGTAGAGAAAAGTATACATTAATAGGTAATTATTCCAATAATAATAGTAACGTGATAAAATATGGGATTATAAAAAGACGCTCAAAAACAGTTCTATTTCTAAATAGTATGTATACAATTATAAGATTGGATAAATTTAAGGAGAATATTAGTCCCAATTACTGGATAAATAATATTTATAATAATTCTATAATACCATTACATACGCTTAATATAAATGGCACAGATTATTTAATGACGTTATATTTGCGTTTAGTTTTGATACATTCAGCTGATAAACATCAGGTAAATATAATTCAAAAAAAAGATATTCTAAATTCGTTATATTTAGATACAGATGATACAATATATTTAAATACATTCAACCGCCCATTAAGCAAACTTTCTTTCATTATTTGCTATGAATGGGTATTTGATGTTCTACACGAAATAACACAAGAATTTAACTTTTACTATTATAATTTTATAAATACGCTTGTATTTGATTTAGTGTTGTTTTGTTTAAAAATGACCCCCGTAACTCCACATGAATATCAGACTATATTAGTGTCTGGAATGTATAAGACTATTGAAATTATACTGAAAGACATTAAAGATTTAAATAAAGAAGCATTATTAAATCGATTAATTTATTATTCAGATAAAGCGTGTAATATGGAAAGTGTCATAAAATACAATAATCATATAGATGATTATATAGATAAATATAATATTACAAAAAATACAATAATTATATAACAATGGTTATTATCTATAGTATTTTGTTATGGTTCGTGGGAATGCTCCTATTATAATAGGAGCATTTAAGGCGATTGAATAAAAGATGAATTAATAATGTGTAAGTTTGGTGGTATTTCAACAGGAAGTCTTATAGCCTTAGGAGGAGCATTAAATATTTCTTCGGATGTATTAGTATATTACCCAAAAAAAATCATATTACTTTATCACTGTATTGGATGATGCGGTATTCGGAAGGGATTTTTTAATAACCGAGCTCTTTATAAACAATATCTTTATAATTTGTAAATCGTAGTTTCATTTCATCTACACAGCCTTCGAATTGGAATACCTTCAGTGTTTTTTCTACATTGGAAATTTTACTATGACTATCAAATTCGATAAGTATTTCATCTATAATAGATTTAGTAGCAGTATTAGTTAGAACTTTGGTACAAGGATCATTTTTATTAAAGATATTAACACGTTTTCCAAAAATATCTCCTTCATCTATACTTAGTAATACTCCCTCCTTATTTACTAAAATATTTCTAAGTATATTATCACTGCTTCTAAATAATCCATCGTATAATCTTATTTTAAGACATTCTTTTAAAATAAGAGTATCTTGTAGAAACCCTTTATGTTTTCCCAAATCTCCTATATTATCAAAATAATCCATCATAGAATATATACATTCTCGAGGGCTTAATTTCCAATTATTTCGAAATGTTTTTATAGATAAATCTGTCCTTTCTATTCCATAAGTAGATTTAATACGAGTCATATTCATTGATTTAATATTAAATAGAGGTTTTAACATATCCATACATACATAATCACGTCCATAATTAAATGATTTACGCATTTCCTTCACTATATATAATTTACCATTATAAGTGACTTTAATGCAGGGGACTTTAAGCCCACACACTCCTTCATCAATAACCTTAATATTGGAAAATTGAACCCAATCAATTATGGGGATAATAGGGATAGTAGGAGTATCCTTAATAATCGGGATAGTAGGGATACAATCAATAATAGGAGTATCCTCAATAGGGATAGTAGGAGTATCCTCAATAGGGATACAATCAATAATAGCAGTATTAGGGATATCCTCAATAATAGGGATAATAACAACATCTGATTTTTTTTTCTTAAAAACTATTTTTTTTTTAGAAAGTTCTCCTTTAACTGGTTTATCTAATCCATTTTTAATATCAATGTAAAACTGTCTATATTTATCTCCATTTTCTAAAAGAGACAAATCCTCATTAATAACTTTACTTCCTACATTACCAAATTTTTTTAAGCCGAATTTTTTATTAACGTGATAATCGTTAATAACATAATCTTCATCTATTGTGATTGGTAGACGTGTTTTAATATACTCTTTTATATCTACAGTAAAACTTACTATATTAGGTTCTTTCCAATCAATGTGATCATATTTCCATACAAATATACATATCCATACACCAAATGCCCTTCGTTCATTCATAGATTTTCTATTAAACATTGATAAAGCAAAATTAAATATTTTCATAAATGATTTATTATGTTTAAATTTATTTTCAACAATTTCCCACAACATATAGACGGCATCTTTTCGTTTATATCTGCGTCCATAAATACCCTCCATATTATAAAGTTTAGTGTATATATCAACAATGGATTCAGAGCGTTCGTCAATAAATTTAATTAATAATTCTCCAAGTTTTAACAGTGTGTAGGTATCTTCTTTTTTGGAATAGGGGATTATTTTATCTAATTGAGTTGAATCTAAATTATAATCATTTGAATTATATCTCCACCAATTATTAACATAACTAGTTATCCGACATCGTTTACAAGTTTTAATTATGGAAACAAATTCCAATAATAATTTAATACTTTCTTCTATAGATATAAATGTGATATTTTCTAAGATTAGTATTGATTTGGATAAAGCTCCTATTTCTAGAGGGGAAACCTCTTCCATAAGAAGTATTTTAAGTCTGTTTGTTAAATTAGTGGTTAATGCTTTACCCTTTTCACTAATTCCAAATAAAACCATTTCAATGATACACCATTCAAATTTACCAAATTCTTCTCTTCTAAAATATTTACATATACCGCTTTTAAGAATAGATGGCTTATAACCATAATAACTTTTCCCATTAAAAATAGAAAATGAAATTTTATTTATTAATGTTTGGTCTAATAAATTCATTATTATTATCATTGTTCAAAGAATAATACAATCAAATTATTGTTCAAATTATTACACAAATTCATTCGTACTAAATTACTATATTAAAGATAAATTGGTTTGAATAACTAATGTATTTTGAATGTTTTAATTCACGTGTGGGTAGTATCTATGCCAGAGTAAATTGTTTTATGTTTGGATTTTTAATATTAATTTTTGGAATACAGGGAATATGTAATTTGTTTAATACTGCTATACAGACTCAAGAATATATTAAATCTTATTCGATCGGACTTATTGGTGGAGGTATCGTTCTAATTATGTTTTCATTTTTAAAATGTGGTGAACGAAACCGTGAAATGCCCTACATAAATTTATAGATACATATAAAGACTTTATATTTCTATAATTTTTTTAAATTGGACTAAATCTAATGGACCTTTAACATCATATTTTATCCCCGACGCGAAATCATATGTGGCTTTTGATTTTGCAATTTTTAATTCACAAACCAGTTCTGTATCATTATATATATTATATTTTGAGGTAGTTTCATCTTTATGAATTTTATAATTTAGATTTTTAAACAGTGTAAAACTTTCCGCTAAAGCAATATATAACTTATTATCCGAATTTATAAAGTCTTTAATAATTGTGTCTAGGTGATCTTCTTCGATAATTTTATAAGTACAATCTAATTCAGATAAGGATTCGGTGATGTTTTTTTTCATTTTTGATACGATATTTTTTACTATAATTTCGCTTTGTATACAATTGCTAATTAAGCCATTTATTTGAGTATCTATAATTGTTTTTGATTTGAGTGTATCATTTTTGATTTTAGAAATATATTCAAATATTTTATCTAAATCAGTTAAAGATGAATATATTATTCGACATTTTTCATCTATAGTTTCATTTGAAATGTTTTTATTTTGCATTGTTTCTAATTCTCTTAAAAATAAGACCGCATATATTATGGTCATATTTTCAAATCCAGCATTTGGGATAAAAATAACATGGCGGTCGTGAATATATTTATATTCTAGTCGACGATGACCAGATATATTAGATGTTAGCGACACGAATATACCATATTTAATACCCGTTGTTTTAAGATCATTGTAGAATTTTTCTATTTCGGCTGAAGGGATAGAATGTTTGTATAATTTACTTTCTATTAAAATTTTCGGTAATTTAGTAGAAATTAAATGGAGATCTGCTTCATGTCCAGTTTGGGCGGTAACTTCGACAGTATCGTCTGGAAAACCATTTTTTAGAACAGTTTCTAAAAAATTTTCACCTATAGTGCCCTTTATACTGGAATTATTAATATCGCCCGTAAGTTTATTAATAACGGCGTTAAGTTGTTGGTATTGTTCTTTAGATTGGTCATAATGTTTGGAAATCGATTCGTCTATAGAACGATTCATTTGGTCTACTTTTGTATGTATAGTTTCTGTTCCAAGTTTATTTAGTTCAAAAATATTATATATTTCTTTGTATGTTCCATTTAAATTAGTAGTAAGACCTTCAACTTGGTCATTAATAGGTTTGAGAAGTGAACTTACCGGGTTAATCGATATATCTGCAAGATTAGATATTTGTTTTCCAAGATTTAATAATTTATTTAAATGTTCTGTATTGGATTCTAAATCGGTATTTTCTAACCAAGGATTAATAGTGTAATTAATTTTTAATGACATTATAATATTCAATATAAAAGTATGTTCAATGTTCAAATTTATATTAAATAATATTAATAATAATGTGTTCCAGAATTTGTTACACTAATATTTCGGGGTTTATGTGATGAAGATGCACTTTTAGAGGTATTATATCTATTATTAAATTCAGTATCGTTATCACCATCATCCCTCCCCTCACCCTCGCCCTCACTATCACTATCGTCATCACTATCTTCTGTTGGTGATGGTTTTAATTGTAATACATTTAAAAATCTATTTATAAAATTCGTTTTAACAGCCTTATAATTATCCTTAATTTCACTAAATGTATCTTTTTTAACCATATTTAATATTGTAGAATATGATGATTTTGGTTCGGAATGGGTTGTTTTTTCATTAAATGATTTGTCTTTTTTATTAATTTTAGATTGTTGTAATATAAACCTAGTAGCCAAACTAATCATTAATATATTTGCAGAAGTATTTTTTTTATCGCCCATTTATATATATATATATATAATAAATAATATAAAATTAAATTATAAGATAAATTATTTACTTAAAAATAAATTTAATAATTATTAAATATGGACTTTAAAAATAAAGCTGTTAACCACAAATTTTTTGATATATTTTTTTTAAGTATATTAGGATTCTATAGTGTTAGCATATTTCCAATAAATATTGTGTTTACTTATTTATTAACAAAAGCCTATCTATTAAATGAAAAGAATCTATTAAATTGTTTTATTATAGAATTTTTAGGATTTTTATGTTTATCGCAGGTATATTTTATAAATGGCTATAATTATACGGTTAAAACGAATAATTTTAAGAGATTATATAATAATTTGTCTGAAAGTTTCCCTATTTTGTTAGAGTATAATCCTGAAATGATATTTGAAAATTTAGATGATAAGCTATCAAAGTTAGTGGATAATAATGAAGGCTTGGAATTAAATAATACTATCTCTATAGAATCAGAAGATGATGTTTACGAAGTCCCCTCTGATAAACTAACGCCAGCAGAAACACTCGAAGCAAAAGAGGAACCTAAAAATCTAAAAAAAATGTTTTTTAGTGAAATATTAAAAAATCCCGAATTAATATCTAATATGACTAAAATGGTAGGTTCTTTAGACCCAGATATGATAAATAATTTTACAAAATCAATGAATATTCCTAAATAATTTTTATTATTTAAAATATTCTACTATATAATTATAGTATAAGCCCATTAACAAATAGAAAAGTAAAACACTATTATTATGGGTTATTGCTGGGTTTAATAAACAATACACCCACAATAATAGTATTAAAGCTGATCCCACATTATAAATAAAAAAATACTAGTTCCAACTAATAATTAAGGTTAGTTTTGATTGACAATTATATCAAATTGTTTTAATAAAAAAATTTATATTAAAACAATTAATTTATAGATTAATCTTAGAAGCATATATAATACGGACTATGTTTAGCATTTACAGCTAAGATCAGAACAGGGTTCAGTTGTATTCTTACAACATCCAAACAGGGTGCCTTCGCAACCACCAATAAGATCACTTGAATCTAGTGTTGTGTTTGGGCATTGATGGCAACTAATATCTGAACAGGGTTCAGTTGTATTCTTACAACATCCAAACAGGGTGCCTTCACAACCACCAATAAGATCACTTGAATCTAGTGTTGTGTTTGGACATTGGTGGCAAGTAATATCGGAACAGGGTTCGCTTGTATTCTTACAACATCCAAACAGGGTACCTTCGCAACCTCCGATAAGTAAGCTTTTAATAGGGAGTGAATATGTAATATAGATAAGAGAAGAGAGAATAACGAATTTGGAAAGCATTTTTAAACATTGAATAAATGACAGAAACGGATCAAATTTTTATTTATTCTTCAAATGTTACTATTATTTCCAATTGTTCGCATAGTTGAATTAGTTTATTAAGCAGTTCGGGAGTATTTTCAGTAGAATATATATGCAGATGTTTTTCTTTACCAGTAAATTGTGTCGATATAGCGCTTAACAATCCAATACCTTCAGCCCATTTATTTAAGGGACGGATAATAATTACTTGGGTATCTGACAAAATATCTATTTTAGTAAAAATAACATTTACATTTTTAACACCCTTATATGTATTTGAAAGTTTATTAACAAGATTAGAATGTTGAACGTCCATATTATTAATAATATAGTTATATATTTAAATAGATATTCTATATTATTAATAATAAAGCTATATTAGGTAAGATTAAATCTATATTTAAAAAGTATAAGGCATTATAAACTATGTCTCATCAAAATTATATATATGAAACATGTAAATTTGAAAAGCAATTAGAATCTATACATATTGTATTATAATAAATGGAGTATAACAAATAGAAGTGCTCCTGTATTAACTACAACAGGAATAACACAAGGTAATAATAATTTATTTAAATTGCAAGTAGAAGGACGGGTATGCTCTGGAAATATAATATCCACGTATGGGGTGGACACTATGTTGGATAAAGTATTTTTAGATAAAAATACACCACACAGTAAATCTGAATCGAATGATATGGAAATATTTAATAATGGAAAATTCATAAATAAAGAGTATGGATGTTTATCTAATCATTCGGATACTCTTTTAAATAGTGAAAAAATGTTTTTAATAAGATATATAAATATAAATGATCTTAGATAAATAATTTGATATTTTATATATTAAATTAACTATCTTTAAAGAATGACAACTACAAATTATATGAATAAATTAGAAGAAAGTGAATCGTCTTCCATCAATGAGTATCTTATTGGTCGGAACTAAGACCACATCACTTTAACATTTAAAATATATACTAAAAAACGACAGGCAAGGGCATCCAAAGTATGTACTATAAAAACAACTGTGCAGGAATTAAGGACATATGGTGATGCGTATGGATTATCCGTATTAAGTTCGGGAACCCGGGTGGGGGATAATCAATCTTGGGATACTGCCCTATACTTTTCAGAGAGGTGGAGTATATCCACCATATTTAGTATTTTTGAACAGTTTGGATATGAACTTATGATTCCTAAAAAATATAATGGTTGTCGAAAAACATATGTGGATGCTATTTATGACACGTTGTTATACTGCTCTAGTCCATTTAAATTAGATAAATAATTATTACTATTTAATATATGTGTATAATGATTCACTAGAGGTATATTTAAAATCATTAATGAATTGGGTTCTTTTAGACAATGACTTTAGACGTGCTATTTCTGCCACACACTCTGTTATATCTCGATCTATATTTGATTCGGCATCTCTATACTTTTCATCCCAACATATGCGACAAAGACCATTTACATTATTATCATTAACAGATACAGATTGATAGCATTCTATGCAATTTTTTGTCCCAATTTCTGTGCTAATATCTGCCCCATTGTCTTCTATATCATATTTTTCACCGCAACACGTTCGGCAATATCCATTTGAATTGATATTGATAGTGGGTGATGTGTGGCATATTTTACAATTTGTATCTGATATGAATAATTCTAGAGCCTGTTGTTCAATGGGTCTAGGTGAGGTATCTGTATTATTGGTCTCATTCTAGGCCTCGGTATAGGTCTCTTTAATATTCCAACTTGGCTTAAAACCCATACATATATTTTTCGAACATATGTTTCAAACATAATTGATGGCTTAATATTATTAGTACTGACATAACCGGTCGTATTGCGAATAGTTAATTTTTTACCAGATTGTTTAATTATTATAGACATTAACTCATTTTTATTTAATAATGTATTAGAGGCAATATTGAAAGGTGCTTTAATGTTTGAATCCATTAATTGAATCATATTCAAAATACATTCGTCCGCATATAAAAATGAACTTGTTAGCAATCCATCACCTAGAACTTCAACCATGTCCCCATCATTTGATAGTGCTACTTTTTTACATAAATCTATTAGATATTCAGTTTTACATTCTATATTGCGAGGGGTTATTTTTTTACCAGTTTTGATATTAGGACCATATAAATTACTAATCCGGGTAACCTTACATCTACATTTGGATAATTTTTATTACACATTAAATACACTTTTTCGATAAATAATTTATCCCATTCATTATTGTCATATGTATCTTTGGATGTGGATGAAGCATAAAAAACTTTAATATTTTTAAAACAGCACAATTTTAAAACAGTTAGATTTATAACAGTTGCGGTGTTAACAACATCACACGTTCTCGGATAATCACCAAAAATAGCCGATTTCTGATAATTTCGAACCCGCCAATTGATACACTTCGTCTATAGTATCATCTATAATTGTTTCTAGGGGATCTATTATAAAAAATTCATCAGCATCTTGTGTATATCCTGGGTATTTAATAATATCCACACCACGAACCCAATACCCCAAGGATTTTAATTTGATGACGAGGTGACTTCCTAGAAAGCCACTTGCTCCTAAAACAACCACTTTTTTAACAGCCATTTCATATATTTATATTATAGTCTTTAAATCCATAATATCAGAATCCATAACAATAATGGAGTAGTAAAACGTTATTTAAATTTGATAATACTTTTAAAAAGTATTATCAAATTAACTCAAATCTCAAGCATGGTTCAAGATACACTGTCAAATATAAAGGGGTTTACAAAAATAACCAATACGATTAAAACTAAATTTATAATAATCAAAAAAACGCATGATATAAATATTAAGACGTCTATAGCTGAAAGTATATTTAAACTTTTATCTTACGGAGATGGTCGAATTTTATTAGATCTTAGTGTAGATTTAAATTCATCAGTCCGTTTAAAACTGGTTGAATTGTATTTTAAACAAGAAATTAAAGCAGCCTATAAATGGTACAGGGATATATTTAACGAACGTATGCCCTGTGAATCATACTAGTATAAGTATTAAAGTTATATATTAGATTATAACTAATGATATATCTTCTTCGACACTGTGATTTATTCTTATTGGGTAATATTGGAATGTCGTCAGCGTTTGTCTATATACCAAAATATTATAGAGCCGTTCATTTTGTATAATCATTTACAGCCCAAGTTTCAAAGAAAAAATTACAACAAGGACTCCAATCAGCTCCAACGTCTTTACCATCTAAAGAACAAATGTTTATAAAATTATTTTTTAATAATTGTTCTTTAACATATTTATAATGGTTTATATCGGAATAGTCATTTTCCATTATTATCAGTTCAATCCCATTTAATATTTCGGGCATATCTTTAAGAATATAAAAAAAAGCACCTTCACAATCTAAAACTAAAACATTAAATTTTATTTTATATTTATCGTTTAATTGTTTTATGTCAAGAATTTTAACCGATTTATAACCTTTTAATATAACATTGGAAGGTATTGTTTTCCAACCCTTCTGAATTAATTTTCTTTTTGATAGGGCATATGGTACAACTTTTGAATTAAAGTTATTTTTTTTGATATTTTTGGCACATATCATAGCATTTTTTTTATTGGTTTCTAAAATAACATGATTAGACGAATCATTTAAACAACTTGAAATTATCATGCTGTTTCTGCCGATATTACCACCAATTTCTAAAACTTTATGATTAGGTTTAATAAAACAATATGACATAATTTGTTCTGGTACTTCAGTAAACATATTATAAGATAAACTAGAACCAACTAGTTTTATACTATTACGGAGATTTATAAATTTATCATAATCTCCCCTTTTATTAATTTTGGTTAGTATAGATATTACTTGTTTATTAGCTTTATTTTTTTTTTATAAAATAATCTACCAAATCCGGTTCCAATTAAATTAAATATACCCATAGTTATATATATATATATATATATATAATTAAATAATATAAATTATAAAATCTATATTATTATTTAATAATTATTTAATAATTATTAAATAATATATCCTATCTATGAATGACAGATTATTTTCTAAATAGATGACAACAATATAATGGAAATATTGAGTGGTGCCGGGATCTAATAATACAAATTAATCTTATTGAATTATTGAAAATAATTACCCTGTTATGAAGGTGGTGGAAATTTTATGGCTTCTGTAATGTCTGAACCGTGTGGAAATAATAAATGTATTTATTATAGCGAATTCCGATAGTATAGTGGATTCTATATTAAATTCGGTAGCGGTATTTTTTATAATACAGATAGATGAGGATTTGATATCAATAACGTCATATGAAAATGAG